>LXNI01000186.1_pt1 | contig 78019 bp, 63 predicted proteins | sample 809091 | NCBI WGS metagenome assembly LXNI01 (sample SAMN04870527, study PRJNA318959) | sponge metagenome | biome: 01000161; feature: marine sponge reef; material: water | host: Sarcotragus foetidus | place: Greece: Milos, Mediterranean Sea | collected 2013-05-29 | depth 5-7 m
ATACACTCCGACAGGCCGGCTATATCGGCACACAAGGCATTATCCCCTGGTTACACAACCGGGAATTGATCCTGAACTATGTCTGACATCATCACTGTATTTGCTCTTGGAAATGCAGGGTACAGAAAAGAATCTATATGCGCATAGTAGTATCTTATCCTGGCGATGGGTCACATGAATTTCTGAACGTCTATTCAGAAGATTTACCCCAACCCTTCAATAGCACACGCAGATCGTAAGTTTGGTTTCCATTATATCCTTCCATCGAAAATAGCTTTCAGCGAGGGTATAGTTCCCACCACGGTCACCAAGGGGGCTCAGCACTGGGTGGTGGACGCTTTTGTGACTTCCCACCTTCACCGCCCGGAGTCCAATTGCACGCTGGTAGGATCGGCGTAAACAGCAACTCGATACATTCGGGGGCATCCTCACGGAATCAGAGAAACGCGGCGGGACCATTGAAGTCATCTCATTCGGTCATGACCGAATGATCCCAGAACTTCCAGGAAATCCGGGAAAGAGCGAGAACTGCGAGAGTGAACGTTAATCTGGGCCATAGTGAATGGCCAGGTCTGACGTGGAACCTATTGCAGTACGAGAACACTGGAAACGGAATTACATCCTACCAACGATGGAAATCCAGCGACCGCTCACATGTTCATCACAATGGTTTTTCTCGAAAAGGGATCCTGTCTTTGTTCAACGCTCACCTACCGATTGGGGGACGAATTTGAAGATTATTTTTCTTGGGAACCTGAGATGGTACAAGAGTCTCAATGTCATTTCTCACATTCCAAAAAGATTTTGAGTGGTGAGGAGTGGACACGCAGACACACATGTTAACAAAACAAAATCCAATGAAAAAGCTGTACTTGTTCTTTATCGGAATCATGTCAATCACGATGGGATTCCAATCAGTAACCGCCCAGGATTTGGGGCGCATTGAGGGTACCATTTACGTAACCGATGGTACGACAGTCGTCACTGATGCTACGATCACGTTGGTTGGGTTGAATGACTTCCAGCGGGTCAATGAATCTGGGCAGTTCGCATTTGAAGAAGTCCCCGCGGGCTCGGTACTTTTGCGTGTTGAAAGCCCGATTTGGGGTCGAAATTCCCAAACCGTAACAGTTGTCGCGGGCGAGACCGTTGAAGTGGAGATCGAAGTTCTATTGCATGTGCGTCTCGAGGAGATCGTTGTTTCTGCGGGGCCCATAGCTCTTCCTCGCTCACAGTTGGTAAATCCGGTGAATGTTTTAACAGGGGATGATCTCCTTGAAGCAGGCGGACTCAGTTTGGGCGAGTCTTTGAAAAATCAGGCAGGGATGGCATCAACGTATTTCGGACCTGGAGCCAGTCGTCCCATTATAGGTGGGGTTGGAGGAAGTAGAGTGAAAATTCTTCGGCATGGTTTAGATGTCGGTGATGTAAGTGATCAAAGCGAAGATCATGCTGTAGGTGTTGATGCGTTTGATGCTAAACGAATTGAAATTATTCGTGGTCCGGCAGCACTCCTGTACGGGAGTAATATCACCGGCGGGGTAGTGAATGTTCTTGATGGGCATATCCCCAATGAGAAGCCAGTGAACCGGATTGAGGGGATGGTCATGGGAAGAGGTGGACTGGGGGCTAGCGAGAGGGGCGGCGGTGGAAGCTTGACAGGTGCGTTGGGAAATTTCGTATGGCACGCTCGTGGCTTGTTACGCGAAACAGGAGATGTCTCTACTCCGCTGTTTAATCCAGAAGGTATTCACGGAGAAAATGATGAGCACGAAGAAGGTGAATCCCAGTTAGTAGACCATATTGAAAATTCGAAAACAGCTCTATCAAGGGGCTCTTTAGGTGTCTCGTGGCTTGGTAAGCGTGGGTACATCGGAGCAGCTGTTAGCTTTCACAATACAGATTACGGTGTCCCTGGTGGTCATATGCACGGACACGGAGAACATGAAGAGGATCATGAAGATGAAGATCATGAAGATGAGGATCATGAAGATGAGGAGCACGGTCATGGAGGCGAGGAAGAAGTATCAATAGCCTTGGATCTAAACTCGGTCACTTACGATGTTGAGGGTGCATATCTTTTTGGGGATGCAGCCATCAAGGAAATTCGTTTCAGATTTGGTGTGACCGACTACACGCATTCGGAACTTGAACAAGCCGAATCAGGCCCAGATATGGTCGGCATTGTTTATGAAAATGACCAATGGGAAGGACGCCTTGAGTTTGACCATTCACTTCATCGCAAAATGCAAGGGGTAGCCGGGGTACAGGTAAAAAGACGTGATCTAGCCCTGAGCGCCGTCGGAGACCAGTCAATCCTCCCCACGACGTTGACCACTGATGTAGGCATTTTTGCAATGGAGCGCATCGATATGGGGGCACTGAGACTTGAGATGAGTGGACGTATGCAATGGCTGTCCCATGATGCTGTGGATAGGAAAGATAGATCCTTTTCATCTCTGAGCTTGGGAGCAGGATTGAATTATGAAGCAAGTGAACAATTGACTTTCTCGCTCAGTTTGGCACGTGCAGCTAAAAATCCCAGCACCGCTGAACTTTATTTCAATGGGGTACACGCAGCAATACGTTCCGTCGAAAGAGGCAATGAAAATCTTGAAGTTGAGGTTACAAACAATGCCACGATTTCCAGCTATGTCCACGCAGGCAAGTTTAATCTGACACTAACTGGATATATAAATCAATCAGATAACTTCATCTATTTTGCGCCGACAGGTTTGATTGAGAGTGAACTCCCCGTCCTTCAGACCTCTCAGTCTGAAGCCAGGATCACCGGAATGGAAATAGCAGCAGATGTGGATTTATTTCGCGATGGAGACTCGAATCTTATTCTGGGGTTAACTGGGGATTACGTCAACGGTCGGCTGATGCTTGAAGGAGGTAGCCTGCCACGGATACCACCGTTGCGGTTGGGGGCCTCGTTACAGTATTCTCTAAATAATTTTTCTACCAGTCTATCCGTGGAACGCATTGCTAAGCAAGACCAAGTATTCGCGATTACTGAAGATGAAACGGACGGCTATACAATGGTAGATGCAAAAGTGAGATACCGTTTGGTGATCGGTTCTACGGTTCAAAGCATTTCTTTACAGGGACTGAACTTAACGAATAAATTAGCCAGAGCACATACATCACTCCTGAAGGAAATCGTGCCCCTGCCGGGTCGTGACATCCGCCTGACCTATACGTTTCATTTTTAATCTGAGATGATGCAGTTCGCAATCATAGGATCTTGCTGCCGAGGTTGGCCTGTTGACCGAGATCATAAATCCAAAGTGTATCGGTCAGGACGGGGCCACCAAAATTGATACAGAAGGAAAGATTGTCTGGTTGACGTATGGAGCCGTCAGGCCAGCTGGCAAAACTCGGCCAGCTGGCCTGACCCCTGATCAACGCGTTGAGATGCAATAATTCAGGGGTTTCTCAACAACGAATCCAGAAAGAGAGGAAGTAGGCCCAGACCTCAGAGATCGTAAAATCGCCAGGAGATTTATGATTTGGCCCTATCCCCATTCGTGTGGAATGATTTAATTTTGGGAATTATAACTCAAGCTGGAACTCGCTATCTGGTGCGTCTTCCGGCAGTGGATACTGCTTTTTCGGGCGCATCAGTTTCAGAACTGCCTCCCGCGTGGTGATTCCCCCGTAACACGGGTTCGCTACCGGCTCATCCATCATCTCGTCCAATGGAAGATGGTAGCTCTGCGGTGCTACCCACGACGCATTCAGTCCAGACATTGAGAGGTTTGTTGCGGCGGCCAAAGCAAAAACCTGTTTCGATCGAGGATGTGAATCAAGCGATTGCTAAGGGCATGATAGGCAACGATTTGTCTCGATACAGATGTTCTGGTGCGCTATCTCGTGCAGGATGATGAGACGCAAGTTCCATTGCGTCTAAAATCATAGACGGACTCACCCGGGATGATCCGGGCTTTATCAGTTCGGTAGTCTTGGCTGAGACAAGTTGGATGTTGGTCACCTCATATGAATTGGGTCACGAATATTGGCGAGTGGTTGAAGCACTGCTGAGCTCGCATGATCTCGTCTTTGAGAATACCGAAGCAAAATACCGTGCCTTGACTGTCTATCGTGATGGACCTTCGGTTGATTTTGCCGACACGCTGATTGCTGAAACGGCCAAGCTGTCGGGTGCGCGGGAAACGGTGACGTTTGATCGGAAAGCCGAGCGCAAAAGCGGTATGCGTTTACTCGGCAGCATGTAACCCCGTGAGAAAACTCTTGCGTTCACACGCACGAAAACTCCATCCGTTACAATGGAACTGAGAGGAAAGTTTTAATTGTCGCTGGACAGCGGTAGAACCTAAGCAAGGAATGAAACTCCTTGTCAAGTTTCAATTAAAATCTTGACCACGGCCACCAAAATAGGGGTGCAGCACATAGATCAAGGTGGCCAAATACGACTTTCCGGTGCTACCTGAACTGATGAATACCTAAAACGGGCGGAGTTCAATTTTAACTTGCTGTATTGGTCCAAAGTCCGTTACAGAAAGTTGGGGAAAAGCTCCAACTACATACGTCTGAGACATATCACCCCATCCTTACGAGTTCGTTCCGTGGCTCTGCACAGCTACCACAATTATGACCAAATTAACATTGATTCCACGATTCAGGGCGAAATGAAAATTCTTCTGTTACACGAATTTTTCCCTATTGTAGAGAGTTACCGTAGAACGTGTCGTCAGGTGAAGATGCGTGGATGCTATGGCTAAGAAAATTGCATCTCTCACGCAGCATGGCCCATGGAGAACCGATCGGCGATGTCAGCCTAAAATCAGATTTTTTCTACGCGTGCTTGGCCGCAAAGGACTATAACGCATGATTTTGGTTTCGTACGGAGTTGCCACGGTCCAAGACATGCACTTACCGGCCAATCAAGCCAGCTATCTCATAGGGACTTCGTGGATCCTCCTACCCCGCCAATCGCTTCTCCATAAGCCATGAACCAAGATACACATTAGCCCTTTTGTATACAATGATGTATTCAGACGCGGTGTTTCCCAAAGAAACCCCACGAACTCTCGGGCCATCGCTGTATTGATACCACTGTATTGGCTATTCATCCGGCTGCTTCGTCCGGCATGCCGTAAACATTGATCTTTAACCTCGTATTCCTTACATTTGGCTTTACCAAAAGTAAGGAACCGCCATGGCCACCGCAACTATTTCATCGAAAGGCCAATTGACCCTGCCCAAAGAGATTCGGGGCGCCTTGGGGCTCAGCCCTGGTGACCGGGTCAATTTTGTCAGGATGGAAGATGGTAACTACGCGGTACTGCCCGCGACGCATTCAGTCCAGACACTGAAAGGTTTTTTGCGGCGACCGGGGCAAAAACCTGTTTCGCTTGAGGATATGGATCAAGCAATTGTCAAGGGCGCGGCGGCGAATGATTGGTCTTGATACAAATGTTCTGGTGCGCTATCTCGTCCAGGATGATGAGGCCCAAAGTTCCATTGCGTCTAAAGTCATAGATGGGCTCAGCCGGGATGATCCGGGCTTTATCAGTTCGGTTGTCTTGGCTGAGACAAGTTGGGTGCTGGCAACCTCATATAAATTGGGTCGCGAAGAAATTGGTGAAGTGATTGAAGCGCTGCTGCGCTCGCATGATCTCGTCTTTGAAAATACCGAAGCAAAATACCGGGCCTTAGCGATCTACCGTGATGGAGATTCAGTTGATTTTGCCGACACGTTGATTGCTGAAACGGCCAAGCTGTCGGGTGCGCGGGAAACGGTGACGTTTGATCGGAGAGCCGCGCACGGAAGCGGTATGCGTTTGCTCGGCAGCGTGTGACCCCGTGAGAAAGCTCTTGCGTTCACTGACGTGCAAAAAGTTACCAACAGCTACAATCCTCAGTGCACCGACTTTGCATGGTCGGCATCGTGTTTCTGGATCTTTCAGGCCAATTGGGAACGGGCGATGGTCCGAGCGACAAAAGGAGACGAAATGACAGCAGCTTTCTCCTACTCATCGGAACGTTCGGCAGACCAGTCAAGGACAGTCAGAGCGTAATGCTGGGGAATCATAACTGAAACTGCAACTCACGGTTTACCGAGAAGGTTGCCCGTAGGCTTTGGCACAGGTTTATCATTTGCCTTTTCCCGTAACATAACCTTTCGCATTGCCTTTCGTAAAGCCATCCCCCCTCTAACCGTCCGCCAATTCTGGCTGTATGGGAGGGGCTGGGGCCAATCAGCGTCAAATATCCACCAGAACACTCCCCGTCATCGATTCTGGTATCGGCAGTCCCATAAGTTTCAGGATTGTGGGAGCCACATCCGCGAGTTTACCCGGTCGTATAGGACCGGAGAATCCATCTCTGATGATCAGATGGGGGACGAGCGCGGTGGTGTGAGCCGTATGGGGTGAGCCGTCTTCATTGCGCATGCAGTCAGCATTCCCATGGTCGGCAATAATGCCGATACTGTAGTTGGCATCGCGTGCAGCCTCAACCACCATACGCGCAGCCTCATCAACAGCCTCTACTGCCTTTACCGCTGCTTCAAATACGCCCGTGTGACCAACCATATCGGGATTGGCGAAATTCAGACATATAAAATCAAACTTTTCCTGTCTCAATGCTTCCGCACAGCGCTTGGCAACTTCGGGCGCGCTCATCTCGGGCTGCAAGTCATAGGTAGCCACCTTTGGCGAGGCAACCAGAAGACGCTCCTCCCCCTTGAATTGTTTTTCCCGCCCACCACTAAAGAAATAGGTTACATGCGGATACTTTTCAGTCTCTGCCACCCGTAACTGACGCAGGCCCGCCCTAGATACAACCTCGCCCAAGGTTTCTGCGAGGTCCAGCTTATCAAAGGCAACCGGCAGGCCAAATTTCTTGTCATATGGTGTGAGCGTGGCAAAATAAAGTTGCTCAAAAACCTCCACTTCAAAATCGGCATCCGTAGGTCTCTGCGTAAATGCATTGACTAACTGACGGCCCCGATCGGCTCTGAAGTTAAAAAAAATGACTGCGTCTCCATCGGTGATGGGGACCTGTTCAATGACATGTGGTTCAATAAACTCGTCCGTAACACCGGCCGCGTAACTGGCCTCAAGAGTCTCAACTGCACTTGCAAACAGCTGTCCTTCGCCTTTTGTAAGCATGCGATAGGCTTTCTGGGTACGCTCCCATCGCCGATCTCGGTCCATTGCATCGTAGCGACCAATGACGGTTACGATTCGCGCCAAATGCCCCGCTCGCTGCTCAAACTCCCGTACGTAACGAACGCCGCCATGGGGATCAGAGTCCCTGCCGTCGGTGAATGCATGTATACACACCTGTTCGCGTGAGAGACCCTCACGCTGCGCCAACTGACAAAGTGCTATGAGATGATTTAAGTGACTGTGAACTCCACCGTCAGAAAATAATCCCATAAAATGCAACCGTGCATTGCGTGCATGCTGTGCGGCGTTGACCAGTACTTCATTCCTGAAGATCAGGCCATTCTCAATGGCTAAATCAATACGCGTGATTTCCTGATTCACCACGCGGCCGGCGCCCAGGTTCATATGCCCGACCTCACTATTGCCCATTTGTCCGGGTGGAAGTCCAACCGGTCTTCCTGATGCTTCTAGCGTTCCATGCGGATACTTGGCAAACAAACTGTCCAAAAATGGCTTTCGTGCCTTGTGTATAGCGCTTACCATTGGGGCCACGGCTATACCGTAGCCATCCAGGATAATCAGAATGTGTTTACTGGGCATTCTTGTTTGTTTTACGACTTGGTTTATCGATGCGATAATCACGTACGACTTTTGATGTATGTCCGGTCTTGGAGACGTACACGTTCATTGAATCACATCGCGCGCAGCTCAGCTGTACAACTCCGGTGCGATCGGTACGTGAGGCGGGCTTCTCAAAGTAATGACGCCGTGTTGCACAGTAGTACGTACCCTTTGCCGGATCTAATCCCACGATGGGTTTCGGAAGGCGTTGAACTGCCTCGTAGTATTTGCACGCATCCGCTACTACACAGGCAGTGCAATCAGGATTACGTGCAGTACAGGTGTATCTCCCATGCAGAATCAGGAGATGGTGCGCCAGCCCCCAGTTTCCCCGAGATATTACTCGTTTAAGGCCTCGCTCGACCTTCAGTGGAGTATCTGCCTGATGAACTATCCCAATCCGATTGGCAACCCGAAAAACATGCGTATCCACAGGCAGCGCATCCTGGTCATCGAATGCAACAGACGAAACCACTTGTGCTGTTTTTCTTCCAACGCCTGGTAATTTCATCAAACCTGCCTGACTCCTGGGAAGCTGACCATCATAGTCCGACATTACCTGGCGAGCCATACCCACCAAATGCCTAGCTTTGTTATTGGGGTATGAGATGGATGCGATTATATTGGCCACGTCCTCCGGAGCAGCCTGAGAAAGCGCAGCAAATGTCGGCCATATTTTGAACAGCGACGGCGTGACTAGGTTAACACGTGCATCCGTGCACTGTGCGGAAAGAATAACAGCGACTATGAGCTCATACTCTCCTGAGAAATTGAGCTCACTCTCCGGGCGTGGAATTACTTTTGCGAGCGCGTCAAGTATGATTTGAGCACGCTTCTTTCTGCCTATGTCCATTGACCTCCTGAGGGGTATGTGGTTAACTCACAGAATACTGGCCCTGTTCACGCTATTGAGCCTTATCTCGCTCATGTTGGCAATGCCGGCCCGTGCTCAGATATCGGACTCGGCGCGTGTATCGGTATTTACCATCTATCCAGGAGAAGCTATTTACTCTCTCTGGGGGCATAGTGCACTTAGAATCTGGGATCCGGTCACTGACATTGATATCTCATACAACTACGGCACATTCGACTTCAGGAACCCTCTATCGTTCATTGCCCGGTTTGCATATGGGAAACTGGACTATCAATTGTCCTTGCAAAACTCACCCGCCCTGGTTGAATACTCCTGGTTCTCACAAAAACGTGGAGTTGTAGAGCAGCACTTGAATCTCACACCGTCCGAGCGACGGGCACTCTATCAATACCTGTCTAATAATGCTCTTCCAGAAAATCGCACATATCGCTACGATTTTCTCTATGACAATTGCGCTACACGGATTCGTGATGCTCTGGAGTATGCTTTACAAGCTCCCTTGGCCGATTCAACTTCAACGGGTGTGACCTTTCGTGATCTGGTCAGGCCCTATGTACATGCGCGCCCGGAATTGGACATGGCCATTAATCTTGCTATGGGACTCCCAGTGGATCGTTATGCATCACAAAGAGAGCTGGCCCTCTTACCCATTAAGTTGCAAGTTTTGCTGCAAAACGCACAAACCGCAACTGGTGCCCCATTGGTTCTCAGATCTGATACGCTTTATGGCAACCCCGTGACGCCTGAGCCCCGTCGTTCGATGTCTCTTCCAACAGGTTTAGCCTGGCTCATCTTCGTTGTGGCACTTGTATATTTCCTGCGTGATTTTCGCAAACCTTGTCAACGCAAATTCGATGTGGCATTACTCTCCACGGTAACGCTCTTGGGACTCTTGGTTACCTTCTTTTGGCTTATATCTCTGCACACAATCACCCGACCAAATCTGCACATTATGTGGGCGTGGCCGCTGCACGTACTCCCGCTTTACTTTTCCCGTCGTTCCTGGGCGACCATTTATTGGTGGTGTGCAGCCGCCAGTGCTGCAGTGTTTGCACTAGGTTTGGCGTGGTGGCCACAGCCTTCACCGGCTATAGCCCTTCCCCTTGCACTGGCAGTAACAGTGCGATGCATTACTCTTGCAAGAGTACCGCGTACGGGATTTGAACCCGTGTTACCGGCGTGAAAGGCCGGCGTCCTAACCCCTAGACGAACGCGGCAGATATCAATAAAAGGGTGACCGAGGGGACTTGAACCCCCGACCTCCAGGGCCACAACCTGGCGCTCTAACCACCTGAGCTACGGTCACCATTTTTTTAGTTTTGCCTGAAATTTACACAAGAATGATGGATAATAACTAAAATGAGATTAACGAATGATTGCGACCTTGCCATATGAAATACCTTCATCGTTTTTACCCCGAGCGACAATCAAATACATACCGGAGGGAACCAGTTGACCATTCTGGTTTCGACCATCCCAACTGACGCGCCCTCCACGGGCCTGCATTCGCCGAATAAGTTCACCATGCACAGCAACAATTGATATTTCTGTTTCTGCTACCAAGCCCTCGATGTAGATTTGAGCCTCTGTCTGTCCAGAAATTTCAGCCGGATTTGGATACACCAACAGATCCTCTGCCTCCTCAGCAGGCTGTATCGCGTCACCCAATAAACTAACAAGCCCTCTGTCTGTACCCAAGAAAATCCGCCCCGTTAACGCTTCAACCGCCACAGTGATCACAACATCAGAAAAAAGCGGGGAGTTGTCAGCCCTATGGTGGTCAACCAGCTCAAACCCTACACCCTCCGAAAGCAAGTACGCGCCCTCAGGAGTAGCCATCCATAATCTGTTCGATGGATCAACCGCAATATCATTTACTCCCAAACCATTTAGTACGTAGGACCCTAATGTTCGGTCCTGCCAAATGGGCCACACGGCAGCTATGGAAGGGTCATTTGCCGCAAAGGCAGTGCTTCGGAAGTATGCAGGTCCCCCGCTCGTGCCGACCCAAATCCTCCCGGACAGATCTTCGGCCAGTGAATAAATCTGAGTGCCTGGAAAACCCACTCCATTCGAACCCGCTTCAGAATAATAGGTGCACACATCGTCTGATCCGTCTCCCGGAGTTTCGTTCGTATCTAACACAAGTACCCCCCTCGTTATCGTTAGGTTACCTTGATCCAGAAGGACGATCCATTTTATACCGTTTGAGTCTACCAGGATATCTCCCAACGCAGTTGTTTGGGATATACCGCTACACTGGGGCGGCAAAAGCCGCGCCCATGTTCCGTCTACCGTCCGTACATGTAATGGATAGGGTGAGATGGTATTGGTAACCCATAACGTTCCGTCCTGCTCGCTTGCAACCCCACCTACTATGATATAATCCTGCGTTCCGGCAGCAGGAAGCAAAGTCGAATTGGACTGATCGTAAACAGTAACAACATCCTCTGGCGATACCTGGACCAAGCCAGCACCACGAGAGGCGGCCCAAGCATTACCCTGCCCATCTACGTGCACACGCCAATAGCTGCCTCTCCCACTTAATTCCTCCACAAAACGTCCCGTGAAGTTCGTCCAATCACCCCCTGGTCTCATGCGGTAGAAACCGGATCCCGGGATGCCCAATTGGGCAGCAGCCCAAAGATCACCGTCGGGGCTGATAGCCAAATCTCCAAAAGGGGAATCGAACGGACCCGCAGGGTAAAGATCACGACTGACAGGATCAAGTGAGGTAGCACCTCCTACCCTGATATAATGATTCAGTCCACTACCAGCATCCCCGAGCCATACGTTCCCCGTAGCATCGACCTCCACTGACCGTAAATCTTCGTACCCACTGACCGGAATTGACTCCACACCATTTATATCATAAGCACGCAAGCGAAACTGTGTCACCGCCAGAACCTGATCATCAAGTTTGTCCAGATCCAGGATAGGACGGGTGTTGGTACCTACATGCTCATACCCTCCATTTTCTGTCCGTCTCTGCAATCCAAACATCGTGCCAACGTACAGACGATCATGCTGGTAAATGAGATTAGTGACCCGAGTACCAGAACGGATATTCCGTTCTGATGTCCATGAACTTGGATCTTGCAGGCTTTGCCCCGAAAGTGGTGCAAATGCCACCCCTTCATCGGTGCCGAGCCACAAACCCATTTCGCCGCCGGGAACGGTGTTTACAATAACATCATTGACTGCCGTAGCAGCCGTAATTGATCCGAGCCTACTGTAAGTGTCTCGAACTTCGTTGCCTACAGGATCAAATACAACCAGTCCAAACCCCGTTGCAATGAGCAAGCTATCCCCCAACACCTCCATAGCATTGATTGTTTTGTCAGGGAATCGTTCGCTACGATATATATCGAAAAAAGAGGTTACCTCGCCTGTGGATACATCAAGCCGGTCAAATACGCCGTTCACATACCCAACCCAAAGCAATTGCCGCTTAGTATCCCAAGCAAGAGCTTGCACATTCACGTCGTACAAGCCCTCGGCAGCAGTAAAACGATTGATCTCGCCGCCATCTGGATCATAACTGAATATTCCACCTGTTGAAGCCACCCAAATCACTCCACCGTCTGCAGTTGAAAGTTCTGTAACCTCACGAAAGCTAGTATGGGCTGTCCAAGAGCGGGGATTCTGAGCGTGAGCAAACTGGACGAGCACAAGAACACAAAAGGACACAAAAATGCACTTAAATGGGCTCATCATCGGGGACATCCGTGCGGTTATGGGGGAGTTTGTGTAATAGATCGCTCATTTCTAGGGCAGCGAGCGCTGCTTCTTTTCCCTTATGATCGGGGCCGGGGGTCGAACGTATTTGTGCCTGCTCAAGATTGTCAGTCGTTATGACTCCAAGAGCTACCGGAACCCCCGTCCTTAACGCCACCTCCTGCAACCCATTGATTGCCGAGTTGCTTATTGCCTCAAAGTGATAAGTTTCCCCTCGAATCACAGCCCCCAAGGCGATGACGGCATCATAGCGGTTGTCACTAATCATGCTCTTAGCGGCAAGCGGCAACTCAAATGCTCCAGGACACCATGCAATGTCGATCTTCTTGACTTTGTGCAAGGAAAGAGTTTCCAGACAGCCTTTAAGTAAATCCCTTGTGATAGATTCGTTGAATCGACTCACGACGATTCCGAACTGAGTATCTCTATACCGGGGCAACCTTCCCCTAAACTCTGATATAACACTTGGCTCGTAACTGGAATACGAATTCTCGTCCTGGCTTATTTGCTCCTCATCCGACTTTACTGGATCAATTCGCATAAAACACCCTTTGCTGAATTACGGCGTCAATATCTCCGACTTCCTGCACACACCGGCATCCCTGCTACCCGTGCGATGAAGCATATAATGAAAGATGCTCACTATCTTTCTTGAAAAATGGCCCATCCCGACCCGACTCAAGTGATACGCAAAATCAACCCGTTGGTGCTTACCACTGATAAAACAGTATCGCGATCATCTCGTATTGCACGCGGAATGGACACAACTTGCAGGATTTGTTTGCATCTACTTTCCTCTTATACAAGAGAAGGGGCTTCCCGCGCAACAAGTAACGGCCATATCCGTCAATCTTATCATTAACTGCCTGTAAGGGGATGCGAGGTGAAATTACAAAGAACAACCATGCCCCTACTCTGGATGTAGTGAGGTATGATGTATCATAGTACGCGCAACATCAAAAGAAGCTGATTTGCAGAAAACCAGTATCCGGATTTGGGTTCCCATTGTACTCAGCCTCGCTGTCCTGATAGCGATTGCGCTATTCACAGTAGAACCCGACACACTACCACTACTTGGGCAAACCCGCTGGGGGCTCTTGGCGTTGGCACCATTCGTTGTTGGTTTGCGCGTGATGTTGGGAGCGTGGCGTCTCCATTACATTGCGAAAGGGCTTTTGAGATTCAGTGGTGCACTCCGTGCACAATTGGCGTGGGATTTCTTTTCCTGTATTACTCCCTCTTCGATTGGAGGAGGTCCAATCACCCCTGCCTACATTGCGAGAGACTCACGAGTCTCCCTAGGGGACTCGTCTGCAATCATGCTATTTGCTATACTGCTGGATCAAATATGGTTTGCCTGCTCCATTGTGTTAATCCTGCTGAGCACAGCCTCAATTGACGTTATCCCTGATTCCTTGGGGAATATCGGTGTGCTCACATTAACCACCTATTTTCTGGGATACCTGACATGGATAATAATCTTCGCGTACGGCGCACTTAAGAAGCCAGAGGTATTGTCATGGGTTGTTCAACGAGTCTTTATGTTACCTGGGCTCAGACGTTTCAGCAGCAAGGCTGACTCAATCCTACAGGACCTGCAAGAACGTGCAAATGTCCTTAGATCCCAGCGTCCGATATTTTTTCTGAACGGTTTTGGTTTAACACTGTTGGCTTGGGCAAGTCGTTATGCTCTGGTCGTGCTCATTGTAGCTGCTGTTGCCCCTGAAGTCGACTATATCCTCTCGGGCTTGCGCTCAGTTGTAACGATGCTTGGCATGCTTGCTGTGCCTACCCCCGGGGGAGCAGGCGGTGCGGAGGGACTATTCGCGCTACTCGTTGGACCACTACTGCCTCAAGCCTTAGTTTCCCCTACTGCCCTTATCTGGCGAATGCTTGGATACTATGTGTTTCTGGCAGCAGGAGCGTACCTAACACTGGACGGCGCATTGCGTAACCGTAACTAACCAGAATCGTTGCCATCGTCCACCCTGTCTACTCAGGCAGATGCTATACTGGTCATGGTTACTGGGTGAACCACACTGTTTTCCCCGATTTGGCAGACCGAACAGCTGCATCCAAAATTTCCATTGCTACCATGTTGATGGGAAGCGATGATAAACTTCCCTCTGGATCTACATTGCCACGCACGACAGCAGCAAAAAATGCAAAGGGATCATTGTGGGGAGCAACTCTGGCAGGTGCCTCGAAGGCCGTTGATGGGGTATTAGGTAGACCAATAATGCCATCGGTCGCATTCGAAGCATACACAAATCCTTCCGTTCCATACACATCCATATCCTTCCGATTGAACGGCCAATTCCAGGACGCCTGGATAATTCCTTGCGTGGATGGATATGTTACGATGATCGTTGCCTCGTCATCCACTTGGCCATAGGGAGAATCTGGCTTGAATATCTGAGTTACCGCTGTTACACTCTCTGGTCGCTGACCATTCATAAACCAGGTGATTAGGTTGGCACCGTAACAACCAAAGTCTGTAATCGCACCACCTCCATTCTTTTCTTCCGTCAGAAGCCAAGATGAAAATTCTTCGCCTACACCAATCTCAATAGGGCCGGGATGCCCATCCCGTACAACCATCTTCCGTATATCTCCAAGTAAAGGAAGTGACTCCTTTGCGTAATGGACGCTAGGATACCAACTGGTTTCGTAGTTGGTCAACAGGTGGATCCCCGCAGAATCTGCAACTACCTTCATCTGCTCCGCATGGTCTAGTGAGATTGCCAATGGTTTTTCAACCATCACATGCACACCGCGCGCAGCAGCCGCTCTGGTTATAGCTAAATGGTCATATATGTTGGAGAATACAGTCACAGCTTCAGGCTTGGTCGTATCAATCATCTCCTCCACAGACGCATAAACCAACTCCATATCAAACCCAAACCGAGCAGCATGACGCTCAGCCAACGCCTGATCGGCCTCTGCAATCCCGACAATTTCTATATCCCCACGGGCTTCACGGCCAAGTATCCAACCTACGTGCCCGTGCACAAGTCCCACCACACCAACGCGCACCGGTGCGGGGGCATCAGAGGAAGTCGAAGCGGGTGATGCTTGCAAAATAAGTGCGAACAGCAAAGTTGATAATCCCATATCACTAAAAATTGAATGAATAACGAAACCCCGGACGCTGACCTACCCTGCCAGAGAACCACAAAATAGTATGTGGGAGTGATGTCTCCCGACTAACAAGCACTGATCTACGCTCGGCAATATCTCTCAAACAGCGTTCTCCCAATGCCCACAGTTCATATGATCTGCACTAATACCGCCTCATCCACACAACATCGTATGCACTGTCTCGCCAGCCTTGGTATTGGTAATCGCTTCGGTCGCCCAGAGCAACATATAAATCCGATCTAATGAATTCTGCTACTCAGACAACACGATCAACCTAATCCACAACAACGCCCTGATATCAACCGCCGGTTCCATCTACACTCCGATACGCCTCAATCAGCGCAACTTCTCCCTCCTTCCCAGGATGCATGTTGCCGTGCTCCATCCCCAATATGCCCCCAAACCCCTTTTTTCGGATATGGGCAAAGACGTTTGCATAATTGATCTCGCCAGTCGTCGGCTCCTTGCGACCGGGATTATCACCAATCTGGAAGTATCCAATTTCATCCCAGGCAGCATCAATGTTGGGGATCAGGTTGCCTTCTGTGATTTGCTGATGATATAGGTCATCCAGGATCTTGCAGGCGGGGCTATCCACAGCACGGCAGATTTCATAGGCTTGAGGAATTTTCGTCAGAAAAAGCCCCGGGTGATTATGTGGATTGAGCGGTTCCAATACCATAACTAAACCATGTGGCTCCAAAATGTCACAGGCACGCCGTAGACTCTCCACGACATTAGCAGTCTGGTAACCCATATCAAGCCTGAGATCTACAAAGCCAGGCACCACGGTCATCCAAGTCGCATTGACGCGCTTCGCTACCTCAACCGAGGACTCAATTTCGCTCAAAAACTGTGCTCTGAGGTCTGCATCACCACCGGCAAGATTGGGCTCCCGCCAATGGATCTGATGTGCCACAAAGACCCCCATCCGCATGTCGCGCTGAGACATAGCCTTCGCTATGCGCTCCTGTGTGTCTGTACTCCGTCCCTTCATACCATTGTCCTCCCAAGCCGTGAAGCCTTGATCCGCTGCAAAATTCAGCTGGTCAACCAGATCATCTCCTGCACTGTTCTTAAACATGCCAAAGTGTGGCGCATAGTGCATTGAGAAAGCATCACGTGCTCCACTTTCAGCATCCGTTGTTAGTGGAGCACAACCTAAACTTGCAGCCGCGGTCATAAGGGCGGCAGAAGGCACAAATTCTCGGCGAGTCATGTTCTTCGTCGTGTTATAGGATTATCAAAAACAGAATTGTAACAAACTTCTACACATCGCAGATGCGAACAGCTTCACGCAGGGACACCAAGGGAGTTCTGGTCGGAATGAACTCCTGACCTACAAATCCTTCGTAGCCTGTTTCCACGATCGCACGCATGATAGCCGAATAATTCAGTTCTTGTGAATCATCAATTTCATTACGCCCAGGGTTACCGCCAGTATGATAATGGTCAATGTACTGATGGTTGTCCCGAATAGTGCGAATGACATCTCCCTCCATGATCTGCATGTGGTAAATGTCGTAGAGCAATTTAAAGTGCTCAGAGCCAATCTGGTTGCACAGTTCAACCCCCCAGGCTGTACGATCACACATGTAATCTGGATGACTGACCTTGCTGTTCAATAGCTCCATGCATACAGTGACCCCATATTCTTCTGCCACCGGAATAATACCCTTAAGGCCTGTCACACAGTTCTCGAGCCCCTTAGCATCCTCCATCCCCCGCCTGTTTCCCGAAAAACAAATTACACGCTCATAACCGGCTTCCGCAACCTCTTTGATCCGTTCCTGAAATAGCGGCACCAACCATTCATGGTTGGACGGCTCATTAAACCCATCTGTCAGGCGATCCTTGCCTTCTATCCCCGGCCCAAAGGGCATAGCACAAACCAGTCCATACTTCTCGAGAATCGGCCATTCATCAGGCTCAAGTAGTTCTACAGACTTTAGTCCTATAGTCGCAGCTGCCTGAGCAAGTTCCTCAACCGAGTGATCCGGGTAGCACCACTTGCACACACTATGATTCACCCGCCCCCGCAAAGAGAGTCCTGAGGTAGCGCCCAGCAAACTGGCTCCTGCAAGTCCGGTCAGACCGGTTTCGATAAAAGTTCGACGTTCCATTTTACGTTTTTTCTGACAGGTCAGACTTTAACCCGCAGGCAGAATGTGATCCATGCGTGCGGCCAATCCTTCAAGATAAGTTCGGTCGCCTCCTGATACCTCTGCAGTTGCCCATCCCTGATAACCAATTTCTGAAAGGGCTTCATTAACGGCAGGCCAGTCACAATCGCCTTCTCCTAACGGCACTCTAAAGCCCGCATACGGTCCCTCTGTATCAGCTTTTGACCGGCTGTACTCCTTAATATCCAACTTCAGTATGCGGTGATTCAATGTGCGAATCCAATGCTCTGGCCAGCCATAGGCAACTACGTTGCCCACATCGAAATACCAGCCCACCGAATCACTCTCGAACTCATCTATATACCTGGCACACTCAAGTGGACTGAGGAGAAACTTGTTCCAAACATTTTCAAACGCAATCTTGATGCCATGTTCAGCTGCCATGGGGAGCACTTTGCGGATTTCCGATTGCGATCGTGTGTAAGCATCCGCATAAGACACCCGTTTGTTAACCACCGCTGGCACAAGAAGGACCGTTGAGGCTCCATAGGCATGTGCATCCTGGATTGCAGTCTTCAGTCCATTCAATCCGGCTTCCCTGACAGCTGCATCAGGATCGGAAAGAGTTTGTCGCCAGTGAATTGAATCAACTACACCATGAATCGGTAACCCCGTAGCATCTCGCGCGGCTATTACTTCGTCATTATCCAAGTCATTAGGGCTATCCATTTCTACCCCATCGAACCCCAGGTCCTTGAGCAACTGGAATTTCTCGACGATAGAAAGCTCAGGTTCCTGAATCATCCCAAACTTCACCGCCTTTTGGACGGGAATGCGAGAGCGTGCAAAACCGTGTCCAGCGAACGCGAGCCCCGTTGCACCTAGTGCACTGGTAAGCAAAAAATCCCTTCTTTTCATGAATATTGCCTACATCTTTTGGGCAGAAGTAGAAGCAGTACGCGAAAGTTTTGTTACTCCCGGTGTTGCTACTTCTGGAACTGCAAGCTGCCCGAAAGCAAATGTCTTTGGCACGAGATTGAGGCCTGAAGCCATAAGCTCATCCCAACTCAACTGCTGCCCCGTATATGCACTCTCACGTCCCAATACAGCTGTAAGTGTGCTTTGGGCTATCTGAGCCGCCTCGTTGATCGGCTTATTTGCGCGGATCGATGCAATGAGATCCGTATGTTCCTGGACATATCCGTTGCCACCTGGCTCAGGCATCTCGTACAACATACTCCCGTCGTGAGACTTCAGGATTGAATGACGGGGATGCAACTCAGCTACACCTCGGGTACCAACTATTCGATTAGTAACCCTGTTGGTCGCACCATGGAACTGCCTGCATTTGGCTTCAACAAGGATCTCTCCGGGATAGACATATTCCACACTGAAGTGGTCATAGATATGTCCGTAATCCGGGCTGGTTCTTACGATCCGACCTCCCATTGCAATAGCACTATCGGGATGCCCTTGAAATACCCAGTTGATTACATCAATATTGTGTACGAACTGCTCCACAATATGGTCGCCACTTAACCATGTGAAGTAGTACCAGTTGCGACACTGCCACTCCATATCGCTCATCCCGCTCTTGCGCTCGCGTAGCCAAATGGGACCTGTCAGGTAGTATTCCTGCGCGCCCACTATCTCGCCAATCATGCCGTCATGAATCCGCTTGATCGCCTCTACAAAACTTGGCTGTCGACGGTACAATGTTCCAGCAACAACCGACAAACCCTTCTGTGTAGCGATCTCCCCTGAAGCCATGATCTCCATTGCTCCCGCTACATCTACACTGACTGGCTTTTCCATGAACACATGCTTACCTGCATCCACCGCGGCTGTGAAATGAGCAGGCCTGAACCCAGGCGGTGCAGCGAGTATTACCATATCCACATCACTTTCGATCACACGCTGGTAGGCATCAAAACCAACAAACGCATGCTGATCACCTACCTTGAACGCCTCTCCAATCTCCTGCTCCAGTGCCTGTCTGGAAGCATCCAAGCGGTCTTCAAACAGATCACCCATGGCAACTATTTCTACCCCTTCACTGGATACAACAGCATCTCTTGCCGCACCCGTACCGCGCCCTCCGCAACCAATGACACCCACGCGTAGCGTATCGCTGGCACCAGCATACGCAAAATTCCCCGAAGCCATTAGACCAAGGGTGCCGGCGGCCGTCACCTTTACAAAGTCGCGTCTTGTTATTTCACTCTCTTGCATATGAATTTCGAGTTTAATTCCCTGAAATATACCTGTTATCCTGCATTCAAGTTTTTACTCACGAAGAAACTGCCCCGTATTCGTCTCCTGCAAACCCACTTCCCTGCGCTCCACAAGCCGTGTGCTCAAATTTGCCTGATTATCGGCATCCAAAATAGCCGATTCCCATACCATAACACTGTATGCAGATGCCCAGGCATCTGCATACATTGCACTTGGAGCAATCACAGCAACCTTGCGCTCATGTTCTACACCATATCCAGTATGGGGATCAATTATGTGAGAGTACTTCACCCCATCATACTCCAAATATCGATATGTATTACCAGAAACCGCAATACCACAGTTCGCCAGAGTCAGTTCTTCTGTTCCCAGTTTGCCTTCTACATTCAGATTAAATACCTCTACGGACCATCCATCTGCACCAATAGGAGCATTCCCCAAAGCTATATCTCCTCCCGCGTCGACAGCAGCACTCGCAATGCCTGCTTTTGTGAGAATCTTCAGTGCTTCATCAGCTGCATATCCCTTGGCAATACCTCCAAGATCAAGTCGCATATTTTCCCTGTTCAATTGAACTGTACGACTGTCTGCATCCAACACTAGAAACCGGTACCCCACCATAGCCGAAGCATTTGTAATCTCAGCGGCCTCCGGTAACGTTGCCCGGCGCATAGCCTTACGCCACAGCAGTGTGAGGGGGCCCACGGTTACATCAAAAGCTCCGTCTGATGCACGGGCAATCTCCTGCCCCGTGATAAGCACATTCCACAGGTCTTCACCAACGGCGATGGGTTGACCGTGAGTCTTGGATAATCTGCTGACCTCGCTGTCGATCAGGTAGTCGCTCAGTCGTGCGTTGAGCTCTTCAATGCGAGCGAACGCTTTCCCAGCAGCTCCAGCCGCTTCTATTGAGTCGGCTGCGTAAAGTACAATCTTCACTTCCGTACCCATTAGATGCCTCGTGAACCCAAAACGAGCAACATCTTGGGCCTCCACATCCACTATTGTGGCAACACAAGCCAACAACCCTAACACTATAGCAGAGCATTTTGGTGGATACCATCGCATTATGGTATGTCTAGAGTCAGTTAGAATCTTAAAATCTCGATGGTGTACAGCTTATGTCAAAAAGGTTTCACTGTGCAATTTCATGCAAAATTGTTGGCCTCGTGCCATTTAGAGATGCAGTTGGCATCCGGGTGACACTCACAAATACGCTTCCAGTGATACTCTGCCGCCTTTCCCAGGGACCGTTTCGCAGTGATCCCCAATATGTTGTCTAACGACAATTCGTTTGAAAAACACGGCCCCACTGAACACCGCCTCCAGTGCGTTGGCAACCGACATGACTCTACGTCGTATTGGGGGTGGCACACAACTAGATTCCCGTAATGCCTGTTTTTACATCGGCGAGAGAGAAACGCCTCTGGGCCTGGACGCTGGTCGTCGTGGTGGCTATCTACTCTACCTTGGGACTGGCACGAACCCTGGTCGACGAGTTGGGGAGCGACTTCTTGTCGGTCTGGCTCTTTCTCCTCGGCTGCATTCTGGTGCTCGCAGCCGTGATCACGCAGGGCCTCAAGGTTCGACCGAGTGGCATGGAGATCGGCGTCGCTCTTGGTGTCGTCGCCGCCTACCTCCTGATCGTCGTTCGGATGGCGGTGCCAACCGAGCGCTCCCATTTGGTCGAGTACGGAGTAGTGGCTGTCTTCGTCCACGAAGCGCTTTTGGAGCGGGCCGGCCAAGGACGGCGTGTTCCCGTGCCGAGTCTGCTTGCTATCGCAATCGCATCGGTGATCGGCATCATTGACGAGGGCATCCAATGGTTTTTGCCCAGCCGCGTCATGGACCCAATGGACATATTGTTCAACGTGCTGGCAGCAGTGATGGCGGTCATAGCAAGTGTGGCGCTCCGATGGGCCCGGCGCCAGGCCAGCCACTTCATGGGCCACTAGCAGTTCACCGCATCATCCCGTGGCGCAACGGGGGCACCGAGGCGTCGGACCGACAAGGACGGAGTGAACCAGCGTAAGGGGAAGTCGCTTTACCCGGCACAAAATGCGACGCTAGCGGATTTGTGTGGCCCAGATCTGATACCGCCCGATCTGCGCCATGCGTACCAGAAGCTTGACCGCTCCGTGGATAATGGGAGCACTCCCCCGCAAGAACAAAAGATGATGGACCGGGACTCTGAATTGACTCTCTTCGTTACAATAAACGCAAAGAAAACGGACATGGCCATGTCGCTTAGAGCGAGATTACCACCTCGGCTTAGAACCCGGTATTGAACCGTTCGGATAACTCCGCCAACGCCGGGAACTTTGCCGTCGCTAAATCCCAGGTCTGGGGTAGAAATTGGTATACGACTTCGTAAAGCGCAGAAGAAACACGAACTTCATTCGGAGGCAATCCAACAGAAGCCAAAACGTATAATACTAGACTAGATGCCAAACAGGCCGTAACCACTCCGAAAGCTCCTCCGAAAAGCCTATTTATCGTACCAATAAACATGATATTCCTCACGGTCTTGTCAATTCCGCGTGAAATAATCACAAGAAATACCTGAGAGCCTAAGAACACTAGACCAAAGCCCGCGAGTGAAGAAAATTCTGCGGGTATACCTACTCTAGTTTCAAGCCATCCCCCGACTCCTTCCATGAAAGAATATCCCAATGCAAACGCAATCAGCAAGCTTGCCAATCCAAAAACTTGGCGGATAAGCCCGCGTCTGACACCTACCAGAGCACCCATGCCCAACACAACTACGATTACCACATCAAGCCAATTCATACTGACGCACTACGATAACGACACTGGGAAAGTTACGGAAATGATACGATTATCATTTAAATGCAAACCGTACGGCCAACGTAACTAGACCAGCCTGCATTACTCCCAAAGCAATCCCGGAGCGATCATCAAGTCTGGCTACGCGCGGACGCAGCGACGGATCGCCTGTAGCCAAATAATCATCATTAATCCGATCCGCCTGAAATTTGTAGTGTACAGCTACCGCGCCCGCAATCATAGCCAGAGTTGCTGCACCCCAATCAATCCAGGCTCGATCGCGTCTCACTCTACGGGAAAATCCTGCTGCATCTCCCGTTTCACTCAATGCTGTGAGCGAGACGTCGTAACGATTCCATAGATCGTACCTGGGCATAACTGTACCCGGGGCATAGCCCTCCATCTCAATATGGAACATCCCGTCTCGGATACCGGGAGACGCAAATACAACAGGAGTCAGCCCCAATAGTCTACGTTCAGAGCCCTCCTGAAGCCATGCCTCAGCCCCAAAGGGATAAGATTCGATTCGATGATACATCGGAAAGTTCAGCGTAACCCGTACGGTATCCCCCGGCGTTGCTATCAGTTGCTCACTCAATGGGGGCACACTCCAAGCCGCTACACGAAGTGTTGAAAGCCGAATAAAGCCGACATTATGGTCTACCCAGTACGGGCTCCCACTCGCCAACCCCAGATACGTAGAATCAGCATAGGCCGCTGCACTAACATCGTTAGTTTCGATGTGGACGAGAACTTGGGGTTGAGCCACACTGACGCCCGGAAGAGCGGCAAACAGTCCGCCCCATAATGTCATAATCAATCGACTGCTAAACTTCATCATCTGTTTTTACAGGGCTAAGGCGGACGACATAACGAGGCTCCGTTAGAACTATTAACCCGTCGGAGGTCAGTCCGATTGCACTCTTTACCCGCCCTCTAAGCTCAATCTCCTGAAGTAGTTCTCCACTAGTACGATCAAATGCATAAAACCAGTTTCCCATACTACCGACATATACCGCTCCTCCTGCAATCAACGGCTGAGACACTAATGCATCAGGGCATTGTACGATCCATTCGATGCTCCCCGTATCAATGTCAAAGGCCCTCAGCATTCCATCTGAAGCCCCTGCAATCACAAGCTCATCGTCCACGGCTGGCGACGAAAAGTGAACCGTTTCATCCTCTAGTGCTGCATCCCATACAATTTCCCCCGTGTCCACGTCCATCGACAACAAAATTCCGCGTGTGGTAGATACTAGTAATTGTTTGTCATATGCAACCGGGGCAGCATACAGTGGTGAGTTAACATCAGCAGACCACTGTACAGTACCATCGTTGAGGGACAAAGCCCTAACCATCCCACTGTCACCCACGACAATCACCAATCCATCATAAACCAGTGGTTTCACATGAACACGCGTGCCCTCTGGTAATTGATGCACCCAAACTACCGTACCATCCTCCACTTCAAAGCGCTGAACTTCGCCAACAGTGTTAACAAAAACACCTCCACCCTCGACCGATGCAATGCCTGCCCGGACGGAAGCCCCTCGGGTACGCCAGCGTATATCCGATAGATCCAGATCATAAGCTATCAGGGCTCGACGCCCTAATGCGATCGGTACTACGACCATCTTACCTACAACTGCCGGGGATCCATTGACTGCGTCACCTAATCGTTTTGCTCCACCACGCTTACCCGTGGCCAAATCAATGACATGAAGCTCCCCCTGCCTGGTAGCAACCAAAACATTGTCCTCAAACAGCAATGGAGCATCCGGGCCGAACCCGGCCCGAGCGTTATAGGTCCAGGCAATTTCCAGAGGCGGAGTTGGCCCAAACTTTACTTCTGGCAACGGACGAATGTCCATTACCAGCCCGCTACAGCCGATGCACAGCAGCAGTAGTAATGAAATTGAACTCCTAAAAATCGAACCCGAAAAAGAATTGACGGAAAAGAGATGAATCCCGTGACTTGAATGCATCACGAAACCGATAACCTAAATCGTAACGAAGAACCAGCCCACCGAACAGATTGAGACGAAAACCAAGTCCCGTAGACCCTAAGGTTTCTCCGGCATAAATCTGGCGAATCCGCTCGTCGTATTTATCATTCCATGTATGCGCAGCGTCAAAAAAAAGTGCCCCGCGCAAGTTAACAATTCCTAGAATGGCCAAAGGCGGAATATAGACAGATGGGTTCTCGACCAGTGGGAAACGTAACTCATGAGATGTGAACCAAGCTTTCTTTCCCCGCACATCAAATAATGGGTATCCTCGCAGATCCCAACTTCCACCCATAAACCATAAACGGGCTTCCCGGCCATGATTCATACGACCCAGAGCACGCGATGCAAACGTTACACTACGGCTTAACCTCAGATAATGCCGAAAATCCGCCTCCAATGTGATGTAATTCACGTTGGAGTACAGCAGATCCGTTGTATAAGCCGCCGAAATCCTTCCGCGCCACCCGACCATAGGACCATTGGCGCCAAACAAAGCATTATCATGGACCAGACTGATCTGATTTGTCAACAGCAATGCCTGACGATCAATCCGTCGCTGTGGAATCTGCTTATCATCCCAGCTCAAGGAAGTCGCAACCTCTACGCGTCGAAACATGGAGAGTGGATAGCTCACAGCTCCAAATCCGCCCCACACTTCCTCCCAAAAACGCGGAAACTCTGTAGGAGCATCCGGATCTGTCAAGTCGTACCTCAACCCACCATACCGATAAACCCCATAACCAACGTTGGCCCTGCGGTTCAGATGAATCCTAGATATATTCACGTTTAGTCCCCTCAGAAAATCCCCTGTGTACTGACTCGTGCTGTAAAGCGTTACGAAAAACCGATCGTTACCCATGAGATCGGAAAAGGCAAGAACAGCTGCGCCACTCGTTCCCCAGACCGCACTGCTTGATATCTGTCCCTGCGCGATATCCAATCCATAGCGCCGCCGATATCGCAAGCGATCGGTTGCAGTGCCGGCTTCAATGCGTGGAAATTCCCAGGTCTCACCAGACTCTACCGCCAAATGTTCGGGTTTCTCCGATACAGGACGACTCAATAGGGTATCCAAACCTCCCAGACTGCGCACGGTGAACCGGTAATTTTCGAAGGTAGAAAAAACCATCTGTCCATCGCTCGTCCAAACCGGATCGTAGGCTGCGGTGGTTAGCTTCGTTAGACGTTTTTTCCAACGCACACCGGGTTCTGGATCCTCTCCTCCACGAGTTCCCACACCGGTAGAAGCAATGGTGGGCGGGCGTAGCGCCGCATCAATCACATAAATATCCTGACCACCATAGCGCCCCGTGCTATCCTTCCTGGTGCTGGTGTAAATGATCTGATTCCCATCTGGACTCCAGTTTGGCGAGAAATCGTGCTGTGTGCCAAACGTAACGTAGTCTATGGCCCCTGTTTCCAGTTCATATGTAAATAAATTGTAGGCGTCATCGAAGCCTTTCGAGGTACGATCGGAAGAGAACACGAGGAAGCGTCCATCCGGGCTCCAGGCCGGATCACGTTCGTCATAGCTGTCATCTGTTAACCGTTCCAGACGATCACGCTCGGTGTCGTAAACATACAAGTCAATAAAGCCACTCTCGTCTATAGCGACAAAGGCTATACGCAAACCATCCGGGCTCCATGTCGGAGAGTACAGGGCAATAATCTCATCGAAACCATACATACGATCATTCACACCAGACTCCAAATCGTAGGTGTGAATAACATCCCCCTCTCCGCTCTTGGTAACAAATGCCAATCGGCCATCCTTCGAGACACCCATCCGACTATCCAAAAGGTGAAACGACTCAAACTGATTATTACGTTCACCTCGAATAAGAACACGGGGTTTATCGAGCGGGACATACATTGAATCAACGTCAACATAGTAGACGTTGCTGTAACCGCCATGATTACCTGTAAACAAGATCCGTCGCTGCCCATCCTGCATTTGGTAAAAAACCGGCTTCGAGTTGAATCCTCTTACGGAGATTCCTTCGGTAATTAATGTTGGACTCTCCGCCGTATCCAGCCGGGTATAATAGGTTTGACGTAACCATTCCTGCCACCGAGTACCGATGTTATTTAATTCGTCCTGCAAAGTATGCTCCATAACCTTGCGGAAATCCCGGTTGATCCAGGCATCCTCAATCAACTGCAACAGCTTATCCTCACCATACGTCTCTGCAATGAAACGACACAGTGCCTCCCCCTCCTTGTACATCACGTAGGAACCGTTAATCCTGTAAATATTCTCCAGCGGCACCAAGTAGTTCGAGAAGATCGCATCCCGCATGATCATCTCATGTTGATAGTCCTGTGGGCCAGACCAGTACTCCGCCAGACCTTCGGTAAACCACAACGGCAAGTAACGATCAATTGGAATACGATAGTCCCTGTAGACACGGGCGAGCTTGTGCATGGTGAAGACATGCACCATCTCGTGACGAACAACACGTCTGAACCGATGCAGATTGCCGTTAGCAGGAATGACAACCCGCCCTTTAAGAAACTCATAAAAGCCACCTACACCATCGGGAATAAACCCATCAGTAATATTGGTCTGCTTAAAGTGTAGCTGCGATGAGTAGAAGACAATAGGTACACGCCGAGTAACAGAAAAGTTGAAGCGGTTCTGCAACTCGGCGTAAGCCTCTTCCGCAAAAGCAGCGCCATGCTCGGCAAGCGCCTGCATTTCAGGATAGAAATACACATCGAAGTGCTCAGTCTTGAGCACATTCCAGTCGAAATTCTCGTACTGGATCTTGTTGCGCCCGAAATGAAGATTATACTGTGCCGATACCGGCAATACAGCTAATCCCAGCATGGCGAACAAGCCCCATGCAGCAACTGTGGGGCGCATGAGCAATAGTGGTTCGTGTGGGCAACGCTATTAGGCGTATACCGTTCCCTATGAACGGTCTATCCCTCAACCAGCGCTGCCTTCAGGCGTGAAATCAACCCCACAGGAGATGGATCCGTGTTGTTCATAATTGCAAGGTATAAGCTCACCCAATCACTGACATACATGACTGAAAGCAGGCGAGCTAGTCGACTGCTACCCTCGCTCCATACTTCATGCCAGCTTTGCGCATGCGGTTGCAGCAGCGATCGGGTTACGTCCATTCTGCGCTGAGTGCGTGCATGATCCTCCATATCCCGAAGAACAACCACTGCAAGCTGCTTCAACTCCGGCTGGAACCGTGCCCACCCCATGACCTCATTGTGATTCATTTCCGGGAGTAGATTCCCAACAGCCAGGCTCTTTGCGTTCTCGTGCATCTGGTTGCGCCACCGGGTGTTCGCGGCAGCACACTGCTCACTACTATAGATAACTGGAAAATGACCGTAAAGTGCTCCAGCCAGCGTTATTGCAGGATTTTCCGGGTCAGCTACCTTAGCCATAATCTCCGACTGTCTGCCCGTAATGGACACAGCCTCTGCCCAGTGCTCAGGCTCAACAGCAGTAAGTCGGAGTGGTTCAGTGACCGTCAGCAACGCCGACATTGAATGTGGCAGAGCAGCACGCGGCTGAATTCCAGCCGGCAGACTAACCAGTGGAACGTCCTGTTCTTTAGCCTTGGCCGCAAGCTCTCCGCCAGTCGAAATAGCCAAAACTTTGGCTCCCCGTGCACAGGCGTCATCAAAGGCCGCAAGCGTCTCCTCCGTATTGCCTGAATAACTTGAGGTCACAACCGCCGTATTGGGGCCGACCCAGGCCGGCAGTGAATAACTACGTGATACTGCAATTGGAATGGTCGCCTGATCCGCTCCCAACGCCAACAGGATATCCCCACCAATAGCGCTCCCGCCCATTCCAGCAACAACTACCCCATTTATATCAGTCCCTGGCCAACCGCTGGTTTCAGCCTGCAGTGCACGCCTGCGGCCTTCTCTAAGCTGCTCAGGAAAACTCCGAACGGCCTCGTACATACCTTCAACATCAATCCGTTCGAGCGATTCTTTGGTCATTTTATAAGATATTTTTTCAACTGTTAAGTGTGGTAACTAGCAGGAGAATAACCTCCATCCGAGAATCCCATCTTGGCCTGAATACTGCATGGCTCCAAAATTGTGCCTAATTAAACGGACATAATTTCCGGGATTCATGAGAAAGAAACGCAGACATCAACTGCCGAGAGATTTCCAATTAGTATCGCCAAAAAATAGCCTATTTGGGCTTAGATTAAAAACGAGGCGTATTTCGCTCTGGCCCTCAGTCGGGCTCCCAGGTCGATTCAGCCTCTTGGTCTCCGAACCGGGCGTTCGGATTTCCTGCACCCGGTTCTCCGGGTAGATCGTACGACTCACGCTCGGGGCACCATGCTTTATCCGAAGATGTCCACTACGTAGAAGAGACCTGCTCAACGTCCATTGCACGTTCTGGCCCGCATGGTCCCTAAAGCTACTCGCGTAGCCCGTCAACCTTAGTGCTTCATCCATGTTGTTACTCCATAATTCGCTAAGACCGCTACCAACCGGAGCGACAAGTGTTAGGCAAAATTCGCACCCGCCACAGGAAAACGCCTTTCCCGGCACACGACAAACTTGGATTTAGTTTTGCAAGGAACCTCTCAGCAAAGTTGACCTTACACCCGTGCGGCTCCCTTGGATGTAGAATGGAAATCAACCCAAGCTTTGGTTAACATTTTCGATTTGAACGACATGTTGCAATTGACGCTGTTGTACGGATTACGTGTAGTGGGCACATGGTCGGAAGTATAGCCAGCAAATATTGGGGACATCATATACAGTGGCCAATTTGTCCTTAGATAGTGCTTGCCAGAGAATGATTTTGGTCGTGGGATTATACGATGAATTCGGGTATTTGGGAGCAGATTTGGCGATCAACAATTTGAACCAGCGCGGACTGGACTTGGTGCGTACGCATGGTAAGGAGGGTTTGGTCGCACGGTGACGCTATCTGTGGCAACGGCCAACGTGCATCGCCTTGGCTTGCAATTGAAACGGAAAGAGGAGCGGCTAAAACGCTGGCATCAAGCCCGAAAACAAGCGGCGTAGCGCCGCTGTAATCCTACCGAAGGAATTTGGACAGGCGCCGCCATAAGCGGAAAGGCGGACGTATGTCGGGTTGGCACGCATGGCCGCGTCCCAGCTGCATCGGAGAGCAAAAAATGTCTTCCCGTAGCCGTTCAGCAAGCCGAAAGGCTCATAATTCCCCCGAAACTCCACCAATGACGCCGCAATTACGTGCCCCCGATTGTTATGAGTATAGCAAAAATCGCAAAAACTGCCTATTCTCTGACAAGCACTAATTTAGCCTGGATTCCCTTTGTGCGGTATCAGGAACGCTCCTGCCTCCACACGCTCATCGAGGCATACTTCACATAAATCCAACATCCCACCCCTATCCTTCATCTTGTACTCCGCAGCTCGCATGATACCGTCCAGGTTGCAATCACTGCAAATCAGATACTCATCGTCTGCAAAAATTGGAGTAATAAAATCACGAAAACGCTCATCTCGGCATACTTCACATAGCAACGTCCCATCCTTCATCGTGTACTCCGCAAATCGCATGGTACCGTCCAGATTGCAATCACTGCAAAATTGTGTAGGCCGTTGGCGCTCATCGAGGCATACTTTACATACCAACGCCCCATCCTCCATCTTGTACTCCGCAGCTCGCATGATACCGTTCAGGTTGCAATCACTGCAAATAGGCTGGTTGTCCGGTTTATATCTTCTATTACTCCGCTGTGCCAGAGAAAACCCGCGCAAAAGAAGATTCATCATACTGTAAAAGGACATTTTCGTAACCCCTCCGGGTAATTTGTTAGGTTCTACCCACAACATTCGTGGTAGAATCGATAAACAAAAAACAATTCGAACAGTCTTCAAACGATCAAGCAACGCCTCTCGCGACCATGCCAATGGTCTCGTTGCAAGTTCCGCCATCGCTGTCATTATATCTACAGTCAATGTACATCGTCTCACCCAGAAATGTAATGTTGGAGTCAACTGCTGGTCCGTGGGCAGGATGTGGGACTGGAAAGAATTGAACAAACAGCGGCATACCGCCTGACTGCCCCGCCGTATTGCAAAAACTCAATGAACACGGGCTGCCATACGATTAATGAGCGCACGAAGCTGCGATGTATCACCCGGAAGTAAATCAACCTGCGCTAATGCGGTATGTGTGTAAGCATGCACACGCGCACGAGCACCATCAAAGACACCAAGTTTCTCCATTCGTTCGCGGGCTTTTGGAATTTCCTGTTTATCAAGGCCTGAACCCGGGCGTATCCTTTCAAAAAAAGCCAAGTCTTCACCTGTCGCACGTTCGCAGGCCTCCAAAAGTAAATAGGTTCGCTTACCCTCCATCAGATCGCCTCCATGAACCTTTCCCCAATGCTGGCTATCCGCTACTACATCCAGTAGATCATCCTGGATCTGAAATGCACGTCCGATTGATGTACCTGCCGTTCTCAAAGCCAATCGTGCATGAGAATCTGCACCTCCAAAAATTCCTCCCATTTCAAGCGAACCAGAAAGTAATGTGCCAGTCTTGGCATCAATCATCCGCAAGTAATCCGACGTTTTCAAATCTTGTTTGGTCTCAATTGCCGTATCCAGTGCCTGTCCCTCGCAGAGCTCTCTCAGCATCTCGCCAAATACCTGTACCAACTGTGCGGTCTTGCCTGAACTTATCTGACTTACGCTTTCGATGGCAAGCGCCAAAAGAACATCCCCGCATAGGATTGCGGTGTTTGTATCCCAGAGCACATGCACCGTTTCGCGTCCTCGACGGGTATCGGCATGGTCCATGATATCATCATGGACGAGCGAGAAATTATGTAGCAATTCCACCGCCAGTGCCAGCGGTCTTGCTTCCTGAAGATCAGCCCCAAAAACATCAGCTGACAGAAGAAGAAGGAGCGGCCGGAGGCGCTTGCCCCGACCCGACAGAACGTACCGCACAGAATCGTACAGTTCGCCGGGGCTACGATCCCGGGCCAACCCCGAAAGGCCCGACTCGACCGCAACACGAAGCTCCTCAAGTTTTATGTCCAGATTCTCTTGACGCTGCATACTGCCACAACCCTATTCGTCAAAAGCTACGGTAATTGCAGCACCTCGCAGATTTGCGAAGACACTTCTTCAAATGCTCCTGAAGCATCTATGGGGCGAAGTAAATCACGGGAACGATAGTACTCAACCAGCGGGTGCGTGTCGAGATAGTAGGTCTTCAAACGCTGTTGAATGGTCTCCGGCTGATCGTCTGGACGTGTAATCATGAATTCGGCTTCCTCCGGCGGCGGAGGCTTATTTGATAAATGAAAATTCTCGCCAGTAAGGCGATGAATACGCCGCTGCGATAAGCGCGATACTACATCCTCGTCACTAAGAACAAAGTTGATGACCGCCGTCAGTGACATATCCTGGGACTGCAGGAACTCCTGCAACCACTCAGCCTGCTGAAGCGTCCGAGGATAACCGTCTAGAATAAACCCGCTGAAATCCTCATCCAATATGGCATCTTCTGCCAGTATGCGGACAACCCGATCAGGCACGAGATTACCATCATTAATGTACCTTCGAGCTTCTTGACCTAAGGGAGTATCCGCCCGTATAATTTTTCGGAGTATCGCCCCCGTAGAAATATGCGCGAACCCGAACTCGGAAGCCAACCGGCGTGCCTGGGTACCTTTTCCCGCACCCGGGGGGCCAAAGAAAACAAGCCGGTGGTCCCGTGCAGACATTAACCTTCCTCCGCTTTCCCGTCCGTACTCAATGCTCTGATCCCCATCTCAACAACCACAGGGGCCAGCATCTGGACCAACTGACTAAGTGTACTCTCAGTTTTCCGTGGGACTGCATCGTTCCCAACCGAGACGTTCCTGGGGACAGCGTCTTCCGACTCTCTGCCCATGTCCAGATGCTCCTTAACTGCTTCAATAACGGGCACCAATGTTGCATCCAGGAGCTCACCCCTATTCGATTCACCTGAGCGTCGTCCACTGGCAATCAAATATCCCAATGCGACCCCCAGCCCCAGAGCTGTACATGCACTGCCGATAGGATGGCGTGTAACGACCTCCTTGACGGGGGATACTGCACCAGTCACCTCGCGACGGAGTGCATCCAGATGCTGCTCCACGTGGCGCATTCGCTCGCGCAACGCTTCGCGTACGTCATTACTTGTCCGGCTCTGCTTCGTCTCTTCCATTTGATCTTAGTTATGATCCAGATAGCTTATTCGTCCACCACTTTCTCCAATGGTTTCCTCTTGTCCAAATACTCTCTCACCATTCCAACAACAGGCACTAATGCTGCATCCAGGAGTGCTCTACCACTACCGGATCCAGCTGTACGCCGGTCACTCCCCATCAAATATCCCAGCGCCATACCTAGCCCTACGATCGCGCACGTACTGCCGATAGGATGCCGCGTAACGATCTCTCTAACCGGTGGCACTACACTGATCAACTCGTGACGAAGCGCATCCAAATGCTGTTCCATGCGACGTGCATTCTCACTCAGCGCCTCTCGAACGTCGCTATTTGTCCTGTTCTGCATCGTCATTTTCCATTCTTTTCATTGTTATCCCGTCTACCACCGTAGTTTCGTTTTCCCCAGACCGGACTGTATATCTGTACAGGCACCATGCCAAAATAGCCATTACCACACCTACTGACGCAAACCCCCACGCTGTGTTTCCCAGCAAAATCCCCAACCCTAGTGCTGCAGCCACCAATATAAAGGTGACGGCGAGGACAACCGAAAGTCCTGTGAGGAGTACGGCATAGATGGTCTGTCTATTTTGCAGGATCCGCTCCCAATACTGCTGCCCTGCAAGTTCTATCCTCAACTCCAGCCAAGATTGAAAACTATCGACAAACCCTCTGTAGTGCAGCGCAATACGCTCCGCTCTACTTTTCTCTGCACTCTTCTTGACCATTGCCTTGGCCTCGGGGACACTGCCTAGATCAGTGGGAACGTAATTTATACTGTGCTTGTTCCTGCTACAGACTACACAAAAAGTCAATGGTATCAAGTCCATCAGGCTGCCAATGCAGCGCGGGCGTCTGCGTGCTACCGAATGATCCAACGTTCCAGGAATCCGGCAATTGCTCACGTAAATTCTCCTGAGCTACAATACATTGGATTTCGTCGCGCAGTGCTTCTACGACGCTTACTATCTCATCAGGATTTCTATACTCTACCCAGCGCACATGTCCTGGGGCTTGAACCTCGGGAGTACCCTTGCTGAGGAGAAACTCCAAACCATCTCCGTAGGCATGCGGCTGACTCGTTGCAGCCAGATAGGCCTGTTGCATCGAAAGTCTACCCGATGTTGTAGGATGTGCGGGAAATACTCCACGCATTTCAGCAAAATGTTTGAGGCAGTTGTCCGGCTCGAGACCTGCCGGTACCATAATCAATGCCACATTACGACATCCCATACCCTCATGCAACAACACATCCAATGCAAGCCCATCCAGGTCATTTTCCGATTCAAAACCGTTCAGGATTGCAATTCCGTACCGGTTACCACGAAATAAACACTTATCCGGTGTCAATCCCTGCCTGCCTGCAAGAACCTTGATCTGTGCAATAGCCTCATTGCTACCGGTTGCTATAACGGCGTCCACTCTTCCCCACATCTCATCGCGACCCACGAACTTAGCCTTTATGTCAGCCCCTTGGTCAAGCAGGGTTTTGACGAATGCAGGAAGTAAATACGGAGATTTACTGGACAGTACACCGACATAGGAGTGACCACAAACAAGTACTGCGAGCAGGTCCTGTAACCCGACTAATGGAACGTTGCCTGCATTAATCACCCCAACCCTGCACCTTTCTTTGATTTTTCGTTGCCCAATCCAGGCACTCAGCGCAGCCTTCGTAACTCCATCCATTTGCTGATCAATCGCAAACTCAATCGCCTCTTCAGTAAATGTATCGGAGGCCGTAAGTGTTTTTTTCACAACGTTGCGTCTCAACTTCTGGTATCTTGGAGACTTCCATGCGCGAGCAGTCTGAACCAATGCTGTAATTATTTCTCCCATGTACTATCCAAATAAAAGGGGAATGTCAAGTAGCCGAAGGAATTTCACCCTCTGGCTCTCAAGAACCGCACGCGAGCCTCTCAACTCACGCGGTTCTTACTATACAGCTATTTCGAATTGAATAAAGGTGGACCATAAAGAAACCCCAGTGCGCAAACAGTCTAGAATTTTGGCGTGCAATTCCCGTCAACTGTCTCCAATGACCTCGAAATCACTTCTACTTCCGCATCATCAACCGGGTCAAGTGTTGACCCATGCTCTTGAAGAGTCGTTTTAGTTCTGCTTTGAAGGATGCACCGCAGTAAGTTAATCAATCCATCCGCGTACCGCGGCATTGATCTTGACTGCGATCGCTTCCAAGGAGATCGGACTCATTTGCGCCAACCCCCAACTCCGATGAAATCGTCCATCCTGAAAAGGCTCGCCCCGCAGAAATCCGCTCAAAAATGGTCAATCTCGCGTGACTAGTGCAAGCGCTTGGCAAACGGCGAAGAGCATCCTTTCCTACGATACAACATACCAACTCACGCTTTTTGACACCGGAGAGTGCTGTAACGGACAACTCCGACCCAACCAAGGATGGAACGGATGCGTGATTTTATGCAGTCAGATGTACCCGATGTACAGAACCACGGAGGCATATCTCCACTGATCTGGAGAAAATATCGTTCCACCTGTATTGCATCAGGAGATACACGATATTATAATACGCGGGGCCGTCGTACGGATACATGCAACCCAAATGGGCGCATCCCGCTTCTAGATTCTGCGTTGAATGAAGCCGCAGTTCTTCCTAAGGAAACGCTGCAAAACATCCTTCCGTCCATGCCGCCACTTGACCAATAGCATGCGTTCGTACCTCCTGCTCGTTCTCTTCTGCCTGCTTAATGCTTGCCAGACAGCTCCCAAGCCACCAAACGTCGTCGTGATTTTGGCCGATGACTTGGGCTATGGCGATATTGAGCACTACAATCCCGCATCAAAGATTCCGACGCCCAACCTGAACCGCATAGCGGACGAGGGCATGCGCTTTACCGATGCGCACTCACCGTCTGCTGTCTGTACGCCAACGCGTTATGGCCTGCTAACAGGCAGATATGCGTGGCGAACACATCTCAATCGCGGAGTATTACAGGGATATTCGCCAAATCTCATTGACACTACGCGATTTACGTTACCGAAACTCTTCAAAGAGCATGGATATGCCACGGGTGCCACGGGCAAATGGCATCTTGGATTGGGCTACCGTGACTCTACCCACTACGATCTCCCGCTTGTTCCAGGCCCAAACGCGGCTGGATTCGATTACTTCTTCGGCATTCCATCCTCACTAGATTTTGCGCCTTATGTTTTCGTCGTAAACACGGGCTTAGAAGCCCAGCCCACTGAATGGATTGAACGAAGTGCCCATAGACGGCAGGGTGGAGGAGGATTCTGGCGTGCAGGCAACATTGCGCCGGGGTTCCGGCATGCGGATGTGCTGCCGAAAACGACAGAGAAAGCGGTAACCTTCATACGGAACCATGCGGCCAGCAGTCCATTTTTTCTGTACGTGCCCCTGAGCGCTCCACACACGCCATGGCTGCCTCCAGACGATTTCCGGGGGACTAGCGGAGCAGGTTACTACGGAGACTTTGTTACCCAGGTGGACCATGCCGTGGGCAACATACTCCAAGCCATTGACGATTTAGATAGTGAGACTCTGCTCATCTTTACTAGCGACAACGGCGCGCATTGGCCTGTCAACGACCGCACAACCTTTGGACATGATGCTAATGGCCCATGGCGCGGCCAAAAAGCAGATATTTGGGAAGGCGGTCACCGGGTGCCGTTTTTGGTTCGGTGGCCGGGACACACAGAGCCGAGAAGTACCAGCGACCAATTGGTCTCCCTTACCGATCTCATGGCGACCTTTGCCACATTGTTGGGAGCGGATCTGCCGCACGCATCCGCAGAAGACAGCTATAATTTCCTTTCCGTGCTGACAGGAACAGGGACCGGTACGCGCGATGCGATGATCCAACACTCCCTTTCCGGCATGTTCGCTGTGCGTCAGAACTCTTGGAAGCTGATTCTCGGACGAGGATCGGGAGGCTTCACCAACCCCCGTCACATTACGCCCGAACCAGGCGAGCCCGTCGGACAGCTGTATGACTTATCCACCGATCCTGCTGAAGAGCGAAACCTATACCTTGACCATCCGGCAGTCGTTGACTCCCTTGCTGCACTCTTAGAACGATACCAAACAGCGGGCCGCAGCCGCCGGTAAGCCCCTACAGGTATCGCTGAAAGCAACCCGTCCGTTAACTCGACGCACGACTATAGCGGCAATGCTTCTATTGCGGCATCCTACGATATAGCCGCCTGGCCGGCATGTTCTCCCGTTTAGCACCTCGTGAATCTGATAGCTGGTCAAGCCCTGTTCCTTTCGGAGGGCAAGAACCCGAACACGTTTGGGATCGGATTATTTTAATTGGAGTCAAAAGCAGTCTGTGGAAGGGTTCTTATTGAAGCGCGCGAAGAGGTTTGTAAGGAGCCAGGGGTATAGTCACCGCACTCGGCGGTTCTTCAATAGTGCATCCTTCTTGGAGATAGGCCCGGATGGCTTCATGCTGACACATGGCTCGGAATCAGTGGTCCACATGGTCGGAATATGCATATACGTGTAGAATGGCCATATTCAGGCCTTATTCATAGGGTTTTCTGTGAACACGCGCTTGGCAAAAAATCCCTAGGAATCCAGACTAGATAGTTTCCAATAAAAAATTACAGCCCCTCATCGCGCTTCCAGGAAATCGACCTAAGACTTCAAATCCCTGTCCACGGCTAACCCCCAAATCCTCCGTGAGAATACTGGACACTGTATAGAGATTCGCCAGGTCAGTAATCGCTAAAAGCCCAGGCTTTCCATCAGGCATTTCACGATTTGGGGCCTCTGGATCAACTATCCGAACACGCATCCACGGTGGCGACCTATAAACCGGGCCTCCTTGTGTATAAGCCTGACTCATGAGTTCACACATACCATACTCACTCCAAACCCGCTGCTCATCAATACCGAATCCCGCAGCCAGGCGCGCGTGCAGTTCGTCGCGGGTTATTGTGCGCCTGTGTGTTTTCATGCCGCCAGTCTCTATGATGCGTGCATCCCTAGGCAGTTGCCGAGGCCCCGTCTCGGCCAAATTCAGAAGGCCAAATGCTGCACCAAAGAGCAGTAACGGTGTTCCGGTATCTGCAATGTTAGGCAACCTTTTGGTCAGAAAAAATTGACTTTCTCCGGTCCCATACTTCCGCATGAGAATTTTCATCATGCAAACTAGCGATGACTCAGGAGCATATCCCGGCAAATGCGCCCAGATTTTGTATGGTCCCTCACCGAAAACAGCTTCAAAGGCCGTACAAACAGAAGCTTCATAAACGGCCATTCGACGTACAAAGTGGCGGCTCCGCAGTCCGCCTCCGGTTGCACTGCTCTTAAACACACATTCAGCTTCTGCGGGCGGGAATGTGGTAACCTCGGCATGTTTGAAAGCAGCCACAGGCAGATACTTGTAACCAAAACGCTGATAAACCGGACAATGCTGCCTCTGATAGGCCTCCAGTGCACGCTCCATTGCCGCAAACGACGCACCGTTTGCGCTATGCAAGTCAGTGAACCGGACTTCTATATCTGCAGTAGTCACGGCAGTTTAATCCGACATCCAAAAGGTTTGGTGGAGGAAATGTTCACTTCCTGACCACTGGCGAGCTGCTGGACAACATCCTGAAGCCAATGCACCTGGGCTACCTGAGGATCTGCAGGTGCATCGTCAATGCCTCCGACATAGACAAGCTTGTTTGTGTTGTCGAATGCAAATACATGTGGGGTTCGCTCCGCCCCCAATGCTCGCGCTAATCCTGCTTGCGGATCCCGTACATAAGTCAGATTGTACTGCTTTCCCGCCTCAGCCTCCTTGGGGAATACCTCAGGATCATTGCTATTCACAAGAATTACCGTAACCCCCGTAGTAACCAATGCTTCCACACGCTCCTCATACTGACTCGTCCAGTTGCAGTCATTACTCCAGAATACAAATACAGTGCCCTGAACGCCTACAAGTGCATGAGTGGTCAAAGCCGATCCCCCCTGCATGCTCTCAAGCGGCAAATCCGGTAAAGCACTGCCTACTGAAATCTGTGCAGCGACTACATTTGGAAACAAAAACGCCATCACAAAAATTATTGATTTCGCCATAACTAACCCATTTATGGTTGTACAACTTTATCCAAGCATAAATCATGCCTGATTGAATGAGTGTACACGCCCAGCCATCCAGCGATTCAGTATCAGGAGCACAGCAATTACCGTACCCCACTGCACGAGGCAGGTCATCAAGCTAAATGGATCCGTGGGGTCATACCAAGTTTCTGGAGCATAAACCGTTGCCGATAACCACAACCACCAACCCAACAACACCACTGCCAGTAAGGGCACAATGTAGTTCAGTATAGCATCCCATGGTCGCCCTGCATTCCAATCCCCGACTGTACCATCAATTTCATTCTCCCGGAATGATCGTACCCCCTGTCGAATGACGAGGATCGCCATGAAAGCCCCTGAAATTATAAGTGCCAAACCCCAGACAAAGTCTTGATTTTCAAAGAAACCCAAGTTCATGGCAGACGGGATACCCAGCACCAAACTCACCAGAGCAACACCAACAATTGCATGCGGCCGCGAGACACCAAGATCAGTCACCGAACGCACAACCATTTCGACCATCGAAATCAATGAACTGAGCGCTGCACAGGAAAGACCTAGAAAGAAGAGCATCGCAAACACATTACCAGCCGGCATTTTTGCGAACAGCTGAGGCATCCAGATAAACGTAAGCCCAGTTGCTGCAGGCCCACTGGTTTTCATGATCTCAAGCACTTCTGGACGAGACATTTCCTGCCCAAGAATGGCAAATACGGTTCCAAAAACAATGATAGCCGCAAGGATGGACACTGTATTATTACCGACACCGGTAATGAATGCATTTTGGACGACGCCATGCCGACTCTGCATATAGGCTCCATAAGTGAGCACAAGACCCCAACCTGCCCCTGTATCCCAAGCATTTTGCGTCAACGCTTCAAGCCAGATTCGCGGTCGACTAAGCGTAGACCATTCTGGAGTAAACAGGAATTTTATACCCTCGCCCGCACCATCCAGGAAAAGAGTCCGAACTAATGCGATCAAGACAATGACCAATAGTGTTGGCACCAATATCTTGTTTATGCGCTCAATTCTTCTAACTCCTTTCCATACCGCCCAGGCACCCAATCCGAGGGCAAGCGCGTGGAACAGCACCGGGAAATAACTGCTCTGGAACCCATCCCATGCTCCCTGCGCGGCCTCATACGTGAGATCGGGACCCATAAATACCATTCGCCCGAAATAATAGAAGCACCAGCCGGCAACTACGGTATAGTAAAAGAGGATCGCCGCAGCGACAAACACACAGAAGGCGCCCATCCAGCTGAACCGATCACCTGCAAGCTTGGTGAAAGTCCCAATCACGCCTAATCGACCTTTCCGGCCCAGTGCATACTCCGCTATAATGAGTGGCACGCTCCACAAAAACAGAAAAACGATCCAAGCAACAAGAAAAGCTCCTGTACCTTCATCACCACTGTTGGTAGCGGCAATTCGGGGAAACCGCCAGATATTTCCCGTCCCTATCGCCATACCCAAAACGGTGATGAGCATCCCCCATCTGGATGTAAAACGCTGTTTATTACTGCTCATTCGGCTTGGATTTTTTTGATTGGCATGCTAATCGGACTATTTGAGGCAGCAATGTAGCATGATATGCTGCACTCATTCTGAGTTATATAATCGGAGTATCGAAGAAACAGTTGCCAGTTCGCCGGCCTCTCTGGGTTTGTGCAGTGGATAGTAGTCGTAATCTAGAAAAGTTGGTATGTGAAGATCATAGAACCGGCTCAGGGGATTACCATTCTGGCCACCCGCGTAGATACCAACGCCGCTGGGAGGATTGGTACTCAAGTCCACCACTACCCGCCAACTTGCACTGTGTGTTACCGTAATCCCATCCCCTGGTCCCAGCGTTTCGTCGTACCCGGGGTAGCTATACGGACCACGCCACAGCACGCTCAATGCCGAATTTTGTGTCAGATGCCTAAAAATTATCTGATGATGCGTATTCCAACTCCAATTATCTCCATACTGAGTTTGCAGTGCATCTGCTGCTTCTTCAAGTGCCAAGGCCATAAGCATCGCTGCATCTTCGACTTCATGTGTTTTCTGAATATCAAGCCATGAAGAACCCATCTCCAATAGTGTTACCAGTACTGTTTCGGTAGGATCGGGAATACCCATGAACAATGATTCATCCCATGTTAGCCGCTTAAGGGCCTGCAGGTACTCATGCAGTGCAAGTGGCCCGGGCGTCTCTCCCACTGCCTTACCATCCCACTCAACGAGTGCAGCTCTAACCGCTTCACCTGCTGGAGTCAATGCACGCACTGAGTCCAGCATTGGTACAAAAGCATCATATTGGCCAACGTGAAAATCCGCCTGATACTCCTTCATATTCTCGATCGTATGCTGGTCCCTGCCTGCGAGCAACGTGTCAATACGTAGTGAGCGATACGCCGGCTGCCAGTTATGATCCACATAATAAGGATAATCTGCCGTCGTTGGCTGTTGATTCGTCGAAGTGAGATAACCACGCACAGGGCTTACGGCATGTGGCATTTCCTCAAATGGAACACGGCCCACCCACTCCGTGTCACTAGTGCTACCATCCAGAAGCCCCACTCCATCTCCCGAGGCACGAATCGGCAATTTTCCTGCAACGCGAATCCCAATAATACCTGTGGTGTCAGCATAAAGCACATTCTGGGCTGGGGAATGCCAGTACTGTAGGGCACTGTCAATCTGGGCTGCGTTTTCAGCACGGTTCATTCCCCAAAGTGCAGTCATCCCGTTATTCTTTTCATGCGCCACCCATCGTATGGCAACAGCAGTGGTCGAGTCCATAATGACTGGGCCGATATCTGACAGTATCCGGGTGTCCACAACTGGATCAGCACCTTTCACGTAAATCGTATCCGGCTGCATCTCAAGGGGAAGCCATTCTCCGTCAAACTTGTAGCTGCGTCTGTCTTCGCTCAATTGCAAGAGATAATGATCAATCGCGTCCAAGCCGGAGTTTGTATAGGCCCAGGCTACATGATCATTGAAAGCCTCAATCGGTAATGGCGCACCTGGTGCCAGCACTCCATACGTGTTCATCGATGGCGTTACAAGATGTACTTCATACCATATTGAGGGAAGCGATAGTGCCAAATGCATATCCCCAGCAAGTATGGCTGAGCCAGTCGCGGAACGATCACCTGTCACTGCCCAATTATTTGATCCTTTGGAGGGTCGATAGCCCTCTAAACCGTATTCCTCCAACGAATAGTGCACATTGTTCAATAAGGTCAATGCATCTGACGAATGCACCGGTGATTCATCCGAATTCACGGAGACTGCCGGTTCCTCGATTTCTGTTGGAATGATCGGCTTGTAACGCGTGGAATGGCGCGGGTACAACTTGGCGTATTCGTCAGCCCCCAACCGCTCCTTGGCCAGACCGTATGCTGCTTCCTCCGAGTTAAATGAGAGGTCATAATTGAAATACTGCATCAGGAGTACCGTATGCATGGACATATACGGCTCCGGCGCGTAATCAAACAGCTTGAATTCTAGCGGCCATTCAGCATAGGAGAGTTCATTCAGATACGCATTGACTCCGTCAGCAAACCATGTCATTATTTCGTAATCGAAATCTTGCTCTTCAGCGTATGCAGCCGTGATTTGTTTGGCTGCCCTATTCATTCCGATAGAGCGCAGGAATCTATCTGCATCCACTGAGGCAGAGCCAAAGATTTCGGAAAGCCGCCCTGCCGCAACGCGACTGATAAAATCCATCTGAAAAAGCCGATCCTGTGCTGTCACGTATCCCAGTACAAGAATAGCATCCCTGTCTTCACTGGCGAAAATATGAGGAACCCCACGCTCATCCCGCTCCACGGTTACCAGACCAGAAAGTGTGGGGATAACAACTTCGTCATACGAATCGTGCTCGGCTATACGTGCATTATGATAAAACCCGCGTACCGGATCAAGTAGATTGACCAAGGGCGCAGTACCATCAGGGGCATAATGGAGCCCCCAAAGTAGCACGGCAGTCAAAATGGCATGCAGCACAAATTTTAGCACTACTGTCCTGTTAATGCTTGATCCCATCAGAGACAATCATTCCTGAGAAGTTCATCAACGACGGCTGAATAGTCCTTTGCCCCACGAGAATTTATGTTCTTATCAAATACAGTCTGTCCGTCTTGGCATTCAACCGCAACCGAAGCACACGTGCGGACTACCGTGTCCATAACAAGCCCCCCATACTTCTTCCTCAAATAATGGGCATACTGACGATGCACCGTCTTACGTCCATGCACGTTAGACAATAGGAACATCGCTCTCTTCAGGCCCGGATTTAATCTACCTTGGACCTCACGCGCCGAATACCAGGTTTGCTCCGCACCGTAAACTGACTGAAGCTCGGGAGTAACGGGAATCATCAATGTATCCGCAGCCACAAGGGCATTCACGACGTAAGTCGAAATAGCAGCAGCCGTATCCAGAATAATCACGTCATAAGTGTCCTGGTTACGGAGCGCCTCTTTAACCAGAAATACATCGGTAACATTGGTCAGATTTTTTGCCCGACGGTTCATGTCCCCAGAAGAGGGGAGTAAATGAAACGAAGAAAGTGGGACGGTCTCTAATTGGGCCAGACTAGTATCACCATCAAACAAGCCAAGAGAGGTATCCTCCACGTTATTCCTGTCCACGTCCATCATACGTGTTAGGAACCCCTGCGGATCAAGATCAATAATGAGTGTTTTGTATCCAATCAACCCCAATACGGCCCCGATATGTACAGAGGTCGTTGTTTTACCCGTACCACCCTTATGGTTACCGATCGTAATTACTGCCATAAATCAATTATACTGGTTTTGGGTATCAATAGAAATACGCTGAGCCAAAGACATTAAATCTTGCCTAGCACTCATCCCTATGCGTATTTGTACCGATTTTGTTCTGGCATCTCAGTCTCCACGAAGACGAAAACTTCTTCGTCAAATGGGAATATCTTTTTTTCATATTCCAGCCAACGTGGATGAGACCGCTGATCTCGCCATCGAGCCCCGACGATTGGTTGAAAGCCTGGCCCTCAAAAAAGCTATGGCCGTTTCGGGTAGGAGACCTGGTGCACTGGTCCTCGGCGCAGATACAATTGTAGCGTACCGGGGACTCATTCTCGGTAAACCCAGTGGAGCAATAGGGGCTGCTGCAATGCTTCGCCAATTGAGTGCATCTACGCACATAGTGTACACCGGGATAGCTCTGGTTCATGCGGATTCGCATCGAACTGTTACGGCCGTGGAATCTACCGCGGTTACCTTCGGACATTTGAGTGAAACTGAAATTGCGAGCTACGTCAAAACTGGTTCTCCCTTGGACAAAGCAGGGGCGTACGGTATCCAGGATGACATGGGAGCTCTGTTTATCGAACGTATCAATGGAGATTACTACAACGTGGTCGGTCTTCCGATTCGGAGTCTGTATATGCTGCTTAAAAAACACTTCAACGATCTGATTGAATTCTAAGGTCATGTGTACCCTTCCGGTAAACCACCTCAGCACAGTCAATCGTCCCACCCACAGGAGGGCTTTTCTTTCGAACTGCAACCTCAACGTACTCTATTTGAACCGACAATTCCCAAACCTGATTGGCAATCATATAGGCAAGCCGCTCAATTAACCGAACCCTTGCTCCCATAAATACACGATCCGCTATACTGTAAACGCTCTCGTAGTTCACGGTTTGATCTAGAGCATCCTCCTTAGCAGCCGCTTCAAAGTCAAACTTGACACTCACATCTACTTCATATCTCCCCCCAACATGCTGCTCCTCGGAGTTCACGCCGTGGTGGGCAAAGAATACAGCATTCTTCAACCTGATCGTATGCATGTGTCTACAACCCCAAATGATTCAATAATGCGGTGGCCGAGGAATCTAGAGTACCTGCCCTGCGTCGCTCCCGAAGATCGGATACATACGTCGTCGCGTATAGCCCCAACAATGTATCACTTCTACGCAAATGCTCGCTGAAGAACTCAGCAACTTCTATGTCTCGCGATCCGGTGTACCACTTTCGTATGCCATCAGGAGTTTGAGTGGGCTCCAGCGGCCAGCTTCGTTCAGGTTCAAACCCTTTCTTACCAAAATGACATCCTGCACACTCCGTAGGCGTAGCCAATGCACGATCATTTGGCAACGTATGGGATGCAAGAGCTCCCGCGCTATCGTACGTAGCAAAATCCCAAAACCCATCGGATCGCCGAACCATTGCCGTTGTTTCGACTACTCTGGTACCTCGGAGATGCTCAGCCTTAATAACCGTACCTATTGCATAGCGAATTTTTTCTCCGTTCTCATAGTAATCCCAGATAGCACTTTGCAATGCAGACTCTGCTAAGGTGATTCGCCGTAAATAGTTAGTGACCGGACCATGCACCTCGAACGCGATTACATCGTCTGTAACCCACCGATCATTGAATTCTGAGAGTTTTTCCGGCAAGTTGCGTGCACGGTAGTACGTCATCCGTACCGCAGCCCGCAGGCTCTCTGGACTCACGATACCATCTGACGCCTTGGCCTTAAGTCCCTGAGCCAGTTCCGGGCTGTATTCCCGAAGCACGGCTAAACCAACATAAAACCTGTCTCCTCGCCTTTCCAGTAATCCGGTTTCAAAAGGATCATCACTCGTATAGCTGCCAAAGTAAAAACGAAGCAACCGCTCTGCTCCCTCACCTTCCAAAGTTACCTCAAGCTGCTCTGCCGAAGAACAGGCAGCTATTAACAAAACCAGAACGACTATGCGCATCAAACATCTAGGCTTTCGCAAGATATCGGCCACTCCGTCAGCCCTCGAAATAGTCTGGTTCGTTCTTCAACGGCCGCTGGAAGTACTCTTACCAGCTGGAATGGCCCATGGGTCTCGACACAAAAAGAAGCTACACTGGATCCATAAATTACCGCACGCTTAAGCGCATCCAGACCAATGTGAGATTCACATGCCAAGCTGCCAGCAAAAGCTCCCAAAAACGAATCCCCTGCCCCCGTGGGGTCACGAACTTTGTCAAGCGGAAACCCGGGCACGATAAAGATATGCTCGTCAGTAAACAGCATTGCACCATGCTCACCTTTCTTTATTACCAGAATGCGTGGGCCTAATGCTACGATTTTACGGGCAGCAAGAATCAGATTGTGCTCACCGGTCATTTGGTGGGCCTCCTCGTCGTTGATCAGTAGGCAATCAATTTGTGCCAGTACATCTCTCAGAGCATTTGGCGTATTACTGATCCAGTAATTCATAGTATCGCATGCTATGAACCCTCTACCGCTCAATTGATTCAAGGATATAGTTTGGATGTCCGGTGAAAGATTGCCCAGACACACAACCTTACTGTCTTCATAAGCATCCGGCACCACCGGATCAAATTCGGCGAGCGCATTGAGATGCGTAAAAAGTGTATCCCTCACGTTGATGTTATCATGATAACGCCCTCCCCAGGCGAAGGTATCGTGATCACTGAGCTCTTGTAAACCCGAAAGATCTATCCCTTTCGATATCAACAATTGCTTATGAGCATCTGGAAAATCTCGACCAGCAACAGCAACCATACCCACTGGTTCGGTAAACAGCCGGGCTGCAAGCGCAATGTATGTGGCGCTCCCACCGAGGACCTCCTCGGTTTTATCCCAAGGGGTCTCAATGTAGTCCAAAGCTAACGTACCTACTGCCAGTACACTCATTCAAATCTGCGGTTGCGTAACCCGTTGAAACATCTAGTCTCAGTGACTCAATTTACGAAGCTCTACTGAGACACTGCCGAATAAATTATACGCTAGAGGCTTTATTTTACTCGTACTTTCATACATTAGACGAAATTATTAGTTACTTCCTGTTGTGACCAGCGAAAAAGTACTTACAAAACTCGCCGCGATTGTACGTGAGCTATTACTCCAGCATGATCGCGTAGATATTCTCGGTCTCGGTACACTGAAGATTGAATCTACCCCAAGCGTGCGTGAACCCCTGGACGATGGAAAGTTCATGGTGCATCCACCCAGTCGACGCGTTTCTTTTGAAGAAAACCCCTCAACGGAATCGAGTCCTACACTAATTTTATCGCTCGCAGCTAACTTGGTGATTTCTGATACAAAGGCTTCTGAGGTCCTGGATCTTCTCGTGACCGAAATTTTATCACAGGTACCGGTGTACATCCCAAAATTAGGTACACTCTCGCGCTCAGATGATGGTCTCCAGTTTACAACTGACCCTGAATTAGCTGCCGTCGTATCCGGGATTTATGCCGGGCTCTCCTCCGTTACTGTTGGAGACACAATCATACCTCAGCCAATAGAACGTCGTCAAAGATGGCCTTGGGCTGTTGCGACGATTGTTGTCGTTGCAGCTGGGATTTACTTTATTACGCGGGACAGCATTGTGTCGAACGATCCTATTGAGGAAACGGCCAGAATCTCCACACCAGTCATCCCTGATTCCGCCTCGACTGACTCAATAACCACTGTGGCCATTGAAGACAGTGTCGGCCAGGAACCGCCTGAGGAATCACCCATCGTTTCCGATCCTGAGCCAGAAACCATCCCGGAACCTCTCACATTCGATCATGAGGCTGGAGGTTATACACTCATCGTTGCTTCATTCTCTGACGAGTCCATAGCACTGGAAGTAGTCGAACGCTATCGAAATATCTACCCCGATGTCCCTATCGGCATTCTCAGGAGCAGCGATAATGCGAATCATCGTGTTGCCGTTGGGCAAGTCCCTACAATTACTGAAGCCCTGGATCTTAAGTCTCGGCTAAATGGGCTTCCGCCGGAATCATGGGTGTTGTCGATTCGCGACGTTGGAATCTGATTGTTTTGCGTACATGACAGCAGCCTCTGATTACTTTCAGCTAACAATCGAGCGTCTGCAACGGCTCCGGGAAACGCAATATGAAAAAATTGAGTGTGCCGCCGAGCTGTGTGCGGAACGAATTAACAATGGCGGCCTCATTTTCTGTTTTGGGTCCGGCCATTCCCGTATGATGTGCGAAGAGATGACGCCCCGGCAAGGTGGATTTGTCGGCTTTTATGCACTGGTTGAACAGGCGCTCTCGAACCATGCAGCCATTATAGGACCCAATGGCTTGCGTGGACCGCTTCATCTCGAAAAAATTGATGGATACGCAGAGGAGATCCTCCGCAGCTTCCGATTTGGTCCACATGATGCGTTTATTATCATTTCTACGAGCGGCATCAGGCCGCTGATCGTGGAAATGGCTCTCGGTGTAAAAAAGCGGGGCATGCCCGTTATTGGTGTTGTCGCAAAAGAACATTGTGAGGCGACTAATGCATCCCACTCCTCGGGCCTGAAGCTCATCGACGTGGCAGACATTGTGCTGGATAACCAGTGCCCACCAGGAGACTGTATTATCGAGCTTGACGGCCTTGAATGGCGTACTGGGCCTGTCTCCACCGTAACGGGAGGAATGCTGATGAACATGCTACGTGTTTCTGTTGCGGAACACTTGCTGCAACGTGGGCACAAACCAGTCGTTCTGCCCAGCCACCAGTTCATTGGGGATACGACCGCTGAAGAACAACTCGAGGATTTTTACGAGGCCTACAGAAAAAGTCTCACTCATCTGTTCACTGAATGAACGAATATGTGATTGGAGTGGATATTGGCGGCACACGCATAAAGGCGGGCGCCATGCTATGGGACGGTACACTCATGGCAGAGCGTGCCCGTTCATCGGGGTTCGCACTGAGGGCCGAAGCCCTGCAAGCAGCTGTGGTTGAAGAAATTTCTCGAATTCAGTCTTATATAGGACACGCTCCTCTCGGAGTAGGACTGGGTTTTCCGGGAGCAGTAGATCCAACAAAAGGCGTCATCCTTCTTCCTGGAAAACTTCGCTTGGAGGGATACCCAATCGTGCCCAATATCTCCAGTACTTTGAACCTGCCTGTAATTGCCGATAACGATGGCCGTCTGTCAATTGTAGCCGAGGCTTGCTACGGAAAAGCTCAAGGTTATCGCTGGGCTGCCTCAATCACACTAGGAACCGGTGTTGGGTCGGGCATTATGCTTGATGGAAAGATACTTCGTGATCCTCATTTTCAGTTTGGCACGCAAGCAAGTCATATCGTTCAACAATCCGGTAGTGACCGACTCTGTATTACACGTGCCCGCGGAACTGCCAATATCCTCTGCTCTGCAACGGCCTTGGCCGTCATTGCTCGGGATGGGTTGATCCGGGGATTACCCTCCGTCCTTAATGAGCGCTATTTTGACGACCCTCACAGTGTGGATTTTGCGGCAGTGATTGAGGGAGTCGCCCAGAACGACGCCCTATGCCTGGATGCATTAAAAACCTGGCGAACCGAATTGTCCTGGTTCCTGGTCAGTGTAGTTCACATGTACGCGCCAGAAATCATCATCCTGAGCGGTGGTGCGGCTTCAAGTGCCCCTTATTTCCTGGATGATGTGCGTAAGCACGTTAATCAACATACTTTCCGGTATCCTCCCGGGGAAGATGTCTTAATTGAGGTCTCCGATATCGTCACCTACAGCGTTGTACTGGGAGCGGCTTCAATAGCATGGGAGCAGTCAGGAAAATGGCCCGGACCTTAACATAGGGATTCTGTGGATAGTCCAGCTAAGACAGCGCCGTGAAAATTCTGTAACTCAGGGGACGCTTTGCCAAGGCAAATTGCGATAGAATGTAGCAACACGCAGGAAACAAGGATCAAATTCTGACACCTCATCGATCTCCAAAGTTAGTGATCGCCAATTGGCTCCGGATCGACGTCTTATTTCAGGCTCGTCGAATGCATCCCGTGTTGGCTCGATCCGGCGCGCCCCGCTTTTTTCCTTCAAAGCGGCCAAAATCTTCATTTGGACATCATCATCCATCTTCTCTTGGGTGATCAAACGGCTCAGATCATAGATGTCTTGCGGCCGGGATCGTCTGCGTGGAACCTGTTGCAGAATGGCACGGTATTTTTCTGCTACAAGATCGATCAGGCTATAGGCGAACAACTTCTGTCCACCCGTTAATTTCATAATCTGGATTTGTTGTAGTGGTGGTTCATTGAAGGAGATATCCACGTCAATCGTGAAGGATGTTTTGCCTTCTTTCAACGTCTGTTCCTGGGAGGTTCCCCGCTTTGCGGAAGTGATCTTGAGTTCCAGAGCTGGGAATTGTGCATTTGCAAACGGCGTCCTCTTAGGCCGACATTTCACTGAATGAGTCTTAACAATGAGGTCTGCATAACCAAGTACCGCAGCGGCCCGCGGGAATGTTTCGTCTAACAGTCTTCGGATTCGCTCATCACTATTATTCTCGGGCGCAAGCGCCGCCGTAAGATCGATGTCCATTGTTTGCCGTGGACTATGATACGCGAGCCCCATTAGGAGTCCCCCCTTCAAAAATAATTTTCTATTCAGGGGCGCAATCATTGCAATCGTATTCAGCGTAATTTCCATAGTTTGCCGCCGTTGATAGGCAATGGACTGCTCCCGAACCTTTTCGACCCATGCCGCAACATTAACTTCGACTGTGTACTCAGACATTGATTGATATCATCCACGTTTCTGAGTACATGGGAGCATAACCTTGACTTGGATCCAGTTTTCGGCTTCCTCCACGCTGGGAGAAGGCTTTCCAGTCTGAGATGCGGAAATGGTCTAGACCCAAATATTCCTGCAAAATATAACCGGCGCGGCTTTTGACAAGCCCACTTGAAGCCGTGTCGACAGCGGTGACAATGCTGTCGAGATAAGTTTCGGCGTGTTGTTTCCAGACCTCGAGTACGTGCGGCATTCCCCCACAAAGATCAGGTTTTTGAAGCATGTCCAGAAAAGTTTGACCGACGGTAGATATCCGAACATCACTACCACGAATTGTCAGAGTGGCACCGGCTAATTTGGTCATATACATTCGAACGCGCTGTCCCCGCACACGAGCAGGATGTTTAATGAGGTGAAGTGGGAATATGTCGGTGTCATAATATTCACCCAGTATATTTTGGCGATGCCTTTGCAACCTATAAAGCGCGGTCGTGCGATCCGGCCGTGACAGCATAAGAGCTTTCGGACTGCGGTTCGTAAGCCCCCATCGCTCCATAGCAGACAGATGAGAGACATAACACGTTGGATCTATAAGACAGGCGATCTCTTCTGTTGGGCGATCAGAGATCGTAAGTATGCGAAGTGCGCGCGCTCTGTAATCCCGATCAATCCGAACGATACCTGCGTGTATCAGGATTCGTTTCAGCCTATGATAATCGTCTATACCTGGATCGCTTTTGCGCAGGTATAGCTTTTTATCGGGCGATTCCTGGTACATCTGCCGGATAAAGCCAAAGAAGTCGACCGGAGTTAGTACAGGTCTACCATGTTTCTCTAAGAGGCCTTTCAGATGACGACTCGCCCGTGTCATCTTTTGGGTCTTCTGTAGATTTGTGTTCATTTTCCCCTATCATACCCCTTATCTTTGTCCGGTTGGACAAAGATAAGGGGTATGATCATAAAAATCAAGTATCCTTCTATCTTCGACAAAATGTACACCCAGCACTGTGAGCCTAGAAGACGTTGGGTCTGTTCTCTTTCAGCCCAGTTTATTAGTGCGAGTATTGCTGCAGTTTACGACAGAGATCTTAGGTCAGCACGATTTAAGCTGTGCCCGTACACGAGAAAGAGTCCACTACAGAAAAGTCGGAGACTATCTATGTCTGGATAGATCACAATGGAGGCGGACGAATGTCACTTCATGTCTTACGCTGAATGAAAAAACCAAGCCCACCATCTTGAGTTTGGCACGAAACTCCCATATCGTCAGCACTCCGAAACGGCCGACTCTGCATTACATGTACCCGCGAATCTGCAATATCGTCTCCTCCACAACGGCTTAGCAAACAATAGTTAATTGCTCGCTAAGTTCGGGTTCGTAGGTTCCAGATGTGTATACTGGCAATTTATCCATATAATGAGGTCCAATACGTTCTAGGGATTACGGGGGGACTATGAAGCTTTAAGGATGAGTTCGTTTGGTAATTTATGTCAGTGAACCTTGGGGAATTGAAGAGAGAAACTCTCTAGACTTTCCATGATTCTGCCCATTCAACCTCCTGCTTCCGTTCCATCTTCCAAACCGCCTGCCGAGTGTCGAAAATTCCGGGATGGAATAGTCCTAAGGGGCCGGCTCCAGTGGGATTCCTAACACTGGCCTATGCGGGTTGCTTGGCGGTGAGCGACTTCTGGTAAGAGTTCGGGGGCATGGAGGCGGAACTTTTGCTACTCCGTCGCTGTGGACGGCGATGAGAGCGTTTATCGCTTGTTTCCCGACCCTAAGTTGTTTTTTACTTGCCTAGCGGGTGGCTCCACCTTCATACCTGCAGTTTAGAATGTACCCGCCACCTTCGGTAGACCATGAATCACAGTAATTCTCTAAATTCACATCCAGGTTTATGACGGCCTCCTGGCAATTGATGAAAAACATTACTAATGAGCACACTGATGCACTTGCTCTACTAAGAAGGGCCGTGGGGGACAATGAGGCAACCTTCCGTGCAGGCCAGTGGGAGGCTATCGTCTCAGTAGTAGATCAGAAGAGGCATTTGCTGTTGGTACAGAGACCCGGATGGGGCAAAAGTTCTGTGTACTTCATTGCAACTAGCGTTCTTAGGAGCCGTGGTTTAGGCATCACATTTATCGTCTCACCATTAATAGCCTTGATACGTAACCAATGCGAAGCTGCTAAGCGTCGATGGAATATTCGAGCTGAAAGTATTACTGGAAACAACACAGTAGACTGGTATCGAATTAAGCATAACATTAATAATGGAAATATTGATGTGCTTTTCATTACTCCAGAGCAACTCGTCTCTCAACAGTTTTCTGAAAATCATCTCCAAGAAATCATCGACTCCACTAGTCTCTTCGTTGTGGACGAGGCACATTGTATGTCAGGTTGGGTAGATGATTATCGGATAGCATATTTAAAGGTGAAGAATTTAATTGAGTCATTACCCAATTCTGTCCCAATTCTATGCACAACTGCCACAGCTCAAGACAAGGTAATAGAAGACATTAAGTCAAAGATATCAGGAATCGCCCTTCAACGTGGTCCACTTACACTTGAATCATTGGAACTACAGACAATGCGAGTATCCTCTAAAGAGGAAGGGCTCGCATGGCTCAAAGATCACATCCTTAAGCTGCCGGGAACTGGAATCATCTATACTCTGAAAAAAAGGGATACAAGCCTGATAGCATCATGGCTCAAGTTTCACAATGTGAGTTCGGAAGCCTATTACACCGGTATTGAGTCTGCTGCCCTGTCAGAGGAGAAATTTCTAAACAATCAGATCAAGGTGCTGGTAGCAACCAATGCATTAGGCGTAGGATATGATAAGCCAGATTTGAAGTTTGTAATCCACTATGGGGCACCAGGATCACTTCGCGCCTACTACCAGCAAGTGGGGCGTGCGGGACGTGCAATCCAACAAGCAGTTGGCTTGATGATGCTAGATCCGAATGATGTCAAGGTTCACGGACATTTTTGGAGACAAACATTTCCCCTCAAAAAAGAGGTCAACAGAGTTCTTGATGAATTACACTCCAATACTAGGCTAACAATAGGACAATTGACTAAGAACCTGAACATTCAGTATCCTAAAATCCGCAAAGTACTCACATACCTATCGCTTTGTAAACCGTCACTCGTTCGAGTAGACCAATTTGGCGGTTGGTACAGAACTTCTCCCCAAGTAGCATATCCCGGGGAAACCAACAAAATCCACAAGATGATCATGGAACGAGAAAGGGCATGGCGTGAAGTACTGGACTATGTGGACCATAAGGGCTGCCTTATGGAGTATATTTGCAGGAACTTGGATGACCACGCCTCGAAGCCATGTGGCAAATGTGCTTCATGCTTGGGACAATCAATTATTCCTGCCAACATTAGCCAAGCATCAATCGCTGCTGCTGTCAATTTTACCTCGGAGTCAGAGATCCCATTTATGTGTCACAGAAATATTCCAAAAAATGCCTTTCCGTTATACCAACTATTAGACGATATTTCACCAGATTGGCGGGCTGAAGAAGGTCGTACTCTTTCGCGGTGGAAAGATGATGTCTGGGGAACCATGGTTGCAGATGATAAGCGTACCCTACATTTCCGCGATCAATTAGTAGATGTTAGTGCAAAGATGATCAATAAAAGATGGCTCAAGGATCAGTCATTAGGTTGGGTAACATGCATTCCGTCAATCAATAAACCTAATCTTGTGCCCAGCTTCGCTGAACGGCTAGCATTCAAACTCAACATTCCTTTCCAACCAGTTATTATTAAAATTCGAGGTAATGCTCCGCAGAAGCTTCAAGAAACTCAATTCCACCGGTGTAAGAATCTTGACGGTGTCTTTGAAATACAGGACCGTATGCTTAAAGGCCCAGTATTGCTGGTAGATGATGTAGTAGATTCAAGGTGGACATTAACTGTTGGTTCAGTTCTGCTCAGACGTGCAGGTAGCGATAAAGTTTATCCTTTTGCATTGGCAACTAGTAGTAAGCTGGGCTTGTGACTATGGAAAGAAATTCAACGATAGATGCCATTCTGCTATTGAATGTTGCATTTGACAGTGGGAAAAATGCTGACTTTAAGCCGCTTACCGAAGCACAGTATAAAAGATTTGCATTCTGGCTTTTACGGCAGAAACTTGAGCCTGGAGCTCTACTTGGGCCAAGCAAAAATACCATTTTAGACAACTGGGCACGAAAAATTAGTGTCATACAAAATTCGCGAAACAGACAAGAATTACCACGACAGATTGAAGATCTAAGAGCTTCTCATGAGTCAAGATCCGGCAGGATTGTCTATTCGATTGCAGATACAGCAACCAAAGTGACACGGGAGCAACTTGAATACCTACTTGGACAGTATGATAAAATGGAAATTGTCCTTGATTCTTGGCAAAATGAAGAAGTATGGTGTTTGACCCGGGCAAGTGAGGACTATCCAAAGAGACTACGAATACATCTGAAAGATAAATCACCTCCCGTCTTATTTGGGCGTGGAAATGTAAAAATCTTATCGAACAGAAGCGTAGCCGTTGTGGGATCACGCAATGCCGAAATTGAGGAATTACGCTTTTCTGAACAGTTCGGTGCCCAAATGGCAAATGAGGGAATTACCATTGTATCTGGTGGGGCTCGGGGAGTGGATCAAACTGCCATGATTGGTGCACTAAAGGCCGGTGGACAAGTGGTCGGCATCCGACCAGATGACATTTGCAGATTTAGATTCCCATCTTCTGACAAGTGTAACCAAATAGATGAGGTAAATGATCAGATTGAGAAGGGGCAACTCGTTCTGATTAGCCCCTTTCCGCCTAAATCCAGATGGGTTAGCTGGAAAGCTATGGCACGCAATAAGCTAATTTATACTCTCTCGGATACTGCACTCGTCGTGGAGTCCATAGAAGATGATGATGATCCTAAAAAGAGCGGTACTTTAGCAGGGGGACGAGAAAACTTAACAAATGTATGGGTTCCCCTCTGGGTTAAGCATACTGATCATCCGAAATCCCGCAATTACTCGCTTGTAGATCAAGGTGGACACTGGCTCCCAGAATCAGACTTGTCCTATCAGAAATTGACTAGTCCTGAGGCTGATGACCTGTCAACTAGATCTGAGGATTTGAATTGAGTCACGCAGATTGCATGAATTTGCTGCCTCACTAAAAATCTTCCTTTGATCGTCCGTTTACGATTGGTTATAAAGTTCTACATTACAGGGACACGTTGTGTAGTGTGCTGTCTTGGGGCGTCAATAAATATGTTGATTGCAAATGAGTTTCCCCGAAAACATCAGGGCCGCCACTGTTATCGGTGATTTTGGTACTTGACCATCAACTTCCAGGTCGGATTTGATCTAGCAAAGATCTATACAAGGAATTCAGATTTATTCTTACTTGTGCCTTTATCTTTCATCAGGAACTCCGAGATGGCCTTTATCAACTGAGCCAGTCCCACCCACATATGGAGGGGAAAAGTAACCCATCAAAAGAATACGTTTTACGGTCCCTCCTTTTCTACGGGGAAATTTGCAAGCCCCTCTATAATTCATACTTTTCTGGCATCAATACCTCCCTGACCCGATCCTGCCATCGTGTTAGATCCCGGATTTGAGTCTCATTTAGATTCCCGGAGGGCTCCATACTATCCCTTAACTCGTAACTGAATACCTGATCTGAAGTTACCCGACGTCGCTGTCTTTGCTCCAACTGCCGTGCTCGACAATAAGCTTCCCATCGTTTTTTTCCAGCTTCATCCAAGGTCTCTGGAAAATTTCGTGCGATATACCTGAAAATCAACGGCTCAACACGTCGATCGTTTGATTGGACTGTACGCCAATCAAAATTTGGACCCTCCCGCAGAACCTGATTCATCAGGAATTCGTCCTCATCAGAAAAGAAGTCATCGTATATAGCTTCATCTGGATCCAGCTGGTGAGAATACCGAACTTTCTTCGCAGCTGCCTCATATTTGAGATACTGATGAAGAGCATGCTGCCGTTCACAGGCAGCATGCTCTTGAAGCATTTCATGGCGCGCTTGTATTTCAGCTTCGCTCAGTTGCATCTTTGCCAAAATATTGCTGATAGTCTGTCCAGGTGAAAGTAAATTTGGCACATTTGACCACTCACATACAAAGGGGGATTGATTGCACTTGAACGATCGAATTGAGCGCCACGCTGTGCGCTTGTCCTCTGGCGTCCACTGCTCGTATGGTTTCAGTAAAGGTCTTGGATCATTTGATAAATCGAAACCATAAGTATCGTTGTGATTCTGATAATCCAGGGGAGTCAGTAAAGTCGCGCAATGTCGGCTCGTGTCAATTTTTCCGACTACATGAAGTACTGGCTCAGTTGTGCTCATGATGCCTTGGACCGCCTTCTTAAAACGTAAGCTAAACGCATACTCCCATAGATCACGGGCCCGTTCACGTACCAGTCTCGCCATAGCTAACATGTTGACCGCATCTGCCACTGCATCGTGATATGATCCTGGTAACCGACTGTCCAGGTTTGCGGTTGACAGCGCCTCCAGTTTAAAGGATGGTTGCCCATTACTCTTTTGTGGCCAGTGTTCAAGTGCTTCCGGTCTCAAAAGAAATGCCGCCCGCATCAGCTCCATGGTATCCCAAATCGTGTTTCCATCTTTCCACGCCCATGCATAAGGATCACGCAGATTACGGTAGAAGAGTAACCTGGTCATCTCATGATCAAAGCTCATCCCGTTGTATGCCACACTGCACGTACCTTTCTTGCTCAGTTCAGCATGGATCCGCCTGGCAAACTCTCCTTCCGGCAGCCCCTCTTTGTGAGCCTCCAGCGGCATGATCCCGTGAACGTTAACTGCTCCCGGTCCAATGGGACAATCTAATCCAGGCTTACACTTGAGCTGAATTGGAGGCCCGAGCTCTACCAATTCCTCATCCGTCCTTACCCCACCAAACTGTACGATGCGATCTCGTCGCACATTCTTACCCCAGGTTTCATAATCATACCAGAAAAACTCCATGATATTAAACACCAACGTGCAATAATCGGGCGCGGCAACACGGCCTTAACCCTGATTCCTATAGATCACCATCCACAACTCAATCCGCATATTCTGTCAACCCTTGACGCAGGAAAGCTTCAAACCTCTCGGATGACACTACACCACTCAACTGCACAAGTGGTTGATCTGGCCTCCTTCCATCTACGATCGCATACGTGGGAAGGGCACGGGTCCCGGTCAGGTTTTCCTGGAAGGTCTGAAATTCCCGCCCCTCTGGACCATCTGTATATAGCCGGCTCAATACAAAATCACTCGCCAACAGCTTACTTACCTCTCCACGCTCAAATACATTTACTTCCATCTCTCTACAGTTCGTGCAGGTGTAGCCTGAAAAGTCGATAAATAGCGGTTGGTCGCGAAAGGTAGCTTCCGAAAATGCACCCGGCAAGTCGTCTGTTATCCACTCATGCCGAACCCCGACATCAAAAGAACCCATTACAACTTCATCCGGCCCGCGCGGTGGCAGATATGCATCCAGTCGTCCAAGTCGCCCTCCAAACAGACCAGGCAGCATATAAACTGCCAGCCCTAAAAATAGAATCCCAAACAACAGTCTCCCTGCACCAATACGTGAACGCGTACTGTCGGGCGATAACCGCAAATGCCCAATTAGATAGAGCCCTGCCAATGCAGCCAGTACCACCCAGAATGCTATCGCCAGCGACCTGTCGATCAGTCCAAGGCCCCAAACCAGGTCGACATTGGAGAAAAACTTGATTGCAGCTGCAATTTCTATAAAACCGAAAATGATCGCAACCTCTCGCATCCAGCCCCCGCTGCCTGGGAGTGCCTTCAAAGCTCTGGGGAAACATGCAAATGCCACGAATGGAAGTGCAAACGTCATACTGAACGTGCCCATCCCCAGTATTCCATAAAACCAGCCCCCCGAGGCAATACTCGGAAGTAATAGACCTACAAATGGTACGGTGCATGTAAATGACACGAGTGTGAGCGCCAGCCCCATGAAGAATACACCAACATAGTCCTGACGCTCTCTCCCCTTGCGATCAAACCAATTTACGAGGTTAGACGGCAGTCTAATACTGAATAAGCCCAATAACGACAACCCGAATATCAGAAAAGCCGTCGCTATAATGAGATTAATCCAGGGATTTGCAGCCACGATTTGGGTACCTGCACTGCCTACAAGTATCGAAAGAGCTACGCCTAGGCCAGTAAAAGTTACTACAATAGCCAAGCCATACAGCAAGGCCATGCGCAACGGTGTGCCCTGAGCATGCCGTGCGAAGTATGAGACCGTGAGTGGAATCATAGGGTAAACACATGGCATGAGCAATGCCCCAAAACCTGCCCCAATAGCCAAAAGCAAAAAACCGAATAACCCGGATGAGTCACTTGACTCCATGTCGGAAGCAGGCAGATCCTCAATGCTGGGCAAATCGGCTGAATTGGACAATTCTATCGGCGCAGCCGTTGCAATTGGTACACTCCCCAACGGATCTGGTGCTTCGGTGAAAGCTGCCGTAAAATCAATAGAGTCCGGGGGCTGACAGATCAGGTTGTTGCAGATCATGAATCCAATGCTGCCATGGACTTCTCCGCCAGGAAAACCCGGACCTATCGCGTAGTCTGCCCAAACAAGTGCCCGCCCCTGGAAATAAGTAACGACCTTGTCGAAATAGGGGTCAAATCCCGATTGCACCTCAACCTGACGCAATGAATCTAATGCTGTCAGTCCAGCAGGCAAGGATCCAAATTGTACTTTCAGTGCTCGGCTGGGTGGAGGAGAGTCCAGTGCATACATTCGCCATGCTCCTCCTGCTGGATCACTCGGAGGCAGGTTGCCTTCAAAAACTACTCGTGCAAGCTCGCCGTGATACTCCGCCCTAGTCAACCACGACACGGTGGACTGGGACATTACGTCACTGACGGTTGCCAGCGACCACAGAAGCAGGATCAAGAACGGGGCAGCTCGTCTAGGATAGGCTACCGGCCGGAACCACATGCACACCGAGTTCAGCATGCACTTCCGTATGCAACTTGATCGTCGCTTTATATTCACCAAGGACTTTGATGTCCTCATTGAGGGTAATGGTGCGGCGGTCAATGTTGAAGCCTTGCAGTGCCAATCCAAGGGCAACCTGCTGGGGAGTAATTGTACCAAAAATTCGGTTCTCCGCACCCACCTTGGCTTCGACCTTGACTACCACACTCTCCAATTGATTCCGAATCTCCTCCGCATTATTGCGCTCTTGGGCGCGACGTCTCGCTTGCTGACGCATCTGATCCTCCAGCGCTCTAACGACACCGGGGGTGGCCATCTGCGCCAGACCCTGGGGAATGAGCCAATTGCGCCCATACCCATTCTTCACACTCACGACATCTCCCTCACTACCAAGGTTCTTAACGTCGTTCAAGAGTATTACCTTCATCGCATACAATCCTTAAGGTAGTTCAATTTATACTTAGCGCACCGAATCGGCAACATAAGGCATCAAAGCAAGATGCCGTGCGCGCTTGACAGCCCTAGCAATAGCCCGCTGTTTTTTTGCAGGAACATCCAAAACTCGCCTAGGAAGCATCTTGCCTTGCTCGTTAACAAAGCGCTTCAGGTAGTCGGTCTCCTTATAGTCAATATACCTCCGGGGCGATCCGACAGTTGCTGTCTCAGCTTTCTCTTGAGTTTCAGCCGCAACCTGCCTGCCCGCTCTGCTCGCATGGTAGTGGGCTACCATGCTCTTGTCCATCACCAAAATTAACGAGCGCAAAACATTGTCGTCAATGGTGAGCGCCCGTTCGATGCGTGGAATCAACGTACCAGGACCCTCAAAATAGATGTTGACGTAGTAACCGTTCTTTTTCTTGTCCACAGGGTACGCGAGCTTGCGTGCTCCCCACTCGTCAACCTCACTGATTGAGCCTCCGGCACTTTCGATTATCTCGTTCACCCGAACAACTACCTCTGCGGTCTGTTCGCTCGAGAGCACCGAGGTGAGGATGTACGTGAGTTCGTACATCTTCCGATTCATTGTCATACTTATCCCTACGGAATGACTTGATTATTGATTGGTCATGCCCCTGTGTTTCGCAGGAGCAGGGCAAGGACCGGTTCTATGCCTGATCAATCGGAGGGTTCCATTAGGCATTTGCCATACGATCCACATGATCTGCCGCCCGCAAAGCATCAACCAGCTCATGAAGCTCACCTTCGATCACTTTGCGTAACGGATGATTCTTATGGCTCCCTTCCAGACGGTGATCCGTCACACGATCCTGTGGAAAATTGTAGGTCCGAATCTTTACGGAACGATCCCCGGATCCAACTGCTTTCCTCCGAACTGCATCCCGCTCCGCGTTAACTTCACTAAGCTTCTGTTCGTAAAGACGTGAACGAAGAACACGCATTGCCTTGTCCTTGTTCTTGTGTTGACTCTTCTCGTCTTGACACGTAACCACCAACCCGGTTGGAATGTGTGTAATCCGAACCGCAGAGTCGGTCGTATTTACGCTCTGTCCACCTGGACCACTGGAACGATAAACATCAATCTTCAGATGATTAGATTCAATTTTCACCTCGACATCTGTTGCTTCCGGCAATACAGCCACACTCGCAGCTGACGTGTGTACCCTCCCACTGGACTCGGTTTGAGGTACCCTCTGAACACGGTGAACCCCATTTTCATATTTGAGATTGCCAAAAACGTTTTTCCCGCTCACACCGAATACGACCTCTTTGAATCCACCCAGCGTGCCTCCAGAACTGTTCATAACCGAAATCTTCCATCCCTTGCGAGCGGCATAGCGCTCATAGAGTCTGAACAGATCGGCTGCAAAAAGCGCAGCCTCATCACCACCAGTACCTGCACGAATTTCCACAATCGCATCTCGGGCATCGGTAGGATTCTTTGGAATAAGTGCCTGATGCAGCGCCTCCTCCATTTTCGGAAGCCGGGATGTCAGCACGACCAATTCCTCACGCGCCAGTGCCACCAACTCTGTATCCTCCTCCGCATAAATCAGCTCCTGCATCTCTTCCACCTCCGAGAGTGTGGTTTCATACTTTTGGATTGCCCCCACTACCTCCGACAACTCCCTGTGCTCAGGCCCCAGAGTAGCCATGCGCTTGGGATCTGCCGCCGTTTCAGGATCCGCAATAAGATCAGTGAGCGACTGGAAGCGCTCCTTTATCTCCTTTCTTTTTTTTAAATCAATCATCCCATTTCCCCGGCTGCTGATTTACCCACGAAACCCATGTACTGCAGACTGTAGATACAATATGCACTACTGGTGAAGCCTGTTTGTCGTCCCCGCCACACTTAAACTACGACCAACAGCTTTTGCGACATCCCGAACCTGGATGATCAGTTCAGTGAACTGATCAAAATTAAGTGCACTCAACCCGACACCAGATGCGTTAGCCGGATCGTGATGCACATCTACCATGATCCCGTCAGCCCCCGCTGCAATGGCTGCACGAGCCAGTGGGATAATATGATTCCGCATGCCTGTACTTCTGCATGGATCAACAAAAACAGGCAGATGGCTCTTTGCTTTAACAACGGACACCGCTGATAAATCCAGTGTATAGCGTGTCGCTGACTCAAATGTCCGAATACCACACTCACACAAAATGATCTGTGTGTTCCCACACCTCATGACATACTCTGCCGCCATAAGCCACTCTTCTATTGTGGCAGCCAGACCACGCTCTAGCAGTATCGGCTTATTCGACGCACCAAGTGCCCGCAGCAGCTCAAAATTCTGCATGTTACGTGCCCCCACCTGCAGGATGTCCGCATATTCCGACATCATACCCAAACGGGCAACATCTGTAATCTCAATCGCAACCTTCAAATCACTACTATCTGCCGCCTGACGGATTAATTCCAGTCTACCTTCTTCCAGCCCATAAAACTCATAAAAGGATGTGCGTGGTTTCAGAATATTTCCCCGGAACAGTGATGCTCCGTGGGAAGCAACATATGCTGTCGTTTCTTTTATCTGCTCCTCGCTTTCTACGCTACAGGGCCCGGCCATAACGGTGATTGAACGTCCACCAATACTCACCCCCCCTATCTCGACTACCGTCGACACATCACGCCCTGCGCGGCTGGCTAACTTGTAGGATTCCGTCACGCGCTTCACATCTGCAACGCCTTTGAGCCCCCGAATAATGCGATGATCAAACCCCGGCTTGACTCCAATCGCGCCCAAAACGGTCTGGTTAACTCCACTAGAGCGATGAATGTCGAAGCCAAACGCGCTCAAATTCGCAATGACAGCCTCGATCTCCTCTTGCGAGGCACCACTTTTCATAATGACAACCATAACATCACTGGGATTACACCTTGAGTTTTTACTTCAGCACTCCCCGGGCGTTCAGCGATAGCGCTCAAGCGTAAATTTTTCACCGAGATAATGCTTGCGTACCTCAGGATCGAATGCCAATTGCTCCGCCGTTCCAGATTTCATAATCTTACCGTCAAAAAGTAGGTATGCCCGATCGGTAATGGCCAGGGTTTCGTGGACATTATGGTCGGTGATCAGTACTCCAATACCCAAATCCGCCAACTGGCGTACAATACCCTGTATATACTCGACCGTGATCGGATCTACCCCGGCAAACGGTTCATCCAGTAAGAAAAAACTGGGTTCAAGTGCCATTGAGCGAGCGATCTCAGTTCGACGACGCTCTCCGCCGGAGAGCGTATAGGCTTTGGCTTTTCTTACAGTGTCCAAACCAAACTGATTAATCAATCTATCTACCCGTTCATTGCGCTCCGGCCTGGACAGTTTTTGAAACTCCAGTACAGCGTGAAGATTTTGCTCTACAGTCAGTTGCTGAAATACACTCGTCTCTTGTGCGAGGTAACCCAGCCCAAGACGCGCCCGCCTGTACATCGGTAAGTCTGTAATATCCCTATCACCCAGATATATTTGTCCTCGGTTGGGGCGCTCAAGGCCCACGATCATATGAAAGGATGTTGACTTGCCAGCTCCGTTTGGACCGAGCAAACCAACAACTTCACCGCGCTGTACCTCGAGCGAAACATCGTCCACGACCGTGCGCTTCTTGAAACGTTTGGTCAATCCTTCTGCTCGCAATTTTAGCGATTCCATGGCAACGTGCTCAGTAAAGGATTGCTCAGAAGCCGTTCACTCATGGGTTTGAGGGTGGGTTCCCACTTCAAACCATCAAGCACAAGTGTGTCGGGCAATGCGGACTCCGGGTATCGTCCCCCCTGCACATCCGTACTGAACTTCATCCTGCGGAGTGAATCTCCCTCAAATTGCACGCAAATTTCATCTCCTGATGCCTCCAAGGCTCCATCAAACTCACCGTCCTCATTCTTGCTGAAATAAATAGCCTCTGCATTCGGCCCAAGCCTAAAAACGCGCACAGAGTCACCCTGAAATGTACCAACAAGACCTTTCCCACGAACCTGATTGATCCGCTTCGTTAAACTGTCCTCCTCGGCAACAAAAGCATTCCCTAGAATAAACAAGGAGTCAATTGTACCTTCTGTCAGAACCATTCTAACCGTATCACCAGTAAGCTGAATGCCATCAATCCATATAAACGGCTGGCCGTAAAACCGAGCGGATTCATGCCGACCATTTTCTGATCGGTCGTAAACCATCGAGTCAGCACGAGCCGCAAAAGAGGTTTTCCAGACGCGAACATCACTCATCGCCTCAAGCCTGGATCCTTCCTGCCTCTCCTGTATACGGAAGGTCCCTGCCCCGACTATAAGAGTATCCACAGAGAGTGAGTCACGTCCGAGGTGCACAAGTAGTGGATTGCCACGAACAATGCTTAGTGAGTCTTCGGCATTTCGTTCGACCCGTTCGCCCGCAATCCAGGTCGAATCTCCCTCTGATGCAGTCAAATACAATACCGATCCTCGAGCGAGTGATATTGCAAAATCTCTGTAATGGGTAAGTGAATCAGAAGTCAGTTCTGCATCCTCCGATTCCATTGTAACATTACCTATGAGATCAGCCACCTTATCCTCAATCCGATAGATGCCGGCTTCTCCTGTCAGAACGGAGACAGAATCTTCCAGCAAAAGCCCCTGCGGGAATACTGCACGCCGCTCTTCAACGTAATGGATGCCCACAGGCGCCAGAGCAACAACTTCTCCATCGGATAACTGGACATTGCCCACAGCATAGCCTACTTTCAACTCTTCTTCATAGTGCAGTGAGTCTGTTCTTAATGTGTCACCATCGTCAATCAGTATGGTATTGCCCGTAAAGGTAATTGTGCGCCGGGTTACGTTTCGGATAGCCCGATCCGCTGTCACCTTCGTTCCGTCGAGGATTACCAGCACATTCCCATCGATATACTGCACAAACTCTCCCCCCTCCTGTCGACCTGTCAACAGATCTCCCTCCACGACTACAGAATCCGTATCCGCATGAATGAAAAGGACACGTTCGTACTTGTAGTGATTGCCTTTCGGCATTAGCAGCACAACCAGCAGCCACAGCGTAATACACCTCATTGGTCAAGCACAACTTCAGCCCTAAACCGACCGATCTGATAAGAAGATAGGTCCTCCGCAGCCTCAAGACCCGTTCCCGAAACCACTTCATCAGATGTGGTAATCTGAACGAATCGATCCGTGCGAAGCAACCGATCAGCCTCCTCCCATTCGATCCACTCGGATACGAGCGTACGATCGTCGCTTGTTTGTATAACCACCTCCCCTTCAGCGACAAAGCGCGTTTCTGACTCATCGTACGACACACGATACGCCTCAAGCACGGCCGAGATTGCTCCGGAGGAGTCATGGATTTCGACCTCAACCTTATTGTCTATACCTTGCAGAAGCTGGATGAGATTATCTTCGTCTTCTACCCATTCTACATAGTCTGCGGTAATTACCAATCTTGTATGACTTGTGTCAGCCTCTGAATCTGCCTGTGAGATTACAGTTCTAACATTCCAGCTTTCCTGAGAAGGACCAGGTGGAAGCTGCGCCGGAATCTTAGAAGCATCCTGGTATGTGCAGGAAACAGGAACCAATGCCAGCAAAACGACCACCCATAACAGCCCTGAGATTGGAGAATCTGTGATGGGCGGTAACGAGAAACTCTGTGTCGGCGAAATCAAAGACCAAGGATAGAGTATGCGCCAAAGTGTGTCTTGAGCGGGAAACGAGACTCGAACTCGCGACCTTCTGCATGGCAAGCAGATGCTCTACCAACTGAGCTATTCCCGCGATAAGAATGCAACCGCGTAGTACTTCTACGAACCTTCAGCTGTTCCGATGTTCTGCGGAATATGTGCCTTTCGCGGTTGCAATAATCCCTGCTTAAGAAGCAGTTCCGCATTGAGGACGGCGCCACCTGCAGCCCCACGAACCGTATTGTGAGAGAGAACCACAAACTTGTGATCAAGAACTTCACACGGACGAATCCTTCCAATGCTGACTGTCATGCCGCCCCCAAGCTCCGAATGACGCCTCGGCTGCGGAAATCGCTCATCCTCAAACACATGCAGAAAATTGTCAGGTTCGGTGGGTAGCTCCAGGGTTCGGATTGGACTTACATAGGTTTTGAATGCTTTACACACTTCGTCCGAACTCACACACGATCCCAATTTGACGGAAACACACTCCAAGTGTCCCTCGAGAATTGGAACACGATTACATTGTGCACTAATAGTAATGGCCTCAGTTTGAATTGCACCATCCACCAATCTCCCCAAGAGTTTATTCGGCTCGTGAACCAACTTATCCTCTTCTCCACCAATAAAAGGCACAACATTGGCCAGCGCATCTAGGGATGGGACCCCCGGATACCCAGCACCGGAAAGGGCCTGCATCGTCGTTACCTGAACCGCCTCCAAGCCAAACGCATCATGAAGCGGTTTGAGCGCACACGTCAGACCGACTGTAGAACAGTTGGGATTGGTGACAATGTATCCCCCTTGCCCCCAATCCTGATTTTCTATCAGTGCAGTGTGGTCTGGATTGATTTCGGGGATCAGAAGGGGCACATCCTTGTGCATCCTGAAGCTTTTTGCATTAGAGATCACCGGATACCCTTCGCTGGCCAGTCTGGGCTCTGCATGATCAGCCACTGAGGCGTGCAACCCCGAGAATACAAAATCACATGGCAACTCGGTGTTCAGTGACACAACCTCCATTGAGGCGATGGAGGCCGGTATTGGTGCGCTGCCAATCCAGTTGACAGCCTCACTGTATCGACGTTCGGCCGATCTGTCAGACGCAGCCAAAGCTGTGATTTCGAACCAGGGATGACCTTCAAGCAACTCAACGAATTTCTGCCCAACGGCACCCGTAGCTCCAATAACTCCCACTCTAAGCCTAGTCATCGTTTAGTTCTTACCAACATGATATAAGCGGGCATACTACGACCACTGGTTACAATTGTGTCACCTGACGGGAGATAATGCAAAAGACCACGTCATTCTGCTTCGTGCCGGATCCATGAAGCCTTTCGAACAGATCGGCCATCCGATCGCTTCGATGTAGCAAGCTGATGTCACACACTTCTGGCCTGACAAAATGATGGTCTCTGTTTTTTGAGACAAGAGAAGACGCTGTTTCGAGTATCCCAGACACTACAGCGATTCTATCTGCACCCCTCCCACAGACGTCTGGCTTGTGGATACCTCATTTCAACAACATTCAACAACATAGGCTCGCGCGAAAGCAAGTGCTCCTGCACAAATATCAAGCCATCTTGTAGCTATCCGCAAAACACATATATGCATATTAACCGCATGCACTGAGCACCCTCCTTTTTCCAGTAACCGAGTCGATTAACGGATCAATCTCACGCCGACGCCACTGTAGGACCACCTGGTTTAATTCCTCCTGATAAAGCAGGAAAGTATCGTGACCATGCGGGCCTTCCATAATCGCCAATTCTGCATGTGGAATGTATTGAACAAGTTCTTCTGACTCTTCCAGTAAGTAGAGAACATCCGAGCGAACACCAATGGCCAGTGTGGGTTGGCAAATAGCTGAAAGCGCAGCTTCGTAAGTGCCTCGCCCCTGCGCCACATCGTGTGTATCCATCAAGCGAGTTAGATAAACATAGCAGGCCGGGTCAAATCGACTGACAATTTTATCGCCATGATACTGGAGCCAAGTTTCAACCTTGAAGGAATCTGATCCATTCTGGTTACGTCCGAACTTGCTTTCAAAAGATGCCAGTGATCGATAGGATACCATGGCCATCATGCGTGCAGCAGCCAAGCCATCCCTGGGAGAATTATTCGGCTCATAAACTCCTCCTTGCCACTTGGGATCTGCATAAACAGCCTGTCGTTGCGCCTCACTCCAAGCGATGCACCATGAAGAGTGACGTCCACCTACTGCAATAGGTACGATTCCACGCACATAATCGGCTCCATAATATGCCCACTCAAGCGCCTGCATCCCCCCCATACTTCCACCAATAGCAAACGCGATACCTCGAATACCCAGGCTGTCCAACAACGCCTTATGTAGCGCAACCGTATCCCGCACCGTTGCCTGAGGCAACATATTTCCGTAGATCCTGCCAGTATCTGGATTGACCGAGATCGGAGACAACGTGCCATAAGGAGATCCAATCACATTGGCGCATATGACAAAGAACTTATCTGTATCAAGCGCCTTACCCGGACCAATGCAACCAGGCCACCATGAACGAGCATCTGGAGTGCTTGTCAGTGAATGCCCAACAATGACCACATTATCTCTGGCCTCGTTAAGCTCGCCCCAGCGCTCGTAACTCACCGGGACTTCCCTTAGGACAGCTCCGTTGGACAGCTCCAGTTTCGGTATGGTCAATATCCTCGGCATCAAATTCACCAAGCTGCACACCCGAATATATTCGAGTGTGCAGCCCAATCAAAAATCGTTACGCTACAACTTCTGCACCAGCAGGGCGCAGGGCCTTAGAAAAATCGGACTTAATGTCGTCAATGTGCTCAATACCCACTGAAACGCGAATCAGATCTTCGGTAACACCTGCAGACACCTGTTCCTCACGCGCCAATTGCTGGTGCGTCGTGGAAGCAGGATGAATCACAAGCGTTTTGGCGTCGCCAACATTAGCCAGATGACTTGCCAACTTTGTACTGCTAACAAACTTTTGGCCAGCCTCCAAACCACCCTCGACTCCAAATGAAAGCACGGGACCAAAGCCATTCCTCAAGTATTGCTGTGCATTCTCGTGGTATGGATGCGTCTCCAATCCCGGATAACTAACCCAGGAAACCTCAGGCCGCTCGAGTAACCAGCGTGCCAATTCCAAGGCATTATCACAACTGCGTTGTACGCGCAGCGACAAAGTTTCCAATCCTTGGAGCAATAGGAAGGAGCCGAACGGATTCTGGCACGGTCCTAGATCACGCAGTCCCTCGACGCGGGCACGGATTATGAAAGCCAGGTTTGCTCCCAAAACTCCACGAGGACCGAAAACATCCCAGAAGCTCAGACCATGATAGGATACTGATGGCTCAGTGAAGCTTGGGAAACGCCCGTTATCCCATGGGAAGGTGCCAGCATCAACGATCACCCCACCAATAGTGTTACCATGCCCGCCAATCCACTTGGTGGCACTGGCAACTACGATGTCAGCACCATGATCGATCGGACGACACAAATAACCTGCCGCACCAAAGGTGTTATCAACTACCAGGGGAATGCCATTGCTTTTGGCAACCTTAGCAATAGCTTCGAAATCTGGCACATTGAAGCGGGGGTTTCCAATAGTTTCGAGATAGATCGCCTTGGTCCGCTCATCGATCAACGCCTCGATGGATCGAGGGTCGTCGCCATCTGCAAACCGAACACTGATTCCCAGTCTCGGCAGCGTGACCTTGAACTGGTTGTAGGTCCCTCCATACAGATAACTGGATGAGACAATATTTTCGCCGGACTCTGCTAGCGTTGCAAGAGCAAGGAACTGGGCTGCCTGTCCACTCGAAGTAGCCAGAGCTGCCAAACCACCTTCAAGCGCCGCAATACGCTTTTCGAAAACATCGTTGGTCGGATTCATAATCCGGGTGTAGATGTTTCCGAACTCTTTTAACGCGAAGAGATCTGCTCCATGATCCGAGTCATTGAAGACGTACGAGGTCGTAGCATAAACCGGTACCGCGCGAGCATTGGTAGCTGGATCCGGTTCCTGCCCCGCATGAACCTGGAGTGTGTCGAAATGAAGCGATTGACCGTTCTGTGACATGAGTTAGCCTCTGCTTTTGTTAGAGATGATGAATAGCACAACATTGGCCTTCACCAAAAAGCTTTCTGGCTTTCCCACGAAAGATCCCCTTCCAAGTAGGATGGGCGGAAGAGGTTGGACTAGAGTCGATCGTAAAATCGAATCATTCCTCCCGCTCATCTGTCCCCGCATAACACGAGGCAGGAAGTGGCACCTTTCACGCAAGGTGTCCAAACCTTGCGGGGGTTGCCAGGGTTTCACAGGGCCTGAACCCTCCACCCTTCTTGATGAGCCGGCACGAATATCGTGTCAACTGATGCTAGTATACGGCATTATTGGGAAAAGTTCAACAATTTGCCGTTTTTCGGAAAAAATATTTTTTAATTCATCTCCGTGGCAGATCTCCTTCCCCTTTCGTCGGCAACGCAACAAACCCTGAGAGATATGCATCTGCATGCCGCGCAGCCTCCCGCCCCTCACTGATAGCCCAAACTACTAGGGACTGCCCACGGCGTGCATCTCCTGCCGCAAAAATACCTGGCACATTAGTCTGGTAGTTTCTGTCTGTCTTAAAATTACTCCTCTTATCTAGCTTCAGCCCCAGCGAATCTACCATACTTGCACTCTCAGGGCCGGTATAGCCTATAGCTAAGAGCACGAGATCAGCTGGCCACTGCCTCTTCGTACCCTCCAGCTCGGTGACCTTTCGCCCCTGAAGTTCTACATTGATGGTCTGTAGACTTTCTACATGCCCATTTTTACCCCCGAATGCCTTTGTCATAATACTCCAGCGACGATTTGCCCCCTCCTCGTGCGAGGAACTGGTTCGTAAAACCATCGGATAATAGGGCCATGGCTGGTGTTCCGGTCGCTCATCTGGGGGCATCGGTAATAATTCGAACTGGGTGATAGAGCGTGCACCCTGTCGATTGGCAGTACCAACACAATCACTGCCGGTATCCCCCCCTCCAATCACAATGACATCCTTGCCTTTCGCACTGATGTGGTTGATGCCCTCGCGAACCAGATCATCTCCCGCGTTGAGCTTGTTTTGCTGACGCAGATAGTCAAACGCAAAATGAATGCCTTTCAGTTTGCGTCCACGGACAGGCAAGTCACGGGGTCGTGTAGCTCCTGTACACATGACAACTGCATCAAATCTGCGTAGACGTGAACATGTGTATGTGTTACCTACATCCGCGAACGTGATAAACTGTATACCATTTTTCTTCATCACATCAAGCCGACGATCAAGCACCCATTTTTCTAGCTTAAAATCTGGAATTCCATATCGGAGCAATCCACCAATTCGATCATCCCGTTCCAGTACTGTCACACGATGCCCTGCACGGTTAAGCTGATCCGCTGCCGCCAGTCCGGCTGGACCGGATCCCACCACAGCAACTTTTTTTCCTGTTCTTCTTACTGGCTGCTCCTGCTTAACCCACCCTGACCGAAATGCATATTCGATGATCTCCTTCTCAATCTGCTCAATCGTAACGGGATCATCAATAATGCCCAATACACAGGCCGACTCGCAGGGGGCAGGACAAATTCGCCCAGTGAATTCGGGGAAATTGTTTGTTGCGTTTAACCGCTCATAGGCCATGTGCCAATCACCCCGATACGTGAGATCATTCCAATCAGGGATCACGTTTCCCAAAGGACAACCTGTCTGGCAGAAAGGAGTCCCGCAATCCATACAACGGGCAGCCTGACGACGCAAACGGTCTTCACTGAATGGGGCATACACTTCATGCCAATCCGTCACGCGTTCTTCAACCGGACGCTGGTCGGGAAGCTCGCGCTGGTACTCAATAAACCCTGTAATCTTGGCCATGGCGTCACGCGGCAACAGCTAACTGATCTGATTCGCTGGCTAAACGTCTTAGTGCGTTGCGATACTCAATGGGCATTACCTGGACAAACTCAGTCAATGCCATCTCCCAGTTCTCCAGAATCCATTGTGCTGCCCGACTCCCGGTATACTCAAAGTGATTCTCAATCATAGTCCGCAACTCAGCAATGTCTTTCTCGTCTTCCACACTCAGCAATTCAACTGATTCCATATTGCAGCGTTCTCTCCTGAATTCACGTGTGGCATCAATCACATACGCAATACCCCCACTCATTCCAGCGGCAAAATTCCGGCCTGTTTCTCCAAGAACGACGACACGGCCGCCAGTCATGTACTCACAACCATGATCTCCGACAGCCTCAACCACTGTACGGACACCACTGTTTCTCACACAAAAACGTTCACCGGCTCCCCCGCGTATGTAAACTTCCCCGCTCGTGGCACCGTAGAGGGCCACATTACCCACAGTAATATTCTTGTGCGGTACATACGTCGCCTCAGGTGGCGGCATAATAGTCAGCTTAGCTCCCGAGAGCCCCTTTCCGAAGTAATCATTCGCATCACCTTGGATATTGAATGTAATGCCCTTGCAGGCAAAGGCTGCAAAGCTTTGTCCAGCGGAGCCGACACAATTGAGGGTCACCGTATCGTCCGGCAAAGGCTCCGTACGAAAACGTTGCGTAATCGCATTGCTTAGCATGGTGCCTACAGTCCGGTTTATGTTCCTGATCTGAATGTCAGCAACTACCGGCTCCCGTCTCTCCAAGGTAGGCTTGGCCAAAGCGATCAGCGTGTGATCCAATGCCCCTTCCAGTCCGTGATCTTGTTCGGCGGATGCGAATACTTTAAACTCCTCCGGCACCTCAGGACGGACTAGGATCCGTGATAAATCTAAATGACGTGCTTTCCAGTGCTTGATATTCCGTCGCGGCTTAAGTAAGTCAACACGCCCACGCATTTCCGCGAGTGTACGGACTCCTAGCCGTGCCATTATTTTTCGCAAATCTTCTGCAACAAAATGCAGGTAGTTCACAACATGCTCCGGCTGGCCACGAAATTTTTTGCGCAGCTCAGGATCCTGTGTGGCAATCCCCACGGGGCAAGTATTCAGGTGGCATTTGCGCATCATTATGCAGCCCAGAGCCACCAGGGGTGCGGTTGCAAACCCAAATTCGTCTGCGCCCAGAAGTGCCGCAACTGCAACATCTCTGCCTGTCTTCATCTGACCATCACACTCGACTATGATGCGTGAACGCAATCCGTGACTTACAAGTGTTTGATGCGTTTCCGAAAGCCCAAGCTCCCAGGGCAACCCTGCGTGCATGATGGAGGTTTGCGGTGATGCGCCCGTACCTCCATCCGTTCCGCTGATGAGCACGACATCTGCTTTCCCTTTGGCTACGCCCGCCGCAACTGTACCTACCCCCACTTCTGATACCAGCTTAACACTGATCCGGGCGCGTGGATTCGCATTCTTGAGGTCATGGATCAACTGAGCTAGGTCCTCTATAGAGTAAATGTCATGATGCGGCGGTGGAGAAATAAGCCCCACATAAGGTGTCGAGTGCCGAAGTTTTGCAATCCAAGGGTAAACCTTCTTGCCAGGGAGCTGACCACCTTCTCCTGGCTTGGCACCCTGCGCCATCTTGATTTGAATCTCGTCAGCGCTCTCCAGGTATTCAATCGTTACCCCAAATCTGCCGGAAGCAACCTGCTTGATTCGACTCCGGCGGGAATTGCTTTTTCCATATCGCTCAGGGCCTTCCCCTCCTTCCCCTGTATTACTCTTGCCACCTATGGAGTTCATTGCAATGGCCAGAGCTTCGTGCGTTTCTCCACTAATTGATCCATTGGACATAGCCCCGGTCTTGAAGGACTTAACAACCTCAGTCCATGGCATAACCTCATCTATATCCACCGGTTTTGCCTTGGAGTAGTCGAAGGATAACAGCCCCCTTAAGGTGTTTATTGCACCTTTGTTGATCTCGTCTGCAAAGGCCTTGTAAGACGAATGTGACTGCGTCCTTGCAGCTTCCTGCATATTTGCAATCGCCGTCGGGCTGAATGCATGACGTTCACCTCCCCGACGCCACTGATACTGACCACCTACATCCAGTGGGTAGATTCCAGAAACTTTTTTTACCGGGAATGCGCGCTCGTGTCGCATGACCACCTCCTTGGTGATCTCTTTCAGGCCAATTCCCCCGATCCGTGACGGTGTGCGACAGAAGTATTCATCAATTACCTTTGGACTCAGTCCAACAGCCTCAAATATCTGTGCACCTCGATAACTCTGCAGTGTCGAAATGCCCATCTTGGACATGACCTTCAGCAACCCATGTCCAACCGCCTTGATGTAATGCTCTTCCGCGTCTGCCATGGAAATTTCTCCGAGTTGACCTCGGTGAGCCATCTGGCGTACGCTGGACAGCGCTACATATGGACAGACTGCTTCCGCACCATAACCGATCAGCATTGCAAAGTGATGTACTTCACGAGGTTCTCCACTATCCACGATCAGGCCACACCGGAGTCGCAACCCTTTTTCGATCAAATAATGGTGGACTGCCCCCGTAGCCAGCAAGGCCGGCACAGGCAATTGACTTTTTCCGGCCTCGCGATCAGAGAGAACAATCAGACTACAACCATGACTGATGGACTGCGTAGCTTCCTCTTGGAGGCGCTCCAGTGCCATTGACAGTTCCCCGGGTTGAAAGCACATATTAAGTGTGGCAACGCCGGCAATCCCTGTCTCAATTGAAGCCAGATCCGTTTCGGTGAGTATTGGCTGCATCAACCTCAACTTTTCACAGTGCCACGCCTCTTCCGTAAAGAGATTGCCACTGGATCCCAGGTTCAGTGCAAGTGAGGTTACCATAGATTCGCGAATCGCATCCAACGGGGGATTCGTAACCTGCGCAAAAAGCTGTTTAAAATAATCGTAGAGCAATCTCGGCCGATCAGACAATACCGCAAGAGGTGTATCATTGCCCATTGCGCCCAGGGGTTCTTTACCCTTTTCTCCCATGGGAGCCATTAGCAAACGTAGGTCCTCCAGCGTGTATCCAAACATCTGCTGTCTGCCGAGCAACGAACCTTCCATTGCCTTCGGCTCCGCAGGCGGAAGCGAAGCAAGCGTGCGTTGATGTTCATTCAACCACACACGATATGGTGCACGTGCACAGATGCGGGCTTTGATTTCTTCATCCTCAATCACACGCTTTTCCTCCAGATCAATCAGAAACATGCGCCCAGGCTTGAGGCGGCCTTTCCGTAGTACGTTTGACTCGGGAATACCGCCAACGCCGGTTTCTGAAGCTAAAACGACGTAACCATCTTTGGATATGTTGTAGCGAGAAGGACGCAGTCCATTACGATCCAGTAATGCTCCTGCATATCGACCATCTGTGAATGGAATTGTCGCCGGCCCATCCCACGGTTCCATCAGGTTACTGTGATACTGATAAAATGCCCGTTTTTCATCAAGCATGGTCTCATTATGCTCCCATGCCTCCGGGATGAGCATCATCATTGAATGGGGAAGTGAGCGACCGGTATAGTAGAGCAGTTCCAGAGCATTGTCGAGTGCCATGGAGTCACTCCCTCCCTCGCGAATTATTGGAACGAGTTTGCGTGTGTCCTCACCAAAACGCTCACTCCTGAACATAACTTCGCCTGCATGCATCTGGTTGATGTTGCCCCGGAGCGTATTGATCTCTCCATTGTGGCAAAGAAAGCGAAACGGTTGTGCCAGTGACCACTCAGGAAAGGTATTTGTACTGAACCTGGAGTGCACCATGGCCAATGCACTCTTGAATCGCCTAGAGCTCAGATCCGGATAGTAAGCCGAGACCTGTTCCGGCGTGAGCATACCCTTATAGACAATGGTTTTTGCGGACAAGCTCGCGAAGTAGCATCCATGAAGTCTGCGTTCAAGGACATACCGTTGAAATACTTTCCGGATAACATAGAGTTGACGCTCGAATGCATCCAAGGCAACGTCCCTGTGTCGCTGAACAAAGCACTGCCATATTGCTGGTTCGGTTATTTTTGCACCTGGTCCTATAGACGTCGTCTCGGTTGGGACCCGTCGCCAGGCTATGAACCCCGCTCCCTCTGCTTTCAGGATATTTTCTACCAGCCGCTTACAGTTCTTTTCATGGCGAGGAGGAATAAACACCATCCCAACGCCATAATCGCCCGGCTCTGGCAGCGAAGAAACTTCATGCTCGAAGAATGCATGGGGTAACTGTACCAGAATTCCCGCACCATCGCCTGTTGTTTCGTCACAGCCGCATGCTCCCCTGTGATCCAGCTCCATGAGTATCTGGAGCCCATTTTTTACAATACCATGTGAAGGCGTCCCATCTATACGACAATAGAGTCCAACCCCGCACGCATCATGCTCAAATGCGGGATCATATAATCCTCGCTGTTTAATCATCTGTCACATACTCTGCTTCTGAATCAGCTTCGCCATCCCTGCCTTTCGAGGACCGAATCCGCCGCTGATAATGTTCTAGAACTGGAAATACCCAAACGCATCCCAAGTAACCATTCTTTACCAAACTTGCACTCCTTTAGGAATGCAATAATATCGGGATTATAGACAATTTGTTTCTTTTCCAGGTTTTTTTGGATAAAACAACATATATTCCTAAATTAATTGTGTTTTTTTATAAAAAAATCATTATTATTTTAGAAACAGACTAAAGTAGGCTTTATTTGTCTTGTACTGAAAATTCATGGAATTTTCAAAAATAGCAGAGATGTTTTGGGCTATGAGCGGTACCTTCGGGAAAATCTGGAATTCTCGGCCTGTCGCCGATCCTGCCTGTGCTACTCTGGTAAAACAGCAGATTACTTAGTAGTTTTAAGTCTATGCGGAAAGTTTGACTCTTTTTTGCAGAATCCTCGCAATCTCTTCAACAAACTCATCCCTTTGCACAATGACCAAGCATTATTTTACACGCACATTCATGATGCTGGCGCTCCTGGTTTCAACACCATTGCTCACAAACGCCCAGTCTATTGGGTTCGGAGCAGACTTCTACAACCGCTATATCTGGCGTGGCTATGACTTCGGTGACTCCTTTAGTGTCCAGCCCGGCCTTGCTTTCACTGCAGGGAACTTTGAACTCGGAACTTGGGGTTCATATTCCATCAGTGCCGATGGTGCAGCAGCGAATGAGCATGACCTGTACGCCACGTACAGCTTCGGTTTGGGCAGCTCTACCAGTCTGGCGCTTACTGTTACAGACTACTATTTCCCAACCGATAGCGACTGGCTTAATTTTGACAGTGACGGTGACGGAGCACACTGGATCGAATTAATGGGCTCATTAACCTTCCCTGAATCCTTCCCTGTGACACTCTCAGCAGCCTTTATGACCCATAACGACCCAGATAACTCCCTCTATCTCGAGGGAGCACTCCCATTTAGCATAGGAGATGTAGAGCTGGGGCTCACGCTTGGCATGGTTGCGGGCATGAGTGATTTCTATGGTGTAGCAAGCACATCCCTAGTGAACATGAGCTTATCCGCCAGTAAGGATCTACAAATCACAGAGCAATTTTCGCTACCTCTGTCCGCTGCTTACATCATGAATCCGACAACTGAGAAAACCTATCTCGTCTTCGGATTCTCCCTGAGCCCTTGAATTTCCGAAAAACAACAGCCCATCTATGGTTTAATGAGGACCGGAATGGTACCGGTCAATAGCGGAATTTGCGTCGCTCCTTATTGACTGGCTGGACGAGACCAGATATTGACGGCGTCCCGCCAGATAGGGCTCAGTTGGAATGCCCAGACGAGATCATGCAGCGTGAAATGGAACGGAGTGGCAAAGGCTTTGTCGCCTGCACATTGGCGCACAAAGCATGTATGGAAGTATTCCGGGCCCACAACTGTTGACTCCCTCGTCTTCTGGATGATCTGATGATCGCACAGAACAACGGATGCTACCCGAAGCTGCCGTAACAGCTGAGCACTCCACCTCTTGATCATTGATGGTTTTTGATATTACTTGGGACCTCGAAAGATGGACCGTTCTCAACAATGTGATCTGTTGAGGTAATTGGTTGCTATTACTAGAAGGGCACCGTGATTATTACCAATCAAATACCTGTAACCTCTGGCACGAAACCATGGAAGATCCCACCGTCGCAGATGCCATTCTGGATATATCATCCATAATGCCTATCCCATCGTACTTAGAGGTGAATCCATGCGAAAGCCCCTGACCATTGCCCCCCTACCGAATCTGCATATTAGATCGTGGTGGTGACCAATTTGGATCGTAATATTCATAAAGACGGGGTTTATCGAGATTTATACCGTATAAAGTGCAGGCTTTGTGTATAGGTAGTGTTTGCCAGAAAAATACCTATTTTGGCCGAGTTAGGGGCGTCATGGCCATGGTTTGCGTACGTCAGAAACATCAATTCGAGGGGGTCGTGGCTTGATCTCGGCGTATTTGAGCTGGCG
>LXNI01000187.1_pt1 | contig 77635 bp, 69 predicted proteins | sample 809091 | NCBI WGS metagenome assembly LXNI01 (sample SAMN04870527, study PRJNA318959) | sponge metagenome | biome: 01000161; feature: marine sponge reef; material: water | host: Sarcotragus foetidus | place: Greece: Milos, Mediterranean Sea | collected 2013-05-29 | depth 5-7 m
CCATACCGACCTCACCATCACCGGCAAGGTCGCGCAGTTCGGCCGGGGTGTGCTGGCCGACGTCAGCCGCAAGCTGATGGGGCAGTTCGCCGACAACCTGGCCGCGCTGGTCGCCGACGATGCTGCCGCCGGAGAGTCCTCGGAGGCTGCGGGCCCGCCGGCCGAAGCCGATGATTCCGATGAAGCAAGCCCGGCCGAGGCCCCGGCCCCACCACCCGCCGCCGAGGTTGAGGCCGTGGACCTCCTGGAAGTGGCCGGGGCCCCAGTGCTGAAACGTCTCGTACCCGTGATCGTGGCCGTCGTCGTCGTGGTGATCGTGATAATCATCGCCGTGGCCGCCTAGACGCGGTGGCGGGCCGCTCTGATCAGCCGGCGGACCGGGCAGCAGCTCCTCGAGCGGCGGAGTCGGGCTGCAACGACGACGACTTCGCCCAGGTCGCGCTGCTGCTGGGCCGCGAGCCGGCGGGAGACTTCGAGGTGGTCGTGCGCAACGGCTCAGGCGCTCCCGCGGTCATTCGCAATGCCCCGATACTTCACGACGGACGGCCCATGCCCACCCGGTACTGGCTCGTCGAGGAGCGGCTGCGCCGGCTGGTGGGGCGCCTGGAGTCCGAGGGAGGGGTTCGGGCCGCGGAGGCGGCCGTGGACAGCGACGAGTTGGCCGCGGCCCACGCCCGCTACGCGGCCGAGCGCGACGCCGCGGTCCCCGAGGGCCACCGGGGGCCAGTGCCGTCGGCCGGTGTGGGAGGCACCCGCCGGGGCGTGAAGTGCCTCCACGCCCACTATGCCTGGCATCTGGCCGGCGGCGATGACCCCGTCGGACGCTGGGTGGCGGAGCACCTCGGCCAGGACGCGGCCGAGTCGATGCAGAGGGTGAGATGACCACCGGACCGGCGGCGGTCGTGGATTGCGGCACCAACACCACCCGGCTTCTCATCACCGACGGACGGGGCCCCGCCACCGAGAGGCGCTCGGCGATAACCCGCCTCGGCCGCGGCGTGGACGCCAGCGGCCGCCTCGACCCTGTCGCGGTCGAGCGCACGCTGGCCTGCCTGCGGGACTACCGGGAGGCCATCGACCGTCACAGCCCGGCGGCTGTGCGGGTCATCGCCACCTCGGCGGTGCGCGACGCCGCCAACCGGTCGGAGTTCCTGCAGCCCGCGGCGGAGATCCTCTCAACCGCGCCCGAAGTGCTGTCGGGGCGACAGGAGGCCCAGCTTTCCTTCCGGGGCGCGGTCAGCCGGCTAGACCCGTCCGAGGGACCGTTCCTGGTGGTTGACATCGGTGGCGGGTCCACCGAACTGTCCTACGGTGCCCAGCACTGCACCGATGCGCTGTCGCTCGACATCGGCAGCGTGCGCCTCACCGAGAAGTACATCCATCACGATCCACCGCAGCCCGAGGAGCTCTCGGCCTGCCTCTCCGTGACCGAGCTGCACCTCGACGACGCGGTGCGGGCCATTCCGGCGCTCGGCACTGGATGCCGGCTGGTGGGTGTGGCCGGGACGATCACCACCGTGGCCGCGGTTGAGCTGGGCCTCGCCACCTACGACCGGGACCGGGTGCACCACTTCAGGCTGTCCAAGGATGCGGCTGAGGACGTGTTCCGCACGCTGGCCACCGAGGCGCTGGCCGCCCGTGTCCACAACCCCGGGCTGCACCCCGGGCGGGCCGACGTGATCGTGGCCGGAGTGTGCATCCTGGTGAGGATCATGCGGTACTTCGATTTCGACGAGTGCCTCGTCTCAGAGTCAGACCTGCTCGACGGCCTGGCCCTGTCGCTTCTCGAGGCCCAGAAGCCGAGCGGATAGGCCGAGTCTCGAGAGGATCTGCTCGTGCCCCCGGGCGGTGGCGCTCAGTCGTGTATGGGGCCGCTGATGCTGGACAGGGCCCGGGCCTGGCGGCCGGTGCGCAGCGAGATGATCTCCGACACGATCGACACAGCCGTCTCCTCGGGAGTGGCCGCACCGATGTCGAGCCCGATGGGCGAGCGCAGACGGCCCAACTGCTGCTGTGTCACCCCGGCCTCGATGAGGCGACCGGTGCGGTCGTCGTGGGTGCGGCGGCTTCCCATCACCCCGATGTAGCCGACGTCGGTGCCCAGAGCCGACCTGATGGCAGGCACGTCGAACTTGGCGTCGTGGGTGAGCACGCACACCGCGTCCCGCGGGCCGAGCCCGCGCCCGACATCGTCGAGCAGCCGGTCGGGCCACGAGACCACCACGTCGTCAGCCATCGGGAACCGCTTGGTGGTGGCGAACACCGGCCGGGCGTCGCACACCGTCACCCGGTAGCCGAGGACCTTGGCCACCCTGGCCAGGGCCGCGGTGAAGTCCACTGCACCGAAGATAAGCATCCGGGGCGGAGGGGCGAAAGACTCGACGAACACCGCCACCTCGGCGCCGAGGATCTCGCCCTGCTCGGAGTACTCGCCGCCGGTGGAGTACCGGCGCAGCCCCGAGCGGCCCGCCACCAGCTCTCCCCGGGCGTCTCGCTGCACGGCCCGGTCGAGGCCCGCCGTGCCCAGCGAGCCGACCGTCGGCACCCCCTCGGGGCGGACCAGCATCTTGGCGCCCACCCCCGGGCCATCCACCACCGTGGCCAGCGCCGCGGGGGCCTCGGTGGCCAGATCCGAGGCGAGCGCGTCATGGACCGGACCCCATTCCAACGGCTCCACGAAGAGGTGGATGGTTCCGCCGCACGTGAGCCCGACCGCGAAGGCCTCGTCGTCGCTGTAGCCGAAGGTGACGATTCGCCGATCGCCGGCGTCTATCACCTCCAACGACTCGGCAACCACCGCGCCCTCCACGCAGCCGCCCGACACCGAGCCGACCACCTCGGCGTCGGCGGTCACGGCCATCGCCGCGCCGGGCGAGCGCGGTCCCGAGCCCTCCAGATCGATGACGCGAGCAACAGCGGCCTGCTCGCCGGCCCGCTGCCAGCGATCGAGTTCGGCCAGGATCTCCTTCACTCCCGGATCCCCTTCACTGCGAGGCTCCGGTCAGCACCGGGCCTGCGGCGTGGGTCGCGCCCCACGGCCGGGACGCCCGGGGCGTGTCGGTGAGCACCAGTTCGGCCAGGCGCTCCAGCGACTCGAGGTTGTGACCCTCCACGAAGTCATCGACGTAAGGCAACGCGGCCGCCATCCCCCGGGCCAGCGGCGCATACCCGGGAGAGGACTTCAGCGGGTTGACCCACACCACCCGGTTGGCCACCCTCTGCAGGCGCTGCATCTGCTCGGACATCTCGGAGGGGTCGCCCCGGTCCCAACCGTCGGAGAGGATCACCACCACCGCTCCCCTGGCCATCCCGCGGCATCCCCACTCGTCGTTGAAGGCACGCAGGCCGGCGCCGAGGCGGGTGCCGCCGCTCCAGTCGGGCACGGCGGCCGACGCGGCCCGCATGGCCCGGTCCGGGTCCCGCGACGACAGTTCCCGGGTGAGGCGGGTGAGGCGGGTGCCCAGAGCGAAGGCCTCGACCCGGCTGCGCCCCGCCACCGCCGCATGGAGCAGACGCAGCAAAGCCCGGGCGTAGCGCTCCATCGAGCCCGACACGTCCAGCAGCATGACCAGGCGCCGAGGCCTGCGACCGTCCGTCCGCCGGTGCATCCTCATCGGCTCGCCCCCCGAGCGCATGGCGGCCCGGACGGTGCGGCGCACATCGAGGCGGCCCCGGCACGACCGGGCCGGATCGAGGCGGCGGCTCCGACGGGTCGGGCCCGAGAAGCGCAGCCGCTCCATCAGCCGCCGAGCCTCTTCGAGCTCGTCGTCGGTGTAGTCGGCGAAATCCTTGGCGGCCAGCGTCTCGGTGGCGCTGTAGCGCAGCGTGATCGTCTCGCCGTCGCCGGGCGACTCCTCGCCGTGCTCGTCGGACCCATCGGCGTCGTCGACCTGCAGGATCACCGGAACGCTCGCCGCGGCCATCCGGGGCATGCCCAGCGGCTCGCCCAGCCAGTAGGCGCCGAAGACGGCGTCATAGACGTCCACGTCCTCGATCCGGTGGACCAGCGCGGCCCTTCCCGCCCAGTACAGCGATGCCCGGCTGCCCACGTCGCACACCGACAGCGCCTCCGCGTAGAGCAGGGCCGACGTGAGCGACACCTCCAGGCCCGCCCGGCGCAGCGCGCAGGCGAAGCCGACGGCGACATCGACTGGGTCGGACTCCAGTCGCGGTCCGGCCGGCGGCGGGCCGGGGCGAGCCGCCGCGGCCGCGGCGGCGCCTCCGGTGTCGCTCATGGGCTGTGTGCGGCGGCGTCGGCCGCGATGGCGGCCAGATCGTGCTCGATCACCCGGTCCCGGTCCTCGCGGTACTTCAACAGGGCGCCCAGGGTGGCCGAGGCGTTGGCGAGGTCGAGCGTGGCCCCGCCCAGCAGGCTCAAGGCCCGGGCCCAGTCGATGGTCTCGGCCACGCCCGGCGGCTTGTACAGCCCGACCTCGCGCATCGCGGCCGCGGCGTGGGCGACCTGCCGGGCCAGGCGATCGGTCACCTCCGGCGCTCTCAGGCGGACTATCTCCGCCTCCCGTTGCGGGCCGGGATGGGCCACCCAGTGGTACAGGCAGCGGCGCTTCAGGGCGTCGTGCACGTCGCGGGTGCGGTTGGAGGTGATGATCACCACCGGCGGATCGACCGCGGCGAAGGTGCCGAGTTCGGGGATGGTGATCGAGTAGTCCGACAGCACCTCCAGCAGGAAGGCCTCGAACTCGTCGTCGGAGCGGTCGACCTCGTCGACGAGCAGCACCGGCGGGGGCCCGTCAGAAGCCTCGATCGCCTCGAGCAGGGGCCGGCGCACCAGGAAGCGCTCGTCGTACAGTTCGTCGGCGAGGCGATCCTCGTCGGCGCCGTGGGCCCGCCCGGTGGCCTCCATGGTGCGCAGGTGCATCAACTGGCGGGCGTAGTCCCACTCGTAGACGGCCTGGGCGGCGTCGATGCCCTCGTAGCACTGCAGCCGGATCAGCCGGCCGCCGCCCCAGTCGGCGATCACCTTGGCCACCTCGGTCTTGCCGACGCCGGGCTCGCCCTCCAGCAGCAGCGGCCTTTGCAGGCGCAGGGCCAGGTACACCGCGGTGGCGAGCGCCTCGTCGGGCAGGTAGGCGTGGTCGCGAAGCCCCTGCGAAACCTCTTCGGGGCTTGAGACGGAGCGCAGGTCGGCGGCTGCCATCCGATCGAGCCTAGAGGACGAAGTAGGGGCCCAGCGCCTCGATCACGTCGGGGGGGACCCGCACCGGCTTGCCGTCGTTGTCAGTGATCGCGGCCCGAAGCTCCTGGCGGGCCACCACCTCGTCGCCGCGCATCAGGCGCTGGCGCCACACCGACGATGCCCGGCGGAACTCGACGACCTCGGTCTCCACGGTGATGGTGTCGCCGGCGTGCACCGGGCGGTCGAACGACGTCTGGATGCGGTTGACCACGAAGCGGTAGCCCCGGGCCGCGAACGACTCCAGGTCCACCCCGACCTCGTCCAGCAGCTCCACCCGGCCCGTCTCGAAGAACTGCACGTAGGCGGAGTGGTTCAGATGCCCGTAAGGGTCCAGCTCGTAGAAGCGGACCTTGAGATCGAAGCGATGGGCCGGCATTGGACGCGCGTATTACTGGTCCGGCGCCTGCTCCACGCAGCCGCTCAGGCCCATCACCGCATAGACCTCGGTCCCGGGCTCCACGTAAGGCCCGAAGCAGAGCGCCTCGCGCCGCACCCCGTCGGCGCTGGTGCGCCTGTCGATCTCGTCGGTGAGTTCGGCGATGCGGTCCTCGAGCTGCACAGCGATGTGCTCGGCGTCGGCCCGTTGCGCGTTCTGGTCGAACCAGGTGTTCACCGACGACGCGCCGAACAGCACTGCCGCGCCCAGGGTGCCCGCGAACAGGGCCACCAGGAGCAGGCGATGCCACCACGCCCGTCTCATGGCGTCGGAGATGCGGTGCGGGCGGCGGGCGCCAGCGCGGCCCCACCCCTGAACGCGGCGGCCTCGCCGAGCTGCTCCTCGATCCGCAGGAGCTGGTTGTACTTGGCCACCCGGTCACTGCGGGCCGGGGCGCCCGTCTTGATCTGGCCGCAGTTGGTGGCCACCGCGAGATCGGCGATGAAGGTGTCCTCGGTCTCCCCGCTCCGGTGCGACATCACCGCCCCGAAGGCGTTGCGAACGGCGAGTTCCACGCACTCCAGCGTCTCGGTGAGGGTCCCGATCTGGTTGACCTTGACCAGGATGGCGTTGGCCGCGGCGGACTCGATGCCGCGGGCCAGACGCTCGCTGTTGGTGACGAACAGGTCGTCGCCCACCAGCTGCACCCGCGACCCGAGGGTGGCGGTCAGCTCCGACCAGCCGTCCCAGTCCTCCTCGGCCATGCCGTCCTCCACCGAGGCGATGGGATAGGAGTCGCAGAGCTTGCGGAGCTCGTCGACCATCTCGCCCGAGTCGAGGGTCCGCCCCTCGCTGGAGAGCACATAGCGGCCGTCGACGAAGAACTCGGTGGACGCGACGTCCAAAGCGAACGCGATGTCGTCGCCCAGCGCCAGGCCGGTCCGCTCGGTGGCCTCGGCCAGCAGCGCGACCGCGTCGGCGTTGGAGCCCAGGTCGGGAGCGAAGCCTCCCTCGTCGCCCAGTCCGGTGGAGAGGCCCCGGGCCCGCAGGACCGCGGCCAGCTCGTGATACACGTCGACGCCCCATACCAGTGCCTCGGCGTAGGAGGCGGCCCCGACGGGCACCACCATGAACTCCTGGAAGTCGACGTTGTTGTCGGCGTGCGCTCCCCCGTTGATGACGTTCATCATGGGCACCGGGATCACGTGGGCGTTGGCTCCGCCGACGTGGCGCCACAGCGGGATCTCGAGCTCGGCCGCGGCTGCCCGGGCCGCGGCCAGCGACACGCCGAGGATGGCGTTGGCGCCCAGGCGCGACTTTCCGTCGGTGCCGTCGGCGTCGATGAGGGCCGCGTCCACGGCCCGCTGATCGACGGCGTCGAGGCCCCGCACCGCGTCGGCCAGCTCGCCGGCCGCGTTGGCGACCGCGCCGAGCACGCCCCGGCCCCGCAGCCGTTCGCCGCCGTCGCGCAGCTCGACCGCCTCGAACGCTCCCGTCGACGCGCCCGACGGCACCATCGCCCGGCCGCTCGCGCCCGAGTCCAGATCGATGTCGACTTCCACGGTGGGGTTGCCCCGCGAGTCGAAGACCTCGCGCGCACGGACTGCCTGTATGCCACCCACCGGCGAACCTCCGGGTTGTGATCAACACCGTGCAGAGCACGGCACGGCCTCACGGTCGGGCGCCGCTCCGTCCGATCCCTCGGCGTCCGTCGATGTGGGTGGAGAATTCTAGCCCTGCTCGGCCTCCAGTGTGCGATACCGGCCCTCGGCCCGCTCGGTCGCCGACCTCAGGGCGTCCTCGGGGTCGACCTTGATGCGCCGGCCCAGCTCCACCGCGGCCATCAGCAGCTCTCCCAGCGTGTGCTCGTTGGGATCGGCTCGAAGCTCGGCCAGCGCACTCTCCGTCCCGATGAACGGCCCCTGCGGCCGTTCATCGGCGGGGAGGCCCGCCGCGGCAGCCCGCTTCTGAACCTTCACGGCCCGCAGCAGCGCGGGAAGCGTCTGCGAGATGCCGTCCATCACCGAGTCCCGCCCCTTCTCCTGGAGCTTGATGGCGTCCCAGTTGGCCCGTACCGCGTCGGCGTCGGGAGCCTCGACGTCGCCGTAGACATGAGGGTGGCGGGCGACCAGCTTGTCTCGCACTCCCTGGGCGACGTCGACGATGCTGAAGGCGCCGCGCTCGGAGGCCAGATGGGCCTGGAACCAGACCTGGTAGAGCAGGTCGCCGAGCTCCTCGCACAGGTCCCGGTCCAGGTCCTGCGCCTCGCCGTCGCCGCCGGCCCGGGCGTCGAGGGCCTCCAGCGTCTCGTACGTCTCTTCCAGCAGGTAGCGGCGCAGGCTGATGTGGGTCTGCTCGCGGTCCCACGGGCATTGCTCGCGCAGGGTCCGCACCAGCTCGTCGAGACGCGCGACGGCGGTGTGCAGACCCTCGGCGCCGTGCTCGGGGGCGCAGGGGGTGTCGGAGGGGTTGGCCATCGGGACCGGCCCCGGTCAGCCGGCCTGGTCCACGACCACGCGGAACTCGTCAGGATTCCAGCGCCCGTAGCGTTCGTCGATCTTCACATCCGGCCCGTAGGTCTCGATGACGTCCTCCTGTATATCGATCAGGAGCTGCTGGCGCTGCGCCTGAACCTCGCCCTGGGCGGCGTTGAGAGCGGCCAGCTCGGCATCCTCGGCCATACGGGCCAGCGACTCCGCATCGAGTTGGGGATGATGCTCGGCGGTCGCCGCTCCGGAGCTGAGCACTTCGATCACGTGGAAGCCGAACTGCGACTCCGCCACCACCACCGCGCCGGGGTCCGCGGCGTAGGCCGCATCCTCGAAGGGCGCCACGAACGAGCCCTCCAGCACGCATCCGAGATCGCCGCCCAAGGATCCGCTGCCCGGATCGAGTGAGAGGTCGAGGGCGAGCAGGCTGAAGTCCTCGCCGGCGCCGAGTCGGGCCAGCACCCCATCGGCCTCCGCCCGGGTCTCCACCAGGATGTGTTTGGAGCACAGGTGGCGCAGCGGCTCGCCGTCGACGGGGACGGGCGCCTCCCGCTCGGTCCACTCGAAGGCGGCCAGGGTCGCGGCCCGCTGGCGGATGACGATGTCGCTCGCGGCGGCGCCGGGCAGGAAGGACGGATCGGCCTGGGTGAGGTCGGCGACCGCCTGGGCTTCGTGCGCGTTGGTGACCGCGATCCCCCGCTGGGCCATCTCCTGCTCGAGGGCGGCGAAGAACACCCAGTTGGTGAGCCAGGCGGCCGCTTCGGCCCGCGATGCCCTGGCCTGGTTGCCGGGGTCGGTCGTCGCGAGGTAGTCGTTCAGGTCCTCGACGGAGTACTCCACACCGGCCACCTCCGCGGCCGCCGGAGACGAGGACCCGCACGCCGACGCCAACAACGACACCACGACGGCCAAGAGGCCGAGCAGAAAGGCGAGCGAACCCGGTCCATACGGGCGAGGCCGTGGCCCGAGCGGCCCGTGAGCGCAGCGAACAGGAGCGGGAGACACGCCGCCCCGACGCGACGGGTTGGCAGCTGCCCGCACGCGCCCTAAGGCGCGCGCGGCTGCGATGGGGCGGATCCGGCTCACGAAGTCCGAACCCTAGCGTCCGCAGGCGCGGCGGCTGGCGCGCCGGCGGCCACCACGCCGTCCAGCAGGGCCACGAGCTGGTCGATCACCGGGCCGTCGTCGGCCCGCAGCGGGACGTGCAGCTCCCGAGCCTCGTCCTTGCAGACGGCACGGTCGCCGTACAGGCGGCGAAGCCGCACCTGGCGGCTGGCCGGCAACTCCACCGGCGCCACCCGCGCCGCGTAGCGGGCCGTCGACGGCGGGCCGCCGCCGCGGCGGGTGACGACCACCTCGGAGACACCGTGGCGCAGGCACTCCACCCGGAGCCTGCCGATGGACAGCAGCGCTTCGGCCGGCTCCGGGACAGGGCCGAACCGGTCGGTCCACTCGGCTCGGATGTCGGCCAGCTCGGACAGCTCCATGGCCGCGGCGAGGCGGCGGTACGCCTCGAGGCGGGCGGCCTCCCGCCCGATGTAGTCGGCGGGGATGTGCGCGTCGACGGGAACCTCGATGCTCACCTCGGGCGGGTCACCGACGGTCTCGCCCCGCAGCTCCGCCACCGCTTCGTTCACCAGTCGGCAGTAGAGGTCGTACCCGACCGCGGCGATATGCCCCGACTGGGCCTCGCCCAGCAGGTTTCCCGCACCCCTGATCTCGAGGTCGCGCATGGCGATCCGGTACCCGGAGCCCAGCTGGGTCGCCTCCCCGATGGTCTTGAGCCGCTCGTAGGCCTCCTCGCTGAGGACGCGGTCCACGGGATGGAACAGATAGGCGTAGGCCCGCCGGCCGGACCGTCCCACCCGGCCGCGGATCTGGTGAAGCTGGCCGAGGCCGAGGCGGTCGGCGCGGTCCACCACCAGGGTGTTGACCGTGGGCATGTCGATGCCCGACTCGATGATGGTGGTGCAGACCAGGACGTCGTAGCGGTAGTCGGCGAAGTCGAGGACCACTCGCTCCAGCGTGCCCTCGTCCATCTGGCCGTGGGCCACGGCCACGCGGGCCTCCGGCACCAGCCGGCGCACCCGCTCGGCGGCGTGCTCGATGTCGGCCACCCGGTTGTGGACGTAGAAGACCTGTCCCTCGCGCAGCAGCTCGCGCCGGATGGCCTCGGCCGCCGGACGGTCGGCCTGCTCGCCCACGTAGGTGAGGATGGGCTGGCGATCCGCCGGCGGGGTCTCGAGCAGGGACATGTCGCGGATGCCGGTGAGGCTCATCTCCAGCGTGCGGGGCACCGGTGTGGCCGTGAGGGTCAGCACGTCCACGTCGGCCCTGAGCGACTTGATCGCCTCCTTGTGCCGTACCCCGAAGCGCTGCTCCTCGTCGACGACCAGCAGCCCCATACGCTTGAAGCTCACATCGGCGGACAGCATCCGGTGGGTGCCCACCACCACGTCGACCTCGCCCGACGCCAGTCCTCGCAGCACCTCCCGTGTCTGGGCCGGCGTAAGGAACCGGCTCAGCGTCTCCACCCTCACCGGGAAGGGCCCGTAGCGGTCACGGAACGTCTGGGTGTGCTGCTGGGCCAGCAGCGTGGTGGGAACCAGCACCGCTGCCTGGCGCCCGCTCTGAACCGCCTTGAATGCGGCCCGCACCGCGATCTCGGTCTTGCCGAAGCCCACGTCCCCCACCAGCAGCCGGTCCATGGGCACCGGCCTCTCCATGTCGCGCTTCACTTCGTCGATGGCCTGCTGCTGGTCCCGGGTCTCCTGGTACTCGAAGGAGTCCTCGAGCTCCCGCTGCCACGGGGTGTCGGGGTCGAAGGCATGTCCCGCGGTGGTCATGCGCTTCTGGTAGAGCACGACCAGCTCCTGGGCCACCTCGGCCACCGCCCGCCTCACCCGGTTCTTGGTGGCCGCCCAGTCCGAGCCTCCCATCCGCGACAGCGTCGGCGCCTCGCCGCCGGTGTAGTGGCGGATCGAGGTGATCTGATCGGAGGGAACATAGAGGCGGTCCCTCCCCCGGTAGGCGAGGAGCAGGTACTCGCGGTCGTGGCCGCCGACGGCCCGGCGGACCATCCCCTCGAAGCGGGCCACCCCATGGTGCTGGTGCACGACGAACGCCCCGGAAACGAGGTCGGCCAGGAAGCGGCGCTGGTCGCGGGACCGCGCCCTCGGCGGCCGGTGGGCGCGCCGCCGACCGGTCACGTCGGTCTCGGACAGCAGGGCGAGCTTGATCCCTTCAAGGACCGCGCCCCGGCCGAGAGCCGTCTCCACCGTCTCGACGCTGGCGCCGTGCTCGGCGAGCAGGCCGCTCAGGCGTGCGGCGGCACCGCCCGGCGCGCCGAGCAGCACCCGGTAGCCCCGCCCGGCGAGGTCGCGCAGGCGCGCCGCCAGCGGCTCGATGCTGCCATGCACCCGGTCCCAACCGGATGCGGCCAGCGTCGGCGCGCCGACCGAGTGCGGCGATGCGGGCAGTTCCCACACCGGCGACGCGGCTGCAGCCACCAGCTGGTCGAAACCGGCGTGAAGCCGGGGCATGCCGGCCGCGTCGGTGTTCCAGGTCTTGGCCAGGCCGGTGGCGAGGTCCTCCTCCTCGGCCAGGATCTCGGAGACCCTGTCGGCCAGGCGGCGGGGTTCGACAACCGCCATAGCGGCGCCGGCACCCAGCAGGCCGGGCACCACCGCGGGCTCCTCGACCAGCCATGGCCACCATGACTCCATGCCTTCGAAGAACTCTCCGCCGGCCAGCCGGTCCCATTGCTCCCGCCCCCAGGGCTGGCTCGCCACCAGGCCGGCGGCCCGCCGTCGCATCGGCCCGTCGGGGCGCAGCTCCCGGGCCGGGTAGAGGGCGAGGTGGTCCAAGGGGTTCGTGGACCGCTGATCGCCGACCGAGAACTCCGCCACCCGGTCGATGTCGTCACCCCAGAAGTCGATGCGGACCGGCGCCGACGCCGTTGAGGGGTAGACGTCGACAATGGAGCCTCGAACGGCCATCTCCCCCCGGTGCTCCACCTGGTGCTCCCGGTGGTAGCCGAACTCCGACAGGCGTTGCACCAGCGCCGACTGGTCGACGGACTCGCCGACGCTCACGGTGACCGGAGCGGCGGCCCTCTCCGCCGGCACGAACTGGGCCAGCGCCCGCGCCGAGGCGACGACCACCGACGGCGCGCTGGCTGGGTCCGTCATCCGGTGCAGGACGCGGCAGCGCCGTCCCATGGTGTGGATCGACGGGCTGACCCGCTCGAAGGGAAGGGTCTCCCAGGCCGGCAACTCCTCGACCTCGTCGTCGCCCAGGAAGGCGGCCAGATCAGCTGCGAGGGACTCTGCGGTGGCTCGAGTCGGCACCGCGACCAGCAGCGGCCGCCGCCCTGACGCCGCGCTCAGGCCGGCGACAGCCGGGGCGCGGGCGGCTTCGGGCACCGCCAGCGCAGCGGTGCGCCGCCCCAGCAGCTCATCCAGACCGGGATGCTCTGCCAGCAGCGGCACCAGCCGGTGCAGTCCCTCGCGGTTGCCGGTCGGCGGGGTCACGGGAGCGGCTCAGGCCGCGTTGAAGCGGTTCATGGCAGCCTCGAGTCCGTGCTCGAGGAAGCATTCCACCGCGTCGGCCGCTCGGGCCACGGTCCTCTCCAGCTCGGCCTGCTCGGCCCGGCCGGGCCGCTCGAGCACGTACTCGCCTCCCTTGGGGGTCATGTCGGGCTTGCCGACACCGACACGCACGCGGGTGAAGGAGTCACTTCGCAGATGTGCCCGGATGGACACCAGGCCCTTGTGGCCGGCGAGCCCGCCGCCGATCTTGACCTTCAGGCGACCCACGGGCAGGTCCAACTCGTCGTGCACCACCACGAGGCGTTCCAGGTCGCGGATGCCGAAGCGGCGCACCAGGGGCGCTACGGCCCGGCCGGACTCGTTCATCCATGTGACGGGTGCGGCCACAGCCATCCGGTGCTGGAGGACGCGAACCTCGCACACCGCCGCCTGCAGGCGGCGGGCCCGGCGCAGCCGGCCGTCGTGGCGGCGCACCAGCTCGTCCACCACCCAGCGGCCCGCGTTGTGGCGGGTCCGGGCGTATTCGTCACCGGGGTTGCCCAGCCCTACCACCAGCAGATCAGCCGCAGAGCCGGTACGCGAGCCGATGGCCATAGCGACGGGCCCGGCCAGGACTAGGACTCGTCGTCCTCGTCCGCCTCTTCGTCCCCTTCGGTTTCGGCCATGAGGATGAGCGCCTCGGCCTCATCATCCAGAGCCTTCTGCTGGCGCAGGTACTCTTTGGTGGAGCGGGTGATGAGGCCCACCGCGAAGGTGGCGTCCGGATCGCCGGCCGCCGTGACCCCGGCAGGCAGGGCGATGTCGCTCACCCGCAGTGACGACCCGACCTCCAGGTCGCTCACATCGGCGGTCACCTCGACGGGGATGTCGGCCGGCTTGGCCAACAGCGGCACGCTGTGCATCACCTGGTCGACCATGCCGCTGGCCTGCGTGACCTTCTTGGCCTCGCCGACAAGCAGGAGGGGAACCTCCATCTCCACTTCGAGGTCGGGGTTGATGCGCAGGAAGTCCACATGGAGCACGTCGCGGCGCACCGGGTGGCGCTGGAGGTCCTTGACGATTGAGAGCTGCCGATCACCGTCGACCTCGAGGGTGATGAGCGCGTTGAGCCCCGCATCGGTGGAGAGCGCGCCCCTCAGGTCGGCCCTGTCCACCGACACCTGAATCGGGTTGTCGCCCATGCCGTAGACCACCGCGGGGACGCGGCCGGTTCGGCGCAGGCGCCGGCTCGGACGGGTGCCGCGCTCCCGGCCGGTCTCCGCGGTCAGAAGGTTCATAGCCATTCGCCTGAGGCTACTGCCGCCCCACGCCCACTCCACATGGAATGAGCCGTGCCGTGGGCAGTCAGACCAGGTTGTTGCCGCCGAAGATCTCGCTCACCGAGGTGTCCTCGAAGACCGCCGAGATGGCCCGGGCCACGATCGGCGCGACCGACACGACGTGCAGCTTCGAGAACTGCTTGCGGGGTGGCAGCGGCAGCGTGTCGGTGCACACGACCACATCGATCACGGAGTCCCTGAGCCGCTCCACCGCCGGTCCTGAGAACACCGCATGGGTGGTCGCCGCGATCACCCGGCTGGCCCCGTTGGCGGCCAGCAGCTCCGCGGCGGCCACGATGGTGCCGCCGGTGTCGATCATGTCGTCGACGATCACGCAGGTGCGGCCTCGCACCTCGCCCACGATCTCCTTGGCCGACACCTCGTTCTTGCCGTTGTGGCGGCGCTTGTGCACGATGGCCAGATCGGCGTGCAGCAGGTTGGTGTAGCGCTCGGCGACCTTGACCCGCCCCGCGTCGGGCGACACGATCACCAGGTCCTCGGTCCTGAGGGACTGCAGGTACTCGAGCAGCACCGGCATGGCGGTCAGGTGGTCGACCGGGCCGTCGAAGAATCCCTGGATCTGTCCCGAGTGCAGGTCCACCGACAGGAGCCGCTTGGCCCCCGCGGCCAGGAACAGGTCGGCCAGCAGCCGGGCCGAGATGGGCTCGCGCCCGGAGGCCTTGCGGTCCTGGCGGGCGTACCCGTAGAAGGGGGCCACCACCGTTATCCGCTTGGCGGAGGCCCGTTTGGCCGCGTCGACCATGATGAGCTGCTCCACGATGGCGTCGTTGATCGAGCCGCCCTCCCACTCGGCGTGGGTGCCGACGATGAAGGCGTCGCAGCCCCGGATCGACTCGCCGTAGCGGACGTGGATCTCGCCGTTGGCGAAGTTCTCGATGTGGGAGGTGCCCAGCTTGACGCCGAGCTCCGCACAGACGCTGGCTGCGAAGTCCTGACTGGACCGCCCCGACACCACCCGGAGCTCTTTGTTGGTCTGCTGCCTCATCGCGCCCGGCATTGTAGGACGGCGCCGGCGCCGCGGGGCGACGCTGCCGGTCACCTCGAAGAATCTGCTGGCCGGGCAGGACTCGAACCTGCAACATCCGGAGCCAAAGTCCGACGTTCTGCCAGTTGAACTACCGGCCACCGCCGCCCGCCCGGAGACCGACGACTTCAGCCACAATACCGATGAACGCCGGCGATCATCGACACGATGCGTGTTCGGGCGCCGGGGCCGGTAACGTTCTCCCCTCGTGGGATCGCTCATCAAGAAGCGCCGCAAGCGCATGCGCAAGAAGAAGCACAAGAAGATGCTTCGGCGCACCCGGCATCAGCGGCGCAAGTAGCGCCCTTCCACGCAGGCTCTCAGCCTTCACGCGGCTTGCGGGGAACTCTCGGTCGTGGTTGCCACCACGCGGTTCGGGCCGGGATGGGCGCCGGCCACGAACCAGGTGCTGCCGCTTCCCGCCAGCCGCGGGACCTGCCCGGTGGAGTCGCCGAGCTCATCGCGCCACGCCGCCAGCTCCGGCGCCACCCGCAGCGCGGCGGCCTCAAGGTCGTTGCCGGCAGGCCCCGCCGGGCCACCGAGCTCGTCCCAGGCCGCGTAGACCGCCGCGGTGCTGCACGACAGCGGCACCAGCAACAGGGTGTACTGCTCGCGCACGTAGGGAAGCGGCTCGACGCGTTCGCCCATGCCGCGCACCCGGGCCCGGCCGCCGCTCAGGCAGAAGGCCACGTCAGCGCCTATGGAGGCCGCCCGCACGGTGTCGGTGAACCCGGCCCAGCGCAACACCGCAGCCGCGTCGGCAGACCCGCCCCCCAATCCGGCGCCGGCCGGGATCCGCTTGTGGACGGTAACCCGGGCGCGGCGCCCGGCCAGGCCCAGAGCACGCACGACGAGGTTGCCGGCCGCCGGTAGCACGGCCGGAAAGTCGTCGCCTGCGGCGTCGAGCATCCGCACGTCGGCCTCGCCCCCGGAGCTCGGGTGGATCTCCAGCCGGTCGCAGAGGTCCAGCGTCGCCATCTCGGCGTCGATCTCGTGGTAGCCGTCGTCCCGCACGCCGGTGATGCGCAGACTCAGGGTCAGCTTGGCCGGCGCCAGTGCCTCGATCACGCCGAGAAGCTACTCAGAGGCCGAGCAAATAGGGGCACAACGCGGCCCATGCGGCGCGAGGCCGTGGCCCGAGCGGCCCGTGAGCGCAGCGAACAAGAGCGGGAATGACACCGCTGCGACGCGACAGGCTCCCACCTACTTGCGGACGCTCTTGCAGACCGGGCGGCGGCGCACCCTGCGGCCCCGTCGTCGCGAGCAGGATCGGGCCGCAGGCCCCCGCTGCCTCTAGAGTCCACGAGTCGCAGTCGAGACAAGGAGACCGCCGTGGCCTCAGGATCGTTCATGGGCAACGCCGTGCTCCGGCGAGAGGACCCCGACCTGCTCACCGGCGCCGCTCGATACGTGGGCGACATGTCGCCTCCGGGAACGGCTCATCTGGCCTTCGTGCGGTCGGTGATGGCCCACGCCGACATCGCAGCCGTCGATACCGAGGCGGCCAGGGCCGCGCCGGGCGTCGTCGACGTGCTGACCGGATCGGACGTGCCCATCGGCCCGCAGCCCCAGTTCGTGATGCTGCCGCCGGAGCTCAGCCGCCGGCCGCTGGCCGACAAGGCCCGCTATGTGGGCGACCCGATCGCGGTGGTGGTGGCCGAGACCCGGGAGGCGGCCGTCGACGCGGCCGAGTTGGTCGAGGTGGACTACGAGCCGCTCGACGCCGTGACCGACCCGTTCGCGGCCCTCGAAGCCGGCGCACCGGTGATCATCGAGGCCCACGGATCGAACCTGGCCATGCAGTTCTCCACTCCCGCCGACCCCGAAGCGATGTCCGGCCACGACCTGACGGTGAAGGCTCGCATCGTCAACCACCGCATGTCGGGGGCACCCATCGAGCCCTCGGTGGTCCTGGCCGCGCCCGGCAACGGCGACCGCGCCGAAGGGTTGACGGTGTGGTGCACCACCCAGCGACCCCACGAGGTTCGCAACGTCGTGGCCGCGGCCCTGGAGGCGCAGCCGGAGGATGTGCGGGTGGTCGCCCCCGCTGTCGGCGGCGGCTTCGGCTCCAAGGCCCCCGCCTACCCGGAGTTCATCGTGGCGGCATGGCTGGCCCGGCATCTGGACCGACCGGTGAAGTGGACCGAGACCCGCAGCGAGAACCTGGTCAACATGACCCAGGGAAGGGACTACGTCAACGACGTGGAGCTCGGCTTGAGCGCCGACGGGACGTTCCGCTGGATCAGGATCAAGGCCACCACCAACACGGGCGCCTACCCCGGCATCGGGGCGTTCCTGCCGTTCTTCACGATGCTGATGGCCTCGGGCCCCTACCGCATAGGCGCGGTCCACTACGAGGCGGTCGCGGCAGTCACCAACACCACCCCGGTGGCCGCCTTCCGGGGGGCGGGCCGACCCGAGGCAACCTTGTGCCTGGAGCGGATCATCGACATGGCCGCGGCCGAGTTGGGCATAGACCCGGCGGAGTTGCGGCGCCGCAACCTGCTCGCGCCCGGCGACTTCCCGCTGACCACGCCCACCGGCGCCAACATGGACTGCGGCGAGTACGAGCGCGCCCTGGACCTGGCCCTGGCGACGGCCGGATACGAGGAGCTGCGAGCCGAGCAGGCCCGCCGGCGCTCGGCCGGGGACCGCAAGCTGATGGGCATCGGCGTGTCGACCTACGTGGAGATAACCGCGGTCGGGCTGTTCGAGGAGTTCGGATCGGTCACCGTCGAGCTCGACGGCACGGTCACCGCCAGGGTGGGCACCGCCTCGCACGGCCAGGGGCACGCCACCGCCTTCTCCCAGATCCTGGGCGAGGTGCTGGGCGTGCCCGCCGAGCAGGTCCGGGTCGTCCACAGCGACACCGCCGAAGTGCCCCGGGGCACCGGCACAGTGGCGTCGCGGTCGCTGCAGATCGGCGGCAGTGCGGTGTGGACCGCGGCCACCGAGGTCCTCGACACCGCCCGCCGGCTGGCCGCCGACCTGCTCGAGGCCGACGTCGACGACATAGTCCTGGCCCCCGGCGGCCTCGCCCCCGCGGGCGTGCCGGCCCGGACGGTGTCGTGGGCCGAGCTCGCCGCAGCCTCGGCCGCCGACGACCTGCCCGAAGGCGTCGAGCCCGGCGGGCTGGCCGCCGAGACCGACTTCAACCAGGGCGAGTCCAGCTACCCCTTCGGTGCCCACGTGTCGGTGGTCGAGATCGACACCGACACCGGTGAGGCCCGGTCCGTGCGCCATGTGGCAGTGGACGACTGCGGCCGCATCCTCAACCCGGTGCTCGTGGAGGGGCAGGTGCACGGCGGTGTGGCCACGGGCATCTCGCAGGCCCTGTACGAGGAGACCACCTACGACTCAGACGGCAACCCCCGCAACACCAACTTCGCCGACTACGCCATACCGGCCGCCTCCGAGCTCCCCCGGTTCGAGACGGCCCACACCGAGACCCCGACCCCGCTCAACCCGCTCGGCGCCAAGGGCGTCGGCGAGTCGGGCACCATCGGATCGACCCCGGCGGTGCAGTCGGCGGTGCTCGACGCGCTGGCGCCTCTCGGAGTCGCCCACCTGGACATGCCCTACACGCCCCAGCGGGTCTGGCGGGCCATCGCCGCGGCCGGGTCTGCGGCCGGGTCTTGAGAGATTCCCAGTTCTAGCCGGTCGCTCGGGCCAGGCTGATCCACTGGCCCACGGTCAACGCCTCGGGACGCGACGACGGATCCACGCCGGCGGCCGCGAAGCTCTCCGGTGCAGCGAGCCCGGCCAGCGAGCGGCGCAGCATCTTGCGCCGCTGACCGAACCCGGTCCGCACGAGGAGCTCGAACCCTGCGTCGGCTGCGGGGGGGCACGCCTCGCGGCCTGCATGGCGCTCGATGCGCACCACCACCGACTCGACCGTCGGCCGTGGCCGGAACACCGAGGCCGGGACCCTCGCCACCACCCGCGCCGTCCCCCTGCGCTCGACCAGCACGCTGGGGATGCCCCGCGCCCTCGACCCGGGCGGAGCCGCCAGGCGCTCCCCCACCTCGCGTTGCACCATCACGACCATGGTGTCTATGGCCCCGACGTCGCGCAGCAGGTCGAGGATCAGCGGCGTGGCGATGTTGTACGGCAGGTTGGCCACCAGCATCCACCGGTCCGCGCCCCGCAGAACCTCACCGAAGTCCAGCCTCGAGGCATCCCCCTCCACCACTTCGACGCTCAGGGCTCCCGCCTCCGCCAGAACCGTGCGCAGCGCGGCCGCCAATCCGGAGTCGACCTCCACCGCCCGCACCGATGCACCTGTCTCAGCCAGCGCGAGGGTGAGCGAGCCCAGACCGGCGCCGATCTCCAGCACGTGATCCGCCGGGCCCGCGCCTGCGAGCCGGGCGATCCGTCGCACCGTGTTCGGGTCCGTCACGAAGTTCTGACCGAGGGACCGGCGCGGCGACACGTCGAAACGGTCCATCAGCGCCTGCAACCCCGACTGCGTGTGCGTCAGGAGGGCAGCCTCTTCTTGCAGGTGGGCCAGGGATCCCAGCCGTTTATCTCGTAGAGCTTGTAGGCCATCTTGTCCTGGTCCGGCGGCGAAGCATCGATGGGATCGACCGCGACCAGCTCCGGATAGTGCATCCCAGCCACCCAGTTCCACGTGCGGACCGAGAACTGGTAGGCGCCGCGGTAACGGCCGCTGGAGCTGATGGCCCGGTAGTTCTGCGCGGACTCGCACTGCCGGAGGGCATGCCACTGCGCTTCTGTGGTCCCCGCCGGGATCGGGTGCTCGATCTCCCCGCCCTCAGTGGTCGTCGCCGGCGGTTCGGTCGTCGTGGTCGTCGTGGTCGTCATGGTGGTTGTCGTGGTGGTCGCGGCGGTCGTCGTGGTTGCCGGAGCCGCGGTCGTGCTGGTCGTCGTCCTGGCCTGGTCGGCCAGTTCCTCGGCTCTGCGCAGAGCCTCCTCCCGAGCGCGCCTGCGAGCCTCGCTCCACCTCCTCGCCCGGTCCTCGAAGTGTTCCACCTCGACGGCAGTGTCCTCGTCGCCGCCGCCTGCAGGCGTCGAGGTCTGGGCCCATGCGGGGCCGGCGACCGCAGTCAGCAGCACGAGCGCGGCCACCGCTGCCAGGGCCGGCCGGACGCGGCGGTCAGGCGAGGCCATCTGAACCGGCCTCTCCGTCGAGTCCGTAGAAGGCCCGGGTCGTCCGGTAGGTGGCCGCCTCCACCTCCGAGACGTCGAGTCCCTTGGTCGCGGCCACCGCTGCGCCCACCACCGGAACCAGCGCGGGGCGGTTCTGGCGGCCGCGGTGGGGCACCGGAGCCAGGTAGGGGCTGTCGGTCTCGACCAGCAGGCGATCGAGCGGGCACACCCGGGCGGCGTCGCGCACATCGTCGGCCTTGGGGAAGGTGACGATCCCCGAGAAGGAGAGCACCGCGCCCCGGCGCAGGCACTCCTCAGCCTCGTCGGGTCCGCCCGTGAAGCAGTGCATCACCGTCCGGGACGGCACTCCCTCGCGGTCGAGCACCGACAGAGTGTCCTCCCAGGCCGACCGGGAGTGGACCACCAGTGGCAGGCCGCGCCGGTTCGCCAGCTCCACCTGGGCAGCGAAGACCCGACGCTGCACCGGGCGCGGCGAATGGTCGTAGTGATAGTCGAGGCCAGTCTCCCCCACGGCCACGACGCCATTATGCCCAAGAAGTGCCTCCAGCCCGCCGATGCCGCCGGAGGCATCATGGGGATGCACGCCGGCGGTGGCCCACACCCCGTCGTGGGACTCGGCGACCGCGATCGCCCGGCGGGAGTCGTCCACGTCGGTGCCGACGTTGACAAGCACGCCGACGCCTGCCGAGCGAGCATCGGAGATCACCTCGGCAGCCGCGTCGCCGGCCGGGAGGTGGCAGTGATGATCGGCCCAGGGCACGTCAGCCACCCCTCCTCATCGGGGTCCCTCGCCAGGGCCGGCGAGGTCGAGCGCGTCCAGGTCGACCTTGGTGAACAACGGAGAGGGCTTGGGCACCGCCGTGCCCGGCGGCACGGCCGGGCGCTCCCAGCGCTGGACCGGGCCGAACACGCCGTCGAGTGCCGCGGTCGAGAACGGGAGGTACGGAGCCAGTCCCGTCCGCACGCCGGCCACTGCTTCCAGCGCGGTGACCAGCACCGCCGCGGCCCGCTCGGGATCCGCGGACGCCAGCCTCCACGGCTCGGTGGAGTTGAGGTAGGCGTTCACCCTGGCTGCCGCCTCCATGGCGCTTCTCAGGCCGGCCCGCAGTTCGACCCGCTCGATGCAGTCGGCTCCCTCGGCCAGCGCGTCGTCGACCGCCGCCAGCAGAGCGACGTCCTGAGCTTCGCGCTCGCCGGTCTCGGGGACGGTGCCGCCAAGCTTCGAATGGACCATCGAGAACACCCGGTGCACGAGGTTCCCCCAGGTGGCGACCAGCTCCTCGTTGATACGCCGGGCGATCTCCTCGACGGAGACCTCGGTGTCGGCCTGCTCGGGGAGGGCCGCGCCCAGGGCGTAGCGCAAGGCGTCGGGCTCGAAGAGCCTCAGGCCCTCTCCGATGGTGAGGCCGACGCCGCGGCCTGCTGCCATCTTCGCCCCGGAGAAGGTCACGTACTGGTTGGCGGGCACGTCGTCGGGCAGGTGCAGACCGCCGTAGCCCATCAGCTGGGCGGGCCAGAACAGCGAGTGGAAGGGAATGTTGTCCTTGCCGACGAAATAGAGGTGGCGGGCATCGTCGTTGTGCCACCAGCGCTTCCAGGCCTCGGCGTCGCCGTTGCGGGCCGCCCATTCCTTGGAGGCGGACAGGTAGCCGATCACCGCGTCGTACCAGACGTATATCCGCTTGCCCTCGCCCAGGTCGTCGACGGGAAGCTCGACTCCCCAGTCCAGGTCCCGGGTGATGGCTCGATCCTGAAGGCCCTCGTTGGTCCAGCCGGTGGCCGAGTTGAGGACGTGGGGACGCCAGCCCTTGCGCGTCTTGAGCCAGGCGCCGACCTTCTCGGTGAAGTCCGAGTAGCGGAAGTAGAAGTGCTCGGTCGAGCGCAGCTCGGGAACGGCCCCGCTGATCTTCGACCGGGGCTCGATCAGGTCGGTGGCGTCGAGGGTGGTGCCGCAGTGCTCGCACTGGTCGCCGCGGGCCCCGTCGAAGCCGCAATGGGGGCACTCGCCCTCGATGTAGCGGTCGGGCAGGAACCTCTCGCCGACGGGGTCGTAGTACTGCTCGGACACCCGCCTGTCGATGAAGCCGTTCTGCAACTGCACCAGGAACATGTCCTGGGTGACGGCGGCGTGGTTGGGGGTCCCGGTGGTGGTGTAGAGGTCCCACGAGATCCCGAGCGTCTCCCATTGACGGCAGAACTCGGCGTGGTAGCGGTCGACGATCTCAGCCGGGGTGACTCCCTCGGCGTCGGCCCGGACCGTGATCGGCGTGCCGTGCACGTCGGATCCGCTCACCATCAGCACGTCGTTGCCCGCCAGGCGCTGGTAGCGGGCGTAGATGTCGGCTGGAAGGTAGGCCCCGGCCAGGTGGCCGAGATGGCGGCTTCCGGACGCGTAGGGCCACGCAACCGCGACAAGTACAGGCACCCGCACCGCCATGGCGAGCCACATTATCCCCAGATGCCAAGGTCATCCCCAGCCGAGGTCGCAGTTTTCTGCCCGGACCCGAAGAGCGGACCGCTTTCTACTCGGACCCCGGACCTTGGCTGTCGACCGCCAGGTTGTAGACCCGCCGGCGTGACACTCCATGAGAGGCCGCGGCCGATGCAGCTGCGTCTCTGCGGCTGAGACCACCGGACACGAGGGCCTCGACCGCGGCCCGGAGCTGATCGTCGGTGGCTTCAGAAGGGGCCCCGGCAGCGCCCTCGATCACGATCACGACCTCGCCCTTCACCGGCGATTCGGACCATTCGCAGAGCTCGGCCAGACTGCCTCTCACCACCTCCTCGTGCAGCTTGGTGAGCTCGCGGGCCACCACGGCGCGCCTCAGCGGCCCGCACGCATCGACCAGGTCTGCGAGACAGGCCTGCAGCCGGCGGGGCGACTCGTAGAGGATCGTGGTCCGGCGCTCAGCGGCGATCAGCTCCAACCGTTCGGTGCGGGCCCTGCCCTTGCGGGGCAGGAACCCTTCGAAGCAGAAGCGCGTGGTCGCGAGACCGCTGACCGCCAGGGCGGCCAGGCCGGCAGACGGGCCGGGCACCACCGTCACCGTGTGCCCCGCCGCCGCGGCCGCGGCCACCAGCCGACCCCCCGGATCGGTCAGCGCGGGCATGCCGGCGTCGGTCACCATCGCCACGGTGGCCCCGGCGCCGAGCAGCTCGCACACCTCCCCGCAAATCTTGGCCTCGGTGTGCTCGTCGACGCGCCGCAGGCGGGCGCCGCTCACCCCGGCGTGCTCCAGCAGGCGCCCCGTGCGCCGGGTGTCCTCGCAGCAGACGAGGTCCGCGGAGGCGAGAGCGCCCACCGCCCGGGGACTCAGATCGCCCAGGTTGCCGATCGGGGTGCCGACCAGCACCAGCGAGCCGCCCACCAGGGGGTCGTCATCCCGGTGGCCGGAGCCGCTCACTGCCGGATCTCCAGTTCCACGCCCGGAGCCACCCCCCAACGCCGGAAGCTGCCGGCCTCGGCCTCGATGACCGACCTGGCCCTCAGCACCACGCATCCGACCCGGTTGGTCCGCATGGTCGTCACCCGCAGCACCCGCATCTCGGCGTCGCAGTGGGCCACATCGATGGGAAACCGCATGCCGAAGGAGTGAACCGACCGGGTCCGCTCCAGCAGCAGGGCACCCTCGATTCCTTCGCGACCCGACAGACCCCTGCGGCGTTCACGCCTGCTCGAAGCAACCTCGAGCGATGCAATGACCCGGTCGCCGCAAACCAGCCACGCCATGGGCGCGAACCTAGTGCCTCGGAGAGGCCGAGCGAACAGGCAGACCGATCCGGCTCATACGGGCGAGGCCGTGGCCCGAGCGGCCCGTGAGCGCAGCGAACAAGAGCGGGAAAACACCCCTTCGCGACGCGAGGCGCTTCCACCTGTCCGCGTGGCCTCTAAGAGTCCGCCCTCGTGGCGGGCGCATGGCTCCAACCCTTGGGCCACAGCCGGTCCAACCGCCGATCCTGAGGAGTCTTCGCCCAGCGCTCGGCACGGCGCTCGACCATGATCCGCCCCACCCGTCCGATCCTGTCGATGAGATTCATCAGCCGCTCCCGGGCGGCTTCGGCGACCGCTGACAGGCCGGTGAGACTGGGGAGCTTCCAGTCCCGCAACAGCACGGGCTGCAGTATCTGGTCGTGATGGATGGCCAGGTCGTAGATCCCTGCGTCTGCGATGGTGCGAGCGTGAGCGTCGAAGCCGGCGATGCCCACGCCGGGCATCGCGAATCCCTTGACCTGGTTGGCGATGGCCACAACCGCCCGTGACGGATCCATCTCCAGGGCTTCCGCCATGGTGTCGCGGTAGAACAGGAAGTGGAGGTTCTCATCGAACGCGACCCGGCGCATGATCGCCCGGCCCGCGGAGTCGGTGATGTGCTGGCCGGTGTTGAAGTGCGCGATGCGGGTGGCCAACTCCTGCAGCGTCACATAGGCGAGGCCCTCGAGCGCGTCGGGCGGGGCGGGTGCCTCGCCGGATTGAACTTGGGCCATGCGGGCCCGCTCGAGGCTCACAGGATCGACCGCACGGGTGACGGCCAGATAGTCGTGGATCACCTGTCCGTGACGACCCTCCTCGGCGGTCCAGCGCCTCACCCAGTGGCCCCAGGCGCCGTCGCGGCCGAACATGCGCTCGATGTCGCGGAAGTAGTAGGGCAGGTTGTCCTCGGTCAGCACGTTGACGAACAAGGCGCTGCGCGCCTCCGGGCTCAACTCGGCGTCCTCGGGATGCCACTCGTAGTCGGCGGGATAGTCCTCGCCCCGGCTCCAGGGAACCAGGGCATGGGGATGCCATTCCTTGGTCTGCCGGAGGTGCCTCTCGTAGAGCTTCTCGACGCTCGGCTCAAGTTCCGTCAGCAGCCGGACATCGACATCGACAGGCATGCGGTGAGAGCCTACCCATTCCGGGCGGTGCACCGCAATGCTGTCTTGCCCAGAATGCTGTCTTGCCCGGTCAGACGTTGAACTTGAACTCCATCACGTCGCCGTCACCCACTACATAGTCCTTCCCCTCCGAGCGAATCCGGCCCTGCCTCTGGGCCGCAACCCAGGAACCGGCCTCGAGCAGGTCGTCCCATCTGATGGTGTCGGCCCGGATGAAGCCCCGCTGGATGTCGGAGTGGACCGCTCCCGCGCACTCGGCCGCCGAAGCTCCCGCCCGGAAGGTCCAGGCTCGGCTCTCCTTGGGTCCGGTGGTCAGGAAGGTCCTCAGTCCCAGCAGGTGGTAGGCGCTGGCCAGGAACCGGTCCAGGGCGCCGCTGCCCAGGCCCAGGGCGGCCAGCAGCTCGGGGCGCTCCGACTCGTCGAGTTGCGCAGCTTCAGCCTCGAGCTGCACGCACAGCGGCACCACCTCGGCGTTGCCCAGTTCCTCCCGCACCGGCGCCGCCACCTCCTCCGCGTCGGCGATGCGGTCCTCTCCGATGTTCACCACCGCGAGGACCGGCTTGTCGGTGAGCATGAAGAACTGGCGCAGACCGGCCCGCTCCGAGCCGTCGAGGCCGGCCCGGTACAACGGGACTCCGTCCTCGAGGATCGCGACAGCCCGAGCCAGCAGGTCGTGTGAAGCCCGCAGCGACGGGTCCCCCTTCAGCGCTCGAGCGAGCTTGTCGAGCTGGCGGGTGGCGCTGTCGAGGTCGGCGAGGGCCAGTTCGGTCTCCAGCACGAGAAGGCTGTCGAGCGGGTCGTCGTCGCCGGGAACATCAGGATCGCCGAAGGCACGCAGCACGTAGACGATGGCGTCGGTGTCGCGGACGTGGCCCAGGAAGGCGTTGCCCAGACCTTCGCCCCGGCTGGAGCCCGACACCAGGCCGCCGATGTCGGTGAACTGCACAGATGCATGAACTGCGCGGCGGCTGGAGCTCATCTCGGCCAGATGCAGCAGCCGGCCGTCGGGAACCTTGGCCACGCCCACGGTGGCCGACTTGGTGGAGAATGCGTGGCGGGCTGCCACGGCGTCACCGCCCGCAAGGGCATTGTGCAGTGAGGTCTTCCCGGAGTTGGGAAGACCGACGAATCCGAACCGTTCCAATTGGAGCTCCGCGTCCCGGCGCCGGTCCGCGCCGGCCTACGGCAGTGTCAGCTGTTGCGGCCCGCGTTGGGCTTGCGGCCGTGGTTCGCCTTCGAACGGCGAGCCTTGGCCCGGCGCTTGCTGGTGCGCTTGGACATGGCTCCCAACGCTACCGGGCCAAACGCCACGCGCATCGACGCCGACACCGATATTTCGCCGCGCCCGGCCTGCCAATGTGGCCGTTTCGGGCCTGCACCGCCGCGGCGAGGCACAACTAGGCGACGAAGCTCAGTCGTGACACACTGGGCGGATGCTGCTGGTCTATGACGGCGAGTGCGGCTTCTGCATCAGGTCGGCCCGCTGGATCGAGGCCCGATTGCCGGACGAAGCCAACGTGGAGGCCTGGCAATCCTTGGATCTGGCCCGGTTGGGGTTGTCGCGACCTGACGTGGAAGCCGCAGTGTGGTGGATCGACGACAACCGTCTCGGTGGCGGTCTGCGCCGGGCCCGTGGCGCAGAGGCCATAGGCCGGTCCCTTGTCGCCGCAGGCGGATCCTGGAGGATCATCGGGTACCTGATCGTCCACCCGCCCCTGGCCTGGTTGGCCCGGCCGGTATACACGCTCGTGGCCGCCAACCGCCACCGCTTCCCTGCAACGAGCCACGACGTGATCGATCATCGGGAGCCTTCGTGAGCAACTACTGACTACTGTACAAGAAGTCTCATCGCGAACGTCGCTGCTGTGCGACCCACCCGAGGCCGTCCGTCGTTGCACACGACCAGTGAAGCCCTCGCCTGCCGGCGATCAACTATTGCGGTCGCGGTCCAAAGGGTGTTTGATCCCTGCATTATGAAGCAATCATCACTCTCTGGACTCAGCGGCATCCACCCCATGGACATACCGCGACGATCCGATGACGGCAGCCGAAAGATCTCATCAAGCGAGGACTCCCGGAGAAACGTTTCCGTAGGCAACAATATCCGCACAAGCTCCGCCCAATCGTACAGCACCGAGTGAGCCGTACCGGCCGAAGAGAACACCGGAGGATTGTCAGATTGTGTTTCCGTCGGCTCCACCGGTCTACCGTAGAAGCCCGCTATGCTGCCCATGCGAAGTCTTGGTCCGTGTCCCCGAATCTCCGCCGGTGCCCCATAGCCCAGCGACTCTATACCCAACGGATCAAGTAGGTATTTGGTCAATGCATCTTCATAAGAAATGCCAGCCACTCTATCTACAGCTGCGCCTACTACCATGTAGCTCAAATTGGAGTAACGATAGCGACCGCTACCCATCGGGCGGCCTCGGAGCGCCACACGAGCTACATCTGAACGCTGCACTATCAGTGCTCTAGAATCCAGCCACATTCTGCGCATCGTAGCCGCGTTGAGCTTCGGAAACCCCGCACGACACTGAAGGGCATCTCGAATTGTGACCTTCGACCAAGCAGGATCAATATCACCAATATCACTAAATACGTCCGAAATCGGAACTCTCCATTCGGTATAACGGAGTTCAACAAGCCGAGCCCAGAGCGCTGCTGTGATAGATTTGGTGCATGATCCGAGGTGCCACACATCGTCTAGTTCAACCTGCTCTGAATGCCCTCTTCTACGATAACCGTCAACGCATGCCACACTACTACGATCCGCATTAAGAACGCAGGCACCAGCGGCAGGGACACCGCTTTGCCTACGAAATCTAAGAATGGAGGAACGAATATCAGCCAGACCGCTCACATCATGCCTCCGAGCCATCCAGACCATGGATCAGAAATGAACTGGCTTCCCATGCCTCTGTGACCCACATTCCAGTCACAAGCAGTTCGTAGTCGTATCAACTGCTCGTCACCTGATAGGTGGGTGGTCACAGCTGCGTTCTGCCGACTGAAAGGCTTTTACGAACGCGAGGCTTTAGAATCTTATGTGCGAACCGCTTGTAGTGGGTGTCTGCAAGAAGAATCGCTTCGGTTGACACCACGTATATGGAAAACGAGGTTAGACCCATCATGAGTGCAATAGCAGCATGAAATATTGCTGAAATCAGAATCGCTGCTACACGAGTCTCACGCAGAGCCACCAACACAGGAAAGAGCATCTGAAATAGTACTGTGAAGTACGTCGCAAGAGTGACGAACAAGGCATAACGTGTCAAATGCTCAGTTAACGGTGGCCAAGAGAACTCCGGTACTTTGAGGATGTAATATAACGCCGTACCGTCTTGCCACATTCGCCCTTGAATCTTGAACATAGCGGACGCAACATAAACCACAAAGAGTTGCATGGCAATCAAAATGATCCCTGTATTGTGCAGTATAACTGCCGGACTTCCTCTGTGCATTGCATACCTGCTGCAACGTAGAGCGAGAACTGATGTCGTATTGACAGGTATGAGAAACAGCAATACAATATATGCAAGATTATCTCCACCATCAAGCAAGGCTGGGTTACGCCAATATAGGGAGACTAAAAACAGATAGTGTCCAGCTGTAGCGACCCGGCCACCTACTCCGATAGTAAAGCATACGGCTACAATGAGGCCCAGATGATACATCGTCTCAAACATCCAGAGTTCATACGCCACCTCATAGATGCTAACCGCTGGTCTGTACATCGATTCACGAAAGACCTCGAAAGGATATACGGCATTCGGACCCCATAGGTAACGGCGGTCAGAGTAATTCCCAATGTAGAAGACCGTTCCTGCTACACCATATCCGATCCTTAAGCAGGCAGCTCCGGTCGATGCCATCGGTCGTGAAATGAATGACTCAATTCGTCCGCGTATAGCATACATGTTGCGTGATTGAGTGTTTATGCTGGGAAGACTGTCGTTCTCAAGTTATGGTAAGGTATCATCATACGCATTGATCCATTCGCTATCTTGTACAGATATTTCACCTATATTTTCACCGCTACGGCGCTCCGAGTAGGATGGAAATCTATGGGTAACGAATCTTACTTGGACCTGGGTAACCTGATTCCCCCATTTTGCTGTCGCCGCCTTAACCGCAAGATTGCGGAGCATATGGTCTGCAAGCGCATGGGTCCGCTGTTCTCCAGGAGTGAGAACCAAGTATCCAGTCTGATGAGTGTTGTTGATAGTTGAATCATAAGATGGTTCTTCATATGACAGTCGTTCCCGCAGGCGTTCTGCGAGAGGATCACGATACGCCGATAATTGCGTAACGGTTGTCATGAGCCTGGTGCGCCGTGGAGGGAACAGACGAGTGGAATGAATCGTCTCGATTGCTGGTGAAGTAACGTCAATATACTCGGTCACCCGGACGTCATTAGCCGTGGCTATTCTGGCCCGAACTAGCATTCCGTTTTCTACGGAGATAGGATCAGGAGCAAAGAGCTGCCAATTCTGCTGAAAGAACGGCCCGATATAGTGATCAATCGTGTCGTCTAATCGTAGCGATATGGGATTAATCGGTGCTACATGAAAGAAGATTATCATAAGGTGACAAATGGCGAACGCCCAACATCCTGCGATCAATAGCCGGATTCGCCAAGCTAGGCGTGTCGGATTGTTGCCGTCGCTGGCTTCATCCATTGCCAATTCCCGAAGGGTGCTTGCCCCTAACTCAGCGGTCGAAGATTTCGTCAAGCTCAATGACGACAGCCTCGTCATTCAGAATCCGGCTGTCCGTTCCAGCCAAAAAGACACTCGCTTCACGGAAGAGACTTCCAGCAACTGCCTCGGCAGCATGAGTGACTGCGGCGGCGACGGGCGCAACGGCCTCACGTGCAGCCTGCCCTACGCCTGCCTGTCGAGCCACCGGTGCTGTGGCAGGTGCCATCGCAGGTGCCCCTCTTCCGGCCGCTGCGGCTCGGGCGGCCACCCGCCGCCCGGCTGTACGCGCTGCAGCCGGCGCCGCACGCGCAACGGCAGGTGCCACACGGGCGGCAGCCGCAGCTATGAAGGCCTCCGGCTCGTGAGCCAGACCGGTTTCCTCCATGCCTACGGCCACTTCAAGGGCTGCTGAGCTATACCCCCCGGAGGTCGCGCGAGCCGCTCCGTTGACCGCCAAGATCAAGACAATCGTTACGGCTACGACATAGAAGTGAGGTCGCTTCACTCGGAACCGCCCGATATCATGTCGAAGACCACGAGGTCAATGAATACGGAGAGGTGGAAGCGAGCCGACGCTTCGATCATTACTACAGTGTCTGGAGCAGGCATGTCCATCCTCCAGTCGTTCCTGTCGCGTCATGTATCACACTCAGAGTGGAGTGTCAAGGGCTTCCAGACAAAGCGGTCAGTGTGGATCGTAGCCAGCATTGGGGGGTACTTCCCACCAAGGCGCTGGTCTTCGACCCCTCGGTCGCTGGAACCCACAACCATGAGCAATCTGCGCACGCTCTAACCTCTTGGCTGTGCGATCCTCGGTGGCGCTATCGCTCGCCATCCATTACCTCGACCGCGAGCTCGCTCCCGGTCCCAAGGTGCGAGCCTTCCAGCGAGCCTTGGAGGTCGCTGAGAACCTCGGCGACGCCCAACTCTCCGAGCGAGCCGCGGCAGGCACGCTCACCGACCTCGACGGTGTGGGACCCAGCACGGCGCGGGTCATCACCGAGGCCCTCGCCGGCATCGACGACGGATATCTGGCCGAGCTCGAGCAGCGCAGCCGGGTGCCCGTCGGAGCGGGCGGGCCGGTGCTGGACCGCCTGCGGGGCGACTGCCACTGCCACACGAACTGGTCCGACGGCGGGGCCCCTTTGCGGGCCATGGCCGAGACGGCTTCGGCGCTGGGCCACGAGTGGGTGGCGATCACCGACCACTCCGCCCGCCTCACGGTGGCCCACGGCCTCGACGAGTACCGGCTGCGCCGGCAGATGGCGGAGATCGCACAGCTGAACGCCGAGATGGCTCCGTTCAGGATCCTGACCGGGATGGAGGTGGACATCCTCATCGACGGCTCGCTCGACCTGTCCGACGAAGTTCTCGCCGAACTGGATGTGGTGGTGGCATCGGTCCATTCGAGGCTGCGGATGCCGTCGGCGGAGATGACGCCGCGGATGGTGGCCGCCATCGCCAATCCCAACACCGACATCCTCGGCCACTGCACCAACCGCAAGGTCGTCGGAGGCGGGCGGCCCCCGTCGGCCTTCGACGCCGAGATCGTGTTCGCAGCGTGCGCCCAGTTCGACAAGGCAGTGGAGATCAACTGCCGGCCCGAGCGCCAGGACCCGCCGGAGGAACTGCTGGCCCTGGCGGTGCAGTGGGGTTGCAAGGTCTCCGTCGACACCGACGCCCACGCCACCGGGCAGCTCGAGTGGCAGCCCTACGGCGCCGACAAGGCGTTTCGCTGCGGGGTTCCCGTCGACGACATCGTGAACACCTGGCCCGCTGAGAGGCTGCTGGATTGGACCGCGAGCCACTCGCGTAACTGAGTCTCAGCGGGTTAGCATCCGCTGCACAACTTCCTAATCAACCCTGGAGGGTCCTCATGCACAAACGTCTATTCTCGCTACTCGCGATCCTGCTGTCGTTCGCCCTGCTCGCGGCGGCATGCGGGGACGACGAGGAGGCCGAGACGGCAGCCGAGCCCGAACCGGCTGCCGCCGAGCCCGAGCCCGAACCCGAGCCGGAGCCCGAGACCACCGAAGCCCCCGAGCCCGAGCCGGAGCCCGAGACCACCGAAGCCCCCGAGCCCGAGCCGGAGATGACCGACGTCTCGGTCGGCCTGGTGTTCGACATCGGCGGCCGGGGCGACCAGTCCTTCAACGACTCCGCTGCCGCGGGAATCGAGCGGGCCGTCGCCGAGCTCGGCATCACCTTCACCGAGGCCTCGCCCGACCCCGACGGCTCCAACCGGGGGGAACTGCTCCAGCTCGCCGCCAGCGCGCACGACATCGTCATCGGCGTCGGATTCCTGTTCGAGGGCGACGCGGCCGCAGTCGGCGCAGAGAACCCCGACACCATTTTCGGCGTAGTCGACTCCGCCATGATGAACTGGGACGCCGATCCCCCCGCCCCGTTCGGCGACAACATCGCCGGCCTGGTATTCGCCGAGCACGAAGGATCGTTCCTCGTAGGCGCGGCCGCAGCGCTCAAGAGCGAGACCGGAACCATCGGCTTCATCGGCGGGGTGGCCAACGTCGGCGGCCTGATCGAGCGGTTCGAAGCCGGCTACATCGCTGGCGCTCAAGCGATCAACCCCGACATCGAGGTCATCTCCAGCTACATCACCGAAGCGCCCGACTTCGACGGCTTCAATGCTCCGGACCGGGCGAAGGAGATCGCACTGGCCATGTACGAGGAGGGCGCCGACATCGTCTACCACGCGGCCGGCGGCTCCGGCGCGGGGCTGTTCCAGGCCGCCCTGGAGCAGAGCGATGCCACCGGGTCCAAGGTGTGGGCCATCGGCGTCGACTCCGACCAGTACCACAAAGCCGACGCCGGAGTGCGCGACCACATCCTCACGTCGATGCTCAAGCGGGTGGACGTGTCGATCTTCGAGATGATCAAGTCCGTCATCGAGGGCACCATGCAGCCCGGCCCGACCGCCTACGACCTGTCGGTGGACGGCGTCGGCTACAGCACCTCGGGCGGCTTCATCGACGACATCGTCGATCAGCTCGACGCCTTCAAGGCTCAGATCGTGTCGGGCGACATAGCGGTGCCGACTGAGCCCTAAGCACTAACCGTCGGCGCAGCCGTCTTCAGGCCGCTCCGAGCAGAAATCCAACACCGACACCGGGCCGGACTATTGTCCGGCCCGGTCGTCGTTTCTGAGGGAGGCTGCGTGGCGCCCGCCATCGAGCTGACAGGCATCACCAAGCGGTTCCCGGGTGTGGTGGCCAACGACGACATCAACCTGGAAGTGGCCGAGGGCGAGATCCACGCCATCTGCGGGGAGAACGGGGCCGGCAAATCGACCCTGATGAAGATCCTCTACGGCATGCAGCCCCCCGACTCGGGGACCATCAGGATCCAGGGCGAGGAGGTGCAACTGCACTCGCCGGCCCAGGCCATCTCGCTGGGGATCGGCATGGTCCACCAGCACTTCATGCTGGCCGACCAGCTCACCGTGCTCGAGAACGTGATCCTCGGCGCCGAGCCGATGCGGTCGTTGGGCCGGATCGATTTCGAGGCGGGACGCGAGCACCTCGACGAGGTCGGCCAGGCCTACGGGCTCGACATCAACGCCGACGACCTGGTGGAGACCCTCGAGGTGGGCGAACGGCAGCGGGTGGAGATCATCAAGGTCCTCTACCGGGGAGCCAAGATCCTCATCCTGGACGAGCCGACCGCAGTGCTGGTCCCCCAGGAGGTCGACGAACTGTTCCGCAACATCCGGGAGCTCAAGGCCAGCGGCGCCACCATCCTGTTCATCGACCACAAGCTCGACGAGGTCCTCGAGATCGCCGACACCATCACCGTGCTGCGCCAGGGCCGCACCGTGGGCACCGTCAAGCCTGACCAGGTCACGGCCCACGACCTGGCCGAGATGATGATCGGCTCGGAATTGCCGGTCCCCGACGCGGGCGCGTCCACTGTGACCGAGGAAGTCGCTCTCGCGCTGTCAGGTCTGCGGGTAGCCACCGAGGGCGACCGGGCAGTGGTGGACGACGTGAGCCTGAGCGTCCACCGGGGCGAGATCGTGGGCATAGCCGGGGTCGAGGGCAACGGTCAGACCGAGCTGGTCAACGCGATCATCGGGATACAGGACCCGGACCAAGGTGTCATCACGCTGCTGGGTCGCGACATCACCCACGTGTCGGTGAGACACCGGCGCGAGATGGGGCTGGGTTACGTGCCCCAGGACCGCCACCGGGACGGGTTGCTGCTGGGTTTCACGCTCTGGGAGAACGCCGCGCTGGGCCACCAGACCGAGGCGCCCTATTCCCGCGGCCCGTGGCTGAGCCGCCTGGGCATGAGGGGCCGGGCCAACCGGATCAAGGACGAGTTCGATGTCCGCACCCCCAACATCGAGGTGTCGGCCCATGCCCTGTCGGGCGGGAACCAGCAGAAGCTGATCCTGGGACGGGAGATGGTGGCCGGTCCCGCGGTGCTGATCGCCAACCATCCCACCCGCGGGATCGACGTGGGGGCCCAGGCCGCGGTCTGGGACGACATCCGCGAGGCCCGCTCCCGGGGCCTGGCCACCCTGCTGGTGTCGGCGGACCTCGACGAACTGATCGGACTGTCGGACACGATCGTGGTGATGTTGCGGGGCCGCCTCGTTGCCCGCCTGGACCCCAACGACATCACTCCTCGTGACCTCGGCGCCTACATGACGGGCGCGGCTCTGGAGTCCGGGGCCCCGTGACCGAACGCCTCACCCACCGGCTGATGCTGGCGTCCGCGGCACCCATCGCGGCGGTGGTGATCGCGGTGGTTCTCTCCTCGATCGTCCTGCTGATCTCGGGCAGCAACCCCCTGGCGGCCTACGCGGACATGGTCCAGCACGCCAGCAAGCTCGAGACCCAGGTGGACATCCTGAACCGGGCCACGCCCCTGTACCTGTCGGGCGTGGCTGCGGCCATCGGCTTCCGCATGAACCTGTTCAACATCGGCGTGGAGGGCCAGTACCTGCTGGCTTTCATCGTCGCTGCGCACCTGGGGGCCCAGGTCGAGCTTGCGTCCGTGCTGCACGTCGCGTTCATCCTGGTGGTTGCCATGGCCGTCGGTGGAGCGTTCTCGGGCGCGGCCGGAGTGCTGAAGGTGACCCGCGGGGTGAACGAGGTCATCTCCACCATCATGCTCAACGCGGTGGTCATCTCCGGTCTCGCCGCGTGGTGGATCGTGGAATGGCAGGCCGGGGGCGAGATATCGGCGACCGGCGGCCGGGTCGGCACCGAGCCCATCGCGGAGAGCGGCCTGCTGCCCGACATCAACTCCTGGCTGGAGTTCTTCACCCGGGAGGTCGGCCTGGGCAAGAAGTTGACCGGCATGATGGTCGTCGCGGTCGCGGTCGGGGTGGTCTACCACGTGATCTTGAACCGCACGGTGTTCGGCTTCGACCTGCGATCAAGCGGTGCCAACCCGACCGCATCCCATGTAGGAGGGGTATCGCCCAAGCGCATGGTGGTGATCGCCATGACCCTGTCGGGCATGGTGGCCGGACTGGTCGGCATGACCGAGTTGATGAACACCGGCTACTACCCGTCGAACCCCATCAGCCTGCTCGGGTTCACCGGTATCGCGGTGGCTCTTCTCGGACGCAACCATCCGGCGGGAGTGGCCGTGGCCGCCCTGATCTTCGGCTTCCTCGACGTCTCCTCAGGGATCCTGCAAATCTCGGGGGCCGCGTCGCGCGAGATCGTCGAGATCATGAAGGGCGTCATCATCCTCACCGCGGTGATCGCCTACGAGGTCGTGCGCCGGATCCGCGAGCGCGAGGAGGCCGCAGCCGCGGCCGCGGCGATGGCAGCCAGCCCGGCAGAGGCATCATGATGGCGGAACAGTTTCTTCGGATTCACCGCCAGGCCGGGGGGTGGCACGGGGGCAAGCAATGGCGGCGCTCGCGCCGCCAGGGCGCGCCCGTGACAGGACCCGCCGGCCGGAACGAAGCGAGCAACCCGTGACGGCAGTAATGGCAGCACTCGGGCGGCTGCCCACGTGGGCCCGGTGGATGATCTACGCCGCAGTCGGCGTGCTCGTCCTCACAGTCGTGCAGGGCTTCGACGACACCGAGCGGCTCACCGCGGTCACCTCGTCGCAGGCCATGCTGCGCTGGGCGGTGCCCATCATGCTGGCCGGGCTCGGCGGGCTTTTCTCGGAACGGGCCGGCGTGGTCAACATCGGCCTGGAGGGGATGCTGATACTGGGCACCTGGTTCGGCGCCTGGGGTGCCATCAACTACGGAGGCTGGGCCGGGCTGCTGATCGGCATGGTGGGCGGCGGCCTCGGCGGACTCATCCATGCGGTTGCCACCGTGTCGTTCGGCGTCGACCACATCATCTCGGGAGTGGCCATCAACGTCACCGCTCCGGGCATCACCCGGTTCCTGTCATCGGAGGTGCTCACCGGCTACGACGGTGGCTCGATCACCCAGTCACCCCGCACGCCGGGTGTCGGCAGGTTCACCTTCCCGTTCCTGGCCGGCGGCGACCTGTTCGGCTGGGAAACGCCCGACATCCTGGGGTGGTTCACAGACAAGGACTGGTTCTTCGTCTCCGACCTGACCGGGCTGGCCCGGGGCCTGACGGCCCAGCTGTCTTTGGCCACCGTCATCGCCTTCGCACTGGTCCCGTTCGCCGCCTGGCTGCTGTGGCGGACCCGGTTCGGGCTGCGACTTCGCATCTGCGGCGAGCACCCCACCGGAGGCGAGACCCAGGGCATCAACATCTACCTCTACAAGTATCTTGGCGTGGTGATCAGCGGGGCGCTGGCCGGGCTGGGCGGGGCGTTCATCGCCAGCCCGGAACTGTCGGGCATATACCTCGAGGGCCAGACCAACGGCCGGGGGTTCATCGGACTGGCCGCTCTCATCTTCGGAAACTGGCGCCCAGGCGGGATCATGGCCGGAGCGCTGCTGTTCGGATACCCCTTCGGCGTGGGGCTGCGGGACTTGGACGGCTCGGCGTCACACGCCCTGCTGCTGGTGAACACCATCGCGCTGCTGGCCGTGCTGGCCTGGGCGCTGAACCGCAAGCACCGCATCGACGCCGGGCTGGCCGCCGGGCTGGGGCTGGGTGCGGCCGTCTGGTACCTCCTGTCGACGACCGTGCCCGACTGGTGGATCTCGATCCTGCCCTTCGTCATCGTGCTGGTGGTGCTGGTGTTCTTCTCCCAGCGGCTGCGGATGCCCCGAGCCGACGGCCTTCCGTATCGCAAGGGCGAGGCCTAGATGGATCTGTCGATTCTTGACGCCAATCAGCTTCGAGACTGGGAGCGCGACGGGTTCCTGGTTCTGCCCGGCTTCGTGCCGAGCGAGCGGTGCGAGGCGCTCAAGGCCCATGTCAACTCGATGCTGGCCGGGATCGACCCGGAGCAGGACGGCGACCTCACCGTGTTCTCGACCACCGAGCAGAGCCACGCCCAGGATGAATGGTTCCTCGGCTCGGGGGACACGGTGCGCTGGTTCTTCGAGGACGGAGCCGTCGTCGACGGACGCCTGACCAGGCCGATGCCGCTGGCGGTCAACAAGATCGGCCACGCCATGCACGACCTCGACCCGACCTTCGACGTCTTCTCGAGGGCCCCCGAGATGAGTGCTCTCGCCACCGACCTGGGCCTGGCCGAGCCCCGACTGCTCCAGTCCATGTACATCTTCAAGCAGCCCGGCATCGGCGGCGAGGTCATCTGCCACTGCGACCACACCTACCTTTGGACCGAGCCCCAGAGCGTTATCGGCCTGTGGTTCGCGATCGAGGACGCCACCTTGGCCAACGGCTGCATGTGGGCCTTGCCGGGCGGCCACCGGATACCGGTCAAGACCCGCTTCCGCCTCGCAGATCCGTCCGACCGCCGCCGGGGCACGGTGACAGACGTCCTCGACGACACCCCCTACCCGGTTGAGGACCTGGTGCCGCTGGAGGCCGCCGCCGGGACGCTCATCGCGCTGCACGGGACGCTGCCGCACTGGAGCGCAGCCAACACCTCGGACCACAGCCGCCACGCGTACACGATGCACCTGATCGACAGCACCGCCGACTACCTGGCCGACAACTGGCTCCAGCGCGGCGCGGACCTCCCCCTGCGAGGCTTCAACTGAGAGGCCGAGCGAATAGGCGTGCGCGAAAGGCCTGCAGGAGCGAGGCCGTGGCCCGAGCGGCCCGTGAGCGAAGCGAACAAGCGCGGGAGACACACCGCTTCGACGCGACGAACTTTCACCTACCCGCGCTCGCTCTGATCACCAGCGCGCTCAGGTCGGCAGGACGGGACGTCTCGGCCCGGGAGCGCGCCGTCGGAGCCAGACCAGGTACGCGGCCGAGCCCGCGATGAGCACGAGGCTCATCCATATGTTGACCCGCACACCCAGGATCAGGCTGGCAGGATCGATGCGCACCGCCTCGATCCAGAGCCGCCCGAGCCCGTATCCGAGAACGTAGACGGCCATCAGGGAACCGGGCCGGCTAACCCGGCGCGGGTCGGTGACCAGCGTCGGAACGTCGAGCAGCCGCCGCCGGCGGTCGAGGACCAGCAGCAGGCCGCAGAGCAGGAGGTTCCATACCGCCTCGTACAGGAAGGTCGGATGGAAGGTCTCCACGTCGAGGTACTGCACCGGGCGGTGAGCCTCGTCGATCTCGAGACCCCAGGGCAGGTCGGTGGGCCCGCCGAACAACTCCTGGTTGAACCAGTTGCCGAGACGCCCGATCGCCTGGGCCAGCGGCAGGGAGGGCACGATCGCGGCGATGGCCTCGCCCTGGTTCATGTGCTGGCGCCGGACCATCCACAGCCCGACCAGAATGCCGGCCGTCATGCCTCCGGGAATGCCCAGGCCGCCCTTCCAGATGGCGAAGGCGTCCAGCCAGCCGTCGGCCTGGAACTTCCTCCAGTCGGTGATCACGTGGTAGAGGCGGGCGCCGATCAGTCCCCCGATGACCCCCCAGACAGCCACCCGGCTGATCTCGTCGGGGTTGCCGCCCCGTGCTGCCCAGCGCCGCCGCGACAACCACACCGAGGCCAGCACGCCCAGCGCGATCATCACGCCGTAGGCCCGCAGCTGCAGCGGCCCGAGCGCGAGGCCGTTGCGGGGCGGGCTCGGGATCGAAGCGATCAGAAGGGCCGACATGCCAGCCACGGGGTCCGCTCGGCCTCCCTCTCAGCCTGCCAGGATCCGCGGCGCGGCCGCTACGAGATCGTCGGCGGGCTCGGTCACCGCAGCCAACATGCCTGGAACTGCCGACAGCCGGTTGGCCGCGAAGAAGCGGGCCAGGACCGCCCTGTCAGCGGCCAGCTCGGGGGCCTCGAGCCGGTCTGCGGCCAGCGCTCCGTCGGCCAGAGCGGCACCTCCGGTCGTAGTGGCCAGCATCTTCAGATAGGCGTCGGCGCCGGCGAGCCGATCGAACTGCTCGGCCGACAGCAGCCACTCGCCGGCCTCACCGGTGGCGTCGACCGCGGCCTCGAGGTGCTGGCGCACCGACTTCAGACCAGGGGTGCCGTTGAGAGCTCCGGCGGTCGCCCGGATCCCGTCGAGGTGATCGCGCACCGCGGCACCGCCCCGCATGGGCAGCTTGCGCCCGACCAGGTCGGCCGACTGGATGCCGTTGGTGCCCTCGTAGATGGGAGCGATCCTGGCATCGCGGTAGTGCTGGGCCGAGCCGGTCTCCTCGATGAAGCCCATGCCTCCATGCACCTGAAGGCCGAGGCTGGCCAGCTCGCATCCCAGATCGGTGGCCCAGGCCTTGGTGAGCGGCGTCAGCAGCGCGGCCCGTTCCGAGCCCTCCTGGCGCTCGTCGTCGGCCCCGTGGGAGGAGCGGTCGATGGCCTCGGCGTTGCGGTAGGCGAGTCCCCGCATCGCGCTGGTAGTGGACCGCATGTCCAGCAGCATCCGCCGCACGTCGGGATGGTCGATTATCGCCGACGGCTCTCCCGCTGGCGCTCCGGGCGCGCGACCCTGGCGGCGCTCGTGGGCGTAGGCGAGGGCCTGCTGGTAGGACCGCTCGGCGATGGCCACCCCCTCCAGGCCGACGCTCAAGCGGGCGTGGTTCATCATCGTGAACATGGCCCGCATCCCGCCGTTCTCCTCGCCGACGAGGAACCCTGCCGCGCCGTCGTCGTCGCCGTAGGCCATCACGCAGGTGGGACTGGCATGGATCCCCAGCTTGTGCTCGATCGACACGCAGCGCACGTCGTTGCGGGCGCCGGCCGACCCGTCGGCGGCAGGCAGGTGCTTGGGCACCAGGAAGCAGCTGATCCCCCTGGTCCCCGCCGGTGCGTCGGGCGTGCGGGCCAGCACCAGGTGAACGATGTTGTCGGCGAGGTCGTGCTCGCCGTAGGTGATGAAGATCTTGGTTCCGTGCAGCCGGTACGAGCCGTCGGGCTGGGGCACGGCCCGGGCGGTGACCGCCCCGAGGTCGGACCCGGCCTGGGGCTCGGTGAGGTTCATGGTGCCGGTCCACTCACCGGCGACCATCAGCGGCAGGTAGAGGGCCTTCTGCTCGTCGGTTCCGTGCGCGCCCAGCATGTTGATGGCGCCCTGGGTGAGCAGCGGGCACAACGACCACGACATGCAGGCAGTGGTGAACATCTCCTCGACGGCCAGCCCGACCAGGTGGGGGAAGCCGCCGCCGCCGTAGTCGGGATCCATCGACACGGCACCCCACCCGGCCTCCACGTAGGACCGGTAGGCGTCCCGGAAGCCGGTGGGAGTCACCACCGAGCCATCGTCGCGGCGGCGGGAGCCCTCCGTGTCGCCGACGCGGTTGAGCGGCGCAATCACCTCCTCCGCGAACCGGGCCGCCTCGGCCAGGAGCTGGTCCACGGTCTCGGACTCCACATGCTCGAAGGCGTCGAGCGCGGCCAGCCCCTCGAGATCGGCGACATGGCGCAGGTTGAAGGTGATCTCGCCGAGATCGACCCGGAAGTCGCTCATCGCTACGAGATTATCCCTGGGCAGCGGCGTCTGTCGGAGTGTGCCGGTAGTGGCGGCCGTTGAGGATGCTGTTGATCTCCGCCCCGACGAGCAGCCCCATAGCCAGCAGGTAGAGCCAGATGAGCAGGCTCAGCGCCCCGCCGAGGAGGCCGAACACTGCGTTCATGCCGCTGGAGGCTGCGTCGAGGTAGACGCGGAACCCCAGCGACACCGCCAGCCACCAGATGGTGCCCACCACCGCGCCGGGCAGATCGCGACGCCACGGAGTCCGCCGGCGGGGCGCGAAGTGGTAGAGGGAGGCAGCCCAGCAGACCACCGCCACGAACACGACCGGCCAGCGGAACCACACCCACGCGGTGGTGAAGGCGGTGCCCGCGCCGACACGCTGGGCGATCTCCTCGCCACCGCCGAGCAGGGGCCCCACCACCACCATGGCGGCCACCAGCGCAGCCACGATCAGGGTGAACAGCGTCAGCACGAAGCCCATCACCCGCGTCGAGAACCAGTTCCGGCGGTGCTCATGGCCGTAGGTGACGTCGAGGGCGCCGACGACCGCGGTGAAGCCCCGCGAGGAGGCGTAGACGGTGACCACGACGCCGGCAGTGATCAGGCCCGCGTTCGACCGGTCGAACAGCTCCTCGACCGTGGCCCGCAGCGTGTTGTCGCGGCCGAACGTCTCCACGACACGGTCCAGCAGCCACGCCTCGGTGTCGGCGGCCGCGCCGGCCCCGATCACCACGTCGAGCGAGCCGAGCGCGGCCGCGAACACGATCACCGCCGGGAACAGGCCGAGAAGACCGAAGAAGGCGATCTCGGCCGCAAGGCCCCCGACCCGGGCCCGGGACCACTCGTGGCGCAGGTCGTCGACGAACCCGAGAACGCCGCGCCAGATCACGGGCAGCGAGGGCAACAATGAGCGCTCCATGCCCAGCGAATACTACGGTCGATGGCGATGGGCCCCGACGAAGCCACCGCCATCACCAACGAGCTGTACCGCTACGCGGAGCTCGTCGACGGGGGTCGCTTCGACGAGGTGGGCGAGCTGATGGAGCACTGCACCTTCAGCTACGGCGACGATGCCGACGGCCCTTCCGGAGCGCAGGCCATCGCGGCCACCTACCGCAACACGGTGATCACCTACGGCGACGGCACCCCTCGCACCCGCCACATCACCGCCAACCCGATCATCGAGATCGAGGGAGACACGGCCACGGTCCGCTCGGTCTACATCGTTCTCCAGCAGGCTCCGGACTCGCCCATGCAGGCCGTCATCAGCGGCCGCTACCACGACACCCTGAGACGCATCGACGGGCGCTGGCGCTTCGTGGAGCGCGGCTTCCTGGTCGACCTCGTGGGGGACCTGAGCCGTCACCTACGCTTCGATCTGCCCGAATAGAGCGCAGCGACAAGGAGCATCCGCCATGAGCCGTTGGAGCCGAGACGAGATCGAGGAGGCCTTCGCCCGCTACCAGGAGGTGGCCCGGCGAGCCGGCACGTCCGGCGACTGGCGCGAGTGGGCCGACCAGTTCACCGAGGACGCCACCTACATCGAGCACCATTTCGGCACCCTGGGCGGGCGCGAGGCCATCTACAACTGGATCCAGTCCACCATGAACCAGTGGCCCAACGACGAGATGGTCCACTTCCCCATCGAGTGGTACATCATCGACGAGGAGCGGGGTTGGGTGGTGTGCAAGGTCTGGAACCGGATGGCCGACCCCGGCGACGGCTCACTGCACCAGGAGTACAACTTCACCCTGCTCAAGTACGCGGGAGGCGGGCTGTGGAGCTACGAGGAGGACATCTACAACCCGGCCCCGTTCGGCGAGATGGTCGGCAACTACCTGCGCCACAAGAAGACCCTGGCCGCCGGAGCCGCGGCAGACGCCGCTGAACAGGCTGACGGCTAGGCCAGCGAGCGATCAGCTGCAGCCGCTGGTGGCGCCGCAGTCGGCGCACACGTAGCACGAGCCGGCACGGCGCATCGGGACGCCGCAGGTCATGCAGAAGGGCGCGTCCAGCGGGCTCGCGAGGCGGTCAGCCGCGGCCGGCTCGGGCGGTGCCGCGGCCGCCGAGAAGTCGAGCTGGCCGATCAGCTGGCCCGGCGACGGGACCGAGGGCGGGTCGGGTGGCAGGTCGTGGCCCTGCGCCGTCTCGGCCACCTGCTCCTCCACGCCGGGCAGCGTCGGCTGGGTCCGCTCGCCGGTGGTGTAGACGCCCAGGGCGGCCCGCTCCTCAAATGTCAGGTACATCACCGCCAGCTTGCGGAACAGGTAGTCCATGAGGCTGGTGGCTATGCGAATGTCGGGATCGTCGGTGATGCCGGCGGGCTCGAAACGCACGCCCACGAACGTGTCTACGAAGGCGGCCAGCGGCACCCCGTACTGCAGGCCGTGGCTGACCGAGATCGCGAAGGCGTCCATGATCCCGGCCAGCGTGGAGCCCTGCTTGGAGACCTTGACGAAGATCTCGCCCGGCCGGCCGTCGGGGTACTCCCCCACCGTCACGAAGCCCTTGCAGTCGGCCACCCGGAACTCGAACGTGCGCGACCGGCGCGACTTGGGAAGCCGCCGGCGCACCGGCTCCGGCGGGACCTCGCCCGTCGACGGCTCGGTGCCGGGCGGCGGGTCGGTGCCGGTCGACGGGTCCGTGCCGGCCGATCGGGCGGGGTCGTCCGGCTCGCCGGAGCCCTCGGCGGTGCCGACGGTCAGGGGCTGGGCCACCTTCGAGCAGTCGCGGTAGATCGCCACCGACTTCAGCCCGAGGCGCCAGGAGTCGATGAAGAGCTGCTCCACATCGTCGATGCCGGCGTCGGCCGGCATGTTCACGGTCTTGGAGATGGCCCCCGACAGGAACGGCTGGACCGCGGCCATCATCCCGATGTGCCCCGACGTGCTGATGGCATCGTCGCCCAGCGAGCAGGCGAACACTTCGCGGTGCTCGGGATCGAGGGGTGCTCCGGCCGCGTTGTGGTGCTCCGCGATGTGGTCGGTGACGCATTCGATCTGCTCGTCGGTGTAGCCGAGGCGGCGCAGCGCCCTCGGCACGGTGGTGTTGACGATCTCCATGGTTCCGCCGCCCACCAGCCGCTTGGACTTGACCAGCCCGAGGTCGGGCTCGATGCCGGTGGTGTCGCAGTCCATGAGCAGCCCGATGGTGCCGGTGGGCGCCAGGACGGTCGCCTGGCTGTTGCGCACGCCGTGACGGTCGGCGCGCTCGCAGGCCTCGTCCCACGCCAGCTGGGCGGCCTCCAGGATCTCCGGGGGCGCCAGTTCCTCCTCGATGGCGGCAGTGGCGGTGCGGTGCTGGTCCAGGACCTGCAGCATGGCCTCGCGGTTGGCGTGGAAGCCGGCGCAGGGACCCATGCGCTCCGCCAGGCGGGTGGAGGTGAGGTAGGCCTCGCCGGTCATGAGCGCGGTGATGGCCGCAGCCACCGCCCGGCCCTCGTCGGAGTCGTAGGGCAGGCCCAGGGCCATCAGCAGCGCTCCGAGGTTGGCGTAGCCCAGTCCGAGCTGGCGGAACGCCCTGGTGGTGTCGGCGATGGCCTGGGTCGGGTAGTCGGCGTGGCCCACCAGGATCTCCTGGGCCGAGAACACGACCTGTACCGCCCTGCGGAAGCCGTCGACGTCGAAGCGGCCGTCGTCGAGGAAGCTCAGCAGGTTGATCGAGGCCAGGTTGCAGGCGCTGTCGTCGAGGTGGACGTACTCCGAGCACGGGTTGCTGGCGGTGATCGGGCCGGTGACCGGGGCGGTGTGCCAGCGATTGATGGTCGTCGCGAACTGCACGCCGGGGTCGGCGCACTCCCAGGCGGCCTCCGCCATCTGGCGCAGGATCGAGCGGGCCGGCACCCGGGTGAGCACCGTGCCGTCGGTGCGGGCCGTCAGGTCCCAGTCGCGGCCGTCGACGGCAGCATCCATGAACTCGTCGGTGACCCGAACCGAGTTGTTGGCGTTCTGGTACTGCACCGAGGTGGTGTCGGCGCCGTCGACACTCATGTCGAACCCGGCTGCGGCCAGCGCCCTCGACTTGCGCTCCTCGCGGGCCTTGCACCAGATGAAGTCGGCGATGTCGGGATGGTCGGCGTCCAGGACCACCATCTTGGCCGCCCTGCGGGTCTTGCCGCCCGACTTGATGGTGCCGGCCGAGGCGTCCGCTCCCCGCATGAAGCTCACCGGTCCCGAGGCGGTGCCGCCGCCGGCCAAGGGCTCCGAGCTGGCCCGGATGCGCGACAGGTTCACGCCCGCGCCGGAGCCGCCCTTGAAGATCCGGCCCTCCTCGGCGTACCACTCCAGGATCGACTCCATCGTGTCGTCCACCGACAGGATGAAGCATGCCGAGGCCTGCTGGGGCACACCGGACACGCCGATGTTGAACCACACCGGCGAGTTGAAGGCGGCTCGCTGCGTGTACAGAAGGTGCGTCAACTCGGCCCGGAACGACGACGCCTCGGACTCGTGGGCGAAGTAGCCGTCGGCGTCGCCCCAGTCGGTGATGGCGCCCACCACGCGGTCCACCACCTGCCTCAGCGACGACTCCCGCTCGGGCGTGCCCAACGGGCCGCGGAAGTACTTCTGGGCCAGGATGTTGGTGGCGTTCTGCGACCAGGTGGCCGGCACCTCCACGTCGAGCTGCTCGAAGGCGACCGAGCCGTCGCGATGGTCCAGCAGGCGCGCGTCGCGGCGCTCCCACACGATCCGGCCAGCCGGATCCTCCAGATCCGCGGGTAGGGGGTGGCTGCCGGAGATCTGAGCGGTCTGCTCGGGGGCCATCGTCATGAGAATTACCCTCCAGAGATTCTACCGGGCGCGCGACCGCGCACCCGCCGACGCGACGCTACGGACGCCGGTCTGTAGACAGCCTCGCATTGCCTTGGGATTTCTCGGGGTGCCTGGGGATTGCTCCCGCTCGCCTCGGGATTTCCTGTGAATGGCCTCCACCCGCGCCGGCTTCTTGCAGAACCCCCGAAGACCAGCGCCGCCCCGCCCACGCACGGCGGCCGAGCCGCGGGCGCTACCTTCGCGGCGTGCGGAGACTGCTGCCCGGCCCGGTCGTCGATGTCGACCCGATGGAGCTCTACCCGGCGCTGGCCCGACCCAAGCCGGCCGGACGGCCCTGGCTCATGGTCAACATGATCGCCTCCGCCGACGGTGCCATCGCCGTCGACGGCACCAGCGGAGCACTCGGCAACCCCGCCGACGAGGCGGTCTTCTCGGCGGTGCGGGCCAGCGCCGACTGGATCGTCGCGGCGGCCGGCACGGTGCGGGCCGAGCGCTACGGCCTTCCCCGGCCCGGGGCGGCCTCCCGCCGGGCCCGGCTGGCCGCGGGGCGCGCCGAGCGGCCCCGCCTGGCGGTGGTCACCGCCAGCCTCGACCTTGATCTGAGCCTCCCGCTGTTCGCCGACCGGCGCCCGGGCGAGGACGCTGCGGTGATCCTCACCGGGAGCGCGGCGGCGCCCGAGGCCGTGGAGCGACTCGGGGCGGTGTCCGAGGTAGTGCGCCTGCCGTCGCCGCGGCCCCAGCCTGCCCAGATCCTCGAGGAGCTCGACCGCCGCGGCGCCGGCGTGGTCCTCTCCGAGGGAGGCCCGTCCTTCAACGGGCAGCTGGCCGACGCCGGCGTGATCGACGAGCTCTGCCTGTCCGTCGCGCCGCTGGTCGCCGGCGGGGCCAGCACCAGGATCGTGCACGGATCGACGCGAAGCGTGCCGCAGAGAATGCGTGTCGACCATCTGCTCGAAGCCTCCGACACCCTGTTCATCCGCTACGTCGGGGAGCCGGCTCACCCGGCCGCGGCCGGCTGAGAGGCCTGCTGGGGCGTCCCCCCTGCCGGGTTGCCGGAGGCCATGGCACGGACCTCGTCGATGACGATCCTCTGGCCGGGCTCCAGCGCGGCTCCGCCGGCCGTGCCGGCCAGGTCGTGGACCAGGGCACGGGGATCCTCGCCGGGCGCGAGGGCGCGGGCGATGTCCCACAGCGTGTCGCCCGGCTCCACTACGTACACCCCGGGCAGTTCCGCAGACAGCGGGACGGCGCCCGCGGCGGGCCAGGGGTTCGCCTCGCCCACCGGAACACGCTCGGGCCGGCCCACCACCAGCACCAGGGTGACCAAGGCGGCCGCCACCGTCACCGCGACCGCCCGGCGGCGGCGGTACACGGACTCCGGCAGGCGCGCCGCCCTCGCCGCAGCCGCAGGAACGGCACGAGGAACGGCACCGGCACCGGGAGTGCCAGGGATGCCAGGGATGAGAACGTGAACGGGTGCTAGAGCCATGGGTCCATCCTCCCGCGGGGGTGTGACCCCGAGATCCTTGACATCGAACGCGTGTTCCACAAACATGTGTACGGATATGCTCCTGTATCGAACATGTGTCCTTCGAACGTGTGTTCGCTACACTAACCGAACGCACGTTCGTACACAACCCCTAGCCCGCTCCCGAGATCGGAGACAGACATGACGCCGCCGGCCCACCGCAAGCCGCTCACCGCCCGCCGCCGCCAGATTCTCGACATGATCGTCCAACACCAGCGAGACCACGGCTACCCGCCGTCGATCCGGGAGATCGCAGCCAAGGTCGGCCTGAGGTCGCCCGCCTCGGTCAAGGCCCACCTCGATGTGCTCGACTCGGCCGGCTACCTGCGGGTCGACCCGACCCGTCCCCGGGCCATCGAGGTCCGATACGACGAGAACTCCGGCGCGGCCGTCGAGCGCCGCCCGGTGCGCCACGTGCCCCTCGTCGGCGACGTCGCCGCCGGCACGGGCGTGCTCGCCTCCGAGAACGTCGAGGACCTGGTGCCGATGCCGGCCGACCTCACCGGCGAAGGCGACCTGTTCATGCTGCGGGTGCGGGGCGACTCCATGATCGATGCCGGAATCCTCGACGGCGACTACGTGGTGTGCCGGGCCCAGAGCACCGCCGAGGACGGCGAGGTGGTCGTGGCCGGGATCCCCGGCGACGAGGCCACCGTCAAGACACTGCGGCGCGGCGCCGGGCGGGTCGTTCTGGAGCCGGCCAACCAGCACATGGAGCCGATGGAGTTCGGGCCCGACGAGGTGGCCGTCTACGGCAAGGTCGTCACCATGATGCGCCGCTACTAGACGCCACGAGCCGCGGCTGCGGTCTCACCGGCTCTCATCGCGGAAAGTGGCCGTATCTGCCAGAAAACACGAAGATTGCCGCAGGCGGGGCCGGTCCTACAGTTCGGGGAGCCGCTCGGGGATGTCGCCGTCCCATTCGGGACAGTCTCTGCTGCCCTGGGGCAGGGTGCCGTCGATCAGCAGGTCCTCGAGGACGCGGTAGACCTTGTGCAGCGAGTCGCGGTGCAGCTGTTCGTGGCTGGTGTGGGCCAGCAGCGGGTCGCCCGGCCCGAAGTTCGATGCGGGCACGCCGCGTTGCGCGAAGAACGCGGCATCGGTCCACCCCAGCTTGGCCCGGGGAGACGCGCCGCTGTTGCGCACGACAGCCTTGAGCAGCGAATGGTCGAGGCCCGGGTCGGCCGGGGGCGCCACATCGACCACCTCCATCGCGTCTCCGGGCTCGAGCAGGGGCTCGATGACGGATCGGATGTGTGACTCGGCCTGCTCGGGCGTGCGATCAGGAGCGAAGCGATGGTTCAAGGTCAGGACGGCCTCGTCGGGAACGACGTTGCCGGCAACCCCACCCTGCACTCCGACCGCCTGCAGACCCTCGCGGAACTCGCATCCCGAGACCACCGGCCGGCGCGGCTCGTAGCCGTCGACCACCTCCAGAAGGGCGCCGAGGCGATGGACCGCGTTGCGGCCCATCCACGCACGGGCGGTGTGGGCCCGCTCGCCGCCGAGTGTTACTCTGATCCGCATGGTGCCCTGGCATCCGGCCTCCACAATGCCGCCGGTGGGCTCCAGAAGCAGTGCCACATCGCCGGCGAGCAGCTCGGGACGAGCGTCGGCCACCTCGCGCAGACCGCTGTGCGCAGAGTCCACCTCCTCGCGTGCATAGAAGATGTAGGTCGCATCGACAACGGGGCGACGCGCGTTCAGGGCCAACTCCAACAGCACGGCCAGGCCACCCTTCATGTCGGCCGCGCCGACGCCCCACAGGACGTCTCCGTCGATGCGGGCCTCCGCGTTGCCGCTGGGAGGCACGGTGTCGGTATGTCCGGCCAGGATGAGCCGCCATTGACGTCCCAGGTTGGTGCGGGCCACCAGATTGTCGCCGACTCGGACCACGTCGAGGTCGCCGCGGTTGTCGCACAGCGCCCCCTCGATCAGGTCGGTGATGCGAGCTTCGTTGAAGCTGACCGAGGGCACCGCGACCAGGTCGGCCGCGAGCATGAACGTGTCGCCCGTCAGCAGGCATTCCTCTTCTGAGATGGTATGAATTTCAGCCATAGTCAAGATATATCAGCATGCAGCACCAATCCCAATCTCTGTGGTGCGCAGGGCGTGGAGGAGCCGGGTGACTCCGTGCAGCTGGGCGGTCAGGTGGTGGCGCCGTGGTCGCGTAGGATCTGGTTGAGGGCCGACTTGTCGTGGCGCTCGCCCTCGGACAGGCGCTTGATCACCAGCACCGCCGGCAGGCCGAACTGGCCCCCGCCGAACTGGCGGGTCCGGGTGCCGAGCACCGCCACCGACCAGGGCGGCACCTCGCCCCTGCCCAGCTCCTCGCCGGTCTCGGCGTCGATTACGGGGATCGACCCGGTCAGGATCGCCCCTGCGCCCAGCACCGTGCCCCGCCCGACGCGGGCGCCGTCGGCCACGATGCAGCGGCTGCCGATCAGGCAGTCGTCCTCGACGATCACGGGCTGGGCCACCGGAGGCTCCAGCACGCCGCCGATACCGACCCCGCCCGAGAGGTGGACGTTGGCGCCGATCTGGGCGCACGACCCCACCGTCGCCCAGGTGTCCACCATCGTGTTGGCGCCCACGTGGGCGCCGATGTTGGTGTAGCTGGGCATCATGATCACGCCCGGCGCCTGGTAGCTGCCCCAGCGGGCCGACGCTCCCGGCACCACCCGCACGCCCCGGGCCGCGTAGTCGGTCTTGAGCGGGATCTTGTCGGCGAACTCGAAGGGGCCGAGCTCGATGGTGCTCATCCTGGCCGTGGAGAACAGCAGCAGGATGGCCTGCTTGCACCATTGATTGACCTGCACGGTGCCGTCGTCGAGCACTTCGGCCACCCGGGCCTCGCCGGTGTCGAGGGCGTCGATGGCCTCGTGCACGGTGGCGATCACCTCGGGGTCGTCGCCGTCGAGATCGGCGCGGGCTTCCCAGAGCTGGCTGATGCGGGACTCAAGCGTGGACATGGGCTGAGAGGCTAATGGCCAAGGAGCGGGCCCAAAGGGTTGCGCGCCCCTCGCGGCACGGCGTCCCACTTGCCGCTCTTGTTCGCCGCACTCACCGGCGCACCATCCGTGCTCGACCCAAATATGTAGAGAAACCTGTCATATGGCGGCAAGACCCGTGCAGATTTGGGCGAGCTTGATCGCTGCCACCAGGCCCGCAGCCGGCCGCTCACCTCGCCACGGCGTCCAACAGCCGTGCCTGGGCGAGCTCCAGGCGATCGATGGGCTGCACGGCGGCAACCCGCACGAAGCCGCGCGGATCGACGGAGCCAGCGTCAGCGGGCTGTTCGCAGTAGAACTCGCCGGGACTGACGATCAACCCGGCAGTACGGGCCAGGACATCCACACAGCTCCACGCATCCCCGCTACGAACCTGGGCCCAAACATAGAAGCCGCCGGACGGAAGAGGCGGCGGCGAGACGGCGAAGCCATTCTTGAGCGTGGGGCGATCGGTCCCGAAGGCCAGGTGCCGTCCTGCCAGACCCAGGACGTTCGACAGCATCGCGAGGCGCTCCCGGTACAGCTCGCGCTGGGTATCGACGTGAGTCTGATCGGCCCAAGCGGCCACTGCTGCGGCTTGAACCGGGCCGGGGACCATGCAGCCCGCATGTTTGCGGCACTCCCGCAGGTAGTGGACCAGATCGGGATCGCCGGCGTAGAACCCGGCCCGCACTCCGGCCATGTTCGAGCGCTTCGACAGCGAGTGAACGGCCAGCACGCCGTCGGTGCCGTGCCCGAGGATGGTGCGCGGCGGCCCGTCCCATGTGAACTCGGCGTAGCACTCGTCGCTGGCCACCGGCACGCCGTTGGCCCGGCCCCAGGCGGCCGCGGCCGCCAGGTCGTCGAGCCCACCGGCTGGATTGCCGGGCGTGTTGATCCACAGGCAAAGGGCGTGCCTCGCGTCCCGGGGCCTGATCGAGCTGATGTCGATGCGGAAGCGCTCGTCGACAGCTACCGGCACGGCGCGGCAGCCGGCCAGGGTCGCCCCCATCGCGTACGACGGGTACGACACTGCCGGGTACAGAACGGTGTCGCGATCGGGATGGCGCAGCCGGAGATAGCGGGGCAGGGAGGCCACGAACTCCTTGGTGCCGATGCACGCCGCGACCTCTACGTCGGGATCGACATCCACGCCGAAGCGGCGCTCCATCCAGGCCGACGCGGCCTGCCGGTACGCCGGAGAGCCGATCGACGCCGGGTAGCCGCGCTCGGTGCCCGACTCGGCCAGCGCGGCCACCACCTCCGGGGGTGGCGGATCGCAGGGGGTGCCGATCGAGCAGTCCACCGCGCCCTCGGGCAGCGCCTCGGCTACAGCCCGCAGCGAGTTGAGCCTCTCATAGGGATATGCCGGCGGCACGAAGCCCGCAGTCACCGATCACCCTTCCCGTCGACCCCGCCGTTCACGTCATCGCCGGACCGGAACAACCGCGGTCCCGGCTGACCGGCCGCTCCTCCCGTCGGCCACGCTGCTCGCATCGCCGGAGCGGGCTGCGCCTCGATCCGGGCTCACTCGCCGTCCGAGCCGTTGACCACGTAGCGACTGAGGGCACCGACCGACGAGGGCTCCAGGCGGGCCCTGACCCGCATCCCCTCCTCGGTGGCGGTGGTGTCGAGCACCTGGCCCTCGCGGTGCACCCCCGCGAGCACGTCGCCCCGGTCCCAGGGCACCACCAGCTCGACCTCGCGGGCGACGCGGCGCATCCGGTCACCGATGGCGCCCAGCAGTTCCTCGACGCCTTCGCCGGTGGCGGCCGACACGGCCACGGAGCCCTCGGTGCGCTCAGCCAGCCGGGCTGCGGCCGGGCCCAGATCGCTCTTGTTGAACGCCACCAGCTCGGGGACCTCGTCCGCCTCGATCTCGGCCAGCACCTGGCGCACCGCCGCCATGGAGCCGTCGGTGTCGCTGTCGGCGCTGTCCACGACATGGACCAGCAGGTCGGCGTCGCGAACCACGTCGAGCGTCGTCTTGAACGCCTCCACCAGTTGGTGGGGCAGCTTGCGAACGAACCCCACCGTGTCGGTGAGGAACACCGTCTCGCCGCCCGGCAACCCCAACCGCCGGGTGGTGGGGTCGAGCGTGGCGAACAGGCGGTCCTCCACCGCCACGGAGGCTGAGGTGAGCCGGTTGAGCAGCGACGACTTGCCGGCGTTGGTGTAGCCGACGATGGCCACCGCCCGGTTGCGGGTGCGGGTGCGGGCCTTGGACTGGGTGCGGCGGTGGCCGGCGATGCGGTGCAGGTCGGCCTCGAGCTTGTGGATGCGCCGCTCCAGGCGCCGGCGGTCTACCTCGAGCTGGGTCTCGCCGGGACCCCGGGTGCCGATGCCGCCGGCCTGCTGGGACAGCCTCCGGCCCGCGCCCCGCAGGCGGGGCAGCCGGTAGCGCAACTGGGCCAGCTCCACCTGGGCCTTTCCCTCGGGGGTGCTGGCGTTCTGGGCGAAGATGTCGAGGATCACCGCGGTGCGGTCCAGGGCGGTGCGTCCGAGCAGCTTCTCCAGGTTGAACTGCTGCGCGGGGCTGAGCTCGTCATCGAACACCACCGTGTCGCAGTCGACCTCCTCGGCCACGGCCCTGATCTCGCGAGCCTTGCCGGAACCCACGAAAGTCGCCGGGTCGGGGGCGACACGGCGCTGGCAGACCCTCTCGACGGCATCGGCGCCGGCGGTGTCCACCAGCAGGCTCAGCTCGTCGAGGGAGGCGTCGGTGGCCGCGGCGTCCCGGTCCGCCCGGGTCACGCCGACAAGGATGATCCGCTCCCGGAAGGCCCGATCGATGAGACCGGGACCGTCCCCGCCGAAGTCGCCGAACCCGCCCCGGTGCGTGTCGGCGGTGTCTGCGGGTGTATCGCCTCCGTCGCTGCCGTCGAAGTCGCTGGACGGCTCGCCGTGGCCCTGCAGCGGCTCGTCGGCGTCAGACACGGGCGACGTCCACTGAAGCCACGTAGGTCGACTCGCCGGTGAGCGTCACGGGTCCCGAGACGTCTACTCGGGCGTTTCCGCCGACCATTCGCACCGTCACATTGTGACCCACTTCGCCCCAGTGGCGAAAGACGGCCGCGGCGGCCACCGCGCCGGTTCCGCAGGCCGCGGTCGCTCCCGCTCCCCGCTCCCAGACGCCCAGCGTTACCTCGTCGGCTCCGGTGACTGCCCCGAAATGGACATTGATGCCGCCGCTGAACAGCGCCTCAACCGCCGGACCGGCCTCCGGCAGCGGCACCGCCGCCGGATCGGCAACGGAGAGCACGGCGTGGGGGTTGCCCACGTCCATCGTGTCCCAGCGCTCGATTGCGCCAGGCCCGAGAATGCCCTCGACCGCGGCGGCGGGGTCCCGGCTGAGCCGGTCAGGACTGGGCCCGGGGCCGAGCACACCCATCTCGCTGGTTCCGACGACGGTTCCGGGCGCGTCTGCCGGGCGTATGGAGCATCGGCGCGGGCCGGCGACGGTGTGGACGTCGATTTCGAGTTCGACCGCTCCGAGGGTTCGGGCAACCGCGTGAGCCAGACACCGCAGCCCGTTGCCGGACACCTCAGCGCGCGAGCCGTCGGAGTTCCAGATTCGCATGGTCGCCGATCGATCCGGGCCGCCTCCCAGCGGGTCCACGACGGCGTAGATCAGCCCGTCCGCGCCGATACCGTGGCGGCGATGGCAGAGAGCTGCGGCGGCGCGCGCCGCGTCGGCGTCCGCCGGCACCTCGTCGACGAGCGCGACGAGGAAGTCGTTGCCCAGCCCATGGAGCTTGTGGAGTCGCAACCCGCCGGTCATCTCTGCATTCTCTCGCGCGGGGCGAGCATCCCAAACGCGGCGCGCACGGCCCTGCCACCATTCCTACGGGCTCGGCCTCTGAGTTGGGACAGCCCCGGCGCCGCGCTTCCATGCGGACAGCGCGTCGGCGGGTGTCGTTGGGGCGTCAAGCCAATGGATGCGGGGGTCGCGACGGAACCAGCGCTCCTGGCGGCGGGCGAAGCGCCGGGTGCGCACGGTGGCGAGCTCCAGCGTCTCGTCGAGAGTCGCCTCCCCCCGTAGGTGGACGAGCAGTTCCTTGTAGCCGAGAGCCTGGGACGCGGTGCGCGAGATCGGGCGCTCCGACAGGGCCCGGACCTCATCGAGGAACCCGCCAGCGAGTTGGCGCTGGTAGCGGGCCGCGATGCGCTCGTCAAGGCGGTCACGGTCCCAACGAAGGCCCACCTGGACGAACGGCGTGGGCGGGTAGTTGCCCAAGCCCGGCCCATAGGACGAGAACGGCAGTCCGCTGCCGACGGTGACTTCGAGGGCCCGCACGATCCTGCGCCGATTGGTGGACTCCATGCGGCCGGCGGCCACCGGGTCGAGATCGATCAGCCGGCGATGCAGGGCCGCGGTGTCGGAGTCGGTCTCAAGCTCGGCCCGCGCCTCCGAGTAGCGCCCTGGGATCCGGAGATCGTCGATCACGGCCCGCACGTACAGGCCCGTACCGCCCACTAGGACCGGAGCGTTGCCCCGGTCGCAGATCTCGCCGATCACGGTGCGGGCCCGGGCCTGCAGGTCGGCCACCGCGAACTCCTCGCTGGGGTCGACCAGGTTGATCAGATGGTGGGGCACCTCGGCCTGCTCGGCCGCGGTCGGCGTGGCCGTGCCGACGTCCATGCCCCGGTACACCTGCATCGAGTCGAGCGCCACGATCTCCGCGCTGCCGATCAGCCGGACCACGCCCATCGCCAGGTCCGACTTGCCGGAAGCGGTGGGGCCGACGATCACCAGCGGCCGCTCCGCGAGGCTCCTCCGATCAGCAGACGGCAGGCCCTCACCGCTGTGTCCCGGCGTTCGCGGCTGCTCCCCGTCAGCTGGTGCTCGCCGCTTCGAGATCACCGCCTCGCCAGCTCGCGGCGTCAAGTCGCGGCGACGGCCACGGGGATCAGGCGACGGCCAGCCGATGCTTGCACTGCGGTCGCGGCAGTCACATAAGGCGGCGTCTCGATGTCGACCAGCGCGCCCTGCAGGAAGTTCGCTGCGGCCGCGGTCACCTCGACCCGGGCGTACGTTCCGGGGCGGGGAGATCCGCCGGACGGCGACGGGAAGTGGACCAGCGTGTTGCGCCGGGTGCGGCCGGTCGTGACCGAGGAATCCTTCTTGCTGGGCCCCTCGACCACAACCTCCTCGACCCGACCGATACGGGCCTCGTTGGCGAGGCGGCTGGAGCGCTCGATCACTCGCCGCAGCCTCTCGTAGCGCTCCACGGACACGTCGTGGGGCACGAACCGGTCGCCCATCTCCGCGGCCGCAGTGCCGGGCCGGGGCGAGAAGATGAACGTGAACGCGCTGTCGTAACGGGCCTCGGCCGCAACCTCCAGGGTCTGAATGAAGTCCTGTTCGGTCTCACCGGGGAACCCGACGATGATGTCGGTGGACACAGCCAGGTCCTCCACGGCGGCTCGGGTCGCCCGCAGCCGCTCGAGGTACCGCTCGGCGGTGTAGCCCCGACGCATGGCCCGCAGCACGGCGTCGCTGCCGGACTGCAGCGGCAGGTGCAGGTGCTCGCACACTGCCGGTACCTCGGCCATGGCCACGATCGTCTCGGGCCGCAGATCCTTCGGGTGCGGGCTGGTGAAGCGCACCCGACGGATGCCGTCGATCTCCCCGACCGACCGCAGCAAGTCGGCGAACAGCGGGCGGGCCCGCCGGTCGGAGGTCCAGCGCGACCCGCACCACCAAGCGTCGTCACCGGGCGGATCCTGCCTGCGGCCATTACTGGTGATGTTCACGCCGCCATTGCCGGCCGGGCTCACGCCGTTCGTGTTGCCGTTGGCGCTCCCCCGGCGCGAGAGGGCGAGGTCGCGGCCGTAGCTGTTGACGTTCTGGCCGAGCAGAGTGACTTCGCTGACGCCGCCGGCGGCCAGAGCCCGTACTTCGTCCACCAACTCGCCGAACGGTCGGCTGATCTCGGGGCCGCGCACGGCGGGCACGATGCAGAAGGTGCAGCTGTTGTCGCATCCGATCTGGATCGTCACCCAGGCCGAGTGCTCGGCCTCGCGGCGCGCCGGCAGGGCCGACGGGAAGGCCTCGGCGTCCTCGCGGACCGTCTCGGCGAGGATCTCCACCACCGGTCCGTGCCGCCGGGCGTGGTCGACGAGCTCGGCCGCCCGGTGCACGTTGTGGGTGCCGAACACCACGTCGACGTGCCCGGCCCGCTCCCGGACCAGCTCCCGGTCCTTCTGGGCCAGGCAGCCGGCCACCGCGATCAGCGCGTCGGGCCGCTTCGCCTTGACCGCCTTGAGCCGGCCCAGGGCGCCGTACAGCTTGTTGTCGGCGTTCTCGCGGATGCAGCAGGTGTTGAGCACCATCACGTCGGCGTCCTCCAGGACCGACGCGCGCTGATACCCGTCACCCTCAAGCAGACCCGTGATTCTCTCGGAGTCGTGCTCGTTCATCTGGCACCCGAAGGTGCGGATGGCGTAGGTCCGGCCCACAACCAAAGACTACGGCCTCGGGCGAGGGTACCTGCGGGCAACCGATTGGACGCCACACCGAATAGAAGGTTGTACTTATAGAAGATAGCACTTATGCTCACCAGACGCGTGGGTAGTCGAGTACACCGACGAATTCGAGGCGTGGTGGCGGGAACTCACTCAAGACCAGCAGGAAGCGCTCGATGACCGAGTGATGCTGCTGGCAGAGGTGGGACCGGCTCTGAGACGCCCCGTGGTCGGTGACATCTCGACTTCCCGCCACAACAACATGAAGGAGCTCCGTGTCTCAAAGGCCGGCGAACTGCGGGTGCTGTTCGCATTCGATCCACGTCGCCACGCGATCTTGTTGCTGGGCGGCGACAAGTCGGGGCAGTGGAAACGGTGGTACCAGTGGGCTGTTCCGGCGGCTGATGACCTGTACGACGCTCATCTCGAAGAGCTGCGACAAGATGGGCTCATCGATGGCAAGTGATTATTCGATTCGAATGGAGTGTGGTTCCGATGCCATCCAGACATTATCGATCATTGCACCAAGAGGTGCTGGCGCGCCCAGGGGCCGCTGAGCGTCTCGCTGAACTGCGCGCCGAGACGCTCGCCGAGATCGGTCTCTACGCGCTGCGACGGACTCTGGACCTCTCCCAGACCGACCTCGCCGCAGAACTGGGAATCAGCCAGTCGGCCGTGTCGCAATTGGAGCGAGGCGAGGATGTGCGGGTGTCGACGCTTCGCAGCTACATCCAGGGGCTCGGCGCCCGACTGAAGATCATCGCCGTCTTCGATGACGGCGAGGCCGAGACCGCCGTGCCGATCCGAATCGGTCCCGACCCCGCGTAATCCGATCTGACCGTCAGGCGGCGGTGGCTGATGGCTCCGATGCTGCGGGCTGCTCCCACTCGGGCCCAGGCTCGGGTTCGGGCATGACTGCCTTCCACGCCAGGTCGGAGATCTCGACCATCAGCTCGGGGTTGTCCTGCAGGAACGTCTTGGCGTTCTCGCGGCCCTGGCCGAGCTGCTCGCCGTCGTAGGTGTACCAGGCCCCCGACTTCTTCACGATGGACTCGGTGACGGCCAGATCGAGCACCGAGCCCTCACGGGAGATGCCCTGGCCATACATGATGTCGAACTCGGCCTGGCGGAACGGCGGGGCGCACTTGTTCTTCGCCACCTTGACCCGGGTGCGGTTGCCCACCACCTCCATGCCGTTCTTGATCGCCTCGATCCGGCGGATGTCGAGCCGCACCGACGAGTAGAACTTGAGGGCCCGGCCCCCCGGCGTGGTCTCCGGCGAGCCGAACATCACCCCGATCTTCTCGCGCAGCTGGTTGATGAAGATGCAGATGGTGTTGGACTTGTTGAGGTTGGAGGTGAGCTTGCGCAGCGCCTGCGACATGAGCCGGGCCTGCAACCCGACGTGGGTGTCCCCCATGTCGCCCTCTAGCTCGGCCCGGGGGGTGAGCGCGGCCACCGAGTCGATCACCACAACGTCGAGGGCTCCGGAGCGGATCAGCATGTCGGTGATCTCGAGGGCCTGCTCGCCGGTGTCGGGCTGCGAGATGAGCAGCTCGTCGATGTCCACGCCGATGGCCTTGGCGTAGACGGGGTCCATGGCGTGCTCAGCGTCGACGTAGGCGCAGATGCCGCCGTTGCGCTGGGCCTCGGCCACCACGTGGGTGGCGAGGGTGGTCTTGCCCGAGGACTCCGGTCCGTATATCTCGGTGACCCGGCCCCGGGGCAGGCCCCCTATGCCGAGGGCCAGGTCGAGCGACAGCGCCCCGGTGGGGACCGCCTCGATGTTCATGGTGGCCTTCTCGCCCATCTTCATGACCGAGCCCTGGCCGAACTGCTTCTCTATCTGGCTCATGGCCATGTCCAGAGCCTTGTGTCGATCGTCCACTTCGTTCTCCTGTGTCTGTGCCCCTTGGGGCGGGTGGATGTCTGGTGGCCTCTCGGCGAGTCGGGGATGCTTGATGAACTTATGCGGGGGGTGTGACAGGCCCGGTGGATCGCACCGGTCCCTCCTCGTATGACAATAGTGTAACTCCGCTCAGTGTAGATGCGAACACTTGTTCAGATCAAGCACCCGAGAGGGCACTGGCATCACCAGCGCCGGGAGACGTCCGAGCAGCGTGAAATGCCGCTTCGGGCGGGGATGGAGCAGACCGGCCACGCTCACATCGAGGCGACACGGGATTCGACTCGCCGGCCGGGAACCATACGCACCCCGTGTGCGTTGCCTACCGTAGAGCACCATAGGAGAAAGACAACACCATGGCCCGGCGAATGTTCCGCAAGCGACGTCAACCGTCCGGACTCGAGCCAGACTCCGAGTCGACCAGAAAGGCAACCACCATGACCTCCCAAGCCTCCCCCGCCCGCCAGACCTTCGACGACGCCGAACTACGGGACCGCCTCACTCCGGCGCAGTACCAGGTCACCCAGAAGGCCGGCACCGAGCGGGCCTTCACCGGCGAGTACTGGAACTGCCACGACGACGGCACCTATCACTGCATCGTGTGCGACGCGCCGCTGTTCTCAAGCGACACCAAGTTCGAGTCCGGCACCGGCTGGCCCAGCTTCTGGGAGGCGCTCGACCCCGCCGCGGTGGAGATCCACGCCGACCGCAGCTTCGGCATGGTCCGCGAGGAGGCCGTGTGCGCCAACTGCGGCGCCCACCTGGGCCACCGATTCCCCGACGGCCCCCGCCCCACCGGCGACCGCTACTGCATGAACTCCGCCTCCCTCCGCCTGGAGCGCACCGCCGACGACGGCTGACGACCGCAGCGCCGGCTCTCGCTCAGAGGCGGGCCAAGAGGCCGAGCAAGTAGCACGCCAATCCGGACCAGACGGGCGAAGCCGTGGCCCGAGCGGCCCGTGAGCGCAGCGAACAGGAGCGGGAGACACGCCGCCCCGACACGACGGGCTTGCACCTACCCTCGCCCGTCTCAGGGCACGGCGAGAGTCAGCGCTTCTGTGCCGTTGATCTCGACGGTGTAGGTCTCGCCCGTTGCGAGGGTCTCGCCGGCGCTGCCCAGGTGCACGTAGGAGTCTGGTTCCATCGTCCGCTCGGAACAGTCGATGGCCCAAGGAGAGGGGCGAGGAACCCAGGCCGTGACTTCGACAACGATTCGATGGCCGTCCACCCTCGCCTCCTCGCGACCGATCCGGTAGCAGCCGTCGGCTAGCAGCATCGCCGTCCTGCGGTCATGGAGCATGGTCGAATCTCCCTCTTGATGGGGTGGCGTGTCCGTTCGACTCGCCCACTGCTATGACGATCCCCCGTAGGCGCTGGTTCCCGATCCACCATGTCGCCCGTACGCTCCGCTTGTGCAAGTACTCGACGCGCGATCGCTGGACCCGGACGGCTTCGAGGCCGCGCTGATACTCCAGCAGCGACTCGACCGCGAGCGCGACCCCGGACTTCCCGTCACGCCGGCGGCCGAGTTGCGGGCCACCTTCGACGACGACGCCACCGACTACTGCCGTCACCAGCGGGTGGTGGCCTTCGACAACGACCGCGCCGCGGCCATCGGACACGTCGAACTGACCACCGACCCCGCCAACGGGTCGCTAGCCGGCGTCGAGATCACCCCGGGTGGCGACGAGGGCGCCGCGGCGGTACTGGCCGAGCTGCTGGGGCAAGCCAGAGCCGACGGCCGAACCTCGGTCATCGCCTGGGGCGACCACACCCCGCAAGCCCACGACTTCTGGACCGGCCTCGGAGCCGAACTGCGCTACACCGAACAGGAGTCCAGGCTCGACATGACCGCAGTGGACCCGAAGCTCATGGCCGAATGGATGGCGGCCGGGCCGGCTGACCTGGAGCTGGTCCACTGGGCCCGCCACTTCTCCGAGGACCGGATCGACGCCCTGGTGGCCACGGCCAACGCCATGAACGACGCCCCCACCGACGACCTCGACATCGCCGACACCGTCGTCGACGCGGCCATGGTGCGGGCCGAGATCGAGGCCCGCAACGCCCGCGGACTGGAGTACCACAGCGTCCTGGCCGTCACCGCCGACGGCGAGGCGGCCGGCAGCACCGATGTGTTCGTCAACCGGCACCGGCCCGCCGCTTCCTGGCAGTGGTCCACCGTCGTCCTGCCTGCCCACCGGGGCCGGGGCATCGGCCGCTGGCTCAAGGCCGCCATGTGGCAGCGGCTCCGCCGAACCGAGCCCGAGGTGACCACGCTCCAGACCGGCAACGCGGCCAGCAACGCCCACATGCTGGCCATCAACAACGCCATGGGCTTCAAACCCACCCACCTGACGGCGTGCTGGCAGGCCGACCTCGAAGCCTTGGAACGGTCGCTCGGCTAGCCGCCCTCGACCAGCAGGTGCCGACAGACCGACCTCAGAGTCCCGAAGGCCGCGCTCGATTCAGACGTCCTCGGCCAAGATCTGTTGGAAGGCCTCTGCGACCTCAAGTTGCCTTGCGCGGAAGTACTCCACTACCCGGTGTCTGATGTCCTCGCCGAAGATGTCCACCATGGCGGCGTCATCGCGAACCGGGCCGAAGTCAACGAGATGCCGAAGAACATCGCGGACCGCGGAGTAGCTCAGGTCGAAGCCGTACCTGCCGAAGTGCAGCATGACGGCCTGCTCGATGCTGATACCACCACCCGTCTCGATGAACATCACATCGATGAAGTCACGTAGTTGTTTGCGGCCAGTCAGCGCCTTGAACTTGCCCGCCGCGATGTCCTGCAGCGAGGCGACATGGAGTCCATCTATCTCCAACGTCGGAGCGAGCCGGTGGGCGCCCTCGTCAGCCACGATGTCCACATTCACGTCGTCGAACACGCCACGTATCAGCCGCTCTGACGCATCCGTAAGGATGAACTCCCCAACAGCCGACAGCTCAGCGACGACCGAATCCATGTCGAAGCGAACGGGGAGGAAGATGTCGAGGTCGACGCTGCGTCGATGCCGCAGCCAGATCGCCAGACCTGTGCCGCCCATCAGCGCACCGCCTTCGGGGAGGGCAGCCGAGACGGTAGGCCAGGCGTTGAGCGTTCCCTCGGGCAGAAGGTCGCGATAGTCAGAAAGGTGAAGCACGTCGCTTCGCTAGTGCGGCACCGACGAGTTGCCGCCGGTCATCAGGGAGATGGGGATGCCTTTGGACGAACTCCAGGGAGTCGCAGGGCAACGTCGACAGTGCCCATCCCCAAGACGAGACATCCGAGGAGGCAAGAATGCGCTCCGCGACGAAGTCGGCGTAGCGGGGCAGCTTGTACAGCGATGTGTCACCCCACCAGAACAGGTGTGCGAATCGCTCGGGGAGGCAGTCAGGCATCGGCGCGGGCGCCACATCAGGAAGCTCCGTGAAGCGCAGCACGTCGGGCACCTGCGACCAGGCGGCCGCCACATCGAGGCGCCAGACGACCTCGCGCCGCACCGGCCGGGCCAATACCGGCTCTGGATCGCCGGTGATCAGTCCCAGCGCGACGAGCTCTTCGAGGCAGCGCAGGGTCTCGTCGCGACCGGTCCCGGCCGCTACCGCGACCGAGGTGGCCGGGTAGAGCCCGAGCGGGCGCCGAGACAAGGCGACCAGGATGCGCTTCTCGGGCTCAGACAGCGCGGGCGCACCGCCCGAGTCGCTGCCATCGGCTGCGCAGGACTGCTCGCCCATCACCTCAAGACTACGCGACCACGCGACGTTCCAGGGAGCGCGGCTCAGCCGTCCCAGCCGCGTCAGGCCGGAATCAGCCGTGGCGGATGCAGGCGACGATGGAAGCCGACGTGGCCCGTGAAGTCCGAGCCGCGAGGCTGGAATCAGCCGCCGCGGGCCAGCAGGCGGGTCCGCAGCAGGTTCAACGCGGTGATCGTGCCGAGCTGACGCACCATTGTGCGGGCCATATTGAAGCGCACCCGGGTGGCGTCGCCCTCGCCGTCGAGGTGCAGACCGATCCAGACCGTCCCCGCCTCGGTGCCCTCGTGGGGGTCGGGACCGGCGGCGCCGGTGGTGGCCAGACCCACATCCGCGCCGAGAACCCGGCAGGCTCCCTCGGCCATGGCCAGCGCCATCTCGGAGCTGACCGCGTTCACATCGGGCGCGCCCAGGACGGCCGTCTTGAGCTCACGGTCATAGGGCACCACCGCGCCGCGCAGCACGTCGCTCGCACCCGGCACTTCCGTGAGGCGAGCGGCGATCAGCCCGCCGGTGACCGACTCGGCCAACCCCAGCGTGAGCCCCTGCGAGCGCATCATGTCCAGCACCACCGACTCCATGGTGTCGTCGTCGACGCCGAACACTGCCTCGCCGATCACGGCACGCGCTCTCGACTCCACGTCTGAGAGCACGGTCTCGGCGGTCTCGTCGTCGGCCGCCTTGGCGGTGATGCGGACCTTGAGACCCTCCATGCCGCTGGCCAGGAAGGCGATGGTGGCCTTCCCGGTGGAGTCGAGCAGGCGCATCTCCGGCTCGAGGAGCTCGGCCAGGCCCGACTCCGAGTGGCCCCAAGTGCGCAGTGTCCGGCTGCGGATCACGTGGCGCTCGCCGGCCCGGGCCTGCAGATCAGGCACGACGCACTCGCTGACCATCTTCTTCATCTCCCACGGCACGCCCGGCACCGCGTAGATCACCTTCTCGGCGCCCGGATCCCCGGAGCCATGGCCTCGCCTCAGCGGGCAGATCAGCCCGGGCGCGGTACCGGGCTGCACGGCCATCACCCGAGCGCCGACAGGCACATCGGCCTGCTGCAGGTTGTTGGCGGGCATCTGGCGGTCGCGGCGGTAGAACATCGCCCTGATCCGCTCGACCACCGCCTCGTCGCGGCGCAGCTCCACACCCATGACTGCCGCGATGGCATCACGGGTGATGTCGTCGGGGGTAGGTCCGAGGCCCCCGCACACGATGACCGCGTCGCTGCGCTCCAGCGCCTGCTCGAACGCGGCGATCATCCGGGCGAGGTTGTCGCCGACCTTGGTCTGGAAGTGGCTGTCGATGCCGGCCAGCGCCAGCTGCTCGCCGATCCACGACGAGTTGGTGTCGACGATCTGGCCGAGCAGCAGCTCGGTCCCGACCGCCACGACCTCACATCTCACGACTGTTCGCCTGGAGCGCCCGAAAGGTGGGTGGCGGCCCGTCGCGTCGCAGCGGTGTCATTCCCGCTCTTGTTCGCTGCGCTCACGGGCCGCTCGGGCCACGGCCTCGCGCCGTATGGGCCGCGTTGTCCCGCCGATGCGCTCGGCCTCCTAGAGCGGAGCGACCGTCCATCAGGTACTGGAGCCCGGTGACCACGGTGAAGGCCACCGCCACCCACAATGCGATAGTCAGCACGGCGTCGGCGTCCTCAAGGGTGGGCATGACCGCCATGGCCAGCGCGAGCCCCTGCAAGGAGGTCTTGTACTTGGCCGAGCGGCGGGCCGGGATGGAAACGCCCGCGCCGGCCCAACGCGCCCTCCAGGCCGTGATGCCCAGCTCCCGGAAGGCGATGATGGTCACCGGAACCCACCAGTAGCGCTCGACGGCCACCAGGCAGAACGCGGCACCGAGCACCACCACCTTGTCGGCGAGAGGGTCGAGGAAGGCGCCGCTGCGGCTGGTGACATTGGCCCGCCGGGCCACCCGGCCGTCGAAGAAGTCGGTGCCGGCCAAGGCCAGGCCCAGCCCGAAGGCCGCCCATGACGCACCCTTGGTGTCGGTGGCCTGCAGGATCAGTAGGAACAGGACTGGCGACAACAGCAGGCGGGCGAGGGTGAGGAGGTTGGCGGGGTGGAGCAGGCTGGCCTGCGTGGGCGCCTCGGCGCCGCCCGGGGAGTTCATGTCGCCACCAGATCGCAGCCCTCAGCCGCAGTAACCGTCACGTCTGCGAAGGTACCCGGCGTGAGAGCCTCGGGCACATCGACGATCCCGTCGATCTCGGGCGCCTCGCGGTGGGTCCGGCCCACGCCGGGCTCGTCCACGAGCACCGAGACCCGCCGGCCGACCAGCAGGTCGCGGCGGTGGGCCGTGATGGCGTCCTGGAGTTCGGTCAGCTCGGCCAGTCGCTCGGACCGCAGGCCCTCGTCGACCCGGCCGCCGAGAGTCGACGAATGGGTCCCCTCCTCCTCGGAGTAGGCGAAGAACCCGCACCAGTCGAGCTGGGCCTCCTCCACGAAGCGCAACAGCCGGTCGTGGTCGACCTCGGTCTCGCCCGGGTAGCCGACGATGAAGTTGGTCCGGAAGGCCGCGTCGGGCTCGCGCCTGCGGATCGCGTCGATGCGGGCCAGGAACCGCTGGCCGTCACCCCAGCGCCGCATGCGCCGCAGCAGCGGCCGCGACACGTGCTGAAGCGACAGGTCGAAGTAGGGCACACCGGTCGCGCAGATCGCGTCGATCAGGGCGTCGTTGAGGTCCGACGGGTACAGGTAGAGCAGCCGGGTGCGGGCGACCCGGGCCGACACGGCCTCCACCAGCGGCACGACCCGGCGCTCGCCCCGACCCTGGTCCCTGCCGTAGGAGGCGAGGTCCTGGGCCACCAGCACGATCTCGGCCGCTTCGAGCTGCTCCACTTCGGTGAGAATCTGCTCGATCGGGCGGCTCCGCTGCGGGCCGCGGAAGCTGGGGATGGCACAGAAGCCGCAGGCCCGGTCGCATCCCTCGGCGATCTTGACGTAGGCCCACGGGCGAGGCGACCGCGGCCGGGGAAGGTTGAGCAGGTCGAAGGCCGGAGCGGGTCGAGTGCCCGGGCGCCCCAGCTCCACCGGCACCGGGGCAGGCGCAGGCACAACCTCTGCACCGGACGCGCCGGTGAGCGTCATGCCGAACCCGGCGATCCGGTCGACCTCCGGCAACGCGGCTGCAAGCTCGTCGCCGTAACGCTCGGCAAGGCAGCCGGTCACCACCAGCGATGCACCCGACGCCTTGGTCTCGGCCAACGCCAGGATCGTGTCGATCGACTCCTGGCGGGCCTCCTCCACGAAGGCGCAGGTGTTGACGACAACGAGATCGGCCTCTGAGGCGTCGGCGGCCGGAGCGAGGCCGTCGGAGACCAGCAGCCCGGTCAACTTGTCGGAGTCGACCTGGTTCTTGGGACACCCCAGGGTGTGCACCATGAAGGACTTGGGTCCGCTGGACATCCCGCTCAGCCTCTCAGACCCCTGCGGTCCCTGTCGGAGGGGGCAGAGTCGTGGTGGTCGTGGTTTCGGCTCGCTCTGGAGGCGGAGGGTCATGGGGAGCGCAGATGCCGGAAATGATGTCGCGTATGCGTTCGACGCGCTCGCCGGAGTCGACCGGCATGGGCACCCCGTTGGCGTCGAGAACGTGCGGGTGGAACTCCCATGTCACGACCCCGTCACCGTCGAAGTCGATCTGGAGAACTCCGGTCTCACCGAGAATGCCCGAGCGAACATGCCAGATGAAGTTCCCGAGCGAGTAGGCCACCAGCTTGCTGCCGACCAACTCAACCGGCTGAAGCACGTGAGGATGGTGGCCGATGACGGCGTCGGCGCCCGCTTCGAGAAGCTGCCGGGCGAGGAGGCGCTGCTCGTTGCTGGGACAGGTGTCGCGCTCGATGCCCCAGTGGACCGCGACGATCACCGCATCGGCCTCTGCGGCCGCGGCCCGCACAGTGTCGAGTACCCGTGCCCGAGCCGGCGAGTGCGCCGAGGCGATCCCGGGAGTGGCGGAACCGGCCGGGAAGCCCGACGGCACGATCATGGAGGCGCCCACGAACGCCACCCGAACGCCGTTGGTGGCCGACAGGAGCCGGTACTGGTAGGCCTCATCGGCGTCTCGGCCCGCGCCGATGGTGGTGACACCGGCCTCTTCAAGGAGATCGATGGTGTCGGTCAGGGCGTCGGGGCCGTAGTCGGCGGCGTGGTTGTTGGCCAGGTTGGCCACGCCGACGCCGCCGGCTGCGATGCGCTCGGCGGCCGACGGCGGGGCCCGGAACACGAACTCCTTCCAGTGGGGCTCCCCGCGGTCGCTGATGGCCATCTCCACGTTCACCAGCGAGAAGTCCGACGAGCCCAGTGCTGGATCCAGCAACGCGAAGGGGTCGATGCCTGCGGGCTCTGTTCGCGTCATCAGCACATCACCGCCGGCCAGCAGCCGCCAGGAACGGTCGGGCTCGGTCGTCGTCGTGTCGACCGAGGTCGTGGCCGCGCTCGTCGACTCCGGCACCTGCACCGTGGTGGAGGAAGGGGGCAGGGTGGGCGACGCCCCATCGGATGAGCGCAGCACAGAGCCGCCCGTGCACGCAGAGGCCGTCAGCGCAGCGGCTGACAAGAGGCCGAGCGCGTAGCCAGTCCTCCTCAATCCCACCTAGGGCACCTCCACTATGCGGACCCTATAGAACCGGGGCCAGAGCTTGCCGGTCATCCATAGGGTGGCGCTGTCAGGGTCGAATGCCACCCCGTTGAGGACGTCCAGGTCGCCTGTGGCACGCCGGCTCACGTCGTCGACGAGGGGTCCGGCATCGATTGCCGCCACCACTCGGCCCGACTCCGGATCGATCACGAGCAGCCGATCGGTCCGCCACACGTTGGCGATCACCAGGTCCTGCACGCACTCGAGCTCGTTCAGGTAGTCGAGCCTCCCGTCGTAGCCGGACGCGGTCACCGTCACCGTTCCCAACAGCTCGAAGGTCTCCGGATCCCGCCGGGCCAGCCGGTCCGAGCCGTTCGACATGATCAGAACATCCTCCGACAGGCACAGGCCCCAGCCCTCACCCTCGTAGGCGTGGACTCCCAGTTCCTCGAGCGTGTGGCGGTCGTACACGAGGGCGATCTCGCTCTGCCACGTCAGCTGGACGATCTTGTCACCGACGACGGTGAGTCCTTCGCCGAACAGTTCGTCGGGCAGGTCGACACGCGCCGCAACCTCACCGGTCGCCGGGTCAATCGTCCGGAGCGAGGAGCGGCCCCTCAGGCCGGTGCTCTCATACATCCTGCCGTCAGCCATCTCAAGCCCCTGGGTGAAAGCCCTCGGATCGTGCAGGAGTGATTCGATGATCTCGACGGTCCAGCGAGCCACGCCGGTGCCCTCCCCCACCGGCGGGAACACCGGCCCATCGGTTGGTGACTCGTCCTGTGCCGGTTCTGGCGCCGTCTCATGGCCGGAAGGCTCCCCGGCCGCCGCGGCCACCTCCTCGGGTTCTGCGGACGGCTCAGCGGGTGCTGCGGGCTCGTCGGTCGGCTCGGGCTCCTGGGACGGCTCAGCGGGTGCTGCCGGCTCGTCAGGTGCTGCGGGATCGTCGGCGGACGAGACCTCCTGCTCTGGGGGTGACGGTGTCGTCGGCGCCAAGGTGTCCGGTTGCGGATCCGGCGCCTCCGGCGTCTGATCGGCGTCCTCCGGCAACGAAGAATCCGCAGCGGCGGCCGGCTGCCCACTCTGGCCGGACGAGTCCTCGCTCGAACCGGACGCGCAGCCGGCGCCGAGAACGCCCGCGCACACCAGGACGCACACGAGCAGGCCGGAACGTTTCACGGCCGGGTACCGGGGCCGGACTCCATGCGAATGGGACGTCTGCGCCGACGGCGGGGTTCCCGGAGGTCTCACGGACTCGCTCTTGTGCTCTTGTTTGATGCCATGCGAAGCCCCGGTGGCAACGTCAGCCGGCCAGCAGTGCGATGCTCACCACCCACAGGCCCAGCAGCACGATCCCGTCGATGCGGGTGACCCGGCGACCGATGGCCATGGCCACCCAGCTCACCGCGCAGATGACAACCATCATCACCGAGCCGAGGGTCTGGAGCGTGACATCGCCGACCGGGCCGGGCCCGACGAGGCTGATCACGCCGCCCACAGCCAGCGAGTTGAACACGTTGCTTCCCAGCAGGTTGCCCACGAGTAGATCGGTCTCCCGCTGCCGGGCCGCGGCCACCGCGGTGACCAGCTCGGGCGCCGATGTGCCGACGGCCACCATGGTGTAGCCGACGAAGCCTCCCGAGAGATTGAACTCGTCGGCTATACGCTCGGCGCCTTCCACCAGGATGTAGGCCGAGCCGGCGACCAGGGCCAGCGACACCAGGGTTCGCAGGGTCTCGATCCCGACGGCGGGAGGATCCTCGCCGACCAGCTCGGAGAGGTCGTCCATGTCCGCTTCGCGGCCGGTGGTGCGCGCCCCGCGCAGGATCAGCACGAACCAGGCGCACAGGGCGACCAGCATCAGCGCCCCCTCCAGGCGGTTGAGTTCGCCCTGCACGAGCAGAGCGAACATCGCCACCGCGGCCACCGAGACCGCCGCATCCCTCCGAATCACGGACCGGTCGACGGGAACGAGCGCCACGAACGACGCTGCGCCGAGCACCAGGGAGATGTTGGCGACGTTGGAGCCGACGATGTTGCCCACACCTATGTCGAGGCGTCCGTTGGCCGCGGCCACCCCCGACACGAGCATCTCGGGCGCACTGGTGCCGAACCCCACCACGATGGCGCCCACCACGATGGGCGCCATCCGGAGCACGACCGCCAACCGGGCCGCCCCCCGCACGAACTGGTCGGCCGCCAGCGACAGCACCGCCAGGCCGACGATCGAATAGACGAGACCGAGCAGCATCTACTCAGCCGGCCCGCCTGCCCTCGAACTCCTCTGGAGTGATCAGGACGTCGCGGGCCTTCGAGCCGGTCGAAGGGCCGACCACACCGCGCTGCTCGAGCAGGTCCATGATCCGCCCCGCCCTTGCGAAGCCGACCCGCAGCCTGCGCTGCAGCATCGACGTGGACCCCAGCTGGGTCTCGACCACCAGAGCCATGGCCGCATCGAGCAGTTCGTCGCCGCCGTCGTCCTCCACCGGAGGCGCTTCGGTGATGCTCGTGGGCATGATCGGCGCCCCGCCGAGGTCGGGCCCCGGCTGCGGCAGGCCTCCGGCCCCACCGCCGGGCAGTCCGTCGGTGGAGACCGAGGGATCGTCGTGGAAGTCGGGCGCCTGCTCCACCCAGTGCCCCACCACGGCGCGAACCTCGTCCTCGGTCACCCAGCAGCCCTGGATGCGGTGAGGCGTCGACGACGAGGGTCCGAGCCACAGCATGTCGCCCTGGCCCACCAGCCGCTCGGCTCCGTGCTGGTCGAGGATCACCCGCGAGTCGGTCAGGCTCGCCACCGCGAAGGCGAGCCGGGCCGGGATGTTGGCCTTGATCACCCCGGTGATGATGTTGACCGACGGCCGCTGGGTGGCGATCACGAGATGGATGCCGACGGCGCGAGCCATCTGGGCTATCCGGGCGATCGACTCCTCCACATCTCGGGCGGCCACCATCATCAGGTCGGCCAGCTCGTCCACCACCAGGAGCACGAACGGCAGGCGCTGGTAATGCAGCGGCTCGCCGTCGGCGTCCCTCGCCCCGGGCGGGGGGTCCAGGGCGTTCTCGTCGACCGCGCCGTTGTAGCCGGTGATGTCCCGGAAGCCGGTCTCGTGCAGCAGGTCGTAGCGCCGCTCCATCTCCCGCACCGCCCAACTCAGCGCGTTGGCAGCCTTGCGAGGGTCGGTGACCGGAGCGGTCAGCAGGTGGGGGACGCGGTCGTACTGGCCCATCTCCACCCGCTTGGGGTCGACCAGGATCATGCGGACGTCGTCGGGTGTGGACCGCATCAGCACCGAGGTGATCAGCGAGTTGAGGCATGACGACTTGCCGGCCCCGGTGGCCCCGGCGATCAGCAGATGGGGCGTGGTCGCCAGGTTCATCAGCATTGACTGGCCGTTGATGTCACGGCCGATGGCCACCTCCAGCGGGTGCTCCGCGGCGCGTGCCTCCGGTGATCGCAGGACATCGCCGAGCCGAACGATCTGGCGGTCGAGGTTCGGGACCTCCACGCCGATGGCTCGCCGACCCGGGATGGGGGCCAGGATGCGCACGTCGGGCGAGGCCATGGCGTAGGCGATGTCCTTGCGCAGGCTCTCGAGCTTGGCCACCTTGACGCCCTCGCCCAGCTCGAGCACGAAGCGGGTGACGGTCGGCCCCACCACCGGCTCCAGCAGGATCGTGGGAACATCGAAACGAGCGAGGGTTGCTTGCAGCAGCTGGCCGCGCTCGGCCACCGCAGCCTTGTCGATCTGCCGCGAGGGCGTCACGGTAAGGATCTTGGCGGCCGGCAGCTTCCACTTGGACGGGCCGTTGCGCCGCCTGCGGGCCGCGCCCGCCGCGAGAGCCTTGGAGGGATCGGCAGGTGCAGCGACCGCTTCCGCCACAGGAGGCGGCTCGGGCTCCGCAGGCAGTGGCGCGTCGTCGGGGCCAGCACCCCTCGAATCGGGATCCATCCGCAAGGGCGCGCCCTCGGGATGCTCGTAGCGAGGAAGGTCGGTGGCCTCACGTCCGGCGGGGGCCTCCTTGATGTCGCTGAACAGGTTCACGACCAGGGTCCGCAGCAGGTGCCATGCCGGGCGAAGCGCGGCTGCCAGTGCCGCCAGCGCCGATCGCACGGTGAGCCCGGTGACGACGATCAGGCCGACGAGCCCCACGAAGACGAGCAGTAGCACGGACCCCCACACAGCGGTCCAGGCGTGCAGGAACCCGCCAATGCCCACTCCGAGAGCACCGCCTGCAGACCCGAGCTCATCGACGCCGTCGCCCACGCCTGGGCGCCCTCTAGCCAAATGCAGCAACCCCGTGGACGACACCAGCAGCAGCAAGCCGCCCAACACCATCCTGGCACCGGAGTCAGGCCTCTCGACCTGGGACGCCGCAATGACTGACGCGCCTTCAGCGCCGTCGCCGTCGTGGTTGGAGGATTCCTTCGCATCCCTGCGGCGACCGCCCCAGATTGCCGCGACGCCCATCGCTGCCAGTCCGACCGGCAGGGCCGCCCGCACCAAGCCGAATCCGGCGGCGAGGACCCAATCGACCCTCTCGCCCACAGGCCCGGCCGCGGAGAACCAGACGCTGCCGGCCACCAGTAGGCCAGCCACCAGCGCAGCCAGACCCCAGATGTCTCGACGGTGGCGCCTCACAACCGAGCCGACCGCGGCCGAGCCTTGCCGCGAGCCCTTCTTGGCCTGCTTTCGCCCGTTCGAGGTGCTACCGGCGCGCTTGGCGTCCTTCCTGGCCATCATCGTGACGCTACCAGTGGCGCCCGACAGCCTTGTGAACCCTGAGGCCGCGCTGGTAGGCGAGCGAGCCTGGGATCGATTCTCAGACCTCGCGCACCACCGGGACGATCACTGGCCGCCGGCGGGTCCGCACCCGGGACGTGCGCCGGGCGGTGCGGAGCACAAGATCCTCGAAGGCGTCAAGGTCTGTGCGGCCGGCGTCCAGCGCATCGCGAACCTCGGCTTCGACGGCGTCGGCAATCGCGGTCTTGTGTACCGTCAGGGCCGGCTGCTCCACCCAGCCACGCGACACGACCTCGGGTCGCTGCAGGAGCAGGCCGCGGTCCAGGTCCAGGTCCACGACCACGCTCACGAAACCGTCGCCGCCCAGCTTCCGCCGCTCGTCGAGCACTATCGATCCCAGGTCGCCGACCGTGCCGTCCACGTAGACGTGGACGCCACCAACCGAACCGGTGTGGCGTAGCCCGTCGTCGGTCAGCTCGATCCGGTCGCCGTCACAGCACAGCAGCACCCGATCCGAGTCCATGCCCATCTCGGTCGCCAGCCGGGCGTGGGCCACCAGGTGCGTGTACTCGCCGTGCACCGGCACGAACCATTGCGGCGATGCGGCCGAGTGCAGCACCTTCAACTCCTGCTGCTTGCCGTGGCCCGAGGTGTGCACGTCGAGATTGCCGGTGTGCAGCACCCGGGCCCCCCGCCGGGCCAGCCCGTTGCGAACCGCTCCCACCGCGGTCTCGTTGCCCGGGATCGGATGGGAGCTGAAAATGACGGTGTCCCGATCGCCGATCTCCAGCCACTTGCTGGCGCCCTCGGCCATCTGGGTCAGCGCGGCGCGGGGCTCGCCCTGGGACCCGGTGCAGATGATCAGCACCTTCGCCGGATCGATTCCCTCGATGTCGGTGATGTCGCGCAGCGCGTGATCGGGGACCCGCAGCAGCCCGAGCTCGCGGGCCAGGCCGACATTGCGCTGCATCGACAGGCCCAGCGTGGCCACCGTGCGCCCCGTGCCGACGGCCGCGTCCATCACCTGCTGGATGCGGTGGATGTGGCTGGCGAAGGCCCCCACGATCACCCTGCGACCCTCCTCGCGGCCGATCGCCTCACGCAGCACATCGCCCACGTCCCGCTCCGATCGGCTCGACCCGGGGTCGTCCGCGTTGGTCGAGTCGGCCAGCAGCAGCCGTACACCCGGGGTGTCGGCGAGCGCTCCGATGCGGGACAGCGCGGTGCGTCGCCCGTCCACAGGCGTGAGGTCGAGCTTGAAGTCGCTGGAGTGCAGGATCAGACCCTGCGGCGTGGAGAACGCAGTGATGAAGCCCCCGGGGACCGAATGGGTGACCGGCATGGCCTCGCATTCGAAGGGCCCCGCTTTGAAGCGGTCGCCGTCGCGGACCTCGCGGAGCTCGGCCCGGTCGAGCAGGCCCGCCTCGGTGAGCTTGTGCCGCACCAGGCCCAGCGTGAACGCCGATCCGTACACCGGGAACGACAGGCGCTCGAGCAGGTACGGCAGGGCGCCGATGTGGTCCTCATGGGCGTGGGTGGCGACACAGGCCTCCACTCCCCCGCTGTCCAGCAGCCATTCGAAATCGGGCAGCACAGAGTCCACGCCGGGAAGGTCGTCCCCCGCGAACATCCGGCCGCAGTCGAGCAGCACGCGGCGACCGGCGGTCTCGATGACCGCGCAGTTGCGTCCGATCTCCCCGAGGCCGCCCAGGAAGGTGACGGCTACCGGCGCGGCCACAGCTGACGATCAGCCTGCGCCCAGCGCAGAGAGGACTTCCCTGGCCCGGTCCTCGAGTCCGGACGGCTCGGGTCCCATGGGCAGGCGGCACGGCCCCGCGGGCAGTCCCAGCACCCGCATCATGCACTTGGTGGGCACCGGGTTGGGGGCGTCGTCGCCGGTCTCGAAATCGTAGGAGTCGAGCAGGCTGCGGTTGATGGCCGCGGCATCGGCCACCCGGCCGCTCTCGAAGGCATCGAACATGGCGGCCATCTGCCGCCCGGCCCAGTGGGTGGCGACGCCGATGACGCCCACCGCCCCGATCGACAGCAGGGGCAGGGTCAGCGAGTCGTCGCCGGAGTACACCTCGAAGTCGTCGGGGGCCGCCTCCAGCAGGCGGGCCGTCTCCGCGGGCGAGCCGGCCGCGTCCTTCAGCCCGACGATGTTGGGCACCTCGTGGGCCAGCCGGGCCAGGGTCTCAGTGGCGACCTTGCGGCCCGTGCGCCCCGGAATGTCGTAGATGATGACCGGAAGGTCGGTGGCGTCTGCGCAGTGCCGGAAGTGCGAGTCGAGCCCGGCCTGCGACGGGCGGTTGTAGTAGCCGGCCACGTGAAGGATCCCGGATGCTCCGGCCTGCGTGCAGCGCTCGGTGAGGTCGATGGCGGCGCGGGTGTCGTTGCTCCCGGCGCCCGCGACCACCGGCACGTCGACCGCGTCCACCACCGCGGCCACGAGGTCGGCCTGCTCGGCGTGGGTGAGGGTCGGGCTCTCGCCGGTGGTGCCGGCCACCACGAGGCCCTCATTGCCGTGGGCGACGAGCCACTGCGCCAGGCGGGCGGAGCCGTCTAGATCCAAGGCCCCCTCGTCGGTGAAGGGCGTGACCATCGCGGTGAGCACTCGTCCGAACCGTCCCATCACCTACAACCTTAGGCCGCGGCAGCCTCTTGGCGACCGGTCACGGCCCGGCGGAGGATCAGGGCGTACACCACCAATGCTCCCGCCGAGAAGAAGAACCACTGGAACGCGTACGACAGGTGCGGCCCTTCGGTCAGATCGGGATCGGGGACCGGCTCCGGCAGCCCCTCGGGCTGGGGCGGCGACTGGGCCCGGAGCCTGATCCAGACGTCCTCCACGTCGACGCCCGACACCTCGGTCAAGCGGTCCAGGTCCATGCGGGAGATCTCCGGCGTCTCGCCCGGGTCGGTCTCCGCAACCTTTCCGCCGTCCACGCTGCCGAAAGCCAGGCCGGCCACCACCACCTGGCCCGCCGGCGGGGACGTACTGCGGTCGTCGAGCCCCACCACACTGCGCCGGGGAACCCAGCCCCGAACCACCGCCACAGCCCGGCCGTCGGCGAGTTGCAGCGGAGTGGCCAGCCAGACGCCGGGCTGCCCCCCGCTGCTGCGGTTGCCGATCCGCACCTCGGCGCTGGACAGGTAGGTGCCCGTCGCCGCGACGGCAGTGAATTCGGGCGGCAGACCCAGCGTGTCCAGGTACGCGGCGATGTCCGAGGGGGCCTGCGACATCGCGGCCGCGGTCTGGGCGTTGTCGGCGCGCCGGTCGTCGAGCCGTCGAAGCTGCCAGAACCCCAGGTTGGACATGAGCACGACCATCGCCACCACGAACAGGTGTGAAGCCACCCACCCCGGCGATGCCAGCCTGCGCACCAAGAGGCTCCTAGATGCCCAGCACCTCGCCGAGGCCGACGGTCACACCCGGCTCGAGCGCCACGACCCGCTTGGTGGCCAGCAGCATCCCAGGCATGAACGCCGACCGATCAATGGAATCGTGACGGATCGTCAGCGTCTCGCCGGAGCCACCGAGCAGCACTTCCTGATGGGCAACGAGGCCCTTCAAGCGCACCGAGTGGATCGGTATCGCGCCGGGGCCCCGGCCGCCGCGAACCCCGGGCACCACCTCGTTGAGCGTGGGGTCCGGAGCCCAATCGTCGGATGCTTCGGCCATGGCCTCGGCGGTCGTCAATGCCGTCCCCGACGGCGCGTCGACCTTGCGGTCGTGATGAAGCTCGATCACCTCTGCGGTGTCGAAGTACGGCGCGGCCAGAGCCGCGAGGCGGGTCATCAGCACTGCACCGACCGCAAAGTTCGGCGCGACGATGCAGTGACTGCGCACGAAGGCCTCCCTCAGTGCGTCGGTGTCGTTCGGGGTCAGCCCCGACGTGCCTATGACAGCGTGGATGCCCGTCTCGGCGAGACGGGGGGTGTTGGCCCTGACCGCCTCGGCGACGGTGAAGTCGACCACCACCTCGACACGGGCGTCGACGAACTCCTCGACCGAGCCGGCCGAGCCGATGGCGGCCACCAGTTCGGTGCCCGGATCGGCTTCGACGGCCCGGCACGCCTCGGCGCCCATGCGCCCGGTGGCGCCGCACACTCCGACTCTGATCATGGTCGCCTCGTCGCCGGCCTACCCGCTGGGCCTCTTAGCGAGGACCGCGAGGGTTCCGGCGACCGGCTCGCCGGGCTCGGGGATCGGGACCCAGGTCGCCGAAATCCTTCTCCAGCTCCTGGTCGAAGGAGTCCTCGAACGAGACCTGCTTCGCGCCCGGAACCGGAACCGGCTCCCGACCGCGGCCGTCTCGCCGGGGCTCGGAGTCCCGACGGTCGCCGCGGCCGTCGTTCGATCGCCGGAAGTCCGCGGTGGCGCGGTCGCCGCGGTCGGAGCCGCCGCGGTCGGAACGTCCCGAGGGACGGTCCGTCTCACGTCCGTCGGGGCCACGGCGCCGGTCCGAACGGCCATCCCCCTCGCGGCGGCGCTCCGGACGGGTCGAGGGCGCCGCGGCGCCGTCGGTGTCGTCGGTCTTGGGAATCAGCGAGATCTTGCCGTTGGGGTCGACGTCCTCCACGACCACCTCGATCTCCTCGCCGAGCTCCAGGACGTCCTCGACCCTGTCGATGCGCCTGCCGCCGCCCAGCTTGGAGATGTGCACCAGCCCGTCGCGGCCGGGAAGGATGTTCACGAACGCGCCGAACTTGGTGATGTTCACCACCCGGCCCCGGTACGTGGCGCCCATGTCGGCGGTGGGCGGATCGAGTATGAGCTTGATCTGGCGCTCGGCTTCGAGCACCGCGCCCCGGTCGGTGGACGCGACGGCCACGATCCCGACGGCGCCGTCGTCGTCGACGCTGATGTCGGCTCCGGTCTCGGACTGGATGGCGTTGATCACCTTGCCCTTGGGCCCGATCACCTCTCCGATCTTCTCGACGGGGATCTCGAAGGTGACGACCTTCGGGGCCGTGTCGCGCACGTCGGGCCGAGGCTCCATGATGGTCTCGGCCATCACGTCGAGGATGTCGAGGCGAGCCTCGCGGGCCTGCCGCAGCGCGTCGGACAGCACGGACGCCGGGATGCCCGAGATCTTGGTGTCGAGCTGCAGCGCGGTGATGAAGTCGGTGGTGCCCGCGACCTTGAAGTCCATGTCGCCGAAGGCGTCCTCGGCGCCGAGGATGTCGGTGAGCGTGACCCAGGCGTCGTCGGCATGCACGAGGCCCATGGCCACGCCGGCCACCGGCGCCTTGATCGGCACGCCCGCGTCCATCAGCGACAGCGTGGATCCGCACACCGACGCCATCGAGCTCGACCCGTTGGAGGCCATCACCTCCGAGACGGTGCGAACCGTGTAGGGCCACTCGTCAAAGCTCGGCATCACCGCGAACACGGCTCGCTCGGCCAGTGCCCCGTGGCCGATCTCGCGCCGCTTGGGCCCTCGCATGAACCCGGTCTCGCCGGTGCAGAACGGCGGGAAGTTGTAGTGGTGGAAGTAGCGCTTCTTCTCGGTGGGTGAAAGGTCGTCGATCAGCATGTCGCTGCGGCCGATGCCCAGCGTCGTGAAGTTGAGCACCTGGGTGTCGCCCCGCTGGAACAGCCCGGAGCCGTGGGCGGTCGGGATCACGCCGACCCGGCTCATCAGCGGGCGCAGCTGGTTGGTGGCCCGACCGTCGATGCGGACGCCCTCGGAGACGATGCGACGGCGCACGACCTCCTTGGTCACGGCCCGGATAGCGCTCTTGACCTGCTTGGCTACCCCGGAATCGTCACCGAACCGGGCCTCCATCTCGGCTACGACCTCAGCGGCCAACGCGGCCTCGGCCTCCTGACGATCGGCCTTGTCGGCGATCGTCTGCACCGCGGCGATGCGGTCGAGCGCCCCGTCGCGCACTGCGTCGAGGATCTCGTCGCAGCAGTCGACGACGAGCGGCGGCTGCATCTTGTTGACCGTGCCGACGGCGTCAATGAGCTGCTGCTGGAGTTCTATCATCTCGCGGATCCAGGTCTTGGCCGCCTCCAGGCCGCCGGCGAGCACGTCCTCGTCGACCTTCGGCGTACCGTCCTGGTACAGCTGCCAGGCGGCGGGCGTTCCTCCGGCCTCCACCATCATGACGGCCACGTCGTCACCCGCGAGCCGGCCGGCGACGACCATCTCGAAGGCCGACTCGTCGCCCTCGGAATAGGTCGGGAACGGGATCCACTCGCCTTCGGAGGACCACGCCACGCGCACCGCGCCGATGGGCCCGTCGAACGGGACCGGCGAGATGCTCAGCGCCAGCGACGCCGCGTTGAGGGCGGCGAC
>LXNI01000188.1_pt1 | contig 77546 bp, 55 predicted proteins | sample 809091 | NCBI WGS metagenome assembly LXNI01 (sample SAMN04870527, study PRJNA318959) | sponge metagenome | biome: 01000161; feature: marine sponge reef; material: water | host: Sarcotragus foetidus | place: Greece: Milos, Mediterranean Sea | collected 2013-05-29 | depth 5-7 m
CAGCTCAAATACGCCGAGATCAAGCCACGACCCCCTCGAATTGATGTTTCTGACGTACGCAAACCATGGCCATGACGCCCCTAACTCGGCCAAAATAGGTATTTTTCTGGCAAACACTATTTATCATATTCGGGGGAACTTCAGGGGGCTTTTATTACAAATCGCTCCGGCGGGTCCGCAATATGAGCTTAGTGGCTTTGGGGCACGGTTACGCGTTCGTTGTAGGGGGTATCTGGAACGTGGGGCGGATCCGCCGTATCTAACAGCAACCGACTACAGGGAAAGATGGGGTCCGCCGCCTCTTGGAAGCGAGACGTGCTCAGCTAGAGTCGCCCGTAATTGACATCGACGAGTGCGGGTCGGCCATACAATTCCACAGTCGGCAACGCGAATTGGGCGTTGTCGCGCGAAGGCACAGACGGCATGCGGAGGCACTACGATCCTTTCCTAGGGCGCCCCGGGCGTCGGCAAGACCGCCTTGCCGCACCATTGCGCCGTAAAGGGACAGCGACGGCTGGCTGGGTTGGGACATGCAGAGTCGTGCCTTGCACGATCTTGCAACCTTGGCGCAAGGCGTGGGCCAGTCCTATGTGCACCCTCTGGAGCGGGGCGTTGAAGGCCGTGAAATAGTGGGCGTTGGTTCGTTTACGCAAGACGTGGCTGGCTTCTCCTCTGTGGTTGTCGATGTGTTGGCAGATACCGTGAGTTCGCGCCTCAAAGACCTTTCAACCCATTCCGTTCCCACAGATGCCCGAGCCACTCGACCTCGGGTGAGGTAAGAGGGCCTTCGGGACGGGCTTGCCACCAGCCATTGACCTCAGCCTCCACACGGCGCAGCACTTCCGTCCAACCGCCTGACGGAGTCGGGTTCGCTTCCGGGAACAGTTCTGCTCTGGTAAGGAAGAAATCGGCTCCCATTGACACAAGCGACAGGGCGCGGTCAGCCTCCCGCGTGGCGTCTTCCGGCCGGGACAATCCCAGACGGATATACGGCAGCACCCAGTTGTTGGGCTTAAGGACACCCGCCGGATTATCGGTCCACACCCAGCTGTGCAGGACCGAGATTGCGGCCGTCACCTCACGCTTGTAAGTCGCTGACCCGGTGTCGTGCAGGCCACCTCCCTCATGATCGGTGCGGTGGCTCTCCATATCGAGCGAGCCCGAGTGGCGATGCCATGCATCCGGAGGAAAGGGATTTTCCGGGGGAGGTGCGTGTTCTTCACGGCCGACCACATAGCCGAATCCGATGCCCACCAGGGAATCGCGTCCGCTCACGTCCGCATACATCAGGATTTCGGGTTTGTCTGCATTGATTTCACCGTCGAACAGCCGTGCGAAGCTGACCCAGTGACGACCCATCGCCGGCGCGTCGGCACCCACTGGCCGGAATCCGTCGGCCACAGCGGTCGCCAGACGGTGGTACGCTCTTGTCGCCAGTCTGCTCTGGCGAAGGAATTCGGTCTGTTCCTCCGACAACTCGCACCAGGATAATACAGGCTGCACACAAGACACATCACCCCGCTCCTGCGCGCAGGCAACATTACCCAGAATCGTTACCGACACGGCCAGTAGTCCGATCCTGCATAGTGCGGTTACAATCTGCCTCCACCGTAGAGCGGTTCGGTCCGTTGAGTCCGGTTTCACTTTGGCACACCGGAGCCGATTGGTGAAGAAGCTGTCGGGACTGCTCGTTTCATTCAGTTCAATCTGGCAGTATCGGTTTCGAATCCACACCATGCTAACTGCTGTGCAATCAGGATCCAATTACGACGAGCTCGGACTGTCCGAGCGCTTCAAGAAGGCGCTGGAGCTGCGCATCATCGAGTCCGAAGGGATAGCGGGTATACCGAGCCAGCGCCGCTAGGCGTACGAAATCTTCCTTCAGCGGGGGAATTCCGCGGATCCTGCTCCCGTTGACGCTCCTGTTGATGCCCACGTCGGTTCCGAATCGCATTCTCGTCATCCGGTCGTAGGGCACTAGCACCAGCGCGGACGTAGTCTCGGTCAGGATAAGGAACCCATCCATTCTGACTTCAACGAGCTCTCCCTTAAGATGGGGATCAGTGCCCGCACCCCCAATTCCGAGAGTTACGGTGGTCCCGGCCGGGACCACGGCAACATTAGGCAGGACGATAAACGTTTTCTTCTGCGGCGCATAGACTCGAGGGCGGGATAGCGTACAGCCGGAACCCAGAAACAGGATCAAGGCAAAGACAGAGCCTCTGCAAATCGAAGCTGTAGTTATGCGTGTCATCACTCACCTCACCGGGATGCGGGTCTCAAAGAACCTCATCTGGAATTCGTCCTTTTCTCTCAGCCATTGTTCCATCAGGCGTACGACCGTTTCACCGGAGGGCCGGAATTCCTCGGGTGGATTCGCTGATCGGATCCAATCCGGCCGAATCCACTCCGTGTAGTAGCCTTGGCTTGACAGAAAGAAGGTCCTCTTATCACTCGAATAGGTCCCAAGTGGCGCTGATTCGAGCGACAGCGCTTCCGACGGATGCGTCACAAGATAGTCTTCGTCGGCTTGTGCTATCCTGGTTGCCAGCTCTGGATCGTGGAACCCTTCGATGGGTGCAACATGCACGAACGAAGCAGTGTTCGGTTCTGCGAATGCCACCTCTGCTGCAAGTTCGGCAAAATCGATCCTCCACTCGTCGGCAAGGAAGGAGAGGCGTATGCGGAGTTCATCGCCCTCGGGGACCGGCAACCGAATCGCTACCTCGTCCCAGGCCAGCGGCCCCCTGTCTGCAAGACGAGTGATGCTATTCCACCCTTCGGGGCCCAGTACGCTGACCTCGAGTCCCATGGTCTCCCGAAACCACAGACCCAGTTCCGCTGCCTGACCTATGTTCGTCATGTCCGTACCCAGCCAGTCCAGTGCCTCAGCGCCCTGGGATGCCAGCATCAGATCATAGAAGAGAACCGTGTTGAGCAGGCTGTTGCGAAGTCGGAGGACCAGCGCAGCAGAGTTGGAGGCCGGTTTGGGGAACGCCAACTCAATGTAGTCCCGGAAGTCCTCAGCTGTCACGGCACGAACCCGCGATTCAGAGGAATGGAAGGCCACACCATCCTTGGCCCTCAACTCTCCAAGACGATCCGATCCATCTCGGTCTATTGCGCTGGTGGCCCCGGTCATATCTCCCACAACCAGGATCCGACCTTCTTCATTCGGATACGCGGCCTGATTTGCCCCGTGACGTACTTCGAGAAGAGCGAGATGATTGATGTAATGCGTTTCCAAGGCTTCGTTGCGCAGCTCAAGCTTCACTACTCCGTCGGTATTTGCGCCGACCCGGATCCGGTCCACGTCTCTCCCTTCAAGGAGGGGTGCGATACTGTATGAGAAGGCCTCTGCTTCCAGAACCTCTCCGGCCTCGCCGTACGAGTACACGGTCGGGCACGATCCAAAGATTGCGAGAGCTAACGCTCCTGCAGCGATCACCGCCCCGGCAGGGTAAGCGATTGTGTTAATCACCGTCCGGCCCCACAGAATTTGTGTATAAATCGATTCCAGACCGATCAGGTCGGCAACCGCAAGTGCATGGATGGTGTCAGAGCTGGCTAGATCCAGCGAGTACAGGATTCCTTCACCGAAGACAGTGTCTGTTGTTATCCGGGCCCCGTCCTCGAACACCGCGATCCTGCCATCGTTGAGAAAGGCCTTGAACGGGGATTCGACGCTCGTCCCCGCCATATCGTTAGGATGCTGCAGCGCAACTTGAATTGTTGAGGTAACACAGGACGAGACCAGGACAGTCAGAACAACCCCTAGGAATACACGACGCCCCTTCACTCGGTTGCGCCACGGTACACGCGTGAAATCGAAATTAACGGCGAATGCCATTTTAATTGTGATGTGTCCTCTCCTAGGATAACAATAAAGCAAGACCGATGTGAAGCTGCGTAGCACATTTCTCCAAAGTACTGGCCGGTTGCGTTACGTAGTCACGGTGCATTCTAAGGTCGGTCCGACACAGGATGAAGCCCGTCGGGTCCGTGGCAGCTTTGCACTGGTTCCACCACGACTCCGGAATGAATTCACAGGACTGGCTGCTGTGCGCAGTCAGTGGGATTCAATCATACGCCGCTGACCAGAAGGAACGCGTGCGGCTAACTCTAACTACGCACCGATCAGGCGCCTTGCTAGCGGCTGATTGCTGTTAACAGGCCCGGAGTGTACGCCGGGTCAGTTTCCACTGGCGAAATGAATTCGGGAGGTGCAGGTTTGTCCAAACCGTAGCAATCTGACTGTTGCCAGGAGGGCCAAGAAGTGGTAATACCTGCACGACAACCCGTCTGCCATTCTCGTTAGCCGTACGTTGCGTATTTGTTGTCCGTCAGAAAATTGCAGATACCAGCTTGGAGCAAGACAGGTTTTGGATTAGTGCGCTGCGAAATGCCTACGTTCACGACAGCAGTTCGGAGCCGCCAAGTATCCTTTGCAATAACGAACTTGTAGACGGCCTGACAGCAGAGGACCCCCAGCAACCCGCAAGCAAAAGGCTGACAGATCGTTCCCGGCGAGATACGCTCTTGCCGGAGCGGTCATGATCAACCCGATTCCGTGCTTTGTTTTAGCACTGCAATCTCGGGAACACTGGAATAGATCCTGATAAGTGCGCGCTGAGACTGGGCTGAGTCGGGACAGGCGAATCTATTTCTTTTCGCGAGATGTTCCGGTTTTAGCGGTTTGCAAGCGGCGTGCCTGGATGAAGGGTGTCAGTGTCTCCGCACCTGGATAGTTGCGTTCAGAGGGAGAGGGTGTTGCCCACTCGGCCTGACTGGCCTCTATTTCAATCACGCCACTGGAGTGGAATGTCAGAAATGTATACAGTGCGCGCGAGTAAGGTGCCATACGCCCGTATTCCTCGCCAACCCAGTAGTAGGATGCGCTATTAATCCACACGTAATGGATGCCATTCTTGCGCGTGTACCGGTCAATGTGGTGATGCCCGCAGAAACAAGCCACTACCTTGCCTCCTTCTCCCGTTCGGTTATGCTCCTCGAGCACATCCTCGATGGCACGACTGGCGTTGGGCATGGACGTCGGAAGTCCCAACCCCTGGTGCACAAATACGACTACGGGTAACTGTGTAGCGGCGAGGTCTGTACGAAGCCACGCAAGCTGGTCGCTGTCGGCATACCCGCGCAAGGACGCGTCAACGTAGAAATTAGCCTCGCTATACGGGGTGTATCCGTCGTCCGTCTTCAGATTGTTTCGATCCAGCACCACTGCATGGAATGCGCCAAGATCGAATGAGTAGTACGAGCCGGGCATATGCCAACTTCGCACGATAGTGTCCTTCGTAGCAAAGTCCATGTCGTGATTACCCAGCACATGATAGCGCGGTCCGTCAAACGTACGCCACAGGTCCAGGCATTCTTCACTTTCAGTCGTACCAAAATTGAAATCGCCCAATTGCAGGATCCCGTCCGGTTTGCGTATATGCACCGCCTGCATGAAGTCATCCAAGCGCTCCATTGCTCGCGGTGCTAGGCCGTGATGGAGATCCGCAATGACGCCAAGACATACGGAATCCGCACGGCCGATCAAGCGGCTTATAGGCATAAGGAGGCCGCCTGCGCCTATTTGGAGCAGCCTTCTGCGCGACAAGGATCGGTACTTCGTTACCATACGCCCTTACGCTTTCACTCGAGGTCGAGTCCGTGGAGATTGTGACGATCTAAACAAAATCAATCGCAATTTAAGGGAAGACGACCATTGTTGCTGAATGGCGATCATTGCGCTTAACGCTGACCAGTACTTTGATTGATGTCCAACACGTCGACAAAGCCATGTAGCAGGCCCTATTGTCGAATAACGGCTGGGTCATTGAAAAACTAAGAGCGGGAGGGATTGCGTCCAAGAGGGCCTACATACCGGTGAGTGACCGAGACTCTAAGGCGAATCGGGGCCAACGCAGATGGGCAAAAACAGGATCAGGTTCAACGGGGACGTTCCGTGGGACTGTGCTAAACCAAAGTCTAGGCGTCGCAATTCTAAGCACAGCAGAACCGTGCCCATACGGCCGAGTAGGCCCATATGGAGTTTGACTGTGCGATGAATGTACCGAGTCAGGATCCGCAGTACGGAAGTTTGAAGCCCGTTGAAGCCATCCGGCGAATGGTGAAACCCAGACCGGAATTCGAAACTGCAAAACCGGTCGCATAGCCTTACCGAGTTGCAGTTAAATACAAAATCGTCTTATCTATGGTCATGAATGAAAGTCGAGACATAATCAGGTTGCGTTATACTGCCCCCGAGCGCGGGCAGATCGAATCACAGTATTCGGGGCTTACGGTTTTGTCAGTAGGCAACCCTATTCCTTGAATGCGAGAACATTGCGAATCCCGTCCTTTTCGTTAACGCGCAGTAATAGAATTAATCCGGCGACAAAAAAGAGGATCACAGTAGCCATTCCCCAGCGCTGACTGCCTGTAGCCTGGACCACAAGCCCCAGGAGCAGTGGACCGAGGAAGGCAGTGAATTTCCCGGAAAGAGCAAAGAAACCATAGAATTCGTTCCGTTTGCCCTCCGGTGTGAACCGACCCAGCAGCGAACGACTCGCAGATTGATTGGGACCGGCCAGAAGTCCTGCCCCCAAACCTGCAACCCAAAACAACATTTCCGCGCGTGTAAGGACTGCAATAAGACCAAAACCGATCAAGCCCACCAAGGAGAGCATGATTGTAGTACGTCCGCCAAGTTTGTCGTCTATGAACCCGAACGCAAATGCGCCCAGCCCGGCGGATACATTGAGCAGGATACCAAATACGATGACCTTTTCCGTAGAGAATCCGAATGTAGTACTGGCATAGATACCACCAAAGGCAAAGACAGTGATCAACCCGTCATTGTAAACCAGGCGAGCTACCAGAAAACGCAGGACTTGGCGATAGCGCTGGAAAATTTCCAGAAAAGTAGACGACAACTGTTGGTTGGCCTGCCTGATGAGCGTTCTGGCATTTGGGATCCGCGGATGCTTTCTGTCCTTCACCCAGAAAAAGATTGGGAGGGAGAAAAGTGCAAACCAAGCGGCCACGAGTAGATTGGTTGCTCGGATGTGTTCCCCATTATCCGTTCCGAAGCCCAAGATCGGTGTATCGGTCTGAACAAATCCAAAGAGAGCCGCCACCAGGCACAGTAAACCCCCTATGTATCCGAGGCCCCAGCCATATCCTGATATTCGTCCAATCTGTTTAGCAGGGGCTATGTCAGGCAGATAGGCATTGTAAAACACATTGCCCATCTCGAAGGCAATATTTGTGATAACAAACACTGCGAGTGCAAACCCAATCTGCCCTTTCTGAGGGAAAAAGAGAAGTACGCTGCCTGCAACGCAAATGATCGTAGAGGTTGCGAGGAACTTTTTGCGCAATCCGCCGCGATCCGCAAGCGCACCAAGGTAAGGTGACAGTACAGCTACAACGAAGGCCGTGATGGCGATTGCCACAGACCACTGGCTAGTGCCGTCGGTTTCGTTTTCGGCAATCTCAAGCGTGAAATAGGTTGCATAGATAAAAGTTACCACCAATGTGGTGAACGATGAATTGGCAAAGTCGTACAGCGCCCACGACCAGACAGTTTTACGGTTGGGTTTTTGCCCATTCATAGGTTTAGTGCAGAGAGTTAGCTCCAATATACGGGCAATATCGGCTGCTCGTCACACCAGTTTCTTCAACATACGTGGTAACTTCCAACAATCCTCGCAGATTTATTATTGATGTTCAAAATTAGAACCTTCAACACGATCTCGTCTCATGGTCTGGATCGCCTGCCTACTCCCGACTATGTCGTCAGGGAAGACATAGCAGAGCCGGATGCGCTTCTGCTGAGGAGCTACAACCTTCATGGAACCACATTTCCAGACTCTGTTCTTGCCATTGCTCGATGTGGAGCAGGTGTCAACAATATTCCAGTTGAAACATGCTCAAATCAGGGTATAGTTGTTTTTAATACACCGGGAGCCAACGCGAACAGTGTTAAGGAGCTGGTTATATGTGCTATGCTGTTGGCCTCACGGCGGGTTGTGGACGGTATCAACTGGGCCAGATCCCTGAAAGATGAGGACGTTGCAGCTGTAGTGGAAAAGGGAAAGAAAAATTTTAAGGGTCCTGAAATCATGGGCAAGACGCTGGCGGTAATCGGCCTTGGTGCCATAGGGGTCGCGGTAGCAAATGCGGCGAGTGCACTTGGGATGCGGACATTGGGCTATGATCCTTTTATCTCAGTGTCCAGTGCATGGGGGCTGAGTCGGGAAGTGACACGGGCAACGGGTTTGGATGAGATCGTTCAGAGTGCAGACTATATTACGCTTCATGCACCGCTAAACGACCAGACGCATGACTTGATTAATGCATCTCACTTCGCGCGTATGAAGACTGGGGTGCGCCTTCTGAATTTTGCACGTGGTCCACTGGTCAACGAAGAGGCACTCTTACAGGCTTTGGACGGAGGCACCTGTGCATGCTATGTTACGGATTTTGTAGATGCGCGGTTGGCGCAGCACCCCAAAGTGATTCCAGTACCACATCTAGGTGCATCAACACCAGAGGCTGAAGATAACTGTGCAGTTATGGCGGCAGAGCAAATTCGCAGCTATCTTGAGCACGGGAATGTCAAGAATTCAGTCAATTTCCCCGAAGTTAGACTACCTCCGCGCCCGGATGGATACAGAATACAGGTAGTAAATCGAAACGAACCTCGGATGATCAGTCAACTTGCAACCGTTCTTGCAGGTGCCGGACTCAACATCGATAACCTTGTAAATAAGGGACGCGGCGCCCTGGCCTATAACGTGGTCGATATCAGTGGCCCAATCAGTCGTTCAGTGTCTGATCAGTTGGCTGCCATTGATGGGGTAGTCAGAGTGCGTGTAATAGCTCCTTCGTAGGATGTCCTTCCCAGATCTTGGTCCTAATTTGGCACGCAAGTCCCATCCAGGGATTACGCGATTTGCCAGATGGTTGCTGGTGACCTTAGGCTGGCGTGTGGAGGGAACGCTGCCGAACCTCAAAAAATTTGTGATTATTGCTGCATATCACACATCGAACTGGGATTTTTTCCTGGCGATGGCTATAATGTTTGCCTTGGATCTACAGGGAAACTGGATAGCGAAGCATACGATCTTTCGCTGGCCGGTTGGTCCACTACTTCGCTTACTCGGAGGAAAACCGGTTGATAGACGTAATCATCGTGGAATGGTGCAGGGGGCCATTGAACTTTTCGAGACGAACGAGCGCCTCATTTTTGCGGTCACTCCTGAAGGCACTCGTAGCCGTGTGGAACGATGGAAAACAGGGTTCTACCATATTGCGGTAGGTGCACAGGTAGTCATTGTGCCGGCCTACTTCGATTATCCCGGTCGCAAAGTAGGCTTTGGAGCACCGTTTGCGCCCACAGGAGATATGGAGCATGACATTGCAGCGCTGCAAAAGTTCTACGAACCGTACAAGAAGACAGCTGCCCGGCCAGAGAGGGTCTAAGGGAAGATGCCCGAACGAAGGTAACCCTGAGCAATTTTGTCAATCGCACTCACGAATGCGCCTGTGCGCAAGTCAAGGTTATGGCTTCGCGCTTTGGCATAAATTTCATGGTATGCGCCGACCATCGTGTCCTCCAGACCCGAATCAACAAGGTCAGCTTCGCTTGCACCGAAAGCGAGGTTGAATTCGAGTCCCTTCATGGTTGCTGTATTCAGGCGTTTATCAACCAAGTCCTGTACGGTTTCAAGGATCTGCCGTGCATTGTGCGCCTCACGGCGCCGGCTCATACGACCATGCCGTACATGGGAAAGGTTGCGGAGCCATTCGAAGTAGGAAACCGTAACCCCTCCTGCATTCAGGTAGACATCGGGGATCACTACGACCCCACGTTCGGCTAGCATCCGGTCTGCGTTGGATGTTAGAGGACCGTTTGCAGCTTCAGCGATGATTTTTGCCTTGATTCGATCAGCGTTGTCACTTCGCACTTGTCTTTCCAGGGCTGCAGGGACCAGAATATCGCAGTCCATTTCCAGTATCTGCGCCGAATTCTCGATGTTCTGTGCTCCCGGGAAGTTGAGCGTCGCTCCGGTTTCCTTGCGGTGAGATACAACATCTTCCAGGCACAATCCGTCTGGGTTGTAGATCGCGCCATCGTATTCGCCGATACCGACAATTTTTGCGCCGGCTTCTTCCAGGAAGTGAGCAGCATGGTAGCCGACATTCCCAAGCCCCTGCACAATCACGTGCTTGCCTTCCACACCAGGATCCAGTCCCAGTGCGCGCATATCTTCCTCAATAGCGCATGCCTCGCGAATACCAAAGAAGACGCCGCGGCCCGTGGCCTCGACACGTCCTCGGACTCCCCCCATACCGACTGGTTTCCCCGTGACACAGGCCAGCGCGTCAAGTGGATTATCCGTTAGTGTTCGGTAAGTATCAAAAATCCAGCTCATTTCGGTGGCGGAAGTGCCGTAATCTGGTGCCGGTACGTCTACACCGGGTCCGATAAAATTTTTCTTTGCTAATTCAAAAGCGTATCGTCGCGTGACACGTTCCAATTCAGGCTGGGAATACTGTCTTCGATCAATGCGTATTCCGCCTTTGGCACCGCCGTAGGGGACATCTACAATGGCACATTTATAGGACATAAGGGAAGCCAGTGCCATGACCTCATTTGCATTCACCGAGGGTGCATAACGGATTCCTCCTTTTGTAGGCTGCATATGGTGACTGTGCTCGGCGCGGTATGCGTGTATTACATCAATGTCCCCGTTATCCCGCACAAGTGGGAAGCTTACATGATAGACACTGTTGCAGCATCTAATCTGTGCAAGCAATCCGGGAGCATGATCAGTGTGTGCCGCTGCACGGTCAAACATTTTGTTGACCTCGGCGAGGAAAGAACTGTGTTGCATGATTCAGGTCGGAAGGATGGTTATGGAAGCGCTTTCAATATTCGGTAATTTACGTGTTTATCCTACCATGTTTGTTAGTGTTTAGCTCAACTACTGCGGAGATGACTAAGGTATTCATCATGTAGGTCAGAAACTGCGCATTCGGGATAAATAGTCTTATCAGTTTCATTTTTGCGCATGCATCCCAAGCCACTCGTCTCAATGATAGCATTGAAAATTCCGGCAACTTCTCAGTCCGCCGCATGCATCTCAATGGTACTATAGCTGCCACCAGTAAAATTTATTGAGCTTAGTGAAGCTGTACTCCGTACGCACGGAAGAGGTGTACCAAGGGGTGATTCATACGCTGCTTAACTTCCCAGTTAACACAGACACCACGTCCCGGCGGTGGCTCGGAAAGTGTATAAAATGAGTTGTAAATCCCTTAACTTCCTCGAGTGGGGACATGCAGGTTTCTTCTCAATGGTTGATATTCACGTTAAATCGGATAATCTGAATTCGTGAGCGGAGAAATTTTGATTCATATCGTCTTGGTCATTGGATTGGCAGTTGGTGCGCAGTGGCTTGCATGGCGTATCCGGGTGCCGTCCATCCTTCTTCTGTTGGTTCTCGGATTTGTGGCAGGGCCAGTAACCAGGATACTCCCGCCCGAACATCTGCAAGGTGACTGGTTATTTGCTTTTGTCTCCTTGGCTATCGGTATTATTTTGTTCGAGGGTGGCCTGAATCTCAAGTTATCTGAACTGAGGGGCGTAGGTCGTGTGGTACTGAACCTGGTAACCATTGGTGTGGTGATCACCGGAGTACTTGCTGCTGTAGCTGCGCACTATGTGCTGGGCATGCCTTGGGAAATCGCTGCTGTGTTAGGGGCCATCCTGACCGTTACTGGACCGACCGTAGTGTTGCCCCTTCTCAGACATGTCCGACCAAGCGGCCGCGTTAATGCGATTGCAAAATGGGAAGGAATCACAATTGATCCAGTGGGTGCGATCTTCGCAGTCTTGGTGCTTGAAGCTGTGATTGTCATGCATGAGCATGGTCCGGGTGAGGGTGGTGGAGGCATGGTTGCTACGATTCTTCCTTCGCTGGAGGCGCTGTTGGCTATCGGAGCTATCAGTGTAGGTGTCAGTGTCCTGGGAGCCATGCTCATGATCTTTCTGTTACGCCGTCACCTGGTACCTGATTACTTGCAAAGTCCGCTGGCACTTACAGTCGTCATACTTGTGTTCGCCTTGTCGAATGAGTTACACGAGGAATCTGGACTATTTTCTGTGACTATGATGGGGGTGTTCCTTGCGAACCAACGGTATGTTACAGTCCGCAGCATAACCAAATTCAAAGAGGATTTACAAGTGCTCTTGATTGGTTGTCTTTTTATTCTTCTGTCGGCGCGCCTTGATCTGGAAGCATTGAATTATTTTGACGCTCGTGCCTTCATTTTCCTAGGCATTCTGATTCTGCTTATCCGGCCTATTGCGGTCGTATTTTCGAGCCTTCGTACCGGGCTTAATTGGAAGGAACAGGGTTTCATTGCGTGGTTGGCTCCGCGTGGCATTGTAGCTGCTGCTGTGGCATCGCTGTTTTCGGTTCGTATTGCAGAAGTTTACGGTGCTGATCTTGCAGGGCCGTTGGTACCAATTGTTTATATGGTCATTATCGGTACGGTCACGGTTTACGGATTGACTCTACAGCCGCTGGCTCGCGTGCTCAAGATGGCGGACTCAAACCCACAGGGTATTTTGTTTTTGGGGGCCAGTACGTGGGTGCAAAGTATTGCCAAGACCATTCAGGAACAGGGCATGGCAGTACTGTTGCTCGATGTTAACGAGAATAATATTCAGCGGGCGCATGAGCATGGATTACCGGCAGTTGCGGCAGATGCTCTGGGAGAACAGGTTTTCGATGAACTGGACTTGAGCGGAATTAAGCGTTTTATAGCAGCTACCTCCAACGATGAAACGAACTCGCTTGCCGCTCTTCGTTTTAAGGAGGTCTTTGAGGGTGGGGAGGTGTATCAGCCCGCAGCTCCTACCGTTCGTACTGAGACCTCACAGCTCCGTGTGCCGACATATCTGCGGGGACGTCCCTTATTTGGGGCAGCGCACACCGCACATGACCTGGAACGCCGTTATGAAGCTGGGGGAGCAGTACAAACTTTTGGAATTACGGAAGTGGGGACTTATGAGGCGCTCAAGGCGAAGTATCAAAACGACTTAATTTTACTCTTCATCGTTCGGGGGTCCAATCTTCTTGTCCATGCAGAAGAAAACGCTCTAATCCCACAACTGGGGGATATGGTGATCGTGATGCTGCCACCGTCATAGGTGGACGACAGCGAATTTTCTGTGATTTGGTTGACAATGCGTTCGTGGTCGTACTCTCTGAAGGTCACAGTATCAAGTGTTGCCAGGTTGCTGCTCCTACAATTCTGGAATCGGCGAGGGATTGGGCAGGGTCTACCGAGAAAATAAGGAGTCGGCCATTTTGGCACCGGGGGTGGTGCAGTGTACTCTGCTGCGCCTCATGCCAAAAATTGATTCATACATGGACCTTTTTTGCGAGTTCGAAAATATATCCTATTCCACTACTCCAAGTGCGGGCTCGTTTGGCAGGACGACTTGGAAGTCTCTCCCTTAATGAGCGCTTGCCCGGAAATTAAATATTGACCGCAAAATATCTATTTCCTGGCAGTGTCTGGCGACAACTAGAATTAAAGTCAGCGACAATGTTCCCTTCGGGAACTTGCAGACTACGGCTAGGTACTGCACCAATCAACCGTGGGTGGACCATCAAGATGACGTTTTTCCTGCAGCGGCCAAGTGCAAGTGATTCGTGCGCACTGAGGTTCTTTTTAGCTCTTTTGGCGGTTTCGATCATGTCGTGCTCGGAACCGGGTCCGAGCGTTGAAGAACAGTTGCAGATCGCACGCCAAGACTTTGATGCCTTTGACTTCTTGGCTGCACGCGACGGATTCGGAGAGGCCCTGAAACAGGATCCCGATAATGCCGAAGCGGCTTATGGTCATGCGCGTGTACTGATGGAACTCAATCAGTACGAGGACGCAGTTGCTGCATTTGAGTTGGCTTTATCGCTTGCTCCCGATAACCCACATGTGCACGAAGGCTACTTGCACACACTTGTCTGGGGTGGGAAATTGAGAGGTCGACGCGACTGGCTTGACCGCACCATTGAACTTGGCCAGGAAACCATACGGTCGTTCCCTGATCGAGTTGAGCCTTATGAGTCCGTTGAGGATGCTGTCGGCGAATTGAATCAATCAGAGAGATGGCTGCGGATTCTAGACGCACTGGCCATGAGATCTGAGGGGGCGTCGGCTTACAGAATCAACCATTCCCAAGTCTTTCGAATTCATCACATTAGGGCGCGCTTACTGGCTGCGCGTTCTTCGGGAGATGCAAATGCCGTCGCGACGATAGAAGATGAATTGAGGCATGAGCTTGAAGTTGCTGGCGCAGCTGAGGATGGAGTGGCCGAGGCTGACATGGAAACCAAACTTGGTCGCCAGTACTTTTTGGCCTTCGGATACGAATTGTTGGACGATGCTGATGAGCAGCGCAAGTGGCTAAATCACCTGGATGAGACACCTGAGGGGCGCGAAATGAACGGGGCAATGATTCATTTCGATGTGTACTATATGGATCATTTTGTATCAAGGGACAGCTCATTTGAACAGCGGCTCGAGATTATTGAGCGGTGGAAACTGCGTTTCTTGCCGGCTTGGGAAACAGGTGACGTATCGGCATTTCGTGTGGCTTTGTCTCAGGAGCAATCCATTCTCGAAGACGAAGCAATTCGGCAAAATGAGGAGAGCGGGCAGATTGATGAGGATTTACTTGACCGTCTTGTCAGTAATGGGCGCGACCTTGTACGACTGGAGACTTGGTCAGGCGCTAGTGCCTACCGTTGGATTACTGAATTGCTGATTGGCCTTGACGTGAGACACGAGGTGGCCCTGGCGTTCGCCGATGAAGCTATTGCGGGGCTTAAGGAGAATCGTGCGGGCCTGATTTACCCGGGCGTGTCTCTGGACCAAATTAATCGTACTCGAGAGAATTGGATTGCGAGTATGGAGCGCCTTCGCGGCCTAACGCTGGTCGGACTGGACCGTCATACGGAAGCAGAGGAGGTCTTTAGGCAACTCGTTGCCAATGCTCCTCGCTCCGATCGCCTTGCTGCACTGGGCGAACTGCTCGCGGAGCAAGGATCCAATGAGGAGGCATACGAACTACTGGTGGCTGCCTTGGGTCACGATGCCCAAGACGAACGACTTCGAAATAGCGCTGACAGAATTCGTCAACTCGTGGAGGAGATCGCATTGGCGTTAAATCACGATGAGGTAAGGCTGGACGCCGAGATAGACAGCATCCGCATTGAGGTCGCTGATGCTGCCCGCCAGCACCTGATAGAAGACCGACTTGACCGGGTGGCTCCAGACTTCAATTTAACCGACACCGAAGGCAATCAATGGCGTCTCTCGGAGCTGCAGGGCAAGGTTGTCGTGCTCAATTATTGGGCCACCTGGTGTGGCCCGTGCCGTCAGGAGTTTCCGCATTACAGCTCCATGGTAGACTCATATGCGTCAACCGACGATGTGGTATTTCTCGCGATCACCACTGACGACGACCATAGTTTGACGCGCGAATTCCTTAGAGAGAATGACTATCGCTTTGCGGTACTGTTTGATGAAGGTAGTGCCACAGATTTCCATGTGAACGGTATTCCGGCCCATTTTATTCTAGGGCCCGAGGGGCGCATTCAGTACGCCACGTCTGGATTCCCGGGTGCAGAAAAGTACAATGAGGAGATGCGTTGGCGAATAGATGCACTACGCACAGGAGATGTCGTGCCAGTACAACTTGATTAGCTTGGAGGGAGACGTGATGGCGCAAGCCTGGTGTGTGGCACTATCGATCTGACCAAGAGGAAGCTCAGAGCGACTCTTGTGTTCCGACGCTAAGACCCAGAACCCTTGGGCCGGGTCGTCCTATATCCGATCTTGCGGCGACGATACCGATCTTTTTTGCCCAACACATGATTGCGCTTGAATCAGCACAGGGCTCTAGCTCACAGTCAACCTATCGACAGTGTCACAGGCCAATACGTGCACACGCATTGAACTTTGCGTTCTGCTACAATAAACAAAGTCGGTGTATGTCAGTGGGCAACTGATTGCATACACGTTCGGCTTGGTCCACGAGGCGGACGACATGCACACAGGGGACCGATTCCAGTGAGTATCAAGCTCGAGAGGGCTCTGCACTGGCAACGGTTACGTCCCATAAGTGGACTGCATCACATGCAGTCCACGTGAGATTCCATTTCCAGACTGTCGCCAGACTTATATGTACTTACAGATCCCAATACAAGGAACGCAACGTTTTGACGTTAAGGCTAGAGCTATTTTTGATAGCGTATAGATCAGTCTGCAGGGCGCCGAGAGCTGTGCAACTGCACGGGGGATCTATTACGGCGCATGCGAAGATTTAGCAGCTCCACCAGGAGTGAGAAGGCTATCGCGAAGTAGAGATACCCCTTCGGGATATGCAGCTCAAAGCCTTCGGCGATCAACGCCATGCCGATTAGAAGCAGGAAGGACAGTGCAAGCATCTTGATGGTCGGGTTTTTCTCAATAAACCTTGAAATTGAGCCGGCCGAAATCATCATCACGATGATCGCGATGACGATGGCTATAATCATGATCTCCACCCGATCGGCCATACCAACTGCCGTGATTACAGAGTCCAGAGAAAAAACAATATCCAGAAGCAGGATCTGGACCATCACATGGGAAAAAGAAGCTACAACCATCTTCTTATGCGAAGATTCAGGTCTCTCAAGTTTGTCGTGGATTTCATGTGTGGCCTTGGCCAGCAGGAAAAGTCCTCCGCCGACCAGGATCAGGTCTCGTCCAGAGATTTCCTGACCAAGTACCTCAAACAGTGTGGCCTCGAGGCGCATGATCCAGCTCAGTGACAACAGTAGTACAATGCGGCCAAACATCGCGAGGGCCAATCCCAGAAAACGTGCGCGCGGTTGCTGACTCTCGGGTAGCTTGGATGAAAGAATGGAAATAAAAACGATATTATCAATGCCCAGAACCACCTCCAACAGCGTAAGTGTTGCGAGGGCTATGAGGGCTTCGGGGCTTGTAATCCAGTCCACGGGCTATCTCTTTTTTGGTGAAGTAAATTGTTTAGGTCGTAAACTTAGGCACAATGAATGGATCTTTCGCACAAAACTAACAAAATGATCTTCCCCGATGCGAGAACCAGGATGATTGCTATTCTCGGTCATCCAGTCAGGCATTCATTTTCGCCCATCATCCATAATACTGCGCTGAGGCACCAGGGATTGAACTTTGTCTACCTGGCTGTAGATGTCCTGCCGAATCGTCTGCCGCAGGCTTTACAGGGACTGTCAGCACTGGGTTTCGCCGGAGCGAATGTAACGCTTCCCTACAAGGAGGCAGTATTGCCGTACATTGACAGCCTCTCCAGTGCGGCCAAGGCTGTGGGTGCGGTTAATACGATTGTATGTAAGGGAAACCAGCTTTATGGTGATAACACGGACATTGAAGGTTTTCTATCTCCGTTAAGGGGGATGGAGCTTAAGGGCAAGCCGATGGTTTTGCTGGGTGCAGGTGGCGCAGCACGGGCCGTGGTTTATGGTTTACTCAAACATTATAGTCCGCGTCCACTGACCGTGGTGGCACGAAGGATTGACCAGGCAGAAAGACTGGTGAATGACCTTGCAATGTTGTGTGGTGATGGGGAATTGAATGTGACAGATTTTGCATCTGCGGCGGTGAGTATTCGCCAAAGTCAGCTGATCGTTAATTCGACACCGGTAGGGATGCACCCGAATACCCAGGAAACCCCCTGGGAGCAGCGAGAAGATTTCTCTTCGGGTCAAGTTGTCTATGACCTAGTTTACCGACCGAGCCGTACCCGATTACTTGAGGATGCCGAATCTCGTGGGGCAACCGTGATTGGGGGACTAACCATGTTGGTGGAGCAGGCCGCTGCCGCGTACAGGCAGTGGACGGATCAGGATTTGCCAATTGAGGTTGCATATGGTACATTGAAGAGCTTACTTGACTAAAAATCCATCTTTGGGAATGTTTTATCGCTATTCGATCGCATTACTGTCACTGTTTTGTTTTGTTGTTCTTCCTGTGATGGCGCAGGTAACCGGACTCGGAAGCACAGTGTTTGAGAATTCCGGTGCAGAAGAGGCACAGGATGCGTTCTCTCGCGGCGTCCTCTTGTTGCACAGTTTTGAATATGAAGATGCCCGTGAGGCTTTTTCGGAGGCACGCAGCATAGATCCTGATTTCGCCATGGCTTATTGGGGGGAGGCGATGGCATATAATCATCCAATCTGGATGCAGCAGAATACAAAGAAAGCCCGGGATGTGCTGCGTGAGCTTGCTACGGACCTGCAGGGACGTCTGGCAAAAGCACCCACGACGCGTGAGAAGGATTATCTGCGTGCGGCAGAGGCGTTGTACTTCAGTGAGGGAGACAAAAGGACGCGGGATTTTGCATTTGAAGAGCATATGGCTGCCCTGTCTGCCAGGTACCCGGATGACCTGGATGCGGCTGCATTTCACGCACTCTCAATCCTAGGTTTGGCGCATCATGGCCGCGATTTTGTATTGTATATGCGTGCGGCTGCAATTGCTGAGGAAGTATTCGCTAAAAATCCGCAGCACCCGGGTGCTGCACACTACCTGATTCATTCGTACGACGACCCTATTCATGCACCACTTGGGTTACGTGCAGCACGCACGTACGCAAACATTGCACCTGAGGCGGCTCATGCCCTTCATATGCCGTCGCACATTTTCACTGCAATGGGGATGTGGCCTGAGGTTGCATCGGCCAATGAGGCGTCGTTTGCTGCAAGTGATGCGCGTATGCGACGAAAAGAGCTGAGTGTGAATGCGCGCTCTTTTCATGCCAGACATTGGCTTGCTTACGCTTATTTACAACAGGGTCGCCATGCAGAAGCCGAGGAGTTGCTTAAAGACATGATCAGCGACGCTGAGGAAAGCGGTAGTACGATGGCACGAAGGCACTTGGTTTCCATAACGCTGTCTTACCTCGTGGAAACGGAGCAGTGGGACTCGGACTATGCACAAATTGAAGTAGACACTGAGGGACTGGGTCCTAACAGTATTGCGAACATACTCTTCATCAGAGGCAACGCAGCTTTGGCAAGCGGTGATGAAGAGGGGGCACGAAAGGCAGTGAGCGACCTAATGCATTTGGAGGACGCAGAGGTAGGTGAGTTACTCCAGCATCAACTAAAAGCGGACCTCTTGGCATTGGAAGGTAATCTGGATGGTGCAATTGATTTGCTCAAGACTGCAGCGGATATAGAGGCTGCCAGACCGATGGAGTTTGGCCCCCCCAAACCTGCAAAGCCGACTTATGAACGCCTTGGCGAGTTTTACCTAAAGGCCGAAAAGGGGGCAGATGCCATGAAAGCATTCGAAATTTCTTTGGCGAGAGCACCTGGGCGGTCATTGTCCCTTATGGGTATGGTTGCTGCGGCAAAAATGAAGGGGGATCAGAATGCACATAAGGAGGCAACTGCCAGATTGGAGAAAAATTGGGAAAGGGCGGATTCCAATGTTGTTAAATCGCTTCCAATTCCCGACTGAGCTTGCGTTTTCGCTTATGTTGCTGACGTGTGTATCTGTCAAAAAGCATCATGACGATGCTATCGAAGGTCAGGGACAGAACCTGATGATCTCCTACTGTAGCACGGTTTCGACCATGGTAGGTGAACCCACAAGGGTAATTACACCCGCAAAACAACGGAGAAGCGCAGAAAAGAACACTGCTTTGACAGAGTTGGGCGTGTCTGCTCTTCTTTATCCTTTTGGGAATGCTGTCCGGGCCTTATGAGAGCCAAAACCGATCAATTGAGATAGTTTTTGGTAGTTCACTGCTTTGCATCAAATTGGGTTGCTGAACATTTTGAGGTGTGTGTGAATGAAATTTTGGATTCAGTTATGCTTTCCGGCAGTGCTGCTGCTTGCTATACTGCCAGGCACACATGCCCAAGTAGCGAAGACCCCAAAGCATGAATTTCGGGCTGCTTGGATCGCAACGGTTTATGGGTTGGATTGGCCGCGGGAGGGAGCAGGTGAGTCTCAGCAGAAGAGGGATTTGCGGCAGCTTTTGGATCATCTCCAGAACGCAGGAATCAACGCGGTAATTTTCCAGGTGCGTTCGATCGGAGATGCCATGTACGAATCCAACTATGAGCCATGGTCCCACTACCTAACGGGTAGACAAGGAAGGGATCCTGGTTACGATCCCTTGGCGTTTGTCATCGAAGAGTCCCATAGCCGAGGTATGGAGTTGCATGCGTGGTTTAATCCCTACCGGGTCAACAATGGCACGTTATTCACACCGGCAGATAACCACGTTACGGTAACGCATCCGGAGTGGACCTATAAAGCCGGACCGTTAACACTGCTGGATCCGGGTAAAGAGGATGTGCGCAATTATGTCGTCTCCATCATCATGGATGTGGCACGTCGCTATAACATTGACGGGGTCCATTTTGACGATTATTTCTATCCGTATCCACCCAATCAAATTACTACGCAGGACAGCCAGACATTCCAGACTGAGAGTCGAGGGTTCATGAGTCTGTTTGATTGGCGCCGAGATAATGTCAATCTTCTGGTCGCACAGATTGCCGACAGTTTGCGCTCGTTTGACTCGGCGATCAAGTTTGGAATAAGCCCGTTTGGTATCTGGAAGAATAATGTGCCGCCAGGAATTCGCGGGCTTGATGCTTACAGCGTAATCTATGCGGACGCTACTGCCTGGATCAGGCAAAAGACCATTGATTATCTCGCGCCACAATTGTATTGGCCCTTCGGAGGTGCCCAGGCCTACGAAAAACTGGCACCTTGGTGGGCGGATCAAATAGACGATCGACATTTGTACCCGGGCCATGGACTTTATCGAACTGAGGCGTCCTCTCCGATCAGTCCGATGGAAATCCCCAACCAGGTCGCTTTCAACCGGGATTACTGGGGGATTCATGGGAGTATATTCTTTCGGGCACGTCATATAGCCCCTGGTCGCGGAGGAAATTTTGCACAGACCATGCGGGATGGACTCTATCAATACCCTGCGCTCACTCCATCCATGGATTGGAAGGATCAGACCGTGCCCACTGCTCCTCTTAACCTAGTTGCTTCGCAGGACGGCGGCGCAATTTTGCTGAAATGGGATCCTCCCGACGAAGCTCCTGCACGCTATACAGTATATCGTGTAAGAAGTGAATCAGAGCCGGATGTAACCACTGCTGCACAGGATGCGCGCAATTTGATTGCCATTGCCGGGGAAACCACAGTAATAGATATCCCGAGTGCAGATGCCGGAAAGCATTGGTATTTCGTGCAGTCTGTAAGCTCTAATTCTATTGAGAGTGATCCGAGTAACGCAGTAGTATCTCCGATACAAACGGGTCGGGATCCGGAGTTGGCTGGGCAAGGCCTCAGTATGGTAATATATCCTACCGTATTCGAGCAACAGGCACAGGTTGAGTACACATTGCAGGAGCCTGGAACCGTTACTTTGCAGGTGGTTGACGTGATTGGGCGGAGTCGAGTCACGCTGATTGGGGACGAGTACAGGCAGCCTGGTCAGCATGCACTAACCATCAATGCAAGTGAGTATGCGCTGGCGAACGGAGTCTACTGGCTGGTTCTCCGGAAGGATAATCAGCAGATCGTGCGTAGGCTCATGCTTGTTCGATAATGAGTACCCGCTTGCAGATAAGAAGGGCTGCACTTCCTCTCGTGACCGAATTTCCAGCCCCATACAAATGGGACTGTTTGGGCCTCGAGCAGTCCAAGAAGTGTCGCATTGTTGGGTACCACGCTCGGTTGTATTTGACCGGTAGAATTTCCGGTGTCGGTACTCTTGGACTGAGGAAGCCTGCAGTTTCCAGCAACCGCCACATGCCCCGAAAGTAGCAAGACGATCAAAGATGGAGCATTAGGGATGGCGCGTGCAGGGCAGAATTTTTACGGAGTTTATTTTTTATGCAGATTCGAAGTAACTCCCAATCCAAGTGCTTCTTTCCGTAGTGGGCCAATAATAGCTTCAAATGGTTGGTAAACCCTTGGAAGTTCAGTGAAAAGTATCTGGCGGGTGTCCACATCTCCCTCGCAGCCCGGCACATCCTTGGTTCTGCAGTGGTCCGTTAGCTTCCAATCAGTGCAAAGACACCTCCGGCGAGCAGTCCGCCAATGATTGGCCCCAAAACGGGAATCCAGGCGTAACTCCAGTCACTGTCGCGTTTGCCTCTGATCGGGACCAGTGCGTGAACAATGCGTGGACTGAGGTCCCGGGCAGGGTTAATGGCGTATCCTGTGGTACCTCCCAGGGTCAACCCGATCGCCAGTACTACTGCACCAACGGGGAGTGCATCCAAAGCGCCAAGGCCAACATCCGGCTCTACCATGTATAGCACGGCGAACACCAGGACGAAGGTTGCAATGATTTCACTCAGAAGGTTTGATACGTTGTTGCGGATAGCGGGCGCTGTGCAGAATACAGCTAATTTTGCGTCCGCATCATCCGTCGCGTCGAAGTGATCACGGTAATGCAGCCAGACCAGAAATGCTCCCAGCCCCCCTCCCAAAAATTGTGCTGCAAGGTACGTGGGGACCGAGGTCCATTCAAAACTTCCCGCAAATGCCAGCCCAAGCGTAACCGCTGGATTGATGTGAGCACCGCTGTACTTGGCTACGATGAATACTGCTATGAAGACGGCTACGCCCCAGCCAAAATTGATGGCAATCCAGCCGGCGCCGCTCCCCTTGGTATCTTTGAGCACTACGTTTGCAACGACCGCGTCTCCGAGAAGAAGCAGCATTGCGGTACCAATAAATTCACCCAGAAATGGACTCATGGTTGATGCAGATTATGACTTGAAGGTTGTTATTAACGATCCCAGCCTTTGGAGCGTTCAACAGCAGCAGACCAGGAATCCATAAGTGCAGATGCGACTGAACGTGACATTTGTGGCTCAAAGGTTTGGTCTGTTTGCCACAACTGGCTAAGATCATCAGGATCGGCCCACTGTTCCACTGCTATTCCTGCGAGGTAAGCAGCACCCAGTGCGGTCGTTTCGCTTACGACAGGTCGGATCACGGGCACATCCAGAATATCTGCCTGAAACTGCATGAGCAGATTATTTGCCGTTGCCCCTCCATCTACGCGCACTTCCTTGAGACCCACACCGGCATCTGCCTCCATAGCCCTGATCACATCTGCGCTCTGGTATGCGATACTTTCGAGTGCTGCCCGGGCAATATGAGCTGCATTGCTGCCACGTGTCAGTCCTACAATTGTGCCTCGAGCATAGGGATCCCAGTGTGGTGCCCCCAGTCCGGTAAAGGCCGGCACAATGGTTACTCCGCCATTATCCGGCACTTGTGATGCAAGCGCTTCAACTTCGGAAGATGAGGCAATAAGTCCAAGCTGATCTCGCAGCCATTGAACGACTGCACCGCCAACAAAAACACTACCCTCGAGGGCATACTGCACCTCATTGTTCAACTTCCATGCGATGGTGGTGAGGAGTTTGTTCGTGGAAGGGACGGCGTTTGTCCCTGTATTCATAAGCAGGAAGCAGCCCGTACCATAGGTATTTTTTACCATACCGGGTTTTGTGCACACCTGCCCGAAGAGGGCAGCTTGTTGATCGCCGGCAATTCCCGCGATAGGGACAGGAGCACCTAAGAGAGTTGTTTCTCCAATCACACCGCTTGATGGAACGACGTCTGGCAGGATTTCCTGCGGCACATTCAGCAGTGCGCATAGTTCGTCGTCCCAGTCATGTGTATGCATGTTATAGAGCAGTGTACGGCTTGCATTCGAGACATCGGTGCAGTATTGTCTGCCGTTCGTCAACTTCCAGATTAGCCATGTATCCACTGTACCGATGCACAAGCGGTCCGCTGCCGCCATATCTCGTGCATTCGGAACGTGATCCAATATCCATTTGATTTTTGTGCCGGAGAAGTACGGGTCCAGTATCAGCCCGGTGTGTGACTGGAATAAGTCTGCGTGTCCATCAGAACGCAATTGGTCGCATTGGCCGGCGGTGCGGCGATCCTGCCAGACAATGGCGTTATAGATGGGGTGACCGGTGTCCCGATCCCACACAACGGTAGTTTCGCGCTGGTTGGTGATTCCGATTGCCTTCATATCCTGACAGAGCAGTCCGCAGTTCTGCAATACCTCGTGGGCTACCGACAGTTGGGAGTTCCAGATAGCCATTGGATCGTGTTCGACCCATCCAGGCTGAGGATAAATCTGGGGGAATTCCTGCTGTGCCATTCCTACAATAGAACCCTCTGCGTCGAAAATAATAGCACGCGAGCTTGTGGTTCCCTGATCAAGGGCAAGAATGTATGACATGCCTGGCGGAGTGTAAGTTGACACAAATATACTACTCAATGCAACCAGGCGGGTATCTAATCGTAGGTCAACTAAGGGCCATCTTCCAATTGTTGTATGGATATCGTGACTATCATCACCGCAACCGCACTGCTTCTCATAGCTATCGGAATCGGGCATAGGGGCAACGGCTCTTGGGTTATCCTGGCAGGTTTTGTCCTAGGTATTGGTGCGGTGATTGCACGGCTCTGGTCGGGAGGTGGATTTATTCAGGTGATCATTGAACTGCTTAGGGATGGCGGTATCAGTCTGCTTCTGGCTGCAGCATACATGGGGTTCAGAAAGTTGGCAGACAATGCACGCCCTTTTGTTATCCTGGGAGTCGCCTCTCTAGTATTGGCAGGGTTACTGTTTGGAGCCAAACATCTTTGGCAATCAATTTGGCATCAAACGGAGCAATCTGTTTTGGTTGAGTTGGGACCCGATGATTCAATCCTTGAGATAGAGGGTATCCTGGACAGTTTTGCTGAAACCTGGGAGCGTGCATTTCCTGAGCTTACGCTTGCCGAGGATGTAGACCTGGCACAGGTCTATCTGGTCAGCGTGTCTTCACGCCGTGCGGAAACCATGATGTCTGCTCTCAGAGCAGACACAGAGAATGTTGATCACGTGGAACTCAATGTGGATATCAGTCTGTCTCTTCCTCCCTCCGACGGGACTGAGTACGAATCGGGAAGTGCAGTTTTGGAAAATGATCCACATGTAGGCCAGCAGTGGGCACTGGATGCTATTCAGGCGCACGAAGCTCATGCAGTTCTGGAGGATACAAGCCCTGTACGCAAGGCTCGCGTTGCCATACTGGATACCGGGATTGAATCTGATCACGAAGACCTGAAGGCGGTCTATACCACGGGGGTTACAGGGGATGAACATGGACATGGAACGCACTGTGCCGGAATTGCCGGTGCGGCCACCAACAATGGGCTTGGGGTTGCGTCATTGAACTGGGAGGGACGGTTTGTCGAATTGTTGGGGTTCCAAGCCCTCGGAGATGCGGGTCGAGGTTCGTTGGAGCAGATAGCACAGGCAATCATTGATGCTACGAGGGCCCAGGCGGATGTGATTTCTATGTCATTAGGCAGCAAGTCTGACGTACCGCCTCGCGTGTTGACGAACGCCGTGGAGTACGCAATCAACCGTGGGGTTATCGTGGCCGCTTCAGCGGGCAATGCCAACGAGGATGCGATCGACCATTTTCCATCCAATATTGATGGCGTGATTGCAGTCGCAGCGGTTGATAGAGATCTCATGAAGGCCGGTTTTTCCAATACGGTTGGCAGTCTTTCCCGTCCGATTGCAGCGCCGGGGGTTGACGTGCTGTCTTCCTTCATCGAAGGAACATACAAACCCATGAGTGGCACGTCTATGGCCACTCCTGTTGTGACGGGATTGCTGGGGGTTATGAGGTCCATGAACCCCGAGCTTACGACGGATGAGGCTTACTTGATTCTGTACGAAACAGGTACGGAAGTGCCTGACACCCCGGCGGTAGGCCGTGTGATCAATGCCGCTGCAGCCCTTGAACGCACTATGCGCACAACAGCCCTGTAGCCGGAGCTATTCCCGCACCTCCACGATCATTTCGATTTCCACGGCGATTCCAATCGGGAGGGAGTTCATGCCGACGGCTGCCCGTGCATGCTTTCCAATCTCGGGACCAAACACTTCTACGAGTAAATCTGAACAACCGTTGATGACGTTTGGGTGCTCGGTGTAGTCTGGGGTTGCATTGACCATACCATTCACCATGACAATACGCGTAACCCGACTCAAGTCGCCGATCTCCTGTTTTAGTGAGGCTAAGAGAGCAATTCCCGTTTGTCGGGCAGCTGCGTACCCTTCTTCGAGTGTAAGGTCTCTCCCTAGTTTACCTGTGATGTATTTGCCATCAGGCAAATAGGGCCCGTGTCCAGCGAGAAAGACAAGATTACCGGTCTGTACTGCCCGCACATAATTGGCCACAGGGGAAGGTGGGTCGGGCAGCTGAATGCCTAGTGCATCCAGGCGTTGTTCGGGGCTCAGTTCTTGGCCGTGAACAGCGCCAGTGATGAGAGCGAGTAGAAGAATGAGGCAGAGTCTGGTTTGCATGTTAGTGTCTTCGAAAAATCTCGTGCTAGTGAGTTGAACGGGTAGTGATGGTGTGGTATCAGAGTTTTTAGTTCGAATTTCGAATACTTCTTTCCCGATGACTCATATTAATGGGAGGGCAACGGTCCAATGAGTCTGATAAACCGTCTGTCGGATCCCTGGATGTGAGCGGAGGCCTTTGAACAATGAACTGATTTTCCCACTGGAGGCATCCATCGGTCGATTAGGCCTGATCGAGTACAGTTTGGAATTTTTTATCGGATATATTGCCGCCACAGATGATCAAGGCAAGCCGCTTTTTAGTCAAGTTTTTCTTGTATCCCAGGAAACAGGCAACTGCAACCCCTGCGGCTCCTTCGATTTTTATACCGTGCTCGTGATAGACGCGGCGCATAGCGTCGGCAATCTCCTCTTCCGTAGCCGTAACCCATTCGTCCACTAAATCCGTGCACAGTGGGAGGGTAATTGTATCAGAGTCAATTTGGCCAGCTGTACCATCGGAAAGAGTGGGTAGTGAAGGTTGCTCAACGACACGTCCAGCTTCAACAGATGCCTGCATCATGTTGGATCTTGCGGGTGAGCACCCGATAATCCTGACAGTTGGAAGGTGGTTTCTCAGCACAAGTGCCAAACCGCTGATCAATCCGCCGCCCCCTACAGCAGCAAAGACATAGTCCAAGGATCCTGCCTGACGCAATAGTTCAACCCCAACTGTACCCTGGCCTGCTATGATCTGCCAATCGTTGTAGGGAGAGATAAACACGCTCCTCTCTCGCTCTGCTACACGTCGAGCCTCACGTTCTGCGTCTATTCCGTCATCTCCATTGAAAATGAGATCCGCAACGCCTTCGCGAAGAGCTTCAGCCTTATGCTTTTCTGTCGTGACGGGTAGATAGATCGTTCCCTTTACACCAAAATCCTGCAGAACACGGGATACCGCAAGGCCATGATTACCTGTAGATGCCGCAACCAGGGGACGTAGCGGTTCTCTCAGCGATAAGAGTTTGTTCAGTGCTCCTCTGTACTTGAAGGATCCGGTATGTTGTTCGTTTTCGAGTTTGAGGAAAACCGTTGCTCCGCAGTCTTTTCCGAGTTGTTTCGACCGCAAAGCTTTAGTTTCAACTACCTCTCCTTTCAATCTCCTTGCAGCGTCCATTACGTACCGATAAGCTCGCCAGCGAGTGACGTGGTATGCAGCAGGGATGGCTGCACGTTTTGCCAGATATGCTTTTCTCACAGGTTTATCAAAACGCTCAATGGCGTAGCGTAAAGCAGTGCGGGGTAGAACTACGGTGGGGTCATCCAGGAATTCGACAAGTACGGACTCATCGCGTTTACCAACCTCACGAAGCATCCAACCGCAGGCCTTGTGGATCAAATCTTCCTGATCGTGTGCCAAGATATCTGAAAGAGCAAGTGTATCGTTGTACTGATCCCGTTTGATGAAATAGTACGTGGAGACTACTGCTATGCGGCGCTCCCACAGGTTGTCACTTCGGGCGAGTGTATATAATGGTGTCCGCGGGCGCTTGAAGAGGTAGGGTCCCAGGATCTTGTGTGCACTTGTATCAACCAGATCCCAGTTGTTAACAAAGCAGGTGTGTTTCAGGTATGCGTTGTACACCTTGTACTGATTACCGCGCTTGAAGGCGTGAACGAGAAGGCACAGGGCTACGAATCGGTCCTCGTGATAATCGGATCGCAGCAGCACGAGCATTTCATCAAGCGAGACTTTCTTCCAGTTCTGCGCGACTCTTCGCAGTTCCGGCACGCGAATCCCACGAAAGATATCCCCCTCGCCGTATTCTCCGGGGCCGGTTTTAAAGAAGCGCTGAGCATGTGCTGCTTTCACGGGGTCCCCCATACTCGCCAACAGTTCCTGAATATCGTTAGCGGTCATCCTGGTGGAACCCCTTGCACATAAACGCGTGTCCCTCCGCTGCCCAATAATAATTTTTGTTTAAGCATGGTTGAGGAGCTTTTGCGGCGTGCCGAAACGTACATACCGGAAGATTACGATCCTAAACTCTACAAAATACGTCATTCGGCTGCGCATATCATGGCTCAGGCCGTGCTGGAGCGCTTTCCGGAGGCGAAGCCTACCATAGGCCCGCCAATTGAGGATCGTTTCTACTACGACTTTGAGATGTCGTCTCCTCCGCATGAGGAGGATCTGTCCTGGATTGAGGATCGAATGCGGACGATCATTAAAGAGCGTCATCGTTTTGAGGTCCGTGAGGTGGCATTGGACGAAGCCCGTATGCTTTTTGCAGACAATCCTTACAAGATCGAGCTGATTGAAGAATTGGCGGCCCAGGACGCAGATACACCGTTGACAGTCTATCAGCAGGCATCCTTCATTGATCTTTGCCGGGGACCGCATGTTCCCCACACCGGTTACCTTAAGCCCAATGGGATCAAGTTGTTGAGCATTGCGGGGGCTTATTGGCGGGGAGATGCAGAGAAACCGCAATTAATTCGCATCTATGGCACAGCGTGGAAGAATAGTACGCAGTTGCAGGAATACCTGGATCGTCTGGAGCAGGCTCGTGCCAGAGATCACCGGGTCCTGGGAAAGAAGTTGGAGCTGTTCATGTTCAGTGAGAAGGTCGGGCCGGGGCTGCCGCTTTGGCTTCCGGCGGGTACTACACTTCGAGAAACATTGGTGAATTTTTTACGCGAAGAACAACTTCGGCGCGGCTATGAACCCGTGATCACACCACATATAGGGCATCTGGATCTTTATCGAACCAGTGGGCACTATCCGTATTACAGTGCAAGTCAGTTTCCACCTATGAGCTCACATGGTATGGACGGTTACCTGCTCAAACCCATGAACTGTCCGCATCATATTCAGATTTATGCACATAAGCGGCGCAGCTATCGGGAGCTGCCCGTAAAGCTAGCAGAATTTGGACAGGTTTACCGATATGAGCAAACGGGTGAGCTTGGCGGCTTGACACGTGTACGTGGTTTTACGGTGGACGATGCGCATATTTTTTGCCGACACGATCAAGTTGAAGAGGAAATCCGGGATTCCGTAGATCTTGCACTTCAGGTGTTGGGTGCATTGGATTTTAAGGATTACAGCGTGCAATTGTCCCTCCGCGACCCCAGCAACCATGATAAGTACACAGGTACAGTAGAGGTTTGGGAAGCTGCTGAAGATTCGATGCGAAAGGTGGTGCAGGAGATGAATCTGGATGTCCACGAGGAGCCTGGGGAGGCGGCCTTTTATGGGCCGAAGATCGATTTTATGGTTCGGGATGCGCTTGGGCGGCAATGGCAATTAGGTACCGTCCAATTGGATTATAATCTACCTGAACGCTTCGACCTCTGGTATACAGGTGCAGATGACGGACGTCATCGTCCGGCCATGATTCATCGGGCGCCGTTTGGTTCACTGGAGCGATTCATTGGTGTCTTGATTGAGCACTGTGCGGGCATATTTCCGTTATGGTTGACACCGGAGCAGGTACGTGTAATGTCAATTTCTGAGCGATTTGCGGATTACGCCGGTGAGGTGCATGCCAGGCTTCAGCAGGAAGGGTTACGTGCGACACTGGATGTGCGCAGTGAAAAGATCGGCTATAAGATCCGGGAAGCTCAGCTGATGAAGCTGCCGTATATGTTGGTACTTGGTGCGCGAGAGGTTGAGCACGGGACCGTATCGGTGCGTGCACGTTCGGGTAAAGACCTGGGAGGAATGACGCTAAGTGCTTTCCTGGAACTGATCAGCGAGGAGCGCACTCCCATCATGGAGGATCCAAACTGACACGTCCTGTATTTGTCAGTCTGTTCGCATAGCGATGAGAGAAGCATCAGGTGGTTGCGAATACCCACGAAGGAAGTTATATCGTCGCGGGACGCGATGCCCAGGTCGGCAAATCTTTCAGTTGCCTGTGTAGCGCTTCGAAAGAGTCTGTGATACTTTCTTGGATACGCTCTACGGCATCCTCAAGAGGGATAATTACGAGATTTTTGCTGCGTCTGCGGCCAAATTCCACACCGCCCCGGTTCAGTGATCGGGAGCTGACTGTGCACCTGAGCGGCATGCCCCGCAGGTCAGCATCCGCGAATTTAATGCCGGGGCTAACTTCTCTGTCATCGTAAAGTACCTCTACGCCGGCTGTAAGCAACGCATGATAGAGTGCTTCGGCTTTCTCCTTTACTTCTCCAGAGCGTCCCAAGGATACCAGAACTACATGGTACGGAGCAACGGAAATGGGTAGGTCCATACCATAGTCGTCGCTGTATTCCTCAGCAATGCAGGCCAGTGCGCGTCCGACTCCAATTCCGTAGGATCCCATGACGATGGGGCGCTCCACACCGGTTTCATCGGTATAAGTAGCTCCCATGCTCCCACTGTACCGGGTACCCAACTGGAAGATATTGCCTACCTCTACGCCACGAACGACACGCAAAGGTTTGCCATCAATCGGGTCCGGTGCACCATCATAGGCCAGTGCAATTGGGGCGACAATATCGGCGGTAAAATCCCGGCCATAGTTCGCTCCGGTGAAATGCCAGTCGTGCTCATTGGCCCCGACTACCAGATTCATTGATTCAGGGATGAGGTCATCTACGACGGTGATCACCTTGGTGCGATCAAGATCTCGCAGTGAGGCGTAGCCTGGTACGCACCCTGCGGCGGCAATTTCCTCGGCTTCTGCAGGGCGCAGGACTTGTGCTTTGACGGCGTAACGCAGTTGCAGCTCATTAATTTCCATATCTCCCCGAACACAGGCAGCAATAAGCTTAGGTGGTGCTTCTGTCCCAAAGTCACCCATAAAGAAGACCATTTTGCCGGTCTGACGTGTACTGACGCCACAGAAGGTTGCCACTTTATCGATGGTAGATTGCCCGGGTGTGTGGACGCGTTTCAGGGGTGCCGGTGTATCGGCAGGTTCCGGTTTTTTTCGGAAGGTCGCTACATCCAGATTGGACGCGTAGCCGGTTTCCTCACAAATAGCCAGAGAGTCTTCGCCAATAGGGGTGATGTACATGAATTCGTGAGCGACCTTGCCCCCCATCATTCCGGGATCACTCTGTACTGCGACCAGCTTCAGGCCGAGTCGTGCACCAATACGATGGTAGGCATCATAATGCGCTTCGTATTGGGTTTGAAGACCATCAAAATTGGCATCCAGTGTGTACGAGTCTTTCATGACGAACTCTCGCACGCGAATAAGACCTCCCCTGGCCCGGGGTTCATCCCGGAACTTGGTTTGCATATGGTAGACCATTTGGGGGAGTTGCCGGTAGGAGCGGATCTCTGATTTACAAAGAGTGGTAACGACCTCTTCGTGGGTCATGGCCAGCACGAGATCCCGACCTCTGCGGTCCTGAAGGCGGCCCATTTCGTCTCCGATTTCATACCAGCGTCCAGATTCCTGCCAGACTTCGGCTGGATGCACTACGGGCATACACATTTCCTGCCCGTTAATCGCATCCATTTCTTCGCGCAGGATTTGCTCAATTTTGCGTAAGGATCGATGTGCCAACGGCAGATAGGAATAGAGTCCTGCAGCCAGTTGTCTTACATACCCAGCTCGTACAAGCATTTGGCTGGATGCGGAATCGGACTCTGTGGGTGCTTCACGCAGAGTTTGACCGAAGAATTTTGACAAGCGCATGTTAGTCAGATAATTGAAAACCGTAAGAATACGGCGCACAACGCTTACGCTTGCAGTCTACGATGGTTGACCTGATTTACTGTCTTGACGAGGTTTAACTCTACGAATTGATTAATACAGGTAGACCTTGCCCATGTACGGCAGACATCAGAAGGGATACTACAATAAGTCCAGAAACCGCAATTTCCACTACCTTCGTGACCTTGTGAAACATTTGTGAGGCAATTTCCAGTTGGTTGCCCAAGCATATTTGTACACCTCTTAGTTCCATCTACGTAATCGTGGCAAAACCCTCATGAACAATCCAACGCCAGAGTGGAACGACTCAACGGGACCATCCAGGAGGCCAAAACGGCTGGGAGAGGGTACAGAAAATTTTAAAACTTCAGATTCGCCGAAAAAGAGGGCAAAGCTATTCTACACCCCGACTCGCTCAAAAGCACTGCGAAGTTCAGCCATGAGTGCTGGCACCACAGTTGATCTCACTCCTTTCTGCAAATTTCGGTGTTCTTATGGAACCAAATAGCCAGACCTTATTTATATTAAGTCCAAATAAGTATATTTACAAGGTTTGCTCTGACTCCGAATTATGCCACCAGCTCCGCTGACGACTTTTTGTGATGGATGTCCGCTTATGATCTGCTCCGTGCACGGTTGTGCAGAGGAGCGGTTACGGGATATGGGTTTGCGAGAAGGAGCCCAGGTGGAGGTAGTTCAAAACTCAGATAAGCTTATCGTGCGCCTGGCCGGCTGTCGGATTGGGTTGCGTCGTGATATGGCTGCCGATATCCTTGCAACACCCGTGGAGTTATGACACTACGGGAATTGCACCCTGGTGAATCGGGTACGATTCTAGGGTTCGAACCCAGCGCAGCCATAAACCGTCTGATGGAGATGGGTATGATTCCCGGTTCGCAGGTTCAGGTAGTGCGCGTGGCACCTTTCGGTGATCCCATCGACCTCAAGGTCCGTGATTACCATCTCTCAATCCGAAAATCCGAGGCCGCCCTCATTCACATTTCCAGGCACGAAGGGTAAGCTCCAGGATCTGACGTGACTCTCCAATCGCCCATGCGTGTCGCCTTGTGTGGTAACCCTAATGTGGGCAAGACCACGCTGTTTAATCAGTTGACCGGGTTGCGTCAACGTGTGGCGAATTTTCCGGGGGTTACAGTTGAGCGTAAGGCAGGCACGCTGGCTGGTGCCCAGCATGTCGAGGTCATCGATTTGCCAGGCACATACAGTCTTACTCCACGATCTGTGGACGAGCGTATTGCCTACGAAGTTCTTGTTGGGCGGTTGGAGGAGGGGCCCGATGTTGTGGTCTGTGTACTGGACGCTGGCAATCTAGAGCGCAATCTGTACGTAGTGAGTCAGGTGATTGATCTGGGCTTGCCCGTGATCCTTGCCTTGAACATGATGGATGTAGCCGAAGAAAATGGTTTGGTGGTGGATGCGTCTGTACTGGAAAAGGATCTGGGAGTGCCCGTTGTTCCCATTACGGCTTCGCGGGGCGAGGGGATTGATGAGCTAAAAAAACATATTCTTGATCCGCCTGAGCCTGCACAGGTATACCGATGGCAGCTTATGGACGCCGTGGATGCCAAGATCCCGGCCTTGATCAAGCAATTGGCTGAAGAGGCACCCCACGTAAAGCCAATGCATTTGAGAATGGAGGTTTTGCGTGCGTTGGCGGAAGATGAAGCATTGGATGTCTGGCGGTTGGAAGTCCCAGAATTCGTGAACCGTATTGTAACCCTGCGGGAGGAGTTTGCGAAGCGGGGTATTGCGTGGAGACATGCGGAAGTAAGTGGTCGGTATGCCTGGATAGGGCCAATTGCTCAACGAGCCTCGCGCCGTTTCAAGGGACCAGCTACACTCAGCGATAGGATTGATGCGGTGTTCACACACCGCGTCGCGGGACCACTCTGCTTTTTGTTGATACTGGTGTGCGTTTTTGAAGCGGTTTTTTCCTGGGCCACTCCGGCTATGGATTTGATTGAGGCAGGGGTTGCAGCGTTGGCCGGAGGCGTTCGTTCAGTATTACCAGCGGGCTGGATTACAGATCTTCTGACAGATGGCATTATCACCGGAGTCGGGAATGTCGTTGTATTCCTGCCGCAGATACTGCTCCTCTTTTTCTTTCTGGGCATAATGGAGGACAGTGGGTATATGACACGGAGTGCTTTCATTATGGATCGTCTGATGAAGCGTGTGGGGCTTAGTGGAGGTTCTGTGCTCCCCCTCCTGAGCTCTTATGCCTGCGCCATTCCCGGTATAATGGCTGCCAGAACATTAGACAGCGAGCGTGACCGCCTGATTACGATTATGGTGGCACCGCTTATGAGCTGTTCAGCACGCCTGCCAGTCTATACGCTTTTTATTGCTGCCTTCATACCTGCAGGTAAGCTTATGGGCGTATTCGGGTACCAGGGGTTAGCAATGTTTTCCATGTACATGATGGGGACAATCATGGCTTTTGTAGCCGCTGCCATCCTGAAGCGTGTGGTGTTTAAGGGACCGGCGAGTTACTTTGTAATGGAACTGCCACCGTATAGGCGTCCACGATTGCGACAATTATTTTGGCGCATGTATCAGCGCTCCAAAGTATTTGCTGTTCGGGCGGGAAAAATTATTCTGGGCTGCAGTATTATTCTGTGGTTCCTGGCAAGCTTTCCGCGTGCGGAAACAAGTCCTGAGGCAATTCAGATTGAGGAACAGGCGATTCAGGAACGGAATAGAGAGTATGCTACTGCGCAGGCGCTTACTCCAGGCAGGGATTTGGCGGTTGCAGCTGACTCGTTGTCGCTCGTAGATCCCACACTGGCACGTGCGCTAGACTTGACAGCACAGGCAGATGCCAAATATGCTGCCGCACTGGACAGTGCAAACATTGTTCGGCAGTCTGCTCAAATCAGAGGGAGTGCCATAGGATACCTTGGGCGCATACTTGAGCCTGTTATGCAGCCACTGGGCTTTGACTGGAAGATCAGTGCTGGTCTAGTGAGCGCTTTTGCTGCACGTGAGGTCATTATCTCTACGCTCGGCATCATTTACAGCGTTGGAGACGTCGAAGGTGGTGTAGCTTTGCGTGATGCCCTGAAAGCGGATCAATACCCGGATGGTCGGCCGGTTATTACGCCGCTGGTTGCTATGAGTCTCCTTGTGTTCTTCGTATTTGCGCTGCAGTGCATGAGTACACTGGCGATTGCGCGTCGGGAAACAAATACCTGGCGCTGGCCAATGGTCATGTGGTTCTACATGACCACGCTAGCTTATCTGGCCTCCCTGCTGGTGTATCAGGGGGGGCGACTACTTGGTTTCTCGTAAATGTGGGCCCAGAGGGACTTGAACCCCCGACCGACGGATTATGAGTCCGTTGCTCTAACCGACTGAGCTATGGGCCCGAAATGGAGCAAAACACGCTGAGTTTAGTTGCTCAGTTATCGTAGTTGTTGACGCTCGTTGCATAAAAATATGAGAACAGTCACAATATTTGTCTTCATGAGCGCATTCCTGGTGGTTGCCTGTCAGGACACCGTGCCACCGGGCAGCCAGAATACGCTGGTCGATCTGACACACAGCTTCGATACAACAACCATCTATTGGCCTACTGCAGAAGGGTTCCAACTACACGAGGACGCCAAGGGATGGCAGGAAGCGGGATACTATTATGAATCAAACTCGTTCGAGTCATCTGAGCATGGCGGCACTCATTTGGACGCTCCCATTCACTTTTCCGACGGCCAGTGGGCGAATCATGAGATCCCACTGGATCGGCTAATTGGACACGGCATTGTTGTGGATGTGAGTGAAAAAGTGATCGATGACCGAGATTATCAGATAAGTGTGTCTGATCTTCAGGAATGGGAAGCAGTGAATGGACAAATACCAGAGGGTACCATTGTATTGTTGCGGACAGGATTCGGTCGGTATTGGCCGGATCGGAACCAGTACCTGGGCACTGATTTACGGGGTGCGGAAGGGGTGAGTCAGTTACATTTCCCTGGGCTTGCACCAGAGGCTGCAAAATGGTTGCGCGATGAGCGTAATATTAGTGCGGTTGGGATTGATACTGCCAGTATTGATTATGGTCAGTCTAACGACTATGTTAGCCATCAAGAACTCTTTGCAGACAACATTCCGGTGTTTGAAAACGTAGCAAATATGGAAGCGCTACCAGCCAACGGATTTACGATCGTGGCTTTGCCTATGAAGATTTCTGGAGGAAGTGGTGGTCCACTCAGAATAATTGCCATGGTGCACGATTGATCGGTGAGCAAGAAACTAGACGAAATAGATGCCCGGATACTAAACCTTCTGCAGTCCGCAGGGAGGATGAAGCGCATTGACATCGCAGCGCGCGTTGGACTGAGTGCGGCCAGTGTTAGCGATCGCATGCGTAAACTGCGGGAGAATGGACTTCTTACCGGCTATCATGCAACAGTGAACGCTAAGGCCCTAGGGTTCGATATTACAGCTTTTATCCGTGTGTCTGTGGATACTTCAGAAAGCTATCAGTCTCTGATAGGACATGTGCGTAGTTGTGATGAGATATTGGAAGCCCATTCAATCACGGGAGAAGGATCGCATATTTTAAAGGTCAGGACGCAAAACACAACAGCATTGGAGCGCTTGCTTGCGGGTATTCAAGCTTGGTCGGGTGTGACGGGTACGACAACAAGTATCGTACTAAGCACATACAAAGAGTCTAGGCAACTACCTGTTTCGCCAGAGAAATAAGAAAGAACTGCATTGCACGTGAGTGGATGAACGGTAGACTGTATGCCTGAAGATCAGACGGCGACCCGGAGGTCAGTGTCCAGTCAGCAGGATCACATACTGGTCACTCGCGCGCTGGAAGGAGATCAACGCGCGTATCTGGACCTTGTGGAAAAGTACCAAAAAGGTCTAAACCTGCATATCAGGCGCACCATCGGCAATGTTGAGGGTCTGGAGGATCTCGTACAAGAGGCTTTCATCAAGGCATTCAAGGCGCTGCACACATATTCAGTTAATTATGCGTTTTCGACATGGCTATACAAGATTGCATCGAACCATGCGATTGATTACAAGCGCAAGCGAAGATTAGTTACGACTTCGCTGGATAAGCCAATGCCGAGCAGGGATGGTGAGGTTCGTCAGGAAGTTCCTGATATCACTTACCGCCCGGATCGCAGGATCGAAGACAGGCAGCGTGTCAATATTATCCAGGATGCCATCGATTCACTTCCGCCCAAGTACAACCGTGTGATTGTAATGCGGCACCAAGAGGAAAAATCCTACATAGAGATCGCCGAAGAACTGGATCTTCCGCTTGGCACGGTGAAGGCGCATATTTTTCGGGCTCGAAAGCTATTGTATAAGTGTCTCCGAGATAAACGTGACTCGCTGTAAACATCCGTTCGGCGCCGTGCGCTATTTGTTTTCACATTCATAAAGTCAGCATGATTAATCGATACACTCATCCAGCCATGCGTACCCTCTGGAGTGAACAGCGCCAGTTTGAGGTATGGCTTGAAGTGGAGCTGGCAGCTTGTGAAGCTTGGTCCAAGGTTGGAGTTATTCCCGAAGAAGACGTCAAAAAACTCCGAAAAAATGCATCTTTTGACCTGCAGCGTATTCACGAAATCGAGCAATCTACCCGACACGATGTGGTTGCTTTCACGCGCGCAGTCAGTGAAGGACTCGGATCGGAAAAGAAATGGGTACACTATGGTCTGACTTCATCGGATGTAGTGGATACGGCCTGGTCGGTGCGTCTTCTGGAAGCCAACAGACTCATTGAGGAAGCTATCGGGTCCTTGCTGGAGGTCCTGCATGACCGGACGCTTGAACACCGGCATACGCTTATGATGGGTAGAACGCACGGTGTGCATGCGGAGCCAACCACGTTCGGACTAAAACTTGCGCTCTATTATGCGGAAATGAGGCGCAACCTAGAGCGGTTCAAGGCTTCGGCTGAGGGTATGCGAATCGGAAAGTTGTCGGGTGCGGTTGGGACTTTTGCACATACCCCACCGGAAGTCGAGCGAATAACCTGCGAAATTCTCGGTCTTGAGCCGGAACCGATCGCCACGCAGGTCATCCAGCGGGATCGCCATGCCCATCATGTGAGTACGCTGGCACTCATTGGGGCCAGCCTCGAGAAGATGGCCGTAGAAATACGCCACTTGCAGCGCAGCGAAGTTCGTGAGGTTGAAGAGGCCTTTGGTAAAGGCCAGAAAGGCTCCAGTGCCATGCCGCATAAACGTAATCCCATAGGTAGCGAGAACATCACCGGCTGTGCCCGATTACTGCGCGGCTATATGGTGGCAGCCATGGAAAACGTAGCTCTATGGCATGAGAGGGATATATCACATTCCAGTGTCGAGCGTGTCATCCTACCCGATGCAACGACGGTATTGCACTACGCACTACTCAGGTTAACACGGATCTTGCGAAATCTGGTTGTGAATGCCGAACGCATGCGGAAAAATTTGGATGCGACGCATGGTCTGTACAACAGTCAACGGCTGATGCTTAGATTGATTGACTGCGGATTGACACGTGAAGCAGCTTACGATCTAGTCCAACCTTTAGCCATGCAAAGCTGGCAAAACGGTCAGAGATTTCAGTCATTAGTGATGTCCTCGGATGCGATAATGGCACATATCTCACCGGAAGAAGTGGGGAAACTTTTCGATGCAACGTACCACACGAAACATGTGGACTTGCTCTTAGCACGTGCGGGGATTCGGGATCACGCTTCTTGATTCTTGTGGAAATTATATCCATGAGAAAGTAGGAGTTTATTGGTCAGGACGGACCCGCTGGGCCGGATAGCCGTCCGACCCAGAGCAATTCGAGTGTGTGGCTTGTGGTCATGTGGACCTGAATGCGGCCGTAACATACGGGGTTACGCGATTGGGACAACTGCACGGCCAGGGGCGTTCGGGTTACCGACCCCTAAGACCCGTGAAATGGACGTGTAAGGAACTACATAATGGTTATCTTACATTATGATTTCCATGAGTTTGAATAAACACTATCATGACAGGTCATAATATTATTCTCAGATTGATCGTCGGTCTCGGGCTATGCTGTTTTGCAGCCCCAATTTTCGCACAGACGGGTACAATCACCGGGAAGGTTATTGATTCCGAGACTGGTCAGCCACTGACCGGTGCCAGCGTGTTGGTAGTTGGAACGGGTACGGGGGGCGCGACCGATGTTGAAGGGGATTTTGAAATTCTAAACCTTACTCCCGGGGCATATACTTTGCGAATCAGCTTTGTAGGCTATGCTGCTCAGGAGTCCGTGATAGAGTTGGCAGAGGGCGAGCAGCATGTGTGGAATGTTGCCTTGGTTCCAGGTACCGATTTGAATCCTATCCAAGTGACAGTCGGGCGACACCAAGAAATGGCGCTGGATGCACCCGCATCAATTGACATAGTAACCGCCCGTGATATTCAGTTGGAAGTCGCACCGTCCACAGTCAAAGCACTGCGTAACATCACCGGGTTGGATATAGTGCAAACCGGAGTAGATCGTCATGAGGTTGCTTTGCGGGGTTTTAATGATACGTTTTCGAGGGCCACACATGTGCTCACCGATTATCGGGATGCGGGTGCGGCATCCATTGGCGTAAATCTGCATAATGTTATGCCGGCTTTGGCGATTGATACCGAGCGGATAGAAGTTGTACGCGGACCGGGATCGGCACTTTATGGTCCTGGTGTGGACTCAGGCGTGATCCACTACATTTCCAAAGATGCTTTTAGCTACCCAGGTAGTACAATATCTGTGAGTGGGGGGCAGAGATCTATGCTTAATCTTCAAGGGCGTATTGCAACTGTCTTCGGTAAAAACCTCGGTGTAAAGCTGCTTGGCAGCTATGGGACGGCCGAGGATTTTGCGCTTAGAAGCTGTGATGCTGCACTTATTGAAGCCGAGAGATTCAGCGAATGTGCCGATCCAGAGGATGCGGTTCAGCTGTTCGTAGATGGCATACGCGAGACCAGATTCAAGAAACTGGTGCTATCGGGTAACGTGGATTGGCGAATCGGTGCTAAGACAACGCTATCTCTCAACGGGGGCTTCGGTGGTTTTGATGGAACAACGTTGACCGGTGTTGGCACGGTTCAGGCCAAGGACTTTATATATAGGTACGGACAGATTCGGCTCTCCAGTGGACCCTTCTTCGTGCAGGCTTATTTAAATTCGAATGATTCGGGCAATTCGTACGTGTATGGTGGTGATCCGGTTGTAGAGTACTCGGACGAGTACACGATTCAGGCCCAATATGCGAAGGAAATAACTCCCCGCCAGCAGTTGGTCGGGGGAGTTGATCTCACATTCGATCGCCCTGATACTAGGGAGACAGTGCTCGGACGCAACGAATACATCGACAATATCGATGAGTATGGTGCTTATTTGCAATCGACCACGAAGATTTCTGATAAGCTGGATTTAATCCTGGCGCTTCGCGGAGATTACAATAGTGTGGTGGACAAAATTCAGGCATCTCCGCGATTTGCGGTAGTAGTAAAGCCGACCCCGACTTCAAGCTTACGTGCGACATATAACCGCAGTTTTTCATCACCGGATGCAACCGGATATTTCTTGGATTTGGTGGCGGAGTCACTCGGGGTACTCAATATACGGGCACGTGGTGGAGCTACCGGGTTCACCTATACCAGAAACCCTGACTATCTGGGGCTGGGAGCCCCTTCTGCGCTTGTAGCTTCCAGCATGCTTCCTGGCATGGAAGGTGCATCTGTTCCTGTTGGAATTGACACCGGGGTAATATATGGCCTCATGTACGAAGGACTGGCCGCTATTCCAGATGCGGAATTGGTGGATCTGCTCACTGATGCAGGACTCAATATTCCTGCATCACTTATTCCTCTCCTGAGAGAAGGGCTTAGCCCGGCAGTGACCCCCATTCAGGGGTTCAGTCCTGGAGTTTTGGGTATCCTGAACTTGAGCACACTTACACTTACGACCGGACCTGAGGTGGATAACCTCCAGGATGTAGAGCCGATCAAGCAGACGGTCTCCCAGTCGTGGGAGATTGGGTACAAGGGAATCATCAGCGATAAGGTGCTGTTAGCGGTGGATGGCTATTTCGCAAAGCGGAAAAATTTTACCGGTGCACTTCAGGTTAAGACGCCATTCGTACTCGTTCCTAATCTGCAACAGGATTTGATCCGAGATATCGCGGCAGGGCTTACAGCAAACGATCAGATAGCGACTGCACTCGGATTGTTTGGTCTGACTCCCCAGCTGGCTGCGGAAATGTTAGTCGGCATAGCCGGCAGCGATCTGCCCGATGGCGAAACACCGGTTGCAATTGTACAGCCCAACGAGAACAACAAAGGGGAAGGATATTTTCCGGAACTCATGCTCGGTTATCCTAACTTTGGAAGCATCCAGTACTTTGGCATGGATGTCTCAATGCAGGTGATTGCCTCTGATGCTCTGACTCTTTTTGGGAATGCATCTTGGATTAGTGACGATTACTTTGATCACACCGAAGTTGGGGAAGAATCTGAGGACTTGGCGTTGGCGCTTAATGCACCAGGCTTTAAGGTTAAACTGGGTGGGCAGTATCGGCACAGAAGTGGACTGTCGCTCAATGCATCTGGACGATTCACTAAGGGTTTTCAGGTGATTTCGGGTCAATATGTAGGTGAGGTACAGAGCCACACCGTTATAGATGTTGGAGTAGGCTATGCCATCAGCCAAACCGGTATCCGGGCGGACTTGGGGATCAGTAACCTGTTTGGCAGTGACCATCGTGAATTTGTAGGTGCTCCCAGGCTTGGGCGGGTTGCCAATGCCCGACTCACCTACACAACCGATTGGGGAAGCTAAGCGGTTATGTAGAATATTGAGCTGTTGTTGCTATCTTCGGATTTTTAAGGTGTTCATTCAATTTTCGAATGAACACCGGCACGAGAGATTGGAGTAAGCTTGATAGCAACGCAGTAACATTTAGGTGCACATTACTTACGACGAAGACATGACTATTCGAAGCTTTTTTTTCAGCATTATTGTGCTGGTGTTTGCTTTAGCATTACCTGGCTGGGCGTTTTCTCAGGATACTTCCGTTGCCGGAACGGTCTCAGATTCAGAAAATGGTATGCCGCTGATAGGGGCGAATGTGATTCATGTTGAATCTCTGCAGGGCACGGCTACCGACGAAGAGGGGGGATATACACTCAGTGGTCTTTCTGTGGGCACTAACACGATTCGAGTGTCCTTTACAGGATACAGGTCGTTCGAAACCGAGGTAGAGATTTCTGAGGGGGAGGTTTATCTTTTGAATGTGGAGCTGGTACCTGGCATTGATTTGGATCAACTGCAAATTACCGCCAGCCGGAGGCAGGAGAAAGTGCTGGATTCGCCGTCATCTACTGATGTGATCCTCGCTCAGGATCTTAGAGGTGTGGTCACTCCCACGACCGTGACCACGCTACGTAATGTCGTTGGGTTGGACATTGCACAGACCGGGGTAGATCGACACGAAGTAGTTCTTAGGGGCTTCAATAATGTCTTTTCAGGGGCTACGCTGGTTCTGACCGATTATCGTGATGCGGGTTCGGCTTCGGTGGGCGTGAATCTTCACAGTCTGATGCCCAACTTGATGGTAGACCTTGATCGTGTAGAGGTTGTACGTGGGCCCGGATCTGCACTTTATGGTGCAGGCGTTGATTCTGGCGTGATTCACTATATAACCAAGGATCCATTTACTCATCCTGGGGCTACAATCAGCGTTAGCGGTGGAGAACGCTCACATCTGAATGTGCAGGCACGTGCTGCAACTGTGATAGGTAGACGTGTCGGTGTTAAGGTAACTGGATCGTATGCGACAGCTAATGATTTTGCTCTCGAATCCTGTGACCCAGATCTTTTGCAGGCCCGTGCATTTGATCGATGCCCTGACCCGGAAGACGCTGTGCAGATTTACGTGGATGATAGTATTCGGGAAACCGGATCCAGCAAATTCACTGTGTCGGGGAACTTGGATTATCGCCTAGGATCCAGAACTGTACTTTCCCTGAACGCTGGAACTGGCGCGATGAATGGAACGGTCTTGAGTGGTGTAGGCACTATCCAAGGTGACGACTATCGCTATACATTTGGCCAGGCGAGGTTGTCCAGTGGTTCGTTTTTTGCGCAGTTTTTCGTGAACGCAAACGATTCGAGAGACAGCTATATCTATGGCGGTGATCCAGTTATTGAACATTCTCGCGAGTATGTAGGACAGGCGCAGTACGATCTGCAATTTGGTTCTAGGCAGTCACTGATCCTGGGTGTTGACATGGAGCTCACACGTCCAGATACGAGAGGCACAGTCTTAGGACGCAATGAGGATAACGACAACATAGACGAATACGGTGTGTATGGCCAATCAACCACTAGTATCGGCAACCGGGTTGAGTTAACCCTCGCGTTGCGCGGAGACTACAACAATGTTGTGGACAAAATCCAGGCGTCCCCTCGTGTTGGACTGGTAGTCAAACCCAATCCAACTTCGAGTTTCCGGGTGACCTATAACCGCAGCTTTTCCTCCCCCACGGCCACAAGTAACTGGTTGGATTTAGTGGCGGCTTCTCTTGGGGGGATCAATGTACGCGGTCGCGGTGCTGCTACCGGATTCACTTATACACGGAACCCTGAGTTTCTGGCAGTGGGAGCTCCAACAGATCTTGTTGCGTCCAGTCTGCTGCCCGGGTTCGAGGGAGCTCCTGTTCCCGTGGGCATAGGTACGGGCGATGTTTATGCTCTTATGTATGCGTCCCTTGCGGCAATTCCGGATCAAGCCCTTGCAGATTTGTTGGCGGCAGCCGGGCTGAATATACCCCTACCGTTGATTGCATCGCTCAAGCGGGGGTTAAGTCCAGAGAGTACCGTTGTGCAGGGCTTTAGTCCTGGAGTTTTGGGCGCACTCAACCTTAGCACACTTAGTATAGACTTAGGGTTGACTGATCTAGAGGATGTAGGACCTCTCGAGCAGACAATTTCCCAAACGTTTGAGGTAGGGTACAAGGGCATTCTGAATGAGAATGTCCTATTCTCAGTGGATGCTTATTACGCAACAAAGAAGAATTTTATAGGTGCTCTTCAAGTGCGCACACCACTTGTGCTGGTACCGACTTTGACCCAGGATCTTGTTCGTGATATTTCCACTGGGATTGCAAACAATGCTACGTTGGCGCTTGCGCTCGGGCTTTTCAACCTGTCAGCGGAGCAGGCGGCTCAACTTCTGGTGGATCTGGCCGGCAGTTCTTTACCTAGTGCGAGTACCCCCATAGCAATAGTTCAGCCTAACGAGAACAACCCGGGGGTAGGCCAGATACCCGAGATCATGTTGTCATACCCCAATTTCGGGGATCTTGGATATTACGGTGTGGACGCTTCTCTTCAGGTGATTGCCTCACGGGCGCTCACATTGTTCGGAAATATATCGTGGGTGAGCGATGATTTTTTTGATCACACGGAACTGAAAGAAGAGTCTGAGGATAAGGTATTAGCCTTGAACGCGCCACCCCTTAAGTTAAAACTGGGTGGACAGTACCAGCATCGGAGTGGATTTAGTGTACATGCGTCCGGTCGATATGTGAAGGGTTTTCGTATGATTTCCGGGCCGTATAATGGCAATGTGGAGTCTTATTTTGTAGTGGATATGGGCGTTGGTTATGAGATCAGCCATGCACTGCGCGCTGATCTTGGAATAAATAATGCTACCAACAGTGATCATCGGGAATTTGTTGGAGCTCCCAAGCTCGGCCGGATTGCGAGCGCGCGTCTGACTTACACCACTGATTGGAGGTAGTATGGGTTGTGAATATTTCACAACTGTTTAGGAATCCACGCTACAAGACTCCAGGAGTAGTGGCGATTTTTCCCCGGTATAGGGCAACTGAGTAGCTGTAATCAACTTATGGCGATAGGATGGGACGATTGAAAAAGAAACAGCGGCAAGTTGAGCATTATACGCATCAGGGGAAGGAGCGGGTTAATAATCCACCAGTTGGTCTGGTTACCCCGGAAACCGACGGGGATGAGGATAAACAGACCTACAGTCATGACCCGTATCTAGATCCTCAATTGCAGTGGGCTGGAAAACAGGAACGCACATCATTCGAAATTCCTACTGTCTCTCTTCATGTCCACGAGCGAATTGATCCCCATACGGTCGTAGAGGCTGTACGGAAACGGCCTGATGGAGGTCCGCAGTTATCTCTATTTTCTACGCCTGGAGAAAACCGACCAATTCGCCAAGCGATCGAGTTTTACAAGCACCGGCAGAATTGGACTAACAGACTAATCGCTGGTGATAGCTTGTTGGTCATGAACAGTTTATTGGAGAAGGAGGGGCTTGGCGGGAAAGTGCAAACTATCTACATTGATCCGCCTTATGGTGTTAGATATCGTTCCAATTTTCAGCCCTTTGTTAGCCAACACGACCCTACCGGCGGGGATATGGATAGAAATCTAACGGCGGAACCTGAACAGATTCGTGCATTTCGGGATACGTGGGAACTTGGGATTCATTCATACCTGGCCTATCTTCGAGACCGTCTGCTGTTAGCACACGATCTACTGCACGACAGTGGAAGTTGTTTTGTGCAGATCGGTGATGAGAACGTTCATCGCGTGGGGATAGTCATGGATGAAATCTTTGGAGCGGAAAACCGGGTCGCAACCATCACGTATGCTACGACGAGCTTGAGTTCTGCCAAAACTTTGCCACAAATTGCAGATTATCTACTCTGGTATGCAAAGGATGTAAAAAAGGTAAAGTATCGGCGATTGTATGAATCACTGGATCGGAGGGAGAAAGTTGAACTGTTTAGCTGGCATGCGAGGGTCGAACTTTCAGACGGAACGTGCCGGAAGCTAACTGACCAAGAACGTTTTGATCCAGATCAATATTTGCCCGAAGGAGCACGAATATATGAGCGCCAGCGTTTGACATCACAGGGAGCTTCAACGACGGGTAGATCGGAACCCTATGAGTGGAACGGGCGCATATTTCCCTGCCCGCCAGGTAGCCAGTGGTCGATTTCTAAAGCAGGGATGGATAGACTTGCGGAGCTGGGGCGTCTTGATGCTGCCGAGGGGGAGGCGACGCTTCGCAGGAAGCGGTATGAAGGGGAAGTGCCTGGGAGGCGGATCAATAACGTCTGGGCAACCAAAATGGCTGCCCAGGGGAAGCGCTATGTTGTTCAGACTGCAGTTAAGCCAATCCAGCGCTGTATCCTAATGACCAGTGACCCGGGAGACTTGGTGCTGGACCCCACCTGTGGCAGTGGAACAACCGCCTATGTTGCTGAACAATGGGGAAGGCGGTGGATTACCTGTGATACCTCGCGAGTGGCCATCGCCGTTGCTAGGCAACGCTTGCTAACAGCTGTTTACGACTATTACGAATTAGCACACCCGAATGAGGGTGTTGGAGCGGGATTTCATTATCGCAGTGTTGAGACCGTCTCATCATCAATTTTGGGTTACGACGAGCAACCCAATCAGACAGTTTTATATGATCAGCCGCTCCGTGACCGCAGTAAGAGGCGAGTTGCTGGCCCGTTCACAGTTGAGGCCGTCCCTGCTCCAACGGTTAAGCCTCTGAGTGAGGTTAACGAACATCTCCCCGATTTTTCTTTAGCTCGTACAGGAGAAACAATCCGTCAAAGTGATTGGCGTGATGAATTGTCCAAGACCGGTGTACGAGGTAAGGCAGGTCAGCGTATTTCTTTTGCGAGGCTAGAACCCTTGCCGACGATGCGCTTTCTACATGCCGAGGGCGAAACGCAACCAGGGAGCGCCACAGAAAAAAATGAAGATTATACGGCCGTCCCAGACCGTGTTGTCGTTTCATTTGGGCCGGACCATGCCCCATTGGAACAGCGTCAAGTCGCGCTTGCAATTGAGGAGGCGCAAAAACTTGTTCCGAAACCCACCATAATAGTTTTTGCGGCCTTTCAATTCGATCCCGAAGCGTCCAAAGACATTGACGAGACGAACTGGCCTGGCGTGACTCTGCTCAAAGCGCAGATGAATGTTGATCTGTTGACCGAGGACCTGAAAAAGGAACGTGCGAGTAACGAGAGTTTTTGGTTGATTGGTCAGCCGGATGTGACAGTCGAGTGCCTCAGCAGTAATGCAGTAGAAGAAGAGTATTGCGTTTCCATTCATGGATTTGATTATTTCAACATGGAGACGGGAGATATTGAGTCAGGAGGTTCGGATAGGATTGCAATGTGGATGCTGGACACCGATTATGATGGTCGCAGCTTGTTTCCTAGACAGGTTTTCTTCCTTACAGATATGGGTGCGAAGGACTTAAAGCGGCTCGAACGTAGCCTCAAAACAGAGGTTGAGCCCGAGCTAATGAAAGCTTATATCAGTGCACGTTCACTGCCATTTATGGCAGGACAACATCGTCGTGTGGCTGTCAAAATCATTGATGATCGTGGCGTCGAGAGTTTGAAAATTGTGGAATTGGAGGGATGCGAGAGATTTCAATGAGAAACTCTGAATTCTGCAAAAAATGCCGTATGTACAACTACTCCAGATGGACAGTAGGGATGCAGATATGGGTCATCAAGAAACCATGGGCGAATATCCGCCCAATCATTCTTGATCTTGGGTTGCCGGAGTTACTTGGAACAGAATAATGCCGAACGCAACCATTAATCAGCTTATCATAAACTCGCCTTACCAAGAGCCAACAAAGCATTGGCATTATGACAGGCAGAAGCGATTATTCGACTTGGTTGATGGGCGTCGATCTGCCGGATTCGTGGTAGCGTCAGGCGATTCGAAGGCTTTTGATGATCCTGGTGTGTTTAAAGAGATACCATTGGTTAACCAAATTCGGCCTCGCGTCAAAGCATGGCGTAGTGCAGGATACCCAGGAGTTACAGGAATCACGAAGAGATTGTTGAATTACTGGAACGATCCTGAGGAATTTGCGAGGAGGAGATTTTTCTTTTGCCAGTTGGAGGCCGCCGAAACATTAATCTGGCTCGCTGAAGCGTCCGCAAGCGAAAAGATTGGTCTGCAGATCCCTTCTGATCGTGGAATGTTCGGTCGGTTATGTGCGAAGATGGCAACTGGTTCGGGAAAGACCGTGGTGATGGCCATGGTTATCGCATGGCATGTCCTTAACAAGGTCACGTATAGGCAGGATGTACGGTTCTCCAGGAATATATTGGTTGTAGCCCCGGGGCTAACAGTTAAGAATCGATTAGCGGTTCTGAAGCCAACACATACGGGAAATTACTACGAGAGTTTTCAAGTAGTGCCCTCATCCTTACTTGAAAAACTGCGGCAGGGGCGTATCGTAGTTCGAAATTGGCATGCTCTGAATAGGAAAACAGAGGAGCAGATCGCAAAAAAGCGTGGAGTTGATAAACGCGGGGTGAAGAGCGACGAGGCTTATGTTCGGGAAGTTCTTGGCGATATGGCGACAGCTCGAAACCTTTTGGTCATCAACGACGAAGCGCATCATGCATGGCGCATTATTCCTGGATCGAAGGTGAAAGGGGTTGGCAAGAGTATTGTGGAAGAAGCCACGAAATGGATTGGGGGATTGGACCGAATCCACCGGGCACGAGGCATACTCAACTGTTATGATTTTTCCGCCACACCTTTCGCTCCGTCAGGTAACCGAAACAGAGATGATGCACTTTTTGGTTGGGTCATTAGTGACTTCGGACTTAACGACGCAATTGAATCTGGGCTCGTGAAAACTCCTCGTGTTGTTATTCACGATGATGCTTTGCCAGACGTCAGAACGTACAAGTCTCGCCTGTACCATATCTATAACGATCCAGATGTTCACGATGATTTAAATAGGGGACGGGCTAAACCAGAGGAACCGTTACCAGACTTGGTAATGAACGGTTATTATTTACTTGGTCATGATTGGCGAAAAACTGCCAAAAACTGGGAGAAACTATCGGAGGATATTACTCCGCCGGTGATGATTACCGTCGCTAATCGCACGGAAACGGCAGCGCGCATTAAGTACGCGTTTGATCGAAAAAAAGTACGCATTGAAGAATTATGTGATTCCAAACGTATTCTCCACATCGATTCGAAAGTTCTCAGCAAAGCTGAGAGTTCAGAAGAACCAATCACTGATTTGGACTTCTCCCCGGGTAGCACCAACCAAAAAGGGGTCCGTACGAGTAAGCAACAGGCAGAATTTCTCCGACAACAAGTAGACACTGTAGGACAGATCGGCAAACCTGGTGAGCCGATACAGAACGTGATCTCCGTCGGAATGTTATCCGAAGGATGGGATGCGAAGACGGTGACTCATATTATGGGGCTGAGGGCGTTCTCCAGTCAACTCCTTTGTGAGCAGGTTGTCGGGCGTGGACTACGTCGCACTACTTACGATGTGAATCCAGACACTGGCCTATTTGAACCAGAGTATGTGAATATTTTTGGTGTTCCTTTCACTTTTTTGCCTCACGAGGGAGGGGATGATAACCCGCCTCCGCCCCCTAAGCCGAAGACTGCCATAGAGCCGGTTCCAAACAGAGAGGAATATAAAATATCGTGGCCAAATGTGATCCGCATAGAGCACACACTCCGTCCAGACCTGTCTGTAGATTGGGAAAAGCTGGGGCCACTAGACTTGGATGCAGCGAAGATTGCGAAAATAGCTGAACTAGCTCCCATTGTAGCAGGCAAGCCCGATGTGACGAAGATCAAGCCGATCGACTTAGAGAAATTGGCAAAGGAGTCTCGCATGCAGCGTATCATTTTTGAAGCAGCGAGAGATGTTTATGATCAGGTTCAGCCGAACTGGGAAGGAGGTAAAGTTGTCCTGTTAGCTCAGTTGGTATGTTTAGTCGAAAAATTCATTACACGGTCGGACAGGATTCGCATCACATCGCGGTCACTGGGTTCCCCGAGTGATATTTCGCGTAAACTCATTATCACACTCAGTATGGTCAAGGTAGTTCAGCATATTCTGGATGTGGTTCATTTCCAGAATACCCAGAAGCTGGATATTGTATTTGACCAAGATCGACCCATTCGTTCAACTGGTGATATGAGCACATGGTATACTTGCAAGCCGTGCGAACCCACAAAGCGGAGCCATATAAATTATTGCGTCTGTGATAGTACGTGGGAAGCTTCAGATGCCGGTATACTTGACACTAGCCCGGAGGTAAAGGCATGGGTCAAAAATGACCATCTCGGTTTTGAAATCTTATACACTCACCGGGGCGTCATTCGAAAGTACCGTCCTGATTTTCTTGTTAGACTTAGGTCTGGCACTATGTTGATTCTTGAAACAAAAGGAGAAGAAACTGAGCAGACACGTACCAAGCATAAATTCCTTCAAGAGTGGGTCAAAGCCGTAAATACGCACGGTGGCTTTGGACGTTGGTCTTGCGATATATCTCGAGTTCCGGGTGAACTTCACGAAATCCTAAAGAGACACACAGTAACGGACTAACTTAACCGCTTCTACCGTGAATGTTGTGGGTGGAGGCCCAAATCGCCGCAGAAAAAAGAACGACGGACCTGACGTAGGTGTAGCATTTGAGTTAAGCGGGGATTGATTTCCGGTCCAGGTTCTCGGTTTTTGGGCGTGGTGTCAAAATTAGTTGAAATCTAGCATCAGACCACTGATCAACAGGCAAAGCTTATTTGCGCGACACCTGTGATGTAACCGGTCTTCAAAAATGTAGCACCCAGTCCGGCCTCATATCGGCCACACCAAGGGCAAAAAGAAGACGACGAGGAGAAGTAGGAGGACGAAGAGCGGTGCTCCTGTGCGCGTGTAATCTGTCACCTTGTATCCACCTACACTCATCACTAGAAGGTTCACAGGGTGGCCGAAGGGGGTCAAGAATGCGCACGACGAGCCCACGGCTACGACCATGAACAGGGCCTGAGCAGAGAGATCCAGTTCCATCGCGGTACTGAGCGCGATTGGGGCCACGAGGACAGCCACGGCCGAAGTGGGTATGAATTGTGCCGCAAGGGCGCAAAGTAGAAAGAGGCTCGCGATCAGGAATCGGGGACCTACGTCCGCCGCTCGCCCGATGACCTCGCGCGCAAGAAGTTCGGCAGCGCCAGATTCCTCCATGGCCAGTCCAAGCGCCAACATTCCACCTAGCAGGATGACAACACGCCACTCAACGAGTTTATACACTTCGCTCCCCTTCACGCACCCTGTAAAGACCATAAGCAGCGCACCGAGAAGTGCGGCGATGTACACCGGAAGGAGGTTGAGCGAGGCTGCGATGATGACACCGAACATGATCGCCCCCGCGAGAGGGGCTCGGCGCGTCCGGAACACTTCGCTGAGTTCGGGCGTGAGCACCAAGAAGCGGGTATCTTTCGCCAGTGCCTGAATCTTTTTTCGCTGGCCGTAGACAAGGAGCGCGTCTCCAAATTTGAGCGGCGTTTCACTGAGGTGGATACGGGAGCGAATGATCTCGCCACTGCGCCAGATCGCGGGGATGGTCAGACCATAAGAATCCCGGAAGAGGATCTCGCTTAGCGTCTTTCCCACGATGTTCGAGGTAGGGGCGAGCGTGACCTCTGCGAATCCAACATCTTCGGACTCCAATTCTGCTATCATGGAAGGACCATTGGTTTCGTGGGGCTCAAGCAATTGGAGGGCCCGGAACACCGCATAACTTTCTGGCCCTCCTTGCACAATAAGCCGATCCCCGGATCGGAGAGTGTCGGAAGCTCTTGGGAGGAAGATATTCTTTCTGCCCGATTCTTCGCTGCGTTGGATTTTGAGGACCGTGAGGTCAAAGGCATGGCTGAGACGAATCGAAGCCAACGTGCGCCCGTGCAGTCTGGACCCCTCCGGTATTTCAAGCTGCATCAGCCAGCTTTCGAGGTCGTACTCGTGGGTGGCTGCCTCGGTGTCAATCCAGTCAATTGAGGTAAACTCATCCGCGTAGCGGAGTTGTTGTAGCTGTTCCTTCTGTCCGAGCAGGAGCAGTGTGTCACCTGCTTGTAGCCGGATCTCTTGGAGAGACGCACTTCGGATTTTATCACCGCGCTCGATGGCTACGATATGGGCTTGGAAGCGGTTGCGGAAATCCAGCTCTAGCACAGTGTTTCCGACAAGGGGCGAATTTTGTGCAATTTCGGCCCGCGCGAAGGCTGCGGTGTCCCTCATCAGAGTCCATAGAGTATCCTCCGGATCACCATGTTTCTTAAGATGTCCCCATGATCTCAGATCATCCATAGCATCTAGGGAGCCTTCGAAGACGAGGATGTCTCCGCTATGTAGGTGAAACGTTGGCTCGGGCGCCCTGAGAAGTTGGCCCTGTCGGTGGACGGCGAGCAGATCACTTCCCAGGACACGTCCAAGGTGGGTCTGCATTAGGGTCCGACCATTGAGTGCCGAGGGTTGTGGCACCCGCAAACAGAAGATTGCTTCGTCCAGATCGTAGCGGTCACGCAGGTCGATTTCGGTCATTGACTTGTCACTTTTGGTCCGTCGGTCCGGGAGGAAGTGACGTCCGGCCAAGGTCATATACAGAATGCCTAGGACAAGTGCGGCTGCGCCCACCGGGGTGAATGAGAAGAGCCCAAATGAGCCCTGACCTGAGCGCTCAAGAATAGTTGAGAGGAGAATATTGGGTCCGGTTCCAATGAGCGTGGTCATTCCTCCCAGGAGCGAGGCAAAGGCGAGCGGGATGAGGAGTCTGGAAGGGCGTATCCCGAGACGGCGGGCGATGTCGAGTACCACCGGCAGGAGAAGTGCCGTGGCCGCGATGTTATTCATCACGCCGGACATTAGCCCAGCGGCGAGCATCATGACCACGGTAAGGCGCAGCGGGGATGCTCCGGCAAAGCGCATCAACTGGGTGCCCAGGAGGTTTGCAACGCCCGTACGGTACAATCCTCCACTCAGCACCAGTACTGCCGCGATTGTTACGACGGCTGGATTCGCAAATCCCTCAATGGCACGCGACATAGGGATCACACCGCTGATAGCCAGCGCGAGTAGGACGATGAGTGCTACGCCGTCGTAGCGGACCCACTCCGTGACGAAAAGGACGATTGCGACCACGACGATCGCTAAGACGATAACTATGTCGCCGGCTAGCATGCTACGCTAAGAGTGTCGTTCAAAGGTTCGACTCCTGGATGGTGGCAACGGCTAAGACAAAGGCGTTGATCTTCAGCGTGTTCCAGCCATGGTTTTTTCGCCATCAACCGGCTGGCATTGTGTGGCAAATTGGTCGGATAAATTATTTTTTTTGCAAGACCTAAGAATTGATTGGAACCTTAACTCCGCCCGATTTAAGGGACTCTTGGGCAGCCTCAAGGAGGCGAACAACGGCTAACCCGTTACGGGCATTCGTGCGGGGCGTTTTACCAGTGCGTATACAATCAACGAAGTGCAGGCACTCCAGGCGCAGTGGTTCTGACATACGGATATTAGGAATGTTGATGTCTCCAACACGGGTGGTCATGGATTCAGCAAATCCGACATAGCCGGGCGCATCCACGCCCTTGTCGTAGATGCGAACCTTTTCTGCACCATGCATTTCGTCAATGACCGCCATCTTCTTGCTACCGACCAAGGTAACTTTTCGGATCTTGTGCGGATCTAGCCAACTCGTGTGGAGATGTGCCAAGGCACCATCCTCGAAAAATACAGTTGAGAATGCAACGTCACAAACATCTGGCTGGAGATAAGCCTGGGCATGGACCGCAACGGCAACAGGTTGCTGTTGGAGAAAGGCCAGTGCAACAGAAAGGTCGTGAGGTGCGAGACTCTCCAATGCGTTCTCGTGTTGACGCACAATTCCAAGATTGACGCGCACACTGTACATATAGTATATGTCGCCGAGTGTACCGCTCTGGATCAGGTCCTCCACGTAGTTGAATGCAGGATGGTACAGGAGCAGATGACCGACCATACAGTGACAACCAGTTTGATCGGACAGGTCGACCAGGGTTTCGGCTTCGCTCACCTGTTGTGCCATCGGTTTCTCGACGAAAACGTGCAGACCATTCTCCAGGGCCGTGCGCGCAATCGAGAAATGAGTAGGTGTCTCTGTTGCAATGACTATGCCATCAAGGTCATCCCGGGTGAGCACTTCCTTGAAATCCTTAGCGATGGCTACATCAGGATAGCGTTCATTGACAAATTGTCTTGCCTCGGGATCTGCATCACACACGACCATGACACGACAGGTCGGTATTGCATCAAAATTCCTCAGTAGATTCTTGCCCCAGTAACCGACCCCAATCTGTGCTAGTCTGATTTCACGCATGGACGGCATGGTTTACATGAGTGATAATTGTATCCACAATCCTGTCTTGTTGCGCCGGTGTAAGCTCTGTGTGCATGGGCAATGCTAAGACCTCGTCACAGGCTTTTTCGGTTTCGGGCAGAATAACTCCTTTGGTTTGCTCCTGGAAGACGGGCTGTTGGTGCAATGGGACCGGATAATAGATGCCGTACGGGATTCCAGATGTTTTGAGTGATTCGGCCAGTGCATCACGCCGTGCTACACGAATAACGTATTGGTGATAAACATGTCGTCCCCAGGAGGCTTCATATGGACATATGATCCCGTCAACGTTTCCAAGGCGCGCATCATAGCGTGCAGCGGCTGCTCGCCGGAGCTCGGTAAAGGACTCCAGATGTCGGAGTTTGACTTCCAGGATCGCAGCCTGAAGGGCATCAAGTCGGCTGTTCAGGCCTATAGTCTCGTTGTAGTATTTGTGCTGGCCACCATGATTGGTGATCATTCGAACACGAGCTTCCAGCTCAGGATCGGATGTGAGAACAGCCCCTGCATCACCGTAAGCACCAAGGTTCTTCGACGGAAAGAAGGAACACGTTGCAAGGGTTCCCATACTTCCGGTAGGCACCCCATTGTAGGTTGCTCCAATAGCCTGTGCGTTATCCTCTATGACGGGTATGTTGTATTTCGCACCCAGGGCCAGAATCTGATCCATGTCGGCAGACTGTCCGAACAGGTGTACGGGCACGATGGCTCGTGTTCTGGGCGTGATACAGGCCTCTACACTGTCTGGGTTAAGGCAAAAAGTGACGGGATCTATGTCTGCAAAGATGGGTGTAGCCCCTAAGAGGGCTGCGGTCTCTGCTGTGGCAATGAAGGTGAAGGAGGGGCTGATTATTTCATCGCCGGGCCCGATGCCGAGCGCCATATAAGCAATCTGAAGGGCATCTGTACCGTTCGCAACCCCAATGGCGTACTTGGATTTTGTATAGGTAGCGAGTGCTGTTTCAAAGCGTGACAGGACAGGCCCACGGATGAAGTATGTCGAATCCAGAACTTGACCTATAGCAGTATCAATTTCGTCTTTAATTCTCAGGTACTGCCCCCTGAGATCGACCATTTGGATACTCATAGATGGACTATTGATTGTCAAGCCATTGATCTTCGGGTACCATGCGTAGATATTTGGCAGGTACTCCTGCCCACAGCTCACGTGCAGGGATATTGTGCGTGAGTACGCTGCCTGCAGCTAACATAGCATCAGCGCCAATTGTTTTACCCGGCAATACTGTAGCTCCCGCACCGATGCGTCCTCCACGAAGTACAGTCACTCCCTTGTAGTACTTATGGCGATCTTTGGTCCGGCCCGCAAAGTTATCGTTGCTGGTAGTGACACCGGGAGCGATGAATACGAAGTCTTCCAGTACGGAGTAGGCTGTGATATAGGCATTGGTTTCCAGCTTGCAGCGGGCTCCAATAATGCAGTCGTTTTCGATGGCTACTCCCCGACCAACAATGGTGGACTCACCAACTGAAGCCCGTTCGCGAACCGTAGCCAGATCAGCTACCATGACACGAGCTCCGAGGATACAGCCATTGTAAAGAACTGTGCCATTCCCAATGAGGCAATGGTCCCCAATCGTGAGATAGCCTTGATTTTTGGACGTACGTAGGGTACTTTGGTGTGCTCGCATTGGCATTGCACCAAGCACGTTATGATCTCCAATCCGCACGTTAGCCCCCACACGTGTACCGGACTTAATTGTAACATGATGGCCAACCACACAGTTCGGGCCCAGTTCGACATCGTTTTCGATCACCGAATTTTGCCCGATAATAGTAGTTGATGCGTCCATCAAAGAATAACAATCATGAAAAAGCCCACGGTCCTGAACAGACCATGGGCTCCAAAATCCTAGAACTTGGAGAGACTACAGTGTTTCCAGATAATGTTCGGCGGACTGTTTCCAAGTACCGTACACGGCATTCGAAAAAGCATCTCGGGCTGCATCTCTATTCCCCACACTTACGTAAGCTTCACCTAAGACGTAGTAGATTTTAGCTTTGTCGGATCGACTACCAGAGTGAATATTCAGCGCTTGCTGGGCAGCCGCAATAGCTGCGTCACCTTCTCCTTTGGTATAGTGGGCAAGGGCAGTGTAGTAGTATACGTCAGCGTCCGCCTCCATGAACTCGGACAAAGAAGCAAGTGCGGCCAATGCAGCATCTGCATCCGCGCGGGTAGCGTTACGCTTGGCCAAAGCAGCTGAAGCCTGACTGATAAAATGATCACGAATAGCCTTCTCTGCTGCGAGGCTTGTTCTGCGATCACCTTGTGCAGTAGCGACAGTCTTCCAGATATCCAAGGCTTCGTCAAGTCGACCTAGATTCTTCAAGGCTAAGCCTTTGCCATAGAGGTTTTTAATGTAGGTGGGGAAGATATTCTCACCATTCGAATAATGTTCAAGGGCGGCCTGGTAATCCTCAGATTTCAATGCCTCCGTACCCAGTTTGTAATCAATCTGGGCGGTAATGTGGCGGGCACGTTGAGCAGTTTCAGTGTCGGACGCTCCGTCAGCACCAGTAGCTGCATTTATGAATAAGGAACGTGCATCTGCCAAAGTAGCCGGATTCTTCGCTGCTTCGAGGGCGGCGTTAAAGTCCTCTTTGTACTGCTGTGCAGTTACGGGGCCAGGGGCAACGAGTATCGCTGCCATCATAAAAAGTCCAGGTAGTGTGATGCGAAGAGCTTTCATTCCGCGGGTAGTGGGTCTTGTTTGGTTTGAACGTGTAAGAAAGACAACTTAATCCAAGAAGTCAAATGCCAAGTGGATTCGGCAGCGCAAGGATACCATTTTACGCAGGTCAGGTTCCAAGTGGCTACTCATAATGCAGAGGCCAACATACGAACGATACCGCAATAAGTGTGCCAATTATGTGTCAATAGGACGTCGTTTAAGGAAAAATACACCTTCCCGGCCCGAAGTAACAACGATAGTGCCGCTCTTGAAGTATGGATAATTACTCCATGCCCCCAAAACAGGGGAATTATCATTCGGACCATAAGGGACTGTATCAAAGTGGCCAACCTCGATCGGATTCTCCGGGTCAGATATATCTACCAAACGGAGGCCTTCGACGTAGTTGGTCTGGTACATTATATCGCCGCGGATATACAGGTTATGGTCAATGGCACTCGAGGGGCCGAGATACTCATTGGCCAAGACTGGATCCTCCAGGTCACTGATGTCGAAGATTAGCGTACGCGTAGCTTCTACCAGTTCGGAAGCTTCATCTCCCTCATCATTGAGATAGAAATAACGATGGTCTTCCGTAAGCCAGCCTTGATGAGTGTAGGCCACATTGGGATACTGTGCGATCGATAATGCAACGGGATTATCCTTATCCGTTACATCGGCAATCGACAGCGCATTTCCATTGGAGCTGAGACAGATTTCACGGCCTTGGAAATCACGGTCAGGGCCGTTGTACGTCACGCACTGTGCGTCGTGTGTAGCTCCGGTGCCTCGTCCGCCGGTCCGCGTATCTGCGAAGCATCCCGCAAACGTCGGATTTACTGGATCCTGAATATTAATCATGTGTAGCGCACCTCCACATGTTTCTCCACCGGAATCATTGCCAACGGCATAGGCATACCCAGTATCTTCGTTGATAATGATATTATGGGAGCTGTAGACGCCTTTGTATATGGCGGTCTCCGTGAACACCTGCGGTTCGGTTACCTCCCTCAGCTGGGTCAAGTCAAAGATTTGCATATGGTGTGCGCCAGCCCCGTCGGCTACGATGAAGGCGTGGTCCTTATAAACCTTGATGTCACGCCATAGACTCTGATTGGCGGTTGAAGTTTTCGGCAGATCTCCCAGATATACCGGATTGTAGGGATCCGTCAGATCGATGAATGACGTACCGTCAGTGCGCCCCACCAACGCATATTCCCTTCCCGTTTGCGGGTCCTCCCAGCCCCAGACATCATTAACCTGAATACCACGCCGTGCCCCGATCTCTTCCCGTGTTAAAAATGAAATCATATCAACTTCTGCACACGGAAACATCCCGGCAGTGCCGCTTTCGCATTCGGTCATTTCACCGGTGATCGATGCAATCTCACTGGCGGCGTTAAAGAGTTTTTCACCAATCAGGACACCGTCATCTGTGACATGGAGCGGAAAAACCACACCCTCAAAATTGTCCTGCCCGGTGGCGCCAACCGCCACAATATCATTGTCTGCAGCAAGGCTTGCACCAAATCCACTCCGAAACTGCAGTGCGTCAGGGCTGAGAATCTCAGATACTTGCAGATCAGGTACGTCCACATGGTATACGCCACCGGTTCGTTCATTGAACAGGGTAGCTGAGATCCAAAGTTTGTTATCAGATGCTGCCAGCGCTTCTCCAAAGCGTTTGTCTTCCGTTGTATCGGGTGGAGACAGGGTATGCGTCTGTCCCCACATGCCGTTGTCGTTTCTGGAAAAGAGTGTAACCGTCCCCCCATTGTGCCTTGGTGCACCGAGTGCCAGAAAATCTCCGACAGATGCGATAGACCATGCAAACAGTGCTCCACCCGTTCCTTTGTCCATTCCAATCTCTTCTACTTGCTGTTCGCCAGAGTCGTTATAGGAGTACACGAATGCACGACCTTCGCCATCATTCCAGCGGGGAGCACCAACAATAAGTTCGTCTCTGTGGACAGCAACCGAGTGACCATATTCATCTGCGTCGGATACGTCATCGGGTGTCAGTTCATCCGCCAACTGCCAATTACCGTCGTCGTTTTTGATGTACAGGTATGCTCCACCCGCTGTGTCTCGGCCGCCTGTGGCCCCGATGATCAAGTGATCCCCCTTTAAGGCTAACGCGCCACCGAATTGGGCATGTGAATGCGTGATTACCTCAGATGGAGACCATGCTCCATCATCATCACGCGAATATATGTGGACCTCACCGGCAAGTGGGGCGCCAATAGCCAAAGTTGTATGGTCAGCTGTCAGGCTTTGTCCAAACCCAATGGCGACCTCTCCACCAGGTGTAAGTACTTGAGCCTGCGACCAATTGCCATCGTCTTTCATATCGTAGACGAATACATTTCCTGGAAGCAGGAGTTGCCGTCCCTCACCAACGATAATCTGTCCGTCATTGACTGCCACGGCAGCACCGTATTGGACTGCATACTGGGCATGGAGAGTTGTCGTAGCGCTAAAGAGTACCACGATCAGGGTTAATGCACGTTTCATGTAGGTTGAAATCTTGTTCTGGAACTAAAATACAAATTTCCGGAATGCTTAGAATCAGTCGCTACTCAGGGCTTGATCCAAAAGTGAACGATCTCCGGTCATTTCCCAATAGATCAGCGACATTGGGATGATTCCCGAGGCGTTGAAGTCATCCATGAACTCACTGAGGACGAACTCACCGTCACGTTGCCGGGCATATTCTGCAATCAGGCGATCAATAACCAGCTTACCGATCACGTAGCTAGTTCCGTAAGCAGGTTGTCTCAGGTAGAATTGTTCCTCTCCCTGGATAGTGTTACCATCCGCAGGGAGGAGGTCCCACGGGGTCCATTTCGAAGCGAACTCTGCGGCTTCATCAAGCGACATTTCGTGTCCATGCTGATACAATCCACCTAAGCCGCGCGCTGCCCGCTGTGCCAGGAGTATCCATATGAGCTCGCGTGTACGGGGTTTATCGTCGAAGAGTCCGGCATGCATCATCATTTCTTCCATGCCCGTAGCCATGCCTTCGGCCCGACTGTCAAAAGCGTTGTACAGAAGGGGGCCCTGTCGGATTACACTTGAATAAGGCTCTTCCCGCAAGCGCGCCAGATCGATCCAGTGGTAGTCATGCGTTCGCATGACCAGTGGATCGCGATAAGTGATCTCTGAAAAGAAGCCGCGCAAGCCTTCGGAAGGCGTGAATGCATTCACTCGTGCTCGCAGTGCGGGTTCTATGTACTCCTTGATTGGAAGAATCTCTTCTTCCCGGAGGAATACCAGGTACTCATCCACTGCAGAATTGAATCTACGATCGTATTCTTCTGGTGTCTGTATTTTTGTCAGTCGTGGGAGCTCTCGGTTCCGGTGTTCTTCAAGCCTTAGCGCCGAATGTGCACGGTCAAGCTCCCGCTGCATAAGAAGTACTTCATCTTCCCAACTGTACGGGAGCAGGTGTACATTACGGAGGTTCCACGTATAGTTTTCTTTTCCGACGCCGCTGATGCCGGTTTTGATAGCTGATCGCTCAGCGATCCAGTCAGCAAAATTATCCGAAGCACTCCGTGCACCAAGCGCCGCCGCAGCTAGGTCCGGATATGTATCCTGTACGCTTTCAGCCAATGCTTCCAGTGCACGACTTTGTGATCGAATACTGCGTTCACCTGTTCGCCAGAGGTCATGAGCTTCGCCAGTAAGGTTGATTTTGGCCTGCTCAAATACCCGGGCTGCCCGTCCAAGGCGCACAGCCATACCTGCTGCATCATCATTACTCAGGGGTTGCGTGTATTTGGGGAGTTCGATTGCACCGTGAATATTGGGTGCTTCTCGCTCGGGCACGTCTGTTGGTGATGGGTAAAACCAAACATAGAAGGCGGGATCACGTCTCCATGGTTGTTTGACTCTATGCGCAAAATCGAGACCATTAATTTCTACCCACACCAAGTACCAGTCAACCTGTTCCGACACTGGCCAGCCGGTGGTGTCTGCGTTCTCGAGCTGCACTCTCCAGCTCCCGAGCGCTGCATACTGTTCCGTCATAGCCTCAGACGAGTAATCTGGAATGCCATTCACGACGTTCGGTGCGGCAAATTCACGCCAATCCATGAAAAATTTCACAAGGTCCTCGTGCGATTCAATCGTAGATTCGGACTGGGGATTCTGTGGCTGGGCGCAGCCGCAAAGTATCAGTATCAGAATGAGTGCCTGCCGACGCATGTGATTTTGTGGGATAAAAGACGCAGACAAACAAGGTAAATACTACGACATTGATTATTTAATTATATGGATGTTATCGGATAGAGCTGCAGAAAAATTGGGTTTTGACACCGTGCGCAAGGCACTATCGGAGGCCGTGGTAAGCTCCTTAGGGATGGAAAAGCTTACCCTATTGCGTCCGGTTACTGATCCGGGTGCGCGTAAAATTGCTCTTGCTCACACGGATGCATTGCAACGCGTTGTGTTGCGGGGAGACCCCATCCCCTTGGAAGACTTTCTTGATGTTCGCCAATATCTTGAGCAAGCGAGACCGAGTGGTGCTATGCTCAGCGCAGCATCATTGGATGAAGTGCGGAGGACCTGTCGTGCGAGTCGGTTAATTCGTGCCTGCTTCCGCAAAGAAGGCTATGGAACGTTGGCTAAGGTGGTGTCCCCGATTTTCGTCCTCCGGAAATTGGAGCAGTGTATTGAGCAAGCGGTTGATTCCAATGGAACGATACGTGAATCTGCATCCAGCGAATTACGTCGAATTCGGTACAGATTACGTCAGCGTCAGCAGGCCCTGAGAGAGAAGCTCAGAACATTACTGGGCGAGGCGGTGCGACAGGGATATGCGGCAGAATCACAGTTGACTGTGCGGGCTGGTCGCATGGTGATTCCGCTGCGTGCAGAGGCCAAACGGAAAATGCGTGGTTTTGTGCACGATAGTTCGGCAACAGGGCAGACGGTCTATCTCGAACCTGCCTTGTGTCTCGATATGGGGAATGAAGTTCGGATACTTGAAGCCCAAGAGCAACGCGAGATAGAGCGTATCCTGCGCGAAGTGACCGGACGTGTCAGGGAAGATATTGATGCCATTGAGGGTAATCTTGATATTCTCGGTACCATTGATCTCTTGCATGCAAAGGCATTGCTCAGTGTAGCGCTGGCTGGCGTGGTGCCAAAGCTATCAGACGCCCGTGTACTGGATATTCGTGAGGGCAAGAATCCAACCCTATGCTTAGGGGGGAAAGCTAAAGCGATCATTCCTCTGACCATATCAATTGGTGAAGAAGTGCGAACGTTAGTCATAACGGGGCCGAATGCGGGAGGAAAGACGGTGGCGATGAAAACTTGCGGACTGATGCTTGTTATGCTGGGATGTGGCATCCCTGTTCCTGTGCATCCTGAATCGGTATTCGGATGCTTTAAGCAAATTCTTGTCGAGATCGGTGACGAGCAGTCAATTGAGCAGGATCTCTCAACGTTTAGCGCGCGAATTTCCGGGTTGCAGAAAATGTGTGATGCAGCTACCAGCGGGGTCCTTTTGCTCGTTGACGAGATTGGAACAGGTACGGATCCTGCCGAAGGTGCAGCACTTGCCCAAGCCGTATTGGAGCATTTTACAGCTTCGGGTGCGCTGACTATCGTAACCACGCACCATGGTACATTGAAGGCGTACGCGCATGAAAGTATTGGTGTCGTTAATGGATCCATGGATTTTGATGAGCGCACGTTGCAACCGACGTTTCTTTTTCGACAGGGGCTCCCTGGATCATCCTATGCCTTCCGCATCGCTGATCGAATGAATTTTAATTCCGGTGTGTTGGCGCGTGCCCGGCAGATTCTGGGGAAACCGGAAGTTAAACTTGAGTCCCTTATTGCAAGTTATCGTGACCTTAACTCAAAACTCAAAAGACGGCTGAGCGCACCGGTAGTCGAGAAAAAGACGGAGGATCAGTCCAAATCCCAGTCATCAGATCGGAAGGTGCGTAGGAAGCCGGGTAAGGCAGCCTCATTACCTACTACAAAACTTGTTGTAGGACAGCAAGCCGTAATTGACGCGGGAAATACCCCTTGCGAAATCATCTCCATCGAGGGACGCTATGCATTAGTCTCGGCAGGTAACATGCGCATGAAGGTTGCCCTGGATCGGATCAAGCCTATCGATGCACGCAAGCCGCGACGGAAGAGTAATGTGAAAATGAGCACACCCAAAGCAAGGGTTGATGTCCGCGGGCTTCGTGTACGTGAGGCGCTTGCAGAGGTGGAAAAGCTGGTGGATCAGGGAATGAGTGCAAATCTCCCCTCAGTTGAAATCATCCATGGAGTCGGTACGGGCGCGCTGCGCAGTGCAATTCATGAGTATCTGAAAGTGGCCGAGGCAGTCAAGGAACTGGAATGTCTGGATGTGAACCCGGGAGTGACGAATGTTAAGATCGCATAAAATCTTTGTTGTCAAACGCTCACTATCCCTTGTGGGAACCCGCAAGATGGTGTCTGATGTCATATAAATGACGCCAGACAGAGGTTCTGATATGAAATTGAGGTTCTTCCCTGTAAGACAGCCTCGTTCGAGTGCTGGAGATCAGGACAACAGATGCGCTGCTGCCGGTCAACCGAGGCTCATTGTGGAGAGTAGTGGTACTCAAGTATTGCTCATGCAAGCCCACTTCGTTTACGAATGATCCATTCTGCACTGAGCAGCAGGACCAGCAAACCGAGCATCCAGGGGATGTGCGACAAGTCCAATTTACGTACCTGAACAAGTGGGGAGGCGGCGAACAGGCTGTCAGATGCGAGTACATCGGGTAATTCAGTCAGTGAAGCATCAGCAAAGAATTGCCCACCGGACCGATAAGCAATTTGTCGCAAGAGAGCCCCATCACTCCTTGTTACACGCTGTTCCAAACCGAGTGAGCCAACCGTAAAGGTCCCATTGTCAATTCCCAGGGATGCATTCATCCGCATAGCCTGAGCAGCATAGGTATATACGCCCTCGGGTAAAGCTTCAATCCGCAGGGCAAACAGTCCACTACCACGGTTAGTCATCGTGTAGGGGTACTGCGCACCATCAGGTGCGGTTAACTCGAGGGTTACAACGGCATCTGGGACAGGATTGAGACTCTCGTCATAGACTTGGCCGGAGAAATCTATAGGTTCGCTGCCATCAAAGCTTACCGAAGCAGGTTCTACACGCACTGTTCGATCATCCTCGGGTGTAGTAAGCCATTGTATCAGGTTTTCGACGAGATCCGGCCAAATGCGAGGTACATCCGCTGGATCGTCAGCGAGGTTGAGCCATCGCCATGTACCACTTCCAAGTACCGAAGCTGTTCGATATCCGGCCCGACTGCGTATGACCAGTAAGGGTTCCTGTAGATTGATTCCTCGAATATGTGCCTGTGCCAGAACACGGCTGTCTGGTGCAACCTCCCAATGCCCGGTAGTAGCAATCAAAGGGGGGAGACGATCCCATAGCGTTTCCGGGAAGCTCAGCAGCGGATCCCGGAAGCCAGCTTCTGTTGGTCTAAGGGATGCCTCATCGTACATCATGATTCCCTCAGTCGGTAGGGCCGGCAACACGTTTGCAAGCGCACGTCTCAGACGCACCAGGTCGGTTTGACGGGTTAATAAAAAGAGTAACGGGGTACCAGTTTCTGCGACACGAGCTATGGCATTCAACGAGGCCTCATCGCCTTCACTTCCCGGGAAACCAACCAGAACAATGGCATCGTATTCATCAAGAGAGTCGGGTAGGGGGCCTTCGTAGAACTGACCCGGTTGCATTTGGACAAAGCTGTCAATTTCCCGTCCCTCATTTCGAGCCAAAATATTGCGTATAGCGGTGACGTCCGGGTGCGGTGCAGCGGCAATGAGACATATTTTTTGGCTTTTTTTTAGTACGCGGACTGTAAACGTCGACCGATTATTTTTTACGGAGGCTTCATTTTCCAGCGCAGTTGTCGTTACAGTGTACTGGAAGAGTCCCTCTTTTTGTGGAACGAAGCTCAGGGATGCGGTAGACTCGCCTTCGGGAAGGACTAATGTTTGGGTTGAGAGTAAGGAATCTTGGGTATAAAGGTTGGTAGTAGTAGTTTCATCCTGATAACCTCGCAGCAATAGGGTCACATTAACAGGCACAGTCTGGCCGACATAGGCAAACTCGTTTGTTGCTGTGCGTGCGATCATCAGATCCTGCTGCTGGGTAGTATCGCCCACGACCAAGGTATGGATGGGGATGTTGTAATCGGCAGCTACATGGACAGGACTGATCCCCGTGTTGTGTTGACCATCGGAAATTAGCAGTACACTACCCAGATTTTCGTTACGCAGTAGAGTCTGAACACTCCTCAAAGCCCCGGAAATATTTGTGCGAGGGGCGGAGTTCGTGGCAGCTCTGAGGTTTTCGAGTGGATGCAGGTCTCTCCCAAATCCAAAGAACCGTACGTCTCCATCGATAGCCGGGAGTGATTCCAGTAGTTCTTGGCGAGACATACTCTGACTTTCATCAATAAGAACGGCTAGTACTGGTGGTTTCTCTTGTCTAAGTGTGCGGTGAAGGACTGGCTCAAACAGCAGAAAAAGCAGCAATGTGAGGGTAGCTCCGCGGAGCCCAGGAAGGCCCCATCGACTCGCCCCCGATAGTTTTGGTTCAGTACGGCGGTAGGAAAACCAGGTGAGTAGGCCGGCCAGCGCTAACAGGAATATAAGTGGCCACGCGTAGGCTTCAAAGTGAAGCATTTGTTGATCAACTGTATACCTTACTCGGACACGCAACCCGTCCTTTTGTGGGTGAAGTACTTGGGATAAGAGACTGCATCATGCTTGTATTACAAGGGGGAATCATAATGCAGGCAGGTTATGCCTTGCATGATCAGCAGAGTAAACGAGAACTCACAATGCTTAATGGCGCAGACGTGTCATCATGCCGGATTGGGTTCTCCCATCAACCTCCAAAGTATATGCGTAAACGCCAGGAGGCAAATGGGTCCCGTCAAAAGCTACAGGCATGCCGCCCGCACTGATCGGCCCTTCATAAACGGTGGCAACTTCGCGCCCCAACACGTCGAAAATTGCAAGTCGGGCATGCAATACAGGCTCAAACGCTTCAATAGTGAAATGAGCAGTGTTCTGGAACGGATTGGGGTAAGGGGGGTGCACAGTCAGGTTGCCAGGGACTGGTATAGTTTGATCTGATCGATTGAGTGCGATCGCACTCATGACAGCAGCATCGGCATCCACAATACCCCAGCCTAGATTATTATCGGGCGTGCCAGACTGGCTGGCTGTTGAGGTTAAGACATGCCATACGTCTCTTGGACCTAACTTCGGATTAACTTGAAGAATTTGCGTCACGATTCCAGCAACCATTGGGGCAGAAAATGACGTACCGTTTGAGGGTCCATACCCACCGCTATGTCCTACGATCACGGCTGCGCCCTGTGCAGAAACATCGGGTTTGATGCGACCGTCAGCTGTTGGGCCACGGCTGCTGGAGCCCCATAAACGTCCGGTGGAAGTTATGCCTCCCACGCTTATCACCGAGTCACCATCCGCAGGAGTAGCAATCGATGACGGGCCCCGTGCCCCTGCATTGCCCGCACTTGTCACGGTGACCACACCGCGCTGCGCGGCCCAGTCAAAAGCTATTGTTGTGAGTCCGGTATCGCCATCCAGGTCACTCGTTGTATAGCTATGTTGACCGGTGTCAAAATCAAGGTATCCTAACGATGAAGTCATGACGTCCACGCCCTCCGATTCCATCCATTCTACAGCGGCCACAAAATTATCCTCCTCGATGTTCCGCTCATATGGAGCGCATTCCGTTTTTGCCGCATATATCGTTGCACCGTAACCGGGGCCAGTGAGCTCACCTGCATGAAAGCCTACTGCGACTGAGGCAACATTCATGCCGTGGGTATTAGTGCCATTGCAAGGCTGCGTAGGATCACGTTCCGAAAAATCCCGTGCCTCGATCAGGCGCCCCGAATCACGGATATGATTTAGTGAAGAGTGACTAAAGGGCCTTTCGCCGGGTGGAGAAAAATTAGTATCCAAAAACCCCAAGACTACCCCGCGGCCATTTATGTCTCGTTCGATAGGCGGGATAGCGTTCACGATATCCAGTTGCCTGCAGGAGTTTCCGTAAACGGCTGATGGGCATTGGGATGAGGTTCGTTCGGCAATCACGGGGGAAACGGGGATGGTTGGCAGCACAGACGGTTTCAGATATGCTACGGGGCGTATATTGCGCACATAGGGTAGGGCAGCTACCTGGGTGATCTCATCTTCGCTCAGCCATGCAGTGACAGCATTAAGCCAGCGACTGCGTTGGGCAACAGTAACTCCCATTGTTGCGAGGTCTGCCTCGTAGGCCTGAGAAATCGGAGCGTCCTGTCGGGCAAACTTGGCAACCAGGTTTGGCTCTCCCCGTAGCGCACGTCGTGCTACAGCGGCTTCTGTAAGATATTCAGACTCAACCAGGGTGTGCTTGCTGGCTGCATCCAACTTGTCGGTCAAGAATATCCAGTGTTTAGTTTTTTCCTGGGCAACTGCAACGTGAACCAACGAAAGCAGGAGTACAATAAGTGTAATCTGACGCATTATATTGAAACTGACGGTGGTAGATAATATTGAGGTTTATCCCGGCTTATTCAGAGCAAAAGCCATCGGAAGCAGGTCCAAGGTACGAAAACATTCAGCAGGTTGTTCTCCACGATCCATCCACACGATAGCTTCGGGGGCAATCTCACAGAGCACCTGTCTGCAGGCACCACAGGGAGTGGCAGTAGCAGGTGCCTTCGGGCACGAAATATAGATACACTGGATATTTGTTTCCCCTGCACTGATAGCTGCAGCAATTGCTGCCCGCTCAGCACAGAGCATTTGTGTCCAGTCACCGTGCTCCACGTTGACGCCCTGGTAGCACGTTTGGTCGCGTGTGACGACGAGAGCTCCTACGGGAAAGTCCGATTCTGGGATGTAAGCATGTTGTGTCACCTGTCGCGCGAGACGTATTCCGGTTGCTGTATCCAGCTTATCTGGAAAATGCTGGCCAGTAATCAGCTCATCACCAGGTTCGTTTATACTCCCTGGATATCCCAGAATATCTTCGGCCAGCTGCTCCATAGGACCGGTGAATGATTGCTGGATCATTGTTTTTTCTTCCAGTTTTACGCGGTCACTGAACACAAGGGCAGTGATATCCCGTCGTCCAATGGAGGTTGCACTTGCAAGTACTGCAGATAGTGCAGGAATGACCAGTGGATAGGAGGCATTTTCGATCCGAACCCCACACGTCCAGCTGTTGTCAGACATCAGTGCCAACGCGGCCCTTGAGCCGCCGGAATAAGGTACACGAGAGTGTACGGCAGCTGCACGGACGTGGAGGCGAAGTCTATTGGCTATAGATTTTTCCATTCTGCCAAGGAACGCTTTCTAACGTAAGTTCGTTTGCCCGTCGCAGGCCGGGGTGGCGGAATGGTAGACGCAACGGACTTAAAATCCGTTGGCCCTAGGGCCGTGCGGGTTCGAGTCCCGCCCCCGGTACTACATTTTGAATAAACCCCCGCCAAGTGCACTAAGGCGGTAGGATAGCCGCAGCATGATATAGCGCCCCAGTGTTTCCGTGCGGCGCTCAGAGATATAGCTTGCAGAGTTGTTGAAGTTCACGGCTAAGTTCTGGTTAAACAGATCGTGGATTTCAAGCGTAATAGACGCACGTTCATTCATGAACAGGCGTTTAAGTGATGCTCCGACCAGTGCTTTGTTTCTTACCTCTCCAAATACATCCTGATCATAGGTTTGGTAGCGCAGATCAGCATTTATGGTCCAGTTAAAGGTGGGGTGCCAACTCACATCAAAGGTGTAGGAGCTGTTGATATACTGCTGGTTGAGGTTTTTATTGATCGAGTAGTCGACATAATTGTAGGTTCCCCGAATCCCCGCTTCCAGTTCAATGATATCCTGATTTCGGTTGGATATAGAAATGCCCAGGCCGTTGCGTATGATCTGACTAGCGTTTTCGACTGAGTTGATGAACTCTGACCCTGTAGATAGGGTCAGATTGTTATTCAATCTCACTTGAATTTTAAGTGGTCGGATGGGCACGCCCACACTTGCACGCATCTGAGTATTCCAGCCGGCATCGGAGTTAATTGCGCTGACGGTTTGACGAAGTGACGTATCAATTGAGCGGGTTGGTACAATTTGATTTCGGGTGTAGGTTGTGCGGAGATATGCAAAAATATTCAGGTAGGTCCATGGATCAAAGGACTGAAAGGACCCAGACACCGTGTGACTAGTCTCGGGTTCGAGATCAGGATTTCCCGTATATATCCGAAGTGGATCACGGTTATTGGAGAAGGGCTGTAGTTCCTGTAGCGTAGGTTCACGTGTATCTGTTCCGTAGCGCACCTCTATGGTCTGATTTTCCTTCAGTGTTCGTTTGTATTGTACTTCGGGGAGGATATGTGTATATCCTGCGGTTACGGCAGGTAAATTGTTATCCGAGGTGCCATCAAGTTGCGATCGTTGCAGGTGGACTTGAAGTGCGAGCCATCCGCTATCATTGTTTCGGGTCAACCTGACGCCGGTCCTGTAGTAGGTGTAGGTGCGTTCAAAGGCACGACTAAGTTGAGGATTCAATTGACGGATGCGGTCTTTCGTATCGTAGAAGCGTTTATCTTCCTCTCGTCGTGAAAAGTCCCGTTCTCCGAAGGTCAGAATTGAAAAACCATTGTCCATAGGATGCGTCAAGGACAATCGGAGGTCGGCCCCTTCAGTTCTTCCAAACTGGTCCTGATCCTGCTGGATCTCTTCCCAGGTCATAATGTTGCCTGTTCTGGCGAGACCCGTACGCGTGAGTATTTCTGCAAGCTCGTCACTGTCGGATAACGTAAAGCCGGCCGTTGCAACCAGACTGGTTCCGCTATCTGAGAGTTTTTTCCTCCAGGTAAGTGTTCCAGATCCGTTGACCCTGGTATTTTCTGAATCAATGGCACTTTGGGCTTCGTTGAGCAGTAGTTGCTGATGGCCGAAGGTTTGCTGTACTCCTGTCTGCGCAAGGCCGGACAGGCTCCATCGCACCGTACTGCGGGCCCGAATTCGATGGCCGGGTGATAGTTGTACCTGTGCGTTGAGGTTTACTCTATGTCCCAGATTGTCTGCGTTCACCGTTGAAAAATCATCACCGTAAGCAGACGCATTCTGGCCTGCAAGCTCGTGGCGCTGCGTCGTACTGTTTTGCAGTTGATCCAGCTTATCAAGGGAATAACTGCCGCGTAAATAATTGTCTTTCGAGAAATCATGACCGGCATTCAGTCCCAAAGTAATGGACTCCGAAAATCCGTCACCGCCTGAACCCAGGGCGCCTAGCATGGAAGGAGATATGAAGCTTTTTCCACCACTTGCCATCATAAGGCCGACAATATCTTCGACACCAATACCGGACTGTCCCACATTATTTGCATTACCGAGAAGAGAAAGTTGGGTGTTTGGCGAAAAGCGCATGAGATTCACGCGGGTAGCATAACGCCCACCCGGTGTTTGCTCTCCTCCGATAGCTCCCGTCAAATTTCCCATAAGGCCTTGTTTGGCATCCTCCTTGAGCAGAAGATCGATAGTCTTCTCCTCCTGTCCGTCCGGTACACCGGTGAACTCTGCCTGATCACTGTCCTTATCGTACACCTGCACTTTATCTACTGCCTGTGCGGGCAGGTTTTTGGTAACAACTGAGGGGGTGTCAGCGAAGAATTCTTTGCCATCAACCAGAACATTCTCAACAGTCTCCCCTTGGGCTTTGATGGAGCCATCCGCTTCCACTTCTATGCCAGGTAGGCGTCTCAGTAGATCTTCAACTGCATCATTGGGACGCACTGTGAATGCATTGGCATTGTACTCCAGTGTATCACGCTTAACGACAAAGGGGATATGGTCAGCGCTGACCACGACCTCCCCCAGTTCTTTAACAAGCAGAGGCATGGTTAGCTTGCCGACATCTAGATCCTCATCAAGCAGCGCAATATCCTTACGCAGAGTGGAGAAACCGACGTATGTGATTTGGAGGATATACTCGCCAGACGGGACCCGCCTCAGTATGAACGTACCATTGGACGCCGTTGTAGTGAATTTGGTCAGTACCGAATCAGTACGGGTGAGCAGCACCACCGTGGCCTTTGGCAGTGGGAGTTCTTCGTCATCAACTACGCTGCCGCTCACATCAAAACGATTAGTCTGTGCCACGGTGGCAGGGGCCAACAGCAAAAGAAACAGTATCGTACTTGTAAGGACAGATGATCGCATGTGCATACTAGTTTCCACGGATAATAACTTGATTAATTCCAGATACTCGTTCTTCCATCCGTTCCTGCACGAGTTTTTCAAACTCTTCCTGAGTCACAGGCCGGCCTTTATCGGGCACTGTAATTTCTACTTCGGTATCAAGTGTAATGGAAGTGGCTTCATAGAGTTTACTTCCATCATCGATGGACAGCATAAGAATCAGGCCGGGTAATCCCCCATAGTTATCTGGACCAAAGGGAGCGGGGATCTCTGGCGCGAACCACGCTTCCACCGATACGGTGTCCATTGTAGCAGTTGCTTTCATGACCTGTCGATCAAGGAGCATCCCTTCTTCTCCCGTCAATTTCCAGGCCAGTTCAGGCAGTTCCCCGGTAACCAAAAAGTCACGAGTAAGAAATTTGTAATGATTTGTGTAGGTTCCTTCGTCCAGGTTTCCTACGGAGGCGATCAACTGGGGGCCGCCTGAACTTCCCGAAACTGAAGAACCGGCAAACGACATCTTTATACTCACGTCCCCGCTTGCACTCTGTCTCTCAAACCCAGATTTGCTTGCGCCTTCCTCCTTTTCCTCGAGGAGACGCATACTGCTCAGGGTTTCGTTGAAATCCATCACATAGGAGTTAGTAACCGAGCTTGGTATCATGTCCTTGAACTGTTCCATTAACTGGTCCATCTCCGGAGGCAGCTCAATATTCAGAACAATGGTATGCGTATATGTTACTGTGCCAGACTGCGCTGCAGCATGCTGTGGGGAGCGTACTGCAAAGGCCATCGCAGCCAAGAACAGGAGAGATAAGAGTTTGGGAGAAGGGCGAATCATTGATAAATGGCAGGTTGATTTTGAATACGTGAGGCAAGTCATATTCGTACAGGAGAAGGCATTTACGAAAAACCGCCACTGTGAATTGCTACGAACCTGGTCGCTTATAGGTTGCAAGTCATTACAGAAGAAGAAATCCCCAGATCTAGAATCCGGGAAGTTTCCAAAGCTCAGCAACTCTTCAACGGTTGTGATTTCCTAGATATTGCCTGTGTACGCCCCGGGGTGGATCGCTCAAAGCAAATCGCATTACGGGCCTCCCTGAAGGCGTTGGTCAAACATGTATGCAATCTTCACCCCCTCGTTCACCGGCGTCGGTTACAACTGCACCAGCATCAAGAAGAGGCGCGTGCTTCGGGGAATGAACAGCATCCAGGATGATGTTGAACTCCTCACGCATCTGCCAGACAATGTTGCCTCGGACACCGGCAGGGAGATTTAGAAGGTACCCTTGGGTTTAGTTAGTTCGGACGAGGAGCAGCGGCAGGCTTCAGCGTAACATATCTCTCGAACGTTCGGCCTATATCCCACGCATCATAGCGAAAGGTGTGTTGGCGCTGACTAACATTAGGTTCAAGATCACCCGAAGCTACGGCACAAACTGGGCACCTTCACCAATTCTCTCCCTCATGATCTCAATTCTCTCCCTCATGATCTTCTCGTACTCCTCCTGTGTTACTGGGATGCCGATTGGCGGGGTGATCGGTTCCTCAAGGCCTTCTTTGAGGTCTAATGAAAAAGCGGGCGCATATTTCGTATCGTCCGCTATTCTCATCAGACCTTAGTTCACATGCACAAACATCTTTATCTGGGGTTGGATGCCCATACCCGCAACTGTGTTCTGGCGGCCATGGATCCGTCGGGGCACGTGGTGTCTACGACGGCGTTTTCGACTTCGGAGGCCGTGTTGATCGGACACGTGACCAGACGGCCTTCACAAGATAGATATTTGGCGGTCGAGGAATCTTCTCTGGCCGGCTGGATCGTCGGCGTTCTTCGCCCCTATGTAACCGAAGTGATCATTTGTGATCCCCGTCATAATGCACTTATCAGTCGCAGCGGCAACAAGGATGACTACACGGACGCCGTCAAACTCTGCCGGTTGCTTCGATTGGGTGAATTAACCCCGGTCTATCACGCCGATCATGAGCACCGGACGGACTTCAAGATTGCGGTGCAACAGTATTTAGCCTTTCGGTGCGATCATGCTACTTTGAAAAGGCAAATCAAGGCCAAGTATCACCAGGCGGGACTGGTACGCGTGAGCGGGACCGCAGTCTTCAGCAAGACGCATCGCGGGAGTTATCTCAATCAGTTGCCGACGAAGGCCCGGCAGCAGGTTGTTGCGCGCCTGTACAAGCGTCTGGACGCGCTTGGCAAGCTACGGCAAGAGGCCCGCACCGCCATGATTGAGCTGGGGCGACGCTATCCGGAAATCATCCAGTTCCAGCGTATGCCCGGCATCGGCGTCGTGGGGGCGCATGTGTTCAGTGCATTCATCCAGACCCCGCACCGGTTTGCCACGAAGCAGAAGCTCTGGCGGTGCTGCCGACTCGGGGTCGTTGAACGCAGTAGTGCAGGCAAGCCGTTGGCCTACAAACGCCTTGATCCTTCGGGACAGGGGGCACTGAAAGCCCTGAGTCATCAGTGCTGGCTTTCTTCTTTGCGAACGGCACAACCGAATGAGGTCTCCTTGTTTTATGATGCCTCATTACGTCGCACCCAGGACACGGTGCGCGCTCGACTGAATACGCAGCGCAAAGAGTTGATGGTGCTTTGGACGATCTGGAAAAATAATGTAGACTACAACCCACAACTTTTTTATCAAGCACCTGCACCCGCGGTGGGCGCGTAGTCTGTGATGAATCCATCGTGCTGCGCGACGAAAGCTTGCGGATCCGGGTAGTCGGGATATGCTCCAGCAAGAGTCTAAGCTCCACCGTGTGGAAGCTCAATAGTGAGGATAGCAGCCCGGCCTTCATGCCCCATAAGACACTAGCGCCCGACCGATGGGACGCTCATAAACAAGCCTGGTAGCTGAAAAGACGCTTTTTTCCTTCGCCTTGTATATCCGCATCGAAGCAGACCGAAGCACAGCACAGACATGGAGAACCCATAACCGTCTACGTTATAAACCATCCCGGTGGGATGCGCCCTGCAAAATTCCGTTTGAGCACCACCCGGTCGCCGGGATGCAACTGGCAATTGCCGGAACCGGTCTCGACTCCGATGCCCGCGCTTTCATGTCCCAGCGCTACCGGCAGTGCATGCGACGTCGTCCCAGTACACTCCTGCCAGTCGTTCTTTCACACGCCGGATGCCTCAATGTTGACAAGCAATTCACCGGTTCGGGGCGGCTGTAACGTAAGACGCTCCACCGTAATGGGGCCCTTTACCGCACTTAGCACCGCGGTGCGTGTCCATATGGATTTAGCTTTCGGCCTCTGCAATCGCCAACGCGTCACGCACGGACATGGCCAGTTCGCGCTTGCATTCCGCCAGATGAGTCACCAGAGGTGCATGGCGCTTCCGCAGTCGGGAGTACGTGATTATCTGACGCGTGGACCGATAGATCTCGCTCCAGCTCAGTACTGCGTAAGCACAGGCTGGTGCGGCAAGCAGCAGCCCCACACCCCACGCTAAGCCGATCCCGATTGCCACGACGATCGCCGCAATTAACCACCAAATGACCATCAAGACTGCCCCGCTGAGGAGCTTCACAGTGCCGACCTGGGTCCGGTCGTGTGGCAGTACGCGGCGTGTTACAATGCCCGAGAGCCGGTAGGGCGGCCAGCTCAACACCGTCCCTATTATCACAGGCAAAAGTAGGACAGAGAGCCATACAGCGCGGCGCACCATGCGCTGCCACGTAATGAGAGTAAATTCGAGTTTCCAGGGGTCTGAAACTCCAGCTGCCTGCAATAGGGAGCTGTACTGATTTGCAAGCTTCTTTATCTCTTCCACCCGCTCAGGATCGCGCATGCTCAAGCTGCTGTACGCCGACAGCAGCCGTGAGGACCAATCAAGCTGCCAGGCCAGATCCTTTGCCCGTTCTTTGGGAGCGGTCCACGCGGCCAGAATTGGCACGACTCTTAGCAGGCGTGCAGACTCCGCCTGCAAGACATTCTTGTCCAGACCGCGCTCGATTGCGACTGTCAGAACCCGTACCGCCTGCCGCGCATCCTCCGCATACTGCTTTTGGTAGGCATCGACCCCGTGCGCTTCACCTATCGACAGCGCGGCACGCGTGCGGAAGCGAGTCATGCGCTCATACCAGATCCCAACTGGCAGTACGACCACTCCACTCTTCCAGTCCGCAGCTTCGGCAGTCGTAAGAGCAATGCGTGCCGCACCACTGCGCAAGGGTAACAACTGCGGCGCATCATGTGAAACGCCCTCAGGAAATAATGCCATGGGCCGTCCTTGGCGTAAAAGCTCACGACATCGGGCAAAGGTCGCCTCATTACGTGCGGACATATCCTCCGAATTCAAGGCCCCGCCGGGCTTGCCGATGTCCTTGGGACGGCAAATCGGCAATGCACCGAACCGGCAAGCAGCCCATCGTTGAACAGGGTGTGCGAAAATTGTGCTTTTGGCAAGAAAGGTGATAGGCCGCCCGCACACTGCCATAAGCAGAACTGGATCCAGCACCTTGTTCGGATGATTGAGCACAAAGATGACAGGGCCATCCTTGGGAAGTGTACCGTGTACTTCAATTCCTTTATAGAAGAGTCGCACAAGGCGAAAAACCAGGTATTGGAGCAGCCGACCAATCATATTCTTACCCGTCTTAATCGGACTGCCCGATACCCAGCTGCCTCAGGGCGTTCTCCAATTTGCCATGCAATTGCCTGATCGTCGCCACAATTGCCCGATTGCGCTTCACACAAGTTCGCCATTTCCCTCCAATCCTGGAGAATATTTCGGGCTAATTTTCGGTTTATTGGTCCGCATCGCTCGGAATCAGTGGCCCATATGGTAGGAATATGCACATAGGGGTTGAATGGTTCAACACAAGATATCAAAACTGATGATTGTGGTAGAGAAGAGTTCAAAACTTTCATTCTGCGGTTATCTTCTGGCGAAATTCAAGTCGCTGGCCACAAAAATTCCAGTTGAACTCTACAATTTAACTGTCGTCACTTTCATATTTAGGTCTAATGAAAAGAGGGCGCATTCTCATATCGTCCGCCATCCTCTTTTCATTAAATCTGAATTTTCATGCGCAAATCTTTTTATCTGGGTCTGGATGCCCACACTCGTAGCTGCGTTTTGGCGGCAATGGATTCGTCGGGTCACGTACTATCCACCAGGGAGTTTTCTACTTCGGAAGCTGCTCTGATTCATCACATCCAAGAGATTGCAGCCCACGAGAAGTATTTAGCAGCGGAGGAATCTTCTCTGGCCGGATGGATCGCCGGTGCGCTACGCTCGCATGTGACCGAGTTGGTGGTATGAGATCCTTGTCAAAATGCACTGATCAGTCGCAGCGGGAACAAGAATGATTTTGAGGATGCCCACAAACTCTGTCGTTTGCTTCGAATGGGCGAACTGAGGCCGGTTTATCACTCAGACGTGTCGCACCGGGTTGATTTTAAGATTGGGGTGCAGCAGTATTTGTCTTTTCGGGAAGATCACGCCAGGGTAAAAAAGCAAATCAAAGCCAAGTACCAGCAGGCGGGAATGGTTCGTACCGTCGGCACCAAACTTTTCAATTCGACGCAGCGTGCTCATTACCTGCGTCAATTGCCGTCAAAGACTAGGCGGGAGATCATGGCGAACCTGTATACGAGTTCAGACGCGACTGGGGCCTCACGGAACAAGGCCCGCACGGCCATGATAAAGTTGGGGCAGCGCTATCCGGAAATCTCACAATTTCAGCGGATGCCTGGTGTTGGCATTGTGGACGCTCACGTATTCAGTGCGTTTATTCAGAACCCGCACCGATTTGCCACGAAGCAGCGACTCTGGCGGTATTGTCGACTCGGGGTGGTCGAACGCAGCAGTGCGGGAAAACCTTTGGCCTACAACCGCCTTGACCGATCGGGAAGAGGGCCTCTGAAAGCCGTGAGTCATCAGTGCTATGTGTCTGCGCTGCGCACCAAAGAGCCCGACGAAGTCTCGTGATTCTATGAAGCCTCCCTGCGGCGCACGGGAAATCCGCTGCATGCGCGGCTCAATACACAATCTCGGGTCTCCGAATGCAAAACAACCGGACCTATCCTCCCATTCGTCGGGGGTTTCCTCCTCGCCGGAGATGGTCGATCGGCGGGATGCCGCCGGAGTTGGCCCGGACAGCTGGATAGA
>LXNI01000189.1_pt1 | contig 77514 bp, 76 predicted proteins | sample 809091 | NCBI WGS metagenome assembly LXNI01 (sample SAMN04870527, study PRJNA318959) | sponge metagenome | biome: 01000161; feature: marine sponge reef; material: water | host: Sarcotragus foetidus | place: Greece: Milos, Mediterranean Sea | collected 2013-05-29 | depth 5-7 m
ATAGGCCCCCAGACCCGCCGCGAGCGGGTCCCGAACCCCAACCCCCGCCGCCCATAACCAGAGAAAACCGACCGAACTCATCAAACCGGCCGCGCGTGGCGAGTTTTTCAGCAGCCTGCTAACCGAAAACCAGTTTGGGCAGCCACGTCGCGAGCGGCGGGTAGGCGGCCAGAACGGCGAGCCCGATCAACTGGATCGCGACAAAGGGCAGCACGCCCTTGTAGATGTGGGTCGTCTTGATCTCGGGCGGCGCGACACCCCGCAGATAGAACAAGGCAAAGCCGAAGGGCGGCGTCAGGAACGACGTCTGCAGGTTCATTGCCATCATCACGCCGAGCCAAACGGGACTGATATCCGACTGCAGCAGCACCGGCGCGACGATCGGCACGACGACGAAGGTGATCTCGATGAAGTCGAGGAAGAAGCCGAGAACGAACATCACCAGCATGACCACGATCATGGCGCCGTAGATGCCGCCCGGCAGGTTGGTGAGAAATTCGTGCACCATGTCGTCGCCGCCGAGGCCGCGGAAGACCAGTGAGAACACCGACGCGCCGATGAGGATGACGAAGACCATGGCCGACACTTCGAGCGTCGAGCGCACCACCTGGGTCAGCACCCGGTCCTGGGTCACCCGGATGAGCGCCACCAGCAACCCCCAGGCGAGAACCGCCGAGCAGATCACCGCGCCGACGATGGCGGCCATGTCGCCGGTGGGAATTTCGTTCCGCAACACCCGGAGATCCATGGTGTTGGTGAGATAAAGCATAACGATAAGAGCGATCCCCGCCAGATAGATGGGGGTCGGCTTCTTGTCGGAAATCCGAACCGCCGCGAGCAGCAAGGCACCCACGGAGCCGACCGCCGCCGCCTCGGTCGGGGTTGCGACACCGGCGAGGATCGAACCCAGCACCGCGACGATCAGCACCAGGGGCGGCACCAAGGCGCGCATCACCCGGCCGAACAGCGGCACGCCGTCATCGAGTTCCTCCTTCGGGATTGCCGGGGAGGCATTCGGTTTCAGAAACGCGACGATGATCTGATAGAGAATGTACATGCCGACCAGGGCAAGGCCGGGCAGCAACGCGCCGGCGAACAAATCGCCTACCGAGACCGGATCGGGGGAAAAATTCCCCACGGTGCGCTGGGCGTCCACGTAGGCATTTGAGATCTGGTCGCCCAACAGGACGAGAACGATGGAGGGCGGGATGATCTGTCCCAACGTGCCGGCGGCGGCGATCGAGCCGCAGGCGAGGGAGGGGTCGTATTTGCGCCGCAACATGGTCGGCAGGGACAGCAGGCCCATGGTCACCACCGTCGCGCCGACGATGCCGGTGGAGGCGGCCAGCAACGCGCCGACCACGGATACCGAAATGCCGAGACCGCCGCGCAGGCTGCCGAACAGCCGGCCCATGGTATCCAGCAATTCCTCGGCCACTTTGGAGCGCTCCAGCATCACGCCCATGAAGACGAACAGCGGTACCGCGATCAGCAACTCGTTGGTCATCGCCCCGCCGAAAATCCTGGACGGCAGGGCACCGAAGAGGGAGAAATCGAACACCCCGAAAATCCACCCGATCCCGGCGAAGATCAGCGCCGTGCCGGCGAGCGTAAATGCGACCGGGAATCCGGCCATCAAGAACAGACACACCACGACGAACATGATGATGGTCAGGATTTCGGAAAACGGCACGTCAGCAGGACCTCAGGCGACGGGCCGGTTTTCGGGTTCGGGGTCCGGTGTTTCGACGCCGGCGAGCCTGAGCACCGACCGAATCGCCATCGACACGCCCTGAATCGCCACAAGAACCGCGAATGCGAGAATGACAGACTTAAGAAGGAAGACGCCCTGGATACCGCTGGTTTCCTTGGACCCCTCGAAAACCCTCCAAGAGTTTTCGACGTAGGGGAACGAAAACCACCAGACAAGCAGGCAGACCGGCAGGAGAAACACGAAGACGCCGGCAAGATCGACCCACGATTTCCAGCGCTCGGACGCCTCCCGATAGAAGACGTCGACCCGGACATGGCCCCCATGAAGCAACGTGTACCCGGCCCCGACCATGAATAGGAAGGCGTGCAGATAAACGACCGATTCCTGCATCATGATCGAGCCCAAGCCGAACACATACCGCATGACCACCACGATGAACTGAATCAGTACCATGGCCAAAGCAGTCCACGCCGCAGCCTTGCCGACAACATCGTTGAGGTTGTCGATGCCTTGGGCGAGGCGCTGCAGGGAAATCAAACGGCAACCTCCTTCGAAAGAACGGTGGCCCGCCTCAAATCCGGGCGGGCCATCATGTCCAGGCGGTTAGCCTGCGTACTTGAACGGCAGCAGCCGTGCATTCCAGTAGGCCTGATCCGAGAGCTTGGACCAAGCGATGGACTGCTTGCGGAAATCGAGGAAGCTGTCGAGCACCCTTGCCGTGATGCCGCCCTCGGAGCGGACACCCGTGACAACCTCGCCCGATGCCTTGCCGATTTCATTCAATACCGGGTCCGGGAACTTCTTGAGGGTGACGTTGTGCTTGCCGGTCAGCGTATTCAACGCGTCGTTGTTGCGGGCGTTGAACTCGGCGAGGCTGAGGTCGTTCTCCGCCGCCATTGCCGCGGTGACAATCGCCTTATGCTCCGCGCTAAGACCGTCCCATGTCTTGAGATTGACGCCCGAACTCAACGTCGTCCCCGGCTCATGGAAGCCAGGATAGTAATAGAACTTGGTGACTTTGTAGAAACCAAAGGCCAGGTCGTTCCACGGACCGACCCATTCGGTGGCGTCGATGGCGCCCGATTGCAACGCCGGGAAGATTTCGCCGCCCGGCAACGCAACCGCCGCCGCCCCGATCCTGCGCAGAACTTCGCCGCCCAGGCCGGGCATACGAATCTTCAGGCCCTTGTAATCCTCCAGCGAGTTTACTTCCTTGTTGAACCAGCCGCCCATCTGGACACCGGTATTGCCGGCCATGAAGGGCTTGATGCCGAATTCCTTGCTCAACTCATCCCATAGCTGCTGGCCGCCGCCGTGGTGGATCCACGCGGTCTGCTCGGTCGCGGTGAGCCCGAACGGAACCGCCGAAAAGAAGTTGAAGGCTTTGGACTTGCCCTGCCAGTAATAGTCGGCGGCGTGGTACATGTCGGCGGTACCGCTGGAGACGGCATCGAAAGATTCAAACGGCGGTACCAATTCGCCCGCGGCGAACACCTTTACCGTAAGCGAGCCGCCGCTCATCGCGGTGATGTTGCGCGCCAGCCGCTCCGCACCGGTACCCAAGCCCGGAAAATTCTTTGGCCACGTGGTGACCATTTTCAGCTCTTTACTCCCCTGGGCGATCGCCGGTTTCGGCAGCGTCGATACGGCAGCTGCGGCACCGGCACCGGCGACGACCGCGCCCTTCATAAATTCACGGCGTTTCATGAGATTGTCTCCCTCTGCATAATCGGAATTTGAACGTTGTGGTGAAACCGTTTAGTTGCTTGAAGTATATGCGCATTCCGGTGGCGCGCAACTATGAGAAATGTTCGTGAACCGGAACAAATCGCGGCCTAGCCAAGCACCGGAAAGCCGTGCCGCTCCTCAAGCGAACGCCAGCCATCGCCCGCGTAATATTCCAGCGGTCTGAAACGTTCCTTGTAGGACATCTTCTGGCTGTCTTCGATCCAATAGCCGAGATAAACGTAGGGAAGCCCGGCTTCCCGGGACCGCTCGATGAGCCGCAGTATCATGTAGGTTCCGAGACTGCGGCGCGGCTCGCCCGGATCGAAATAGCTGTAGACCGCGGAGAGGCCGTCACCCATGCGGTCCGCAAGACACGCCCCAATCAACCGGCGGTCCGAGGCACGGTATTCGATCAACTCGGAAGCGACCGGGGTTTCTTCGATCAGGGCCTGGTAGTCGTAAAAATCCATTGTCGCCATATCGCCGCCGTTGTGGCGGGAGTCCTGATACTGGGCGAACAATTCAAATTGCTCGGCGGTCGCCCGAACCGGCTTTACCGCTTCGATCAAATCTTCGTTCACCCGGGATACCCGGCGCTGCGAAGTGGACGGTTCAAACCCCGAAACGACGGTTCGGACGGCGAGACAGGCATTGCAGCCCGGGCAGACCGGGGCATAGACCAGCCCGTGGCTGCGGCGAAACCCGACCCGGGATAACGTGTCGTGAAGAGTGGGCGCCGTAGAGCCCGAAAGCTCGGCAACGACCCGGCGCTCGAGGTTGCCGGGAATATAGGGACAGGGAAGGGGGGCGGTAATAAAAAAGGCGGTGGGCCGACGGTTTATATTGTGTTTCATCGCGCCGCTTCCGTTTTGGCTTTGACCAGCTTAGGCCTATTGGACGGGCCGCGGCAAGAGGCCAGTCGCGCCTGCGTGGCCGTCCGGGCGCGGCGGCAGTTGTGTCGGAAGCACCGGTGGCGTCAATAGCGGCGGCGCGGGTACCGCTGGCGGCACACGATAGTCTCGAAGCTTCAAAACACTTTGGGGCGGGATTATGATGTCGCCGATGAGCCAACGCATATCCATGCGGAGTATGATCCGGATTGATTGGTTGTTCAGCTTCGATGCTGGCGTCTAGACCCATTCTAGTGTTCGCATTGGTCCTTGCCGTCATCGGCTACGGCGACGAGGCGCGCGCCCAGAGTTGCCCGGAGTTCTCGAAGAGGGTGGCCGAGAGAACCGCCGGTGAGCACCAAGGGACACAGGACCTTCTTGTCACCGGCGATTTCGATGGGAACGGAGAGCCCGACCGGGCGTTTTTCGCAGAAATCGACGACAGAATTTCGCTCGTCGTCTGTCTGCACGGCCAAGCCAGGGCTCACAAAGTGACCGACGTTTCTTCGGTTGCGAACGTCGGCATTCGACTGACGGACCCCGGCGTATATGACAATCCCTGCGTTAGGGGAATCGGTCCCGATTGTCGTCCGGGTGAAAAAGTGAGATTGGAATTGGATGGCCCTGCGATCCGTTTATTCACATACGAGAGCGCCGCTCGAATTGTTTATTGGGAGGATGATCGTTTTACAAACTTCTGGGTGTCGGATTAGCCTTCGCTAATTTGTTACTTGGCCGATGCGGGGGATAACTTGGGGCCGGGCTTTCCGGTTCGGTTCTATCGGCAAGCGCCCGATTTTCAACCCGGGCCGAACAGCGGTGGCGGCTCCCATCCCATCAAGGCGCGCTACGCCCATGTGGAAAGGGAATATGTCCCCGAGTCCGGGGCAACGGTCCCGTTGACCGGAATGTCGAGCGCGTATTTCCCGGCGGCGGGCTTAATCCAACGCCGTCCGCAAATCTGCGATCAAATCCTCGGCATCTTCGATGCCGACGGACAACCTGACGAGCCCGTCGGCAATTCCGACCTCTTCGCGAATCGCCTTGGGAACCGAGGCATGGGTCATGATCGCCGGATGCTCGATCAAACTCTCCACACCGCCCAAGCTTTCGGCCAAGGTAAATACCCGGCACCGTTCCAGAAACCGGACCGTACCTGCCAAATCCCGGTCCAAAATGGCGGTCACCATACCGCCGCCGCGCCCATTCATTTGCGTGCGGCAAATCTCATGGCCGGGATGAGAGTCGAGGCCCGGATAGAGAACGCGGCCGAATTCCGGACGATCCTCCAACCAGCGGGCGATCTTCAAGGCGTTGGCGCAATGACGTTCCATGCGGACCGATAAGGTTTTCAATCCGCGCAGAACAAGAAAGGAATCGAACGGTCCGGCGATACCGCCGGTGGCGTTTTGGAGAAAACCCAAGCGCGCCGCGAGTTCATCGTCGCCGACCACGACGGCGCCGCCAATCACGTCGGAATGGCCATTGAGGTACTTTGTGGCCGAATGCACGACAATGTCGATCCCCAGTTCCAGGGGCCGCTGAGCCCATGGCGTAGCAAAGGTATTGTCGACCGCCGTCAAAATTCCCCGTGACCTCGCAACCGATGCAACGGCGGCCAGATCCACGAGGTTCAACATCGGATTGCTGGGGGTTTCCAGCCAGATCAGCCGGGTGTCCGGATGGACGGCGCCGTCCAGCGTCCCGGCATCGCCGAAGTCCGCGTAATCGAAAACCAGCCCCGCCGTTCGCTTGCGCACCTGCTCGAACAGGCGGGTTGTGCCGCCGTAAAGGTCCCGGAGCGCCAGAACCCGATCGCCGGCATCGAGCAGATCGATGACCGCCGTGGTTGCCGCCATCCCAGACGCGAATGCAAAACCGTGGGTGCCGCTTTCGAGATCGGCAATACAGGCCTCGTAGACTTCCCGGGTCGGATTGGCGCTCCGGGCGTACTCATAGCCCTTGGTCCTGCCCGGGCTTTCCTGGGCGAATGTCGAGGTGGCATAGATGGGTGTCACCACCGAACCGGTCCCGGCATCCGGCGCTTGTCCGGCGTGGATTACCCGCGTGTCAAAGGACTTCCGGTCCGGGTCGCTCATCGTTCCACGTCTCCAATCACTGTCGAGGCCGAAAAGTATGGCGGCGGGCCGCCGATTGTTCCAGTTGCCGTTTGGTCCTGTCGAGCGTCACATGCCCGCCGGACGCCCATAGCGGCAGAAAATCACGATAGTGCGGAGAGAGCGGGTTTCCCGACTGCCCCGTGGCGATGACGAACCGGGACCGGGAGAGATCGGCGAGATCATAGACGCCACGAAAGCCGGCGCCGTGAATATGGTCGTGCGGCGCACGGGGATTGCGCATCCGGGTCGTCCCCCGATTAACCGTGAAGTTTCCCCCGGATGTCGGGGTGCTCAGGCCGGTGAGCATACGGACGACCGGCACATGTTGGAAAATCTGATGGCGGAACCGGGCGACGTGGTGATCGCCCCAACGCCAACGTGCCGGATTTGAGGTGCCCGTGGCCTCGGAGAGCTCCGCCAGCGTCACCTTGAGTGAGGCCTCCAGCGCCGCGGCGCAGGTTTCCCGTGCCCGGGTAGCGGCATCATCGCACCACGAGGGCGATACGCCCGACAGAACATTCCGGATGAACACGGCCCGCATTCGCCAGACCTCGCCGAATGCGCCCCCGAAATCGTCGGCATACAGCTCCCGATTCAATGACCGGAGCCAGCGATCGAAAATCAACGGTTCTGGACGATCGATATTCATGCTGCCGTCCCACCGGCGCAACAGGTCCATCACCTTTTGGAGCTCGGCATCCCGGGTTTGAAAATCGAGCATCAGGGGAACGAGATCCCGGGCGGCCAAGGAGACCGAATCCATCTGGAGGTCGGTCATCTGGCCGGCGGTAGCGTCCTCGAGATTCCTCAGGGCCTCGACAATTCGCCGAGCCCGGTAGGGCGCCGTCCAGTCCACCGTCACAAAGTAGGGGTAACCCTCCGGCGTCACCTTATTGTTGGCGTTGGCGACAAACCCCTCGGCGGGGTTTTCGGACTGGGGCAGTTCGTCAAACGGAATTACGCCTGTCCAGTCCGCCTCACCGGAGGCGCCGTCTCCGGGGACGAATCCGCGCCCGGATTTGCGGATCGGCACGGTGCCGGACGAAATGAAGCCGAATACGCCGTCGATGTCGGCGTAAATGACGTTCTGCTGAGGCGCCTTGAAATCCTTGAGGGCGGTCCGAAGCTCCGCCGCATTCCGTGCACGATTGAGTTTGAGAACGGACTGAGCCGTCGAATCGGCCCCGCGCAGGAACACGGCCTGCAGGGAGACGGTCAGGTTTTCGCCAGGCTCCAGATCCGAGATGACCGGTCCGCGATGCGTCGAGCGAACCGTGAAGGTCACGGGCGCGCCGCCGCGTACGTCCAATGTCTCGACCCGGGTTTCGAACGGACGAGGGCCGTTCGGGGTGAGGTAATGATCGGGCCGCCCGGGATCGAGGGTCTCCACGTAAAGGTCCTGGAGATCGGTCTGGGTCGTCGTCAGGCCCCAGGCGAGACCGTCGGTATGACCCAGCACATGCAACGGCACGCCCGGAACCGTCGCCCCTGTCAAACTCCCTTCAGGCGTAACGATCTTGGCGAGATACCACAAAATCGGTGCGCCGAACCCGAGGTGGGGATCGTTCGCCAGCAGCGGCTTGCCGCTTTGGGTCCGGGCGCCGCCAATTGCCCATGAATTCGAGGCGCCTTGAAAACGCGGTACAACTTCGGCCGTCGATGCCATCAGGCGGCCGACGTGACCGGGGTCCGCCTCCGCCCGCCGTCCCTCACCGGTGACCGGCCCATCCCCCGGATAGGCCGGCCACAATTCCTTTAGACGCTCCAGATCATGGCCGGCATTCATCGCCCGCAGCCGCTGTAGTTCGTCCTGGAAGTTGCCGCTAAGCCTGAGGGCCATCAGTTTGCCCCATACCAGCGAGTCCGCGGGCCGCCAACTCTCAGGCTCATGGCGCAAGACAACGAACTCGGGGGGGAGGGCGCCCGAGCGGGTTTCGAGCCAACGGTTCACGCCTGCGGCGTAGGCTTCCAATGTGGCTTTGGTTGCGGGTTCGAGTCCGGCGAAAGAAGCTTCAGCGGATCGGTAAAGACCCAGGGTCCGCATGAAACGGTCGATACGAACCGAGCGGGAGCCCAGGAGTTCCGAGAGCCTTCCCGCCGCCAACCGGCGCTGGAATTCCATCTGCCAAAGCCGGTTCTCCGCATGGGCGAAGCCCAGGGCAAACGCGGCGTCCCGCCGATTTTCCGCGAAGATGTAGGGGACGTCCCTTTCGTCGAACAATACGTCGACCGTTCCCCGAAGCAGCGGATCGGCGACCGCGCGCTCCGCCGGGGGAAGGGAGGTACGCAGCCACAGGATGCCGCCGGCGCCGGCCACCGCCAGAATCATCAGCAGGAAAGCCGCATATTTCAAAACTCGTTTCATCCGCAACCAAATTCACCGAGGGTCACTTGTCGAAATCGCTTCCAAGCCCGGTATGTTACAACGTGTGGCTCGTCGGTGACCACAAACCCGCGCAGCCGGACCGTTTTTTAGGCGATGGAGCGCGCCACGGAATGCGCCGACGGAATTTCAGTTGGACGGGAATTAAATGGCCGTGTCCGACGCCGAGCGACTGCCGAACGCCAAAACCGGGAACTAGGGTCCGGACCCGATTGAGCCGCCATAGGAGTGTTGCGGCGATGAGGACGGCGCGGCACAAGGTCCCTCGCTCCCTTCCGGGGAGAGAGGGGCAGGATGAGAGGGCGCAAAATGGAGAATCCCCAAATTGAGTACGGACCCTAACCGGATTTCAGAAGCTTCGCCGCCTCAACGGCCAGGTAGGTGAGGACACCGTCGGCGCCCGCACGCTTGAACGCCATCAGGCTTTCCAACACCACCTTGTCATTGTCCAGCCAGCCGTTCTGAACCGCGCCTTTCAACATCGCGTACTCGCCTGACACCTGATAGGCAAATGTCGGGACCCCAAACTCGGTTTTCACCCGTCTGACGATATCCAGATAGGGCAACCCGGGCTTGACCATGACCATGTCGGCCCCCTCGGCCAGGTCCAGGGCGACCTCGCGAATGGCCTCATCGGTATTGGCCGGGTCCATCTGGTAGGTCTTCTTGTCGCCTTTCAGGGCCGCCTTGGACCCGATGGCGTCGCGGAACGGCCCGTAAAACGCCGAGGCGTATTTCGCCGCATAGGACATGATCCGCACGCCCTCATGCCCGGCTTCGTCAAGGGCCTTGCGGATCGCGCCCACACGGCCGTCCATCATGTCCGACGGCGCGATCACCTCGCAGCCGGCGTCGGCCTGGATAACGGACTGGCGGCACAGCACCTCCACGGATTCGTCATTGAGGATTTCCCCATCGCGGACAATGCCGTCGTGACCATCGCTATTGAACGGATCGAGGGCCGCGTCACAAACGATGCCCATGTCCGGGTGCCGGGACTTCACCGCCCGGATGGCCCGGCAGACCAGGTTCTCAGGGTTGACCGCTTCCGCCGCGTCCGGCGTCTTCAGCGCGGAATCCACCTCGGGGAATATGGCGATCGCCGGGATCCGGAGATCCGATGCTTCACCGACGGCGTCCGACAGCACATCGCAGGACAACCGGTCGACCCCCGGCATGGAGGCGACGGGCTCACGCTTGTTTTCTCCCTCGACGACGAATACCGGAAGGATGAGATCCTCGGGCCCCAACCGGCTCTCGGCGACCAGGCGGCGATTCCAGTCGTCGCGCCGGTTGCGGCGGAGCCGGTTGGTCGGAAAACTGCCGGGAACGATCATTGGACGGGACCGGATCAGGTTGCCGCCAACGCCTGGTCGAGATCGGCGATGATGTCGTCGATGTGCTCGATTCCGATCGACAGGCGCACATAACCGGGCGTCACGCCGGTCTGCTCCTGCTCCTCGGCGCTGAGCTGCGAGTGGGTGGTGGTCGCGGGATGAATGGCGAGGGAACGCGCATCCCCGATATTGGCCACATGGTAGAACATGTTCAGGGCATCGATGAACTTGGCGCCGGCCTCCTTGCCGCCGGCGAGCTCGAACCCGACCAGCGCGCCATAGCCGCCATCCATGTAGGCATCCGCGCGGCGGCGCATTTCACCGTCCTGCTGGTTCGGATAGATCACCGTCTCGATCTTGTCGTGTCCTGCCAAGTAATCGGCAACCCTGACCGCGTTCCCGCAATGGGCGCGCATCCTGAGCGGCAGCGTCTCCAGTCCTTGAATGGTCTGGAAGGAGTTGAACGGACTGGGCGCGGCACCGACGTCGCGAAGCAGGACGACCCGCGCGCGCAGAATAAAGGCAATCGGCCCAAGCGGCTTGACCGCCTCCGTCCAGACCGCGCCGTGATAGCTCGGATCCGGTTCGTTGAGGGTGGGGAAGCGCTCCTTGTGGGCCTCCCAGTCGAAGTTGCCGCCATCGATGAGCACCCCGCCGATGGACGTCCCGTGACCGCCGAGATACTTGGTGGTCGAGTACATCACCACCGCGGCGCCATGATCGAAGGGGCGGCAGATGATGGGGCAGGCCGTGTTGTCCATAATCAACGGAACGCCAAGCCCGCGGCCGATATCGGCCACTTCCTTGATGGGGAAGACGTTGAGCTTCGGATTGGGCAGCGTCTCGGCGTAATAACACCGGGTCCTGTCGTCCGTCGCCTTGGCGAAATTCTCCGGATCGGCCGGGTCGACGAAGCGGGCCTCGACGCCGAAATCCTTGAGGGTATTTGCGAATAGGTTCCATGTGCCCCCATACAGGTCCGTGGAACTGACGAAGTTGTCACCGGAGCGGCAAAGGTTCATGACCGCGAACATGGACGCCGCCTGGCCTGAACCCAGAGCAAGCGCCGCGGCCCCGCCTTCGAGCAGGGCAAGACGCTGCTCCAGCACATCGGCCGTCGGGTTCATGATTCGGGTGTAGATGTTCCCGAGTTCCTTCAGCGCGAACAGGTTCTCCGCGTGCTGGGCGTCATTGAACTGGTAGGAGGTGGTCTGATAGATCGGCACCGCGACCGCGCCGGTCACCGGATCATTGCGGTATCCGCCGTGCAGGACGATGGTTTCTGGATTGGTGGTGTCTGCGGCCATTTTTTCTCTGGTCCTCTTCCTTGATCGTCAATGACGCGGATTTGCCCCGCATCGGTGAAACGGTAGATTTATTTGCTACCTGATGAGCAGCCAATGACCACGGCGGCTGATCATGTGTCAAGACACCACTGCCGCTGGCATCGGATGGGACCATCGGCCGCCTGGCTGGGAGAAGTTCGGTTCAAGTTTGTCATCCGGGGGAATTTCGCTAAAGTCCGCGCCGTCGATCCTATAACCCGGACCCGGGACCGCGATGACAATTTGTACCGGGCCGTACCGGGAGCCTATGAATTGGGCGGAGGCCGTTGTCGGGCGTTGCACCCCGTTCGCGCCCCGAGTAGAGTTTTTCCGTCATGACCCCTGAATCAATAGGAGGAAACATGGTTCAAATCTCACGCATGGCCGGTATCGCGTTGGTTGCCGTTACGGTGGCCGCCGGACCGGCAACCCAAGCTCAGGCCGAGGGCCTGAAACTGGGCGCGCTCATGCCCATGACCGGCGGCTTGCAGGCCTATGGCGGCGCCTCGCTCAACGGCGTCAAACTGGCCGTTGATGAAATGAATGCCGCGGGCGGCGTCAATGGCGGCCAGGTGGCGCTCAGCGTCGGCGATACCCAAACTTCGCCGCAGGCCGGTGTCGACGCGGCCAAGCGATTGGTGTCCGTGGAAAAGGTCCACGCGGTAATCGGCGCATTGTCCAGCGGCGTCACCATTCCGATCTCCAGTTCGGTCACCAGCAAGTCGGGTGTGCCGCAAATATCGAGCGCCTCTACGTCGCCGGTAATTACCGGCCTGGCCGATGATGACTTCCTGTTCCGGACCGTTCCGACGGACGCCGTGCAAGGCCTCGCGCTGGCCCAAGTGGCAGCCGAGAAGAACTTGAAATCGGTCAGCATCATCTACGTCAACAATGACTACGGCAAAGGCCTGGCCGAGACGTTCTCGAAGAACTTCAAGGGCAAGGTGGCCGCGTCCATCGCCTATGAGGAGAAACAGGCATCCTACCGGGGCGAACTTCAGAAAGCGGCGAAGGGCAAGCCGGAGCGCTTGCTGTTGATCGCCTATCCCGAAGACGGCATTTCGATCCTCAAGCAGAGCCTCGAAGGCGGCTTCTTCGATAAGTTCGTCTTCACCGACGGGATGAAGCACGAAAAGCTGATCGAGGCGATCGGCGCCCGGTTCCTGAACGGCACCTACGCCACGGCGCCGGAATCCAAAGGTGCGGCCCAAGACAACTTCCGGAAAATGTATGAGAAGAAGTACGGAGAACTGCCGCCGCGGCCGTTCATCGATAGCGCATATGACGCCACGGTTCTTGCCGGTCTCGCGGCCGTCAAGGCGGGCAAGAACGATCCCACGGCGATCCGCGATGCACTGCGCTCGGTCGCCAACCCGCCCGGCAAGCAGTTGGGCCCGGGTCAGTTCGCCGAGGCGGTGAAGGCCATTAAGGCGGGCGAGGATATCGACTATGTCGGCGCCTCCGGGCCCCAGAACTTCGACAAGAACGGCGACGTCGCGGGCACCTACGGCCACTGGGAAGTGGAAGGCGGCAAGATCGTCACAAAGCGGGTGTTCGAGCCCAAATAAATCCATGACGGGTGAACAATGAAAGCGGTCCGCTTCGGCGGGCCGCTTTTGTATTGGCGGCGGCTATTTGCCCTCGGCGGTCTCTTCGGGCAACAGACCGTCCGGCCGAACCAACAGGATCACCTGCACCAATATCCCGATCATCAAGAGCCTGAGGGCGCTGGCCTGGGTCACGTATTCGGGCGGCGCCATGCTGGTGAGAAACTCGGTGCCGGTCCAGACCAGCCAGATGATCAATGCCCCGAGGACCGCGCCCTTATTGTTGCCGCTGCCGCCGGCGATCAGCATCACCCAGACAAGGAAGGTTGCGAATTCCGGGGTGAAGGCCTCGGGACTGATAAAGCCGACGAAGTGAGCAAAAAGGGCGCCGCCAAGGCCCATGATCATGGAACCGACGACAAACGCTTCGAGGCGGAACCGCTCGATGTGTTTGCCGGCTGCGCGTACGCCGTCCTCGTTCTCGCGGATGGCCCGCAACACCCGCCCCCACGGGGAGCGCCGCGCCGCCTCGAGCGCGAGGTAGACAATCAGGATCAGCGCCACGACCACCAGCAGGAACACCGCATCGCTCTGCCCGAGGGTCTCGGCGAAGGGGCGGGGGATTCCGGGGATGCCCCGGACCCCGTTGGTCAGCCATTCCTCGTTTTTCAGCACCAGGCGAATGATCTCGGCGATACCGATGGTGGCGATGGCCAGATAGTCGGTTCTCAGGCGGACCGTCAGCAAGCCAACCAGCACGGCGACCAACCCGGCAAGCACCATGGCAATGATGAACCCGACGACCAGGGGCATGCCGAAGCCGCCGAGATAATGGGGGCTCGGCGCCGTGGTCAGGATGGCACTGGTATAGGCGCCGACAGCGAAAAAGCCGGCGATGCCGATATTGAACTGACCCGTAAGGCCCCATTGCAGATTTAGCCCGAGGCTGAGAAGGGCATAGATCCCGACAAAACTCAGGAAAAACAAGCCGTAGTCGGTGATGCCGCCGAGTTCCATCAGTTCATGCCCCTCACCAATCCCCGGGGCCGCAATATCAGCACCAGCACCATCAGGGTGAACGCCACCGCCGGCTTATAGGCCGGCAGGATGACCGCCGTGGAGAGTTCGGTCGCGATGCCGATGAACATGCCGCCGGCAATCGCGCCGTAGACCCGGCCGATGCCGCCGACGATGGTCGCCGCGAAGATGGGGAGCAGGACGTTCCAGCCAAGCTGTGGATTGAGCCGCGTATCGAGCGCCAACAGAACGCCCGCTGCCGCGGCCAGCGAGCCGCCGACGACCCAGGTCCAAATCACCACCCGCTCGCTGTCGATGCCGCTGACCCGTGCGAGATCGACGTTGTCGCTCATAGCCCGCATGGCTTTGCCCATGCGCGTCATCTTGAGGAACAGATGGAACGCGAACACCAAGATGACGGAGGCGCCGACGATCACCAGATGGTCCGGCTTGATGCGGATATCGAAGACCACGTAAGGCACGTTGATACCCGGCTGATAGACCTGGTTGTCGGTGCCCCAGATGAGTTGCACCGCGGCACGGAGCAGCAGCGCCATGCCAAAGGACGAAATCAACAGGATCACCGGCGCGGTGCGCCGTAATCTCCGGTAAACCGATTGGTCGATCAGGATAGCGAGAATTGCCGCGCCGATCATCGCCGCCGGCAGCGCCAGGTAGATGGGCCAGCCTATCTGCGCGACGAAAATCAGGGCGAAGTAGGCGCCGACCGTCATCATGTCGCCGTGCGCAAAATGCGCGAACCGGAGAATCCCGAAGATCAACGACACGCCGATGGCGCCGAGGGTCAGGATACTGCCGAACACGATCCCAAAGACCAGGAGCTGAAGGAAATCGGTCAATTTCGCTCATCCACCCAAATACATTTCGGCCACCTCCCGGTTGGCCAGAAGTTCCGGTCCCGGCGCCTCAAACCGGTTTTCGCCCATCACCAGCACGACACCGCGGTCGGCATGCTCCAACGCCTGACGGGCATTCTGCTCAACCATCAGAATAGTGATGCCGAGAGCGTTGATTTCCCTGATCCGCTCAAGGGTCTCGGCGGCATAGCGGGGCGAGAGCGCCGCCGTCGGCTCATCCAACAGCAGGAGTTTCGGATCGAGCATCAGCGCCCGGCCCATGGCAAGCATCTGCCGTTCGCCTCCCGACAGCGTGCCGGCCTGTTGCCGGCGGCGTTCCTTGAGGGGCGGAAAAAGCTCGTAGATCCGTTCGATCTGCGGTCCGAAATCATCGTCCCGGAGATAAGCACCCATCTCCAGGTTCTCGTTTACCGTCAGAGAGGCAAAGACATTGCGTTCCTGCGGCACGTAACTCACTCCCAGTTTGGCGACTTGGTCCGCCCTCATGCCGGTGATGGTTCGGCCGAAAAAAGAGACGCTGCCGGAACGGATCACGGCCAGCCCGAAGACCGCTTTCATGAGGGTGGATTTACCGGCCCCGTTCGGCCCGATGATGACGACAATTTCCCCTTCGCCGAGCTTGAGATCGGTTCCGTTGAGAATGTCGGCGCCGCCATAGCCGCCGCGGACATCGGCAACCTCCAGGACCGCCGTCATCGCTCGCCCGCTTTGGCGTTTCCGAAATAGGCTTCGACCACCGCCCGATTGGAACGGATTTCCTCCATGCCGCCGGATGCCAGGATTTCGCCCTGAACCATGGCGATGACCGGATAGCAGAGGCGCGCGACCAGATCCATGTCGTGCTCGATGATACAGAAGGTGTAGCCGCGTTCCTCCTTCAGACGTTCGATGGCCTCGATCAGATGGACCAGCAGCGCGCGGTTGACCCCGGCGCCGGGCTCATCGAGAAGCACCATTTTGGCATCGGTCATCATCGTGCGGCCGAGCTCCAGCAGTTTTTTCTGGCCGCCGGAAAGACCGCCCGCGAGTTCCGATCCGACATGGTCCAAATTGAGAAACCCCAGGACATCCTCGACCTTGGCGGCGATTTCCTCTTCCTGCCGCCGCACCGCGCGCCGGCCGAACCAAGCGGCCGCGAGGCTCTCGCCCATCTGACCGGACGGAACCAGCATCAGGTTCTCCCGGACGGTCATTCGCGAGAATTCGTTGGGAACCTGAAATGTGCGGACGATACCCCGGCGGAACAGCAGATGGGTCCCAAGGCCCGTGATATCGGCCCCCTCGAACAGTATTTGTCCGGAGTCGGGTTTGAACGCGCCCGCGACAATATTGAAAAGCGTGGTCTTGCCGGCGCCGTTGGGTCCAATCAGGCCGGTAATTGTCCCGGGTTCAACGGTAAGAGAGCAATCGCGAAGCGCGGTGAGGCCGCCAAAGGTCTTGGTAATGTCGCGAACCTCGATACTCACGAATATATGTCCCGCGGAATTAGCCCGACAAACGGACCGTCACCTTAGCACGGGTTGGGTCTACGCGCTTTTTCGGGATTTGGGACGGCCGGATTTCCTGCCGAGACCGATGTTCTTGGCAAACTCCGAACGCTGCTTGGCATAGTTGGGCGCGACCATCGGGTAGTCGTGCGGCAACTTCCATTTGGCCCGATATTCCTCCGGGGTCATTCCGTATGTTGTCCGGAGGTGCCGTTTGAGCATCTTCAGCCTTTTGCCGTCCTCCAAACATATGATGTAGTCGGGCGTGATCGAGCGCCGTACGGCGACCGCGGGCTTGGAGCCTTCCTGGTCCTCGTGACCGTCCGAGTTCGCCAGACCCGCCATCGAGCGGTAAACCGTGTTGATGAGTTCGGGAATTTGATCCCCGGCGATCTGATTGCGGCCGACGTAGGACGAGACCACTTCAACCGCCATCCGCAGAATTTCGCCGCGGTCGACGTCCCGCGAGTCACTGTCGCTCATCGTTTCCGCTCCAGAGCAATTCGTCTACATGTTCCCGACGACGTTAGCGGCAGTCCGATCACGAAACAACAAAAACCAAGGTGTACTAGTGAAATAGAATAATCGCTGGCGGGCGGTTGGTAATACTCCATCGGCAACCGCCCCATATAATTGATTATGCTTTGGTTTCCCACTGGTTCGTCTTTGTGTCCCTTGCCAACTTCAGCGTGCCGTTCCGTTCGAATTTTCAAATATTTCCCCAATCGACCAAATATTGGCTTCCCCGCGACCCCTGGTGTTCGGTTGGCAAGGCCTTCCAATATATGGTATTGCATGGCGCCATTTTGGGCCTGTATTCACAGGATTCATCGCTGAATAGCCGAGGAAGGATTTCACTGGATGACTGTAGCTAGCGCCAATTCGGCCGCCTCCCAGATGACGGCGTTTTTCGGGGAGGGGATCGGTGACGGCGATCCGGATGTATTCAACGCGGTTCGGGCGGAGCTTGCGCGCCAACAGGACCGAATTGAGTTGATCGCGTCCGAAAACATTGTCTCCCGCGCGGTTCTGGAGGCCCAAGGGTCGGTTCTGACGAATAAGTATGCCGAAGGCTACCCCGGCCGCCGCTACTACGGTGGTTGCGAGCATGTGGATGTCGCCGAGGAAATCGCCATCGGGCGCGCGACAAAATTGTTTGGCTGCGAGTTTGCCAACGTCCAGCCGCACTCGGGCAGCCAGGCCAATCAAGGTGTGATGCTGGCGCTCATGCGGCCGGGCGATACGATCCTCGGCATGTCACTGGCGGCGGGCGGGCATCTGACCCATGGCGCGAAACCCAATCTGTCGGGTAAGTGGTTCAATGCCGTCCAGTATGGCGTCAGAAAGCAGGACGCCTTGATCGATTTCGACGAGGTCGAGGAGTTGGCCAAGGAGCACCGGCCGAAGATGATCATGGCTGGCGGCTCGGCCTATCCGCGGATCATCGATTTCGAGCGCTTCCGGGCGATCGCCGATGAGGCGGGCGCCCTGCTAATGGTCGACATGGCGCATTTCGCCGGTCTGGTCGCGGCAGGCGTCCATCCGAGCCCGTTTCCCCACGCCCATATCGCCACCACGACCACCCACAAGACGCTGCGGGGGCCTCGCGGCGGCATGATCCTGACCAACGACGCCGACATCATCAAAAAGGTCAACTCGGCTATCTTCCCGGGCCTGCAGGGCGGGCCGCTGATGCATGTGATCGCGGCCAAAGCCGTTGCCTTTGGCGAGGCCCTGCGTCCCGACTTCAAGAGCTACGCCCAGGCCGTTGTCGAGAACGCCAAGACACTGGCGTCCGCCCTGTCCGAGCGGGGATGTGACATCGTCTCCGGCGGCACCGATACCCACCTGATGCTGGTGGATTTGCGGCCCAAGGGGCTGACCGGCGACATCACCGAAAACAGTCTCGAACGGGCAGGGATTACCTGCAACAAAAACGCCATTCCCTTCGACCCGGAGAAGCCGATGGTCACTTCCGGTATTCGATTGGGGACACCGGCCGGAACAACCCGCGGGTTTGGTCCCGGTGAGTTCCGCCAGGTCGGTGAACTCATCGCCGAAGTTCTCGACGGGCTTGCCGAGAACGGACCCGAAGGGAATGAAGCCGTCGAGAAGCGGGTCCGAGCCGAGGTTTCCGAACTGTGCGCCCGCTTCCCAATTTATCCGGGCTTCTAACTGTTAGCGCCTAGGCCTTCAGGGGGTTTTAAATCATGCGTTGCCCATTTTGCGGTCATAACGACACCCAGGTGAAGGACTCCCGTCCCACCGAGGACAATTCGGCGATCCGCCGGAGACGATCATGCCCGGAATGCGGCGCCCGGTGGACGACATTCGAGCGCGTTCAGCTGCGCGAGATCAGCGTGGTCAAGAAGGACGGCAAAAAAGAACTCTTCGATCGCGAGAAGATCACCCGGTCCCTGCGGGTCGCGCTACAAAAACGCCCTGTTGACGAGGATCAGATTGAACGCATCGTCAATTCCATCCAGCGGCGGCTGGAGAGCCTGGGAGAAACCGAAGTGCCCTCCAAGGTCATCGGTGAGATCGTTATGGACGTTCTCGCCGACTTGGATAAGGTGGCCTACGTCAGGTTTGCCTCGGTCTATCGGAACTTCCGCGAAGCAAAGGATTTCGAGGATTTCGTCGGAACATTGGGCGACGAATAAAGCGGGAAATCGCGCCTTTACCTCCCAAGACGTTTCGTACATGCGGGCCGCTCTTTCGCTGGCCCGGCGGGGACTGGGCAACGTATGGCCCAATCCCGCCGTCGGGTGCGTCATCGTCAAGGATGGCTTGGTCGTCGGCCGCGGCTGGACCCGGCCGGGCGGGCGGCCGCACGCGGAAATCGAGGCGTTGCGGCGCGCCGGGCCCGCTGCCGAAGGCGCGACGGCCTACGTGACGCTGGAACCCTGTGCACATCACGGCGAGACGCCCCCCTGTGCGGAAGCGTTGATCAATGCTGGAATCTCCCGTGTCGTATCGGCAATCGGCGACCCGGATGCCCGGGTTGACGGAGGCGGACATGAACGCCTGCGGGAGGCCGGCATATCAGTCGAGCACGGGTGCTGCGGGCAGATGGCGGCTGATCTGAATGCCGGCTACCTGCTGGCTCGGACACGGTCGCGGCCATTGTTTACGCTCAAATCCGCAACCAGCATCGACGGACGGATCGCTCTGGCGTCGGGGGAAAGCAAGTGGATCACCGGGGAGGATGCGCGCGCGGCCGCACACCAAATGCGGCTTGATCACGACGCGACGCTGGTCGGCATCGGAACCGTGCTCGCCGACGATCCCCAATTGACCTGCCGGCTGCCCGGCATGCAGGTCGGACGCCAGGCGCGCATCGTCCTCGATTCAAACCTGCGGACACCGCTCGACTGCAATCTGGTTCAAGGCGCGCCGGAAGCGCCACTGTGGATCATCACGGTGGACGGCAAATCCGAGGCGGAACTGACGCCGTATGAGGAACGTGGCGCCGAAGTGATACCGGTGCCTCCCTCCGGTTCCGGCTCAGGGGCCGATCCCGGGTCCGCGGCCGAGGCTCTCGCGGCGCGCGGACTAACGCGGGTGTTGATCGAGGGCGGCGCCGGTGTCGCGGCATCGTTTCTCGACGCCGGTCTGGTCGACCGTCTGGTGGTGTTTCGAGGCCCGACGGCGATGGGCGGAGATGCACTGGCCCAGTATGGGCCCCTCGGGCTGGAGGAAATGACCCGCGCCCCCGGCTTCGAACTTATTGACGTCGAGGCCGTCGGGAAGGACGTCAAGGAAACCTACGCCGCGCTGATTGACGGCGTGGCAAACAACTAGGATGGCTGCATGTTTACCGGCATCGTGACCGATCTTGGCAAAGTGCGTTCCGTGGAGGCCGGAGAAGACGCCCGGTTCGAGTTCGAAACCGGCTACGACATGACCGCCGTCGAGATCGGGGCCTCCATCGCCTGCTCCGGTGCGTGCCTGACGGTAACCGAAAAGGGTGAGGGCTGGTTTGCCGCGACCGTATCGGGCGAGACACTTCGGGTCACCACGCTTGGCCGCTGGACCGAGGGAACGCCGGTCAACTTCGAACGGCCATTGCGGGCCGACGACGAACTGGGCGGCCATATGGTGCTCGGCCACGTGGACGGGATCGGTGAAATTCTTTCGGTTACGCCGGTCTCCAATTCGGCCTGTTTTCGAATTCGGGCGCCGGACGGCCTGAAGCACTACGTTGCGCAAAAAGGCTCGGTCACCGTCGACGGTGTTTCATTGACCGTCAACGAAGTCGGCGACGATTGGTTTGAGGTGAACATTATTCCCCACACCCGGTCCGTAACCACCTTCGGGACCCGAAAAGAGGGCGATCTCGTGAACCTGGAAATCGACCTTTTGGCACGCTATGTTGCGCGCCTCCTGGGAAAGGATTAGCCCCGTGTCCGACACCGAATACCTGTCTTCGATCGAGGAGATCATCGAGGACGCCCGCAACGGCAAAATGTTCATCCTGACCGATGAAGAGGAGCGGGAGAACGAAGGCGACCTCATTGTCCCGGCGCAAATGGCGACGCCCGACGCGATTAACTTCATGGCGACCCACGGCCGGGGGTTGATCTGTCTCGCCATGACAGCCGATCGGGTACGAGACCTGGGTCTGCCGTTGATGACCAGCGACAACCTGTCCCGGCATCAGACGGCATTCACGGTATCCATCGAGGCTCGGGACGGGATCAGCACGGGAATTTCGGCACCGGACCGGGCCCGGACCATCGCCACGGCCATCGACTCGTCGAAAGGGAAAGACGACATCGTCAGCCCCGGGCACGTCTTCCCGCTTATGGCGCGTGACGGCGGCGTTCTGGCGCGCGCCGGCCATACGGAGGCAGCCGTCGACGTCGCGCGGCTCGCCGGACTGACGCCGTCGGGGGTGGTTTGCGAGATAATGAAGGAAGACGGCACCATGGCGCGGATGCCCGATTTGGTGCCGTTCGCCCAGCGCCACGGCCTCAAAATCGCCACCATCGCCGACCTCATTGCCTACCGGCTGAAGCATGATCGCATCGTCAAGCCGGGTATCGAGGCGCCGCTGAAGACGATCTCCGGCCATGAATTCCGCACCATCGTCTACCGGGATACGGCCAACGACGTGGAGCAGTTGGCGCTGGTCAAGGGCGATCCGTCGACGCCCGGCCCGGTTATGGTCCGGATGCATGCCTTCAACGTGTTCGATGACATCTTCAGCGCCGAGAAGACCCTGGAGCTCCACCTCGCTATGGAGATGATCGAGGCGGAGGGGCGGGGGGTCATCGTGATGATCCGAAATGCCAGCAATACCGTCCTGTCGGACCGCATACGCACCACCCTGGAAACTCAATCGCCCTCGTCACCGAATTTGCGTGACTACGGCATCGGCGCGCAGATCCTCTTGGACTTGGGCGTCAGGGAAATGGTGCTGCTGTCCAACTCCCAGAGAACCATCGTCGGATTGGATGGCTTTGGTTTGACGGTGGTCGGCCGGACACCGCTGAAAATCAGCATCAACGAGGGTATCCCGGTCGGGGAAGACTTTTATGGCAGCTGAGGCCGGCCGGGTTTTGATCGTCGAGGCGCGCTTCTACGCCGAAATTGCCGATGCGCTGACCGCCGGCGCGGAGGCCGTATTCGACAAGGCCGGGATCGCGTCGGAACGGATCGACGTTCCCGGGGTTTTCGAAATCCCCGCCGCCATGCGGATGGCCTACCATGCCGACCCCGATTATTTGGGATTTCTCTCTCTCGGCTGTGTCATCCGGGGCGAGACGGATCACTACGATCATATCTGCCGGGAGGTGAGCCGTGCGTTGATGGATTTCAGCACGCTGGAACGGGCTGCCCATGGGTTCGGCATCCTGACCTGCGAAAACCGGGACCAGGCGTGGGAACGTGCCGATCCTGACCAGCGGAATATTGGGGGCCGAGCTGCCGCCGCGTGCCTCCGGATGGCCGAAATCAAACGCATCCACCGGCCGGTCAGCCCGTAAGACGAGAGGCCGGACCGTCAGATGACCGCATCCGCACCCCCCCGCAACAAGGCTGGACAAGGTACCGGGGCAACCCAGGCCGCCCGTCTGGCCGCCGTTCAAGCCCTTTACGAGATGGAAATCTCGCACGCCAAGCTCGACGACGTGGTCCTCGACGTGGTGAGCAATCGGTGGACTGAAATTCCCGAAGCCGGTGCCAACGCGCAACCGGACAAACCGAAGTTCAAGAAAATCGTCCGTGGCGTCTCGGGAGATGCAGCGAAACTCGACGAGATGATTGCCGGCTCATTGGATGGACAACGGACGCCTGACCGCCTTGACGTTCTGCTCCGCAACCTCCTCCGCGCGGCGGCGTTCGAACTCTTCGAAATGCGGGATGTTCCCGCAAAGGTCGTGGTCAACGAATACCTCAACATGGCCCACGCGTTTTTCAGCGAGGGAGAACCTGCGCTGGTCAACGGAGTGCTCGACCGGCTTGCGCGCGTGTTGCGGGGCGCCGAGATGGATGCAAAGTGACATGAACGGCGCGCCGGGCGAGTTCGACCTCATCCGCCGCTATTTCGCCCCCCTGGCCGCCGGCGAACCGGGAGCCTTGGGCCTGGGTGACGATGCCGCCGTAATCAAACCGGCGGACGGGCATTCATTCGTCGTGACGGCCGACACGATTGCCGAGGGTGTCCACTTCCTCCCCGATGACCCGCCGGATCAAATCGCCAAGAAGGCCCTGCGGGTTAATCTCTCCGATCTCGCCTCCATGGGAGCCACGCCCCGCGCCTACACGCTGGCGCTGGCGCTGGGCCGGGGCCGGGATGAAAAATGGGTGGCGGCCTTCGCGTCGGGCCTCGCCGACGATCAGCAACGCTTCGGCGTGACACTGATCGGCGGTGACACCGTCGCCGCGCCGGGGGCAACGACCCTCAACGTTACGGCCATAGGCGAAGTCGGCGAGGGAAGGGAACTGACCCGGGGAGGCGCCCGTGCCGGTGACGATATCTGGGTGTCCGGTACCATCGGTGATGCCGGTCTTGGACTTCGGGTACTCCGGGATGAGCTGTCGATCGACGACGCTTCGCTCAACGCGGCCGCCATATCCGCCTATCGATTGCCCGAGCCGCGCATTGCCCTCGGGAACGCACTCTTTGGGCTGGCCACCGGCACCATTGACGTTTCGGACGGTCTGGTCGCCGACCTTGGCCATATATGTGAACAATCCTCGACCGGTGCCGTTGTCGAATTGCCGGCCGTCCCGCTGTCGGAAATCGGGGTCCGGCTGGCGGCGGATGATCCGGCATGGCTGACCCGGCTGATCACGGGCGGCGATGATTACGAGCTCCTATTCTCCGCGCCACCCGCAGCGGAGAGCGAAATCAGCGCACTCGCCGAACAATTGGCGCTCCCGATAACCAGGATCGGCGCCATTGAACCCGGGAGCGAACTTCGCGTACTTGATCATGCCGGTAACGGCACCGCGATCGGGTCCGCGGGATATCGACATTTCTAGTTTGATCGTGTGGGGTTTGAGGCGCGTCCTCGTCCCGCGGAGAACCCAAGGGAACAATTTCGCGCTCAATTAGCCAATTCTGATCTGTTCCGGACCGCGGTTGCCTTCTAAGGGCGGTTCTGGCATTTTCCCCCCGCTTTTCAGGCTGCCCGTTCGGAGGACACGAATTTTGATGGTTGCGCCGATCCGAGCCAAGCCCAAGAGTTACGCATCACATAAAGGTTGACCCGACCATGTCTCAAGTATCCATGTTGATTGTTGGCTGCGGCGTTCTGGCGCTGCTCTACGGGGTTTACGCCATCCGATCGGTTCTCGCCGCCCCAGCCGGAACGGAGCGCATGCAGGAAATTGCTGCCGCCATTCAGGAGGGCGCGAACGCCTACCTCAACAGACAGTACACCGCGATCGCCATCGCCGGCGTCGTCATCGGCGTGGGGCTTGGACTTCTACTCGGGCTGACCGTGGCCATCGGGTTCTTTATTGGCGCTATTCTCTCAGGCGCCGCCGGTTATATCGGTATGAACGTCTCGGTCCGCGCCAACGTGCGGACGACGGAAGCTGCCCGATCGTCGGGCCTCGGCGCCGGTCTCGGCATCGCCTTCAAGTCGGGTGCGATCACCGGCATGCTGGTCGCGGGCCTAGCGCTCCTCGGCGTCGCCGTTTATTGGATGATTCTTCAAGATCTGCTCGATGTCTCGACCGCCGACGGTATGCGGCACGCCCTCGAGGCACTGGTTGCGCTGGGCTTCGGCGCTTCGCTGATTTCCATCTTCGCGCGTCTTGGCGGCGGCATCTTTACCAAGGGCGCCGACGTGGGTTCCGATCTGGTGGGTAAGATCGAGGCCGGTATTCCCGAAGACGACCCGAGAAACGCCGGCGTCATCGCCGACAACGTGGGCGACAATGTCGGTGACTGCGCCGGCATGGCTGCCGACCTGTTCGAGACCTATGCCGTTACGGTGGTGGCCACCATGCTGCTGGGCGCGGCATTCTTCACCGGCGAGGCCCGGGAAGCGATGATGACTTTGCCGCTGCTGGTCGGCGCCGTGTGCATCGTCGGCTCGGTGGTCGCGACCTTCTTTGTCCGGTTGGGTGCCAGCGAGAGCATCATGGGCGCGCTCTACAAAGGCTTCTTCGCCAGCGCCATCATCTCGGCCATCCTGATAATCGGAGCCGTCGAGTGGCTGTTCGGTCTTGGCGCCTCCTTCAATTCCTCGGAAGGCGGTTCCATCACCGGGTGGGATCTGGTGATTTCGGCCTTTGTCGGCCTGGTCGTCACGGCCTTGATCGTCTGGATCACCGAATACTACACCGGCACGGGATTCCGGCCGGTCAAAAGCGTGGCCAAGGCGTCCGAAACCGGTCATGCCACCAACATCATTCAGGGTCTAGCCGTCTCCATGGAGGCGACGGCACTCCCGGTGATCGTGATCTGTGCCGGTATCATCGTCGCATTCAATGTTGCCGGCCTCTATGGCTTGGCGGTCGCCGCGACCTCCATGCTGGCACTGGCCGGCATGGTGGTGGCCCTCGATGCCTTCGGCCCGGTGACCGACAACGCCGGCGGCATCGCCGAAATGGCCGATCTGCCGGATGACGTCCGCAACACCACCGACGCCCTCGACGCGGTTGGAAATACCACCAAGGCCGTGACCAAGGGTTACGCCATTGGCTCGGCCGGCTTGGCGGCGCTGGTGCTGTTTGCCGCCTACACTCAGGACCTCGGGCTCTTGTTCCCGGACCTCAAGGTATCGTTCACTTTGAGTGATCCCTACGTTGTGGTCGGCCTGTTCATCGGCGGCTTGATCCCGTTCCTGTTCGGCGCCCTCGGCATGATGGCCGTGGGCCGCGCGGGCGGTGCGGTGGTCGAGGAGGTCCGGCGCCAGTTCAGGGAAATCCCCGGCATCATGGAAGGCACTGCCAAGCCCGAATACGGCCGCTGCGTCGACCTGCTGACCAAGGCGGCGATCAAAGAGATGGTCATCCCGTCGCTGCTGCCGATCGTCGCGCCGTTCGTGATTTACTTCGTGATCAACGTGATCGCCGGCCAAGAGGCCGCCTTCGCGGCGCTCGGCGCGTCATTGATGGGGGTTATCGTCACCGGATTGTTCGTCGCGCTGTCGATGACGTCGGGCGGTGGCGCCTGGGACAACGCCAAGAAGTACATCGAGGACGGCAATCACGGCGGTAAAGGCTCCGAAGCCCATCACGCTGCCGTTACCGGCGATACGGTCGGCGATCCTTATAAGGATACGGCCGGTCCGGCGGTTAACCCGCTGATCAAGATCATGAACATTGTGGCCATTCTTTTGCTGGCGATTATCGCCGGTTAGATCACCACAACTGACGAAGCCAAGGCCGTGGGGCAGCAGCCTCACGGCCTTTTTCTTCGAAATGGTCCAGCGTTTGGCTATCTGCCGCCGGGGAGATTGGGTGCCCCGGGGGGGGTATCGTCGCCGCCTTCGAATCGCCCGAGGTTACCAAACAATTGCTGCAGGAAGGTGATCTCGTGACCGGCTGTCGGTGTTTTACGTTCCACCAATTCGATGATCCGGCCGTCCTCAAGGCCGAGTGAGGCGACGTCACGGACAACCCCTTTATCATCGAAGCTGATCACCACGACTTTGCGGTCGACCACTTCGGGCTCAAGGAAGGCGGTCGTCTCGGTCCGTTCACTGATGTAGTACCAGTTCTCGTTGCCGAACGTGGAAACGCTGGAGGGCGACCCGAACATCTCCTCGACCTGCCGTTTATTGAGAGCACCGATTTCGAGCTCTGCCAGCAAATCCGGGTCCGGCAGATTGCCGCGGGTTTCGATCCGCGGCGTGCACGCGGTAAGGAGGACAGCGGCCACCAGCGCAATCAGCGTCCGCTTGCCCGGGAAAAATTTCTGTTTCACAAGAGCCATTCTCAATATGTGTGGCAATTCACCTGCCACAAGCGTATTTGGAAGACTACGTCCCTGGACGCGCCTGAAGAAGGCGAACATCCTCGGATACATCGTGTAAACCAAAGGCCCCCAGTCATTCAATGGGAATTCTCAACCTCTTCACAACGCGCGCCAAGGAGAAGGATGCCGTCCACAAGCTTTACGGCGTCATCGTCACCCATGCCCGCAACCCGGTTTTCTACGTCGAGTATGGCGTTCCGGATACCGTTGAGGGACGATTCGACATGATTTCGCTGCTCGCTTTCATTGTCCTGCGGCGCCTGCGCGCGGGTGCCAAGCAAGGCGCGCGGCTGAGCCAGAGGCTGTTCGACCTCATGTTCGCCGATATGGACGGAAATCTTCGCGAGATGGGGGTCGGAGATCTGCGTGTCGGCAAAAAGGTCAAGGAACTTGCAACCCTGTTCTACGGGCGGGTTGCGGCCTACGACGAAGCCCGCGGCGACCAAGCCCGGATGGCCGCGGCGTTGAAAAGAAACCTATACCGCAGCGAGGATGTGCAACCCGCCCTTGCCGAAGCGATGGCCGCGTACGTGCACGCCGAGATTTCCCAATCCGAGGAATGGCCGCTCGACGACCTTTATGCCGGTAAACTGGCGTTCTCGCCCGCCGATTCGGAGAACTCGCGGCGGTGACGACTGAAGAAAAGCCCGTCGTCGAGTTTTCGAGGCCTATCCAGGTGACGTCATTGGAGGCCGGCGACAACCGGTTTCGGATCGCCCCCGACAGCGACGAGCAGGCAGCGCTGGCCCGCCGCTTCGATCTAAACGAGCTGGTACGATTTTCAGCGGAGTTTGTGTTGAAGCCGGTGGCCGGGAACGTGCAAGTCCACGTGGAAGGCCGGATTGAAGCCGAAGTCGAACAGCCCTGCGTGGTGACCTTGGAGCCAGTCCGCGACTCCATAAGCCACCGGTTTAATTGCACATTTTCGACCGGGGCTGCCGCTGAAGAACAGGCGGAATTGGACGTAGGATGGGACGAAGACGACCCCGACGAGCCGATCGTTGACGGGATCATTGACATTGGCGAAGTCGCCGCGGAGCGGCTGGGGCTGGAGATAAACCCGTTCCCCAGGGCGCCCAACGCCGAGTTCGACGGCTATACCTCTTCGGCGGGCGCCGAACCGGCGGAGTCCGTCGCCACCAAGCCGTTTGCCGCGCTCAAAAACATACTCGACCGCAAAAGCTGACATTGGGCGGTTTTTGCGGCTACAATGGGCGATCATGCCGCTTGCCCCGGGCGGTGATTTTGTATATGAAGCGCGCTCCTGATCGGAATGATCAATTGATCCAAGAATTGCATCACGAGAGTCGTAAGCATGGCGGTTCCGAAAAAGAAGGTGTCCCAGTCGCGCAGAAACATGCGACGCGCCCACGATCGGCTGACCTCGCAGGCGCGGGGCGAGTGCCCCAATTGCGGCGAACTGAAGCGGCCGCATCACGTGTGCTCTTCCTGCGGCTACTACGATGGACGCGAAGTCGTCGATATCGATTCCGTAGCGTAGCTCCGGTTATGCCGCCGGAGGCCCTCCGTGCCTGACGCCATCATTGTCGCTGTCGACGGCATGGGAGGGGACAATGCTCCCGGCATGATCGTCGAAGGCCTATCGCTGGCTCGCCGGCGGATGCCCGACGTTGAATTTCTCGTCTTCGGTGATGAAATGCAGCTAAGGCCGCTCATTGAAGCGGACACGGAGACGGCTCGCGCCTGCACGATCCGCCACACGACCGATGCGGTCAGTATGGACGACAAACCAACCACCGCCTTGCGGACGGGAAAAAACTCGAGCATGAGGTTGGCAATCGACGCGGTCGATGCCGGTGAGGCTCATGCCGTCGTTTCCGCAGGGAATACGGGCGCACTGATGGCAATGGCGACCATCGTGCTGAGGACGCTCCCCGGCATTGCGCGGCCGGCCATCGCGAGCGCATTTCCGACACTCCGCGGACAGACCGTGATGCTCGACCTCGGCGCAAATATCGAGTGCGATGCGGACAGCCTGGTGCAATTCGCGGTCATGGGTGAAGTATTTGCCAGAAACGAACTGGGCCTCGAGCAGCCGTCCATCGGCATTCTCAATGTCGGGGTTGAGGGCCTCAAAGGCAATGAGCACGTCAAGAAGGCGGCGGCGATCCTGGCCGAATCACCGCTACCGATTAAATTTCACGGATTCGTGGAAGGCGACGACCTGGGCGCCGGCACGGTGGACGTCATCGTAACCGACGGGTTCACGGGCAACATCGCGCTCAAAACGGCCGAAGGGGCTGTCCGACTGTTCGGTCACTACCTGAAGGAATCACTTCTGAGTTCGCTCCGCACGCGGCTCGGCGCCTTAATCGCGCGGCCCGCCCTTCAAACCATGCGGGACCGGTTTGATCCTCGCCAGTATAACGGTGCCATGCTGGTGGGCCTTAACGGGATCTGTATAAAGAGCCACGGCGGCACCGACGGTGTGGGGTTCGCCAATGCCATCGTCGCGGCCGTCAATTTGGTGCGCCGGGAATTCAACGAGCGCATACGCGAGGATCTGGAAGAATTGATCCCAGCAGAAGCAACCATGGAAAAGGCGGCGGTCCAATGAGTATACATTCACGATTGTTGGGCAGCGGCTCCTACCTTCCAGAAAAAATCGTCACCAATGACGAGTTGTCCGAACGGATTGACACCTCCGACGAGTGGATCGCCACCCGGACCGGTATACGCCAGCGCCGCGTTGCGGCGGAAAACGAACACACCTCGGATTTGGCCTACGAGGCGGCCAAGCGGGCCCTGGACGACGCGGGCGTGGATGCCTCCGAGGTGGATTTGATAATAGTTGGGACCACCACCCCCGACCGGACCTTTCCCGCGACCGCGGTACAGGTACAGGCCAAACTCGAGCTGAACGGCGGCGCCGCGTTCGATGTTCAGGCTGTGTGCTCCGGGTTCATTTACGGCATGTCCGTGGCCGACGGACTAATCAAATCGGGCCAATCCAAAACCGCCCTGGTGATCGGTGCGGACACACTCTCCCGCCTGCTCGACTGGGATGACCGGGCGACCTGCGTGCTGTTCGGCGACGGCGCCGGCGCGGTGGTGATGAAAGGTGTGGAACTGGAGAACGGTCTCGGCACGGAAAGCGGCATTCTGTCTACCCATCTCCACTCCGACGGCCGCCTTGCGGAACTGCTTTATTGCGACGGCGGCCCATCGACCACCGGTCGGTCCGGCTTCATCCGCATGCAGGGGAAGGAAGTCTTCAGGCACGCGGTGACCAATCTGGCGAATGTGGTGACCGAGGCATTGGACGAGAACGGCCTGGAATCGTCGGCAATCGATTGGCTCGTACCTCATCAGGCCAATAAGCGGATCATCGATTCGACCACGAAGAAATTGGGCATGGAAACCGACAAGGTAGTGCTGACGGTGCACGATCACGCCAATACCTCGGCGGCCTCCATCCCCTTGGCGCTTGATGCCGCCCGCCGCGATGGCCGGATCAAGGAGGGCGATCTCATCCTGATGGAGGCGATGGGCGGCGGGCTGACCTGGGGAGCGGCTCTGGTTCGATGGTAAAATAGTGACAGCCGTCACTTGTTTCACACATTAGCCGTTTCCGCCATCCCTCTGATATTGACGGCATAATCGGGCCGGTCTAGGTTGACTGTAGGGGATGGTCAAAGGATAGCCTGATGGCTGGAGAGACGATTACCCGTCAGCAGTTGAGCGAGGCGGTCTACCAAGAAGTCGGTCTGTCGCGGAATGAATCGGCGGATCTTCTTGAATTGGTTCTAGCGAAAATTTCAGAAACCCTTGCCAATGGCGATTCGGTGAAGATTTCGTCGTTCGGCAGCTTCACGATCCGCAACAAGGGTCAGCGCATTGGCCGCAACCCAAAGACCGGTGAGGAGGTCCCGATCCTGCCGCGCCGGGTGCTTGTTTTCCGTCCGTCCCAGGTGTTGAAAGCTCGCATCGGCGGCGCCGGACCCGACGAACTCGATTAAGGGCCGAACCGTTGCCGGCAGAAGCGCCGCCCGCGCGGCGGTCCAACAAATCCGCAAGTGCCTTCAGGACGATCAGCGAGGTGGCAGCCGAGCTTGATTTACCGCAGCACGTTCTCCGATTCTGGGAAGGCAAATTTTCGCAGATCAGACCAATGAAGCGGGGCGGCGGCAGGCGCTATTACCGGCCCGAGGATATCGGCCTTCTGAGGCGTATCCGCGGACTGCTCTATGACGACGGCTACACCATCAAGGGTGTGCAGAAGCTGCTGAATCAGGAATCAGGCCGGGGCGCCAATGGGGCCGAAACGGCGTCACCACAGGCTGCCGATGGCGGCCTCGGCGATAGTGAAAAAGCGGCGTTACAGCAAATCCTCACCGAACTCGAAGACATCAAGAAACTCGTTTAATTCGGCACCGGCGCATTGCCCTTGGGCAAGCGTCTGAGTATAGTTCGCGCCCCTTCAAGGGACCTATCGGGGAGTGGCGCAGCCTGGTAGCGCATTCGACTGGGGGTCGAAAGGTCGCAGGTTCAAATCCTGTCTCCCCGACCAATATTGACGGGGCCTCGCCGGTGGCGGGGCCCCGAATTCAATTGCGAGCCGGGACCGATCAGGTCACGTTCACGACCATCCGCCGGACGATATCGTCACCTTCCGTGTTGAGCCGTTCAGCCCCGTCGAAGGGATCACGAAAGCCACGATCCTAGAGCCGATCATGGTTTGTCGGAATCGCTTTGCGATGCCGGCAATCCATGTGAATCGGCTCTACACTATTGAAAAAGATCGGATTCACATGTTTTGACAAAACCGCGCCGTGGTTCCGTCAAAACATGACCCGATCTAGGCGGTGAATATCTCGCGGCGATCGACGCCGATGGACATTCGACCCACCGTGTCCCGGGTCCGGGTCGGGAGATGTATTTTCCCGTCCTCCAATACGATCGCCGCCTGTTTGGCGGGATTCTGCCGAGGCTCATATGGCGATTGTGCAAAGACGCCGCCGGACCGCAGAAAGAATGACAGGGCTCAAAGGGCGGCAATCAACGAAATCCTCTTGGCCGCCCGAAACGTCCGCATGGAGACCTCCACCATCAATCACTTGCCGGATCATATGCGGGCCGTCGCGGATTCCATCGCTAAATTCGGTTGCAATTTGACCGGTGGAACGGCAAACGGGTGCCGGAATCAAATTCATAATCCGGGAACGCTCAATGGCTGAACAAACGCTGATGCGGCTGGACGAACTGGAAGAGGGTGCCGCGAAGGCCCTGGTCGCCCGCGTCGACGACAAACAACGAAACATCTTCGTCGTCCACAAAGATGGCGAGGTGTTCGCCTATTTGAACTGGTGCCCGCACGCCCAGGATTTCATCGACCAGGTGCCCGGGCAATTTTTCAACGGTAACAATACGCTGATCCGTTGCGGCAAACATGGTGCCTTGTTCGCCATAGACGATGGCCGCTGTGTCGGCGGTCCGGCCGAGGGTCAAAGCCTGGTCAGGCTTTCGGTAAGTGTGCGCGACGGCGAGATCATCCTCGACGCCTGAGCTTGGCCGAATTAGCCGCGTCCCCGGTAGGGCGCGACCCCCTGGTCCGGCAGCCAAACGTCCTCGGGCAGTTCCCCGATTTGATAAAACACGTCGATCGGAATTCCGCCCCGGGGATACCAATAGCCGCCGATACGCAGCCATTGCGGTTCGATTTCGGCCTGCAGCCGCTTGGCGATGCCAACGGTGCAATCCTCGTGGAAGGCGGCGTGATTGCGGAACGAGCCCAGGTAGAGCTTCAGCGACTTGCTTTCCACCAGTGACGGCCCAGGCACGTAATCGATCACCAGATGCGCGAAATCGGGCTGGCCCGTCACCGGACAGACGGACGTGAACTCGGGGCAGGTGAACCGAACGACGTAGGCGTTCCCCGGATGGGGGTTGGGGACTTTTTCCAACACCGCCGCCTCCGGCGATTCGGGCGGCGCTGCATGGCGGCCCAGCTGGTCGAGCTCGGTATATTTTTCCCCTGACATTCAGCGGGTTCCTCCGCAATGGAGCCCGCACGTTAGTCAGCGCGCCGGCCTGTGTCCATGGCCAGTCGCCCCATGTATGGAAGCGGCGTTGAATATCGGCGCGGGCGGGCACGGTGAACCGCCGGCGGCTGAAGTCATTTCAGATATCCGCGAAATACGCGGGGCCTATGACGAAGCGCGCACCGGTTTCGAGGCGTCGGTCGGCGCCATCGAGACGGGATACATTGATTCGAGCGGGTTCGCGGACGGAAAGTTAGCTCCGATCAGCGGCTCACGGCCCGGCGGCCCTCTTCGGTCAATTTGCAGACTATCCAATCCCTTTTGAGCGGATTGTCGAACCACGGTTCGGCCCAGCCCTGCTTGATGCAGCTTGCCACCGTCCGCTGAGAAACCTTCTGTCCCTCGGAATCGAACAGGGGCAGCTTGCCCCCCGGCTGATCGACCCCACGCTCAAGCCAGCGCCGCTGCGCCGCACTCGGCCGCACGCCGGACGCGCCAACCGTTTGTTCACGCCCGTTTCGGGCATGGAGTTCCATGGCGGTTCCTCCCCGGACCATGACGAACGGCCCATCCTAGATTAGATTGACTTCGGTTCCAAGGAGGGCCCGGAAATGACTGTTTCGCTGATCTATATGACCGCCGCCAGTCACGATGAAGCGGAGAAGATCGGAACTGCTCTGGTCGAGGAGCGTTTGGCGGCGTGCGCCAATATTCTGGGTGAAATGACATCCATCTACCGATGGGAGGGCGCGGTTCAACAGGAACAGGAGGTGGCGATGATCGTTAAAACACGGAGCGAACGGGTCGACGACGTGATCTCAAGGATCGAGCAGCTTCATTCCTACGACACTCCCTGCGCCATCGAGATCGCTATTGGGCGGGGGACCGGGAAATTTCTTAACTGGATTGTCGAAGAAACATCGTAACTAATTGATCAGTCACAATTTAATCGTGGCCACTGCTTGGGCCGCAATGCCCTCTTCTCGCCCGGTAAACCCGAGCCGCTCGGTTGTCGTCCCCTTGATGTTCACGGCGCTCTCGTCGACGTTCAGAATTTCGGCCACCCGTGCACGCATTTGCTCGCGGTAAGGACCGATCCTCGGCTTCTCACAAACGATCGTGATGTCGGCATTTACCACCGATCCGCCCCGTTCGGCGATCATGCCGGCCGCGTGAGAGAGGAAAATGTGAGAAGGCGCGTCACGCCACTGTTCATCCGACGGCGGAAAAATCGTGCCGATGTCGCCAAAGCCGGCGGCGCCCAGAAGCGCATCGGTCAAGGCATGCAACCCGACATCCGCATCGGAATGACCTTCCAATGCCGCGCTGTGGGGGATTTCTATGCCACAAAGGATCACCTGGTCCCCTTGCATGAACCGGTGCACATCGTACCCGGTTCCGACCCGGGTCGCTGGTTCCACGTCAATCATGTTGCGAACTCTCTCCAGATCCTCCGGCGTGGTGATTTTGAGGTTTTCCTCAGCCCCTTCAACCACTTCGACCCGCAACCCGGCTGCCTCGGCCACGGCGGCATCATCGGTTAGCGCATTGCCGGCAGCCGCTTCGTGAGCCGACAAAATCTCCCGGAACACAAAGCCTTGCGGCGTCTGTGCGCGCCACAACGTGGATCGGTCGATGGTCTCGGTAACGGTCCCATCGACGGCGCGTTTCAACGTGTCGGTCACAGGCAGGGCCGGCAGGGCCGCGACCCCGGGCCCAACCGCGGCAACGACGCGATCGATCAGCCCGGCCGACACCAAGGGCCGGACAGCGTCGTGAATTAAGACCACGTCAGGCCGTGCCTCGGCGAGCCCCTGCAGACCGAGACGCACCGAATCCTGCCGTTCGGATCCGCCGAAGATCGGCGGCGGAACGTCGATCCGATTCAGCGCGGCCTCGTACAGCTCTACATCATCCGGATGGATGACGGCGCGAGCCTGGGTTACCGACGGGTGCCCTAGGAACGCCTCGATGCTGCGCGCCAATACGGATTTCGACCCCAACGGCAGATATTGCTTGGGCGTCTCGCCGCCGAAACGATGCCCGCGCCCGGCAGAGACGATTAGCGCGGCGATGTGAGGTGGGTTCGGCAAAGTCGTCCCGTCCGATGGTCAGGGGTGTTGTTTCAACGTAGAATGCGCGGGGCCTCTTGCCAAGGAGCGGGCGAGGGCGTAGGTCTCTGCCGGCATATACGAGCCAGAATCCGAGCCATAACTTCGAAATGTCGACAAGTTTCATTCTCAACCTCTCGGCGCTTCTAGCGCTTATCCCGGCAGCCATCGTGGCGCGCCGGAAGGCGCCTGTGCGGGACGCCGTGTATTGGACCGTGATGGTGGTGGCCATCGTCGGGCCGGCCCTTTGGGTCTATGTCCGCCAAGCCGAGGGATGGCAAACCGGCCTCTCCACGGCACTTTGGCTGACCGTCGTTACCTGTCTGGTGATCTACGCATTTGTCGCCCTGGTATCCCAACAAGGGTGGCGTTTGACGCCGCTGTTGGTGCCCTACCTGATCCTTCTCGCCGTGCTGGCGACCATTTGGGGTCAGGCGCCGTCACGTCCGCTCGTCGGCGGCGCCCCGTTGGCGTGGATCGGCACCCACATCGCGGTTTCCGTCGCGACCTACGGTTTGGTGACCCTGGCAGCCATCGCTGCCCTTGCGGCGATGCTCCAGGAACGCTCGCTTAAACGCCGGCAGGCCACCGGCTTGTCACGCCGGCTTCCATCGGTTGCCGATAGCGAGCGCCTTACGGTGCGGCTTCTGATGGCCGGCGAAGCGGTTCTCGCAGCCGGTTTGGCAACGGGAATGGCTACCCTCTACTCAACATCCGGTCGGTTAATCGCGTTTGACCACAAGACAGTGCTCACCCTCGGTGTATTCGTCGTCGTCGGACTTCTGCTGTTTCTGCACTTTCGCTCAGGCATCCGGGGACGCTCGGCAGCCCGGCTGGTCCTGTTGGCCTATCTGTTGCTCACCCTCGGTTATCCGGGAGTGAAACTGGTGACCGACATCCTGCTCGCATAAAAAAACGCCTTTTCGACCAAGCAAATCGTTGCTTTCTTGGTAAAAATGCTCAATTTATGGGCAAATTTCGGCGAGTCATTCCATGCCTATTGAAATCGGCCCGATCCGGCTGACCTCCCGTGTGTTGCTGGCGCCCATGTCGGGCGTAACCGACATGCCGTATCGGCGCCTGGTCAAACGTCACGGCGCCGGACTGGTAATTTCCGAGATGATCGCCAGCATGGCCATGATTTATGCCAACAAGAAGACCATGAAGATGGCCAGCAACTGCGCCGAGGAGTTTCCAATGGCGGTCCAGCTGGCCGGCTGCGAGCCGGAACCCATGGCCGAGGCGGCGCGGCTCAATGCGGACCGCGGGGCGGCAATCATCGATATCAACATGGGATGTCCGGTCAAGAAGGTGACAAATGGCCACGCGGGCTCGGCGCTGATGCGCGACGAGGTGCTTGCCGGCAAACTCATCGAAGCCGTGGTGAACGCGGTCGATCTCCCGGTCACCCTTAAGATGCGCACCGGCTGGAATGATTCGTCGCGCAATGCGCCCCGGCTGGCGAGGATTGCCGAGGAGGCGGGTGTTAAGATGCTGACGGTCCACGGGCGGACCCGTTGCCAATTCTACAAAGGACGTGCCGACTGGGCGTTTATCCGCAAGGTCAAAGAGGCGGTTAGAATTCCGGTCATCGGCAATGGCGACGTCAATTCGGCCGAAGACGCCGGAGCGCTGCTCGAACAATCCGGCGCCGATGGGGTAATGGTTGGCCGCGGCTCCTATGGCCGGCCCTGGTTTCTTGGCCAAATCGAGCGCTATCTCGAAACAGGTGAGAGGCTGCCGGACCCGGATATTTCCGTCCAACACCGGATATTGTTGGGCCACTACGATGACATTCTCTCCCATTACGGCACCGAGCGCGGTACACGTATCGCCCGGAAACACATCGGCTGGTATAGCCGGGGGCTGCACAATTCGGCCGGCTTCCGCGATCACGTCATGCGGATGACCGAACCGGCGGCGGTCAAGGCGGCCATAAATGACTTCTACCAGCCGCTCGCGGAACGGTGCGCCGCGTGAACCGGGACCTCGCCATGTCGGTACCGCCGCCAACACCCATCGGTGTTGGCGGAATCCTGAACGCGCTGGAATCCGCAGTCGTTGTCGTCGACTCATCCAACCGGATCGTCTTTCTCAACAGCCGGGGCGAACAGTTTCTTTCGGCCAGCGCCGGACAGCTTTTCGGGACACCGCTCCATACGCTGTTGCCCGAGGACAGTCCGGTATTCACCATCATCGATCTGGTCCGCGATGTCGGCGCGGCTGTTTCGGAATACGGTCTGACCCTGGAATCCCCCCGGATCAACAAGCATTTCGTCAATGTGCAGGCGGGGCGGCTGGGTGACCAGCCGGATCATGTCGTGCTGGCATTTTTCGAGCGATCCATTGCCGACAAGATCGAGCGCCAATTGACGCACCGCAACTCGGCGCGCTCGTTGACCGCCATGGCCGCCATGCTGGCCCACGAGGTGAAGAACCCGCTCTCCGGCATCCGCGGGGCGGCGCAGCTCCTGGAACAGAATTCCGAGCCCGAGGACAAAACGCTTACCCGCCTGATTTGCGACGAAACCGACAGGATTACGGCGCTCGTCGATCGCATGGAGGTGTTTTCCGACCAGCGCCCCTTGGCGCGGACCGCGGTAAACATCCACCAGGTATTGGAGCGGGTCATCACGCTGGCTCGCAACGGCTTCGCGAGCCACGTGCGGATCCGTGAAATATATGACCCGTCCCTGCCGGCCGTGGACGGTGATTTCGACCAGCTGGTTCAGATTTTTCTGAATTTGGTCAAGAACGCCGCCGAAGCGACGCCGGAAAAGGGGGGCGAAATCGCGATTGCCACCGCTTACCAGCACAGCGTGAGGTTCGCCGTCCCCGGACTATCAACCCGTACCAACCTTCCGCTTGTCGTCTCGGTTCAGGATAACGGAGATGGCATTCCGGCAGATTTGCAGGATCACCTGTTCGACCCCTTCGTGACCGGAAAACCCAAAGGCAGCGGTCTTGGGCTCGCACTGGTCGCCAAGATGGTCGACGACCATGGCGGCGTCATCGAGTTCGATAGCGTCCCGGGCCGGACGGTATTCAAGGTGATGCTCGCGGTCGCCCAGCAACCTCAGGAAGAAAACGATGACTAATTCCACCGTACTCGTCGCGGACGACGACGGCGCCATCCGCACGGTGGTCAGCCAGGCGCTGGGCCGCGTCGGCTATGAGGTCCGAACGACTGGAAACGCGGCCACCCTGTGGAAGTGGGTAAACGACGGCGAGGGCAATGTGGTCGTTACCGACGTCGTGATGCCTGACGAGAATGGCCTCGACCTCATACCCCGGATCAAGAAAATTCGCCCGGAACTTCGCGTCATCGTGATGAGCGCCCAAAACACGATGATGACCGCGGTCAACGCCACTCAACGAGGCGCCTTCGAGTATCTCCCCAAGCCGTTCGACCTCAACGAACTGATCAGCGTCGTGCGGCGGGCATTGGAGACGACTCCCGAGCCCCAGGACACGCCGGAGCAGGGCGGCGATGAAACGCTGCCCCTGATTGGCCGCTCGGCGGCCATGCAGGAGGTATATCGCTCGCTTGCGCGGCTGATGGGCACAGACCTCACGGTTCTGATTTCCGGCGAGTCGGGCACCGGCAAGGAACTGGCCGCCCGTGCGCTTCACGATTACGGCAAGCGCAAGCATCACCCGTTCATTGCTCTCAACATGGCGGCGATCCCTCGGGAACTCATCGAGAGTGAACTATTCGGTCACGAAAAAGGATCTTTTACCGGCGCAACCGCACGAGCATCCGGCAGCTTCGAGCAGGCGGAGGGCGGCACCCTCTTTCTCGATGAAATTGGGGACATGCCCGCTGAAGCTCAGACCCGTTTGCTCCGGGTCCTGCAGGGAGGCGAATACACGACGGTCGGCGGTCGGACACCCATCAAGGCCAATGTCCGGATTATCGCCGCCACGCACCGTGATCTGACCCAGCTCATTCGCCAGGGTTTGTTTCGAGAAGACCTGTATTACCGGCTGAACGTGGTGCCGATCAGAATGCCTGCATTGCGCGAGCGCCGGGAGGATATTCCGGAGATGGTCAGCCATTTCTTAAGCCAATGCGCCGACGAGGGCTTGCCGTGGAAGAGCATCGACGAATCAGCCCTTGATCGAATGCAGGCCTATCATTGGCCGGGCAATGTGCGCGAGATGGAAAATTTAGTCCGCCGGCTCGCCGCGCTTTATTCGGAGGAAACGATCGGCATCCAGGCGATTGAGGCCGAGCTAGCCGAATCACCACCGCCGGAACCGGCCAACCGCGCGGGCAAGGGTATCGGCAACGCCGTCGAGATTCATTTGAGAGACTACTTTGCGGCGCACGGCAATGTCATGCCCCCGGCCGGGCTCTATGACCGGGTGCTGAAGGAGGTCGAGCGGCCGCTTATCTCGCTGTCACTGGAAGCGACGCGGGGCAATCAGCTGCGCGCCGCCAAGTTACTGGGACTGAACCGGAACACGCTTAGGAAGAAAATTCGCGAACTCAACGTCCCTGTCCTGAGAAGTCCGAAATAGGGCAGGGAATGAATCACCAGCGGCGCCCGTCACCGGGTGTCCACCGGTAAACAGGCCATACCATGGCGAACACGACGAGCTACAAGATTAGACGCATCCGGGTCCGACTTCGCCGGATGCATGTGAATCGCGTTCTAGCGGCGATTTTGGTCGTGGCCTTGGGCGTGTCCGGGATCGCCACCGTGATCGCTATGGGCGATCTGGGCCCGATCGAGACCGATTTCACCACCGTGATCATTCTACTGAACCTGGATGTCATTCTGGCCCTGGCGCTCGGCGTGCTGATCGTCCGGAGGATCGTCCGCAATTGGTCCAGCCGGACCGCCGGGGGCGCCGCAACCCGTCTGCACATCCGGCTCGTGGTTTTGTTCAGCCTGGTGGCGGTTATCCCGGCCATCCTGATGGCTGTGTTCTCCGGCCTCTTTCTGAACTTCGGCATCGAGACGTGGTTCAGTGATCGTGTGCGGACAGCGGTCAATGAGTCTCGGGCGGTGGCGACGGCCTATCTGCGCGAGCACCAACGGAATATCCGCGGCGACGCGTTGGCGATGGCCAACGACCTCAATCGCGCGGCACCTCGGATTCGCGTTGATCAACGATTCTTCCGTCAGTTGATGCAAACCCAAGCGCTCATTCGGGGCCTTCCCGAGGCGGCTGTGGTTGACGGCGCGGGCAACACCCTGATGGCGGCGGGCCTCAGCGTGTCTCTCGGGTTCGATGTAGCCGGACAGGATCTGCTCGGCAAAATATTTACCCAAACGCGACCCGGCGAGGTGCAGATACTGTCCAGCGACTCCGACGACCGGGTGCGCGCCGGAATTCGTTTGGAGGCCTTCCCGGACGCCTACTTGCTGGTCGGCCGATTCGTTGAACCACAGGTCCTCGACCACCTGTCTCTGACCCGCGGAGCCGCAACGCAGTACCAGCAATTGGAGGACAGCCGGGAAGAGTTACAGATCCGTTTTCTGGCGGTGTTTGCGCTGGTGGCGCTGCTGCTGCTTTTGGCCGCGGTCTGGACGGGTTGGACAGTGGCCAACCAACTGGCGACACCCATTGGCAATCTCATTGCCGCCTCCGAACGGATCCGGTCCGGCGATCTTTCAGCCCGCGTCCGAATCGAGGGCGGCAGCGGTTCGAACGACGAAATCGGTATGCTGAGCAGGGCCTTCAACCGCATGACCGAGCAGATCAACACCCAGCAGGAAGGGCTGGTCGCCGCGAACCGTCAACTGGATGAGCGGCGCAAATTTACAGAGACCGTTCTCGGCGGCGTCTCGGCTGGCGTGATCGGCATAGACGCCGATGGCAGCATTAATTTGCCCAACCGGCGTGCATCCGAGCTGCTCGAGACCGACCTCGACAATGCTCTGGGTCAGCCCCTGGTCGAGGTGGTTCCGGAAATGGCGGAGCTGTTTGTCGGCGTGGCGGCTGCCGCTGGAAAACCCGCCAACGCCGAATTGACGATTGAACGAGGCGGACGCCAGCGAACCCTGGTTGTCAGCATTGCGGCCGAACAACTCAACGGTAAGGCAATCGGCTTCGTCGTTACGTTCGATGATGTGACCGAGCTGGTTTCGGCGCAGCGAAAAGCCGCCTGGGCGGATATCGCGCGGCGCATCGCGCATGAGATCAAAAATCCCCTGACCCCCATCCAACTCTCTGCGGAGCGATTGCGCCGCAAGTATCAGAACGAAGTTGTCAGCGATCCGGAGGTTTTCGCGAGTTGCACCGAGACAATCATACGGCAGGTCGAAGACATTGGCGGGATGGTCGATGAGTTCTCGGCCTTCGCACGGATGCCGCAGCCGGACCGCAAGTCCCAAAACCTCACCGAACTATGCCGCGAAGCCGTCTTCCTTGAGCGCAATCGATGCCCGGAGATCAGCTATCAAGTGGAGTTCCCCGAAGAACCGCTGCGGCTCAATTGCGACCGTCAACAGGTCTCACGGGCATTGACCAACGTACTCAAGAATTCAGCAGAATCGATCCGTGCCAAATTCGGCGAAGCCGAATCAATTTCGAACGGCGTCATCTCCATGACCGTCAATGACACCGCGAGCCATGTCGTCGTCCAAATCGAGGATAACGGGGGCGGGCTCCCCAACCAGCTAATTGACCGGCTTACGGAGCCTTACGTCACGACCCGGTCAAAGGGGACGGGGCTGGGACTGGCGATCGTGAAGAAAATTATGGAAGATCACCAAGGTGATCTAGTATTGCGGAACCGAGATGAGGGCGGGGCCCGTATCTCATTGATGTTCGGGCGGGAAGCCGCTGCGGACAACGACACCAACCCGGATCCCGACGAAACCACGGAAAACACGACCCTGGCCCATGGCGCATGACATTCTAATCGTCGACGACGAGGCAGACATCCGAATGCTGACCGCTGGGATTCTCGCGGACGAGGGGCACCAGACGAGGGAAGCGCATGATTCCGACAGCGCGATGGCGATGATCGAAACTCGCCGGCCAAGCCTGATGTTGCTAGATATTTGGCTCGAAGGGAGCAAGCTGGACGGGATGCAGATCCTCGAAGCGGTTCGTCAATCGCACCCCTCGCTGCCGGTCGTGATGATGAGCGGGCACGGAAATATCGAAACGGCCGTCACCGCGATCAATCTCGGCGCCTATGATTTTATCGAGAAGCCTTTTACGGCCGACCGGATGATCATGGTCGTCAATCGTGCGGTCGAGGCCGCTGCCTTGAAGCGCGAGAACGAAGAGCTCCGGCGCCGCGCCGGGGGCGACATCGAGTTAGTCGGCAATTCGCCCGCCATCACCCAACTCCGACAATCCATCTCCCGGGTTGCGCCGGCCAACAGCCGGGTCCTGATCACCGGCCCGGCGGGCGCAGGCAAGGACGTGGTCGCCCGCCTGCTGCACGCCAACTCCAACCGGTCAGCGGGCCCTTTTATCTCGGTCAATTGCGCCACCTTGCAGGCCGATGGGTTCGAGCTCAGCCTGTTCGGCCGCGAGGCCGGAACCGGGGAAGGCGGCGAAATCCAGCATCTGATCGGTACTTTCGAACAAGCGCATAACGGAACGCTGTTTCTTGACGAAGTCGCCGATATGCCTATCGAGACGCAGGGTAAGATCGTGCGGGCGCTGCAGGAGCAGACATTTCAGCGAGTGGGCGGCACGACCCGCGTCGAGGTGGACGTTCGGGTCATGGCGGCGTCAACCAAGGACCTGAGCCAACTAATGAGCGAAGGCAGGTTCCGCGAGGATCTGTTTTACCGCCTTAGGGTGGTGCCACTGGAAGTCCCGCCACTCAGGGAATGCCGGGAGGATATCCCCGCTCTGGCCAAGTTTTTCATGGAACGGACGGCGGAAAATGTCGGTAACCCGCCCCGCGAATTCGCCGAAGACGCGATTGCGACGCTGCAAGCCTACGAATGGCCCGGCAACGTGCGCGAGCTGAAAAATGTGGTCGAACGCCTCCTGATCATGGCGCCCGGCGAGAGCGACGAACCGATCCGCTCCGACATGGTTCCCAATGAGATCCGTTCCGGCGCGCCGGCGGTCGAGCTCGGCAATGACAATTCGGAAATCATGGGTCTGCCGCTGCGCGAGGCGCGTGAAATTTTTGAGCGGAAATACCTGATGGCGCAAGTCACCCGATTCGGCGGCAATATCTCCCGCACCGCCGCCTTTGTCGGCATGGAGCGCTCGGCACTCCATCGCAAACTCAAGTCACTGGGCGTCCAGTCCGAAGACCGGGCGCGCAGCGCCGGCAACTGATCGCCGAGCCGGGCACTAACGGAATTGGATAGATGAAGGTTATCGTCTGTGGCGCCGGGCAGGTCGGCTTCAATATCGCCCGCTACCTCGCTCAGGAAGACAACGACATCACCGTTGTCGATCAGTCGCCCGAACTCATTCGAAAGATTTCAGATACGCTCGACGTGAAAGCGATCACCGGCTTCGCCTCGCACCCGGAAATCCTCGCCCGGGCCGGCGCCGCGGACGCTGATCTGTTGATTGCCGTCACACAGGCCGATGAAGTCAATATGGTGGCCTGCCAAGTCGCCCATTCATTGTTCGACGTGACCACTAAAATCGCCCGTATCCGCCGACAGGGCTACCTCAACCCCATGTGGGCGAACCTGTACAGTCGCGATCACATGCCCATCGACGTGGTAATCTCGCCGGAGCGCGAGGTTGCAGAAGCCATCGGCCGCCGCCTCGAGGTCCCCGGCGCCTTCGACATGATCCCGCTGGTCGACGGCAAGGTAAAACTTATCGGCGTCCGATGCGAAGAGGACTGCCCGATCGTCAATACGCCGCTGCGCCAGCTCACCCAGCTGTTCCCCGATCTCAACGTGGTGATCATCGGCCTCGCGCGGGACAACGAGGCGCGAATTCCGTCGGCCGACGACGAGATGTTGCCGGGAGACGAGGTTTACTTCGTCGCCGAGAGTGACCATGTGCCGCGCGCAATGGCGGCCTTCGGGCATGAAGAAGCCGAGGCGCGCCGTCTGGTCATATTCGGCGGCGGAAACATCGGTCAGTTCCTGGCCCAGGCGATCGAAGAGAACAATCCGTCGGTAAATCTCAAGGTGATCGAAGCGGACAAGGTGCGCGCCGAGGCAGCGGCGCGGACGCTCAAGCGGTCCGTGGTGCTTGAGGGCGATGTCCTCGAGGCCGATATCCTGGAAGAGGCCAATGTGGGAACAGCTGAAGCCGTGGTCGCCGTGACAAACGACGACGAGACCAACATTCTGGCTTCGCTGCTGGCCAAGCGCCTGGGCAGCGACCGCGCCATTACCTTGGTCAACAGCAGCGCCTACGCGCCATTGATCGCATCCCTCGGGGTCGACGTCGCGGTCAGCCCCCGCAACATCACGGTCTCCACGATCCTTCAGCATGTCCGGCGAGGCCGTATTCATTCGGTAAACACGTTGCGGGATGGGTTCGGTGAATTGATCGAGGCCGAAGCCATGGATACATCGGGCCTGATCGGCAAACCGCTGCGCGAGGCCGAACTGCCCGACGATGTCATTTTGGGATCGGTTGTCCGGGAGGATGAGGTTATTTTGCCCCGCGGCTCGACCGTGGTGGAAGTCGGCGATCGGATTGTCTTGTTCGCGCGGAGCGAGGCGGTTAAGGAAGTCGAGAAGATGTTCTCCGTCCGCCTGGAGTTTTTCTAGCCGCGCCATGCCAAGAATTACTTACGTCAACGGTCAGTACCTGCCGCACCGGGAGGCGGCGGTCCATGTCGAAGACCGTGGATACCAGTTCGCCGACGGCGTTTACGAAGTGATCGCAGTGAGGGGCGGGGGCCTGGTCGACGAAGACCATCATCTCGGCCGACTGGACCGGTCGCTCGGAGAATTACGGCTCGCTGCGCCGGTTTCCGGACAGCCCCTCAAGTTCATCATGCGCGAGATTGTTCGCCGTAACCGGGTCCGGGACGGCAAGGTATACCTCCAGATCACTCGGGGCGTTGCGCCCCGCGATCATCCCTTCCCAGCCGGGGCCGAGAGCTCACTCGTGGTCTATGCGTTGCCCGTCCGTCAGCCTGATCCCGAGACCGGCCTCAAAGGAATCTCGGTGATCACGGTTCCCGACATTCGCTGGCGGCGGTGCGACATCAAATCCGTATCGCTGCTTCCGAACGTCCTAGCCAAACAATCGGCACTGGATTCCGGCGCCGGCGACGCTTGGCTGGTCGACGATGACGGCGTCATAACTGAGGGATCCGCGGCAAACGCCTGGATCGTGACCAAGGATGGAGAACTGATCACCCGCCATCTCGACAACTTCATCCTCGGTGGGATCACCCGCATCGCGGTCATCAAACTCGCGGAAAATGCCGGCGTCCGGCTGGTGGAGCGAGCTTTTAGCGTGGCGGAGGCCAAGCAGGCAAAGGAAGCCTTTCTCACGAGCTCGACGTCTTACGTGAAGCCGGTGGTGGCCATCGATGACACGGTGATCGGCAACGGCGAGGCGGGGGAGATCACCCGCAGCCTCTATCACGCCTACGAAGCCCATATGGATGGTCAGGGCGCGAATGGCGTGACCGATTGAATATGCTGCCGACGGAGCCCCCTGAAGCGATTATTTTTGATTGGGACGGAACGTTGGTCGACTGCTGGCCATCGATCCACGACGCCATGAACGCGACCCTCGAAGCCATGGGGCACGATGCCTGGACCTATGAGCAGACTTTGGCGCGGGTCCGAAAATCTATGCGGGATGCGTTCCCGGAAATGTTCGGCGACCGATGGGAAGAGGCCGGACGAATATTCTACGAACACGTGGAGGCCCACCATCTAGAGGGGACCACCGTCCTGGGAGGTGCCGAGGATGTGCTCGCGGCCGCCAACGCATCTGCGCCTTATGTCGGCGTGGTCAGCAACAAACAGGGCCCCCTGCTGCGGGCCGAGATCGATCACTTGGACTGGAGCGGGTACATCGCCAAGGCCGTGGGCGCGGGCGATGCGGCAGAGGACAAACCGGCGCGCGCGCCGATGAATCTCGTGCTTGAGGAGACCGGGGCAAATCCGGGCGTGAATGTCTGGTACATCGGAGACACCGGAATCGATATGAGATTCGCCGAGATCTGTGGCTGTACAGGGGTACTAATTGGCGAAAAAGCATTTAATGCCAAAGAATTAGACGGAATTACCTATGCCGCGCATTTCGCCGATCTCGCGGCGTTTACATCCGTTATAGCCGCACATTAAGAAAGGGCTTCCCGCAAGGGGCGAGTCGTGTAGGATAAGCTCGTGAAAGTGGGTTTTTGGCCCACAAGGGGCGAAGCTTGCCGTCTGAGCGGCGAAGCCCGCTAATCTGACGTCTGAGATCAGGGGGGGCAAAAGAAGTGTCGGCCGAAAAATCTCAAAATGTACAGGACGTGTTTCTCAACTACGTCCGCAAAAACAAGACACCGGTGACCGTATTTCTGGTCAATGGCGTGAAACTGCAAGGCATTATTACGTGGTTTGACAATTTCTCGGTACTCCTGCGCCGGGACGGACACACGCAGTTGGTCTACAAACACGCCATATCGACAGTCATGCCATCGGGTCCGATCCAGCTGTTTGAGCCCGACCGCGACGAGGGCGCCGCCGCGGCACCACCCGCCGAGGCCGCGCCCGCCGAGGAGTAATCAGGACTGAGTTCCGGCGATGAGCAACGACCGGCCAGCGGCCGTTGCTTGGTTATTCATCCTCATCTGAGGGACCAACCGGCGCGAGCCCGGACATCCGAGGCACGGCTGGACGAGTGTGTCGGCCTTGCCCAGGCCATCGATTTGATCGTTGCGGCATCCGAAATCGTTGGCGTGACAAAGGTTCGCCCGTCGACGCTGTTTGGCAAGGGGACCGTCGAGCGGATCGGGGATCAGGTACGCGCCGACCACATTGATGTGGCGGTGGTCGACGCCACGCTGACACCGGGTCAGCAGCGCAGTCTTGAACGGGCATGGTCGTGCAAGGTCATCGACCGCACCGGTCTAATTCTTGAGATCTTTGGCGCCCGCGCGCGGACCCGGGAAGGCACATTGCAGGTGGAACTGGCGGCACTCAGCTATCAGAGAAGCCGCTTGGTTCGCTCCTGGACCCACTTGGAACGCCAGCGGGGCGGGTTCGGGTTTATGGGCGGTCCCGGCGAAACTCAGATCGAGGCGGACCGCCGGATGATCGGCGATCGAATCACGCGCCTCAAAAAAGACCTGGTCGATGTCCGCCGGACCCGCGGGCTCCACCGGGAATCACGCCGACGCGTGCCGTACCCGGTGATCGCCCTGGTCGGCTATACCAATGCCGGCAAATCGACCCTGTTCAACACGCTCACGTCGGCAAAAGCGGCATCGAAGGATCAGCTCTTCGCCACATTGGATCCGACCATGCGCGAAATGAAGCTGCCGTCGGGACGGGCGGCCATCCTCTCCGATACGGTGGGGTTCGTGTCGGACCTGCCGCACGAGCTGGTGGATGCCTTCCGCGCGACGCTGGAGGAAGTCACCGAAGCGGATATCCTGATCCATGTCCGCGATATCGTGCACCCCGATACCGAGGCCCAAAAGGACGATGTCCTCGAAGTGCTGGATGATTTGGGTGCCGGCGAACCAGGCAGCCGGACATTGGTCGAGGTACTGAACAAGGCGGACCGCCTGGACGACGAAGGCCGGGCCGCGCTCGGCAAACGCTCCGAACGGAGCAACAACCCGATTATTCTGCTCTCCGCGATGACCGGGGAGGGATGCGACGACCTACGCCGGACCCTCGATGACACCCTGTCGGCGCAACGTCGAGAGGTCAGCCTCCGCCTGCCTTGGGCGGACGGCAAGACGCTCTCCTGGCTCTACAAGAAGGGGGAGGTGATTAGCCGGACCGATGGCGAGGACAGCGTCGAATTGACGGTGCGGTTGGACCCGTCCGACGCGGATAGGCTGGAACAGCAGCGGATCGGCGATTGAGCCTCGAATTCCCGGCTTGCACCGGGCCGATTTTGGGCTAGTCTACTAGTAGAAAAATCCACCAGGTCAGGAACCCACAGGAGGTTGCCATGGCAACCGTCGAAGCCCAGCGCAAGTGGCGGCGAAAGAACCGCTTCGTTAAGCGCCAACTCAACATCATGGCCCGCAAGCAAATTCACGAATATCTGGCGGAGCTCTCCGAAGATCACGAATTGCGCGGCAAGGGCGAAGCCGTCACCTTCGCCGTTTATGTGACCAAAGCGCTGATGCAGCACGCCGACTTCAATGATGAGGCGGCGCGACTGCATTCGGTATTTACCGAGGCCTACCACCAGGACCGGGAAATCTACGCCCCCTGAGGCGCGGCCCCATGCTGACAGACCTTCCGTCCTTCGAGACGGTGGCCGACCTCATCCGCGAGGTCTGCGCCGCCGAGATCATGCCGCTGTTTAATCAGCTCGAGAGCCATCATGTGTCGAACAAGCAATCCGGCGAGCTGGTGACAGCGGTTGACCTGGCGTCCGAAACGCGGTTCACGGAAGCGCTCTCCCGGATGGCGCCCGGGACCGTCGTCGTCGGCGAGGAAGCCGTCCACGATGACCATGCGGTGCTCGACCTGCTCACCGGAGATGCGCCGGCGTGGATTGTCGATCCGCTGGACGGCACCCGCAACTTCGCCGACGGGCTGCATTGTTTTGCCGTGATCATCGCACTCGCCGACAAGGGTGAAACGGTGCGCGGATGGATCTACGATCCGCTGAACGATGTGATGCTGATGGCCGCCAAGGGAGACGGCGCCTGGACCGAGGAGGGACAAGTCCGCATCCCACAAGACACGTCCCTCGGCAACATGACCGGCTCCATGGGCAAGCGGCGGCGGGACCGCCTTCATCGGCGCAACGAAACCGCCGAACCCGGTGCAGCCCCCGCCCACGTCACCCGATACGGATGCACGGGCCGTGAATACATGGACCTCGCCCTCGGGAAGCTCCATTTCGCCGAATACGGCATGCTCAAACCCTGGGACCACGCCGCGGGTATTCTCATTCACGGGGAAGCCGGCGGCTGTAGCCGATTTGTCGAGGACGGATCGGCGTACAGACCCATGGGCATCCTGCGCGAGCGAATTCTGCTGGCGCCGGATAACGCCAGCTGGAACCAACTCGATCGGTTGCTGAAGGCGATCTAGGGTCCGGACCCAATTGAGCCGCCATAGGCGTGTTGCGGCGATGAGGCATAAAATGATTGCGTCATGACCGGCCTACGCCGTCCGAAAGTCGGCTTCGGCCGACTGAAGGCCGGGCCCACCGGACCGGCTTCGCCGGCCGGAGGACAAAACGCGACCCGGCCATCCACGTGTACCGCCGGCCGCGAGGCGTGGATCACCGGGTCAAATAAGGTCAATTCGGACGAATTGACCGACCCGGTGATGACGACAAGCGGGTGAGCGGGGAGAGGAGGCGTGCCATGCGTTCCCTCGCCCCCTTCCCGGGGGAGAGGGGCAGGGTGAGTGGGCGCAAAAAGGAGAATCCCCCAGTTGTGTACAGACCCTAGCTGAGGAGGGCAACTCGCCTCGGCGCTGGATCGTTGATGGGATTGGTCCGCCGGCCGTTAATACGGCATGTTCCGGTTGCGGCGGCGGTTTTGCTCTATTCAGCGGCCTTTGCCTGCTGCCACTCGGCTTCCATTTCATCGAGCTCCGCCCCGTTCAGCTCCCGGCCGGCCGATTTCAGCTGCCGCTCCATGATCCTAAATCGGCGCTCGAATTTGGCGTTGCCGTGACGCAGCGCCGCTTCGGGGTCCATATCCAGCTTTCGGGCCAAATTCACCACCGAAAACAGGACATCGCCCAGTTCGTCGGCCAATTTCTCCCGGTCGGCGCCCGAGCGGCGGACCTCTCCCGAAAGCTCATCGATTTCCTCGCGAAGTTTGGCCAGAGCCCCCTCGGCGCCCGGCCAGTCGAACCCGATCCGTGCCGCCCGCTTCTGCAGTTTGAGTGCGCGGAGCAGGGCAGGGAGGCCCTTGGCCACACCGTCGAGCGCGCTGTGGCCCGGATCGTCAGCCGCCTTGGCCTTGCGCTCCCCGGCCTTGGTTTCTTCCCAGGCCCGGGTTTGCGCCTCGGCATCGCCCACATAATCATCGCTGAACACATGGGGGTGCCGGCGGACCATTTTGTCCGAAATGGTCTCCGCTACATCGTCAAAGTTGAAGGCCCGCTGCTCATCGGCCATCTGGGAATGAAAGATCACCTGCAACAGCAAATCGCCGAGTTCGTCCTTTAAGGCCTCCATATCGCCTGCCTCGATCGCGTCCGCCACCTCATATGCCTCTTCAATGGTGTAAGGTGCGATGGAGGCGAAGTTCTGCTCCACATCCCATGGGCAACCGGTCTCCGGGTCGCGCAGTTGGGCCATAATCCGTTTGAGGCGATCTATCGCATGGTCAGTCATGGGGATAATTTCCTGTACGAGAAGGCCACCGCCTTTAGTACATCAATCCCGGCGGCGGACAAGCCCCCGCCGACGTGACACAAAATATCGGGGAATAAACCCAGGCCACGCACGTTTTCGGGCCGAATGCTCGTACTTTCCAGGGAACCGTATCGTTCCTTTGGGCTTCCGGAGAGTACCGCAGGATCAAGAATATACCGGATTCCAGCCGTTTTTCTCTTGTCGCCGGCACATGGCCGGCAAACAGCGCGACGACCTGGAATCCGAGATTGCCGGCACCGCGTCGTCAAGCCGCAGGACTCGGCCCATCGCCTCCGGCTACGCGCGGCAGGGAACCAACTCGCCGCCTGTCCGAAAGCCTATTCGGCCACGGGGCCCGGGACAGGGACAAGGCCACGGCCACGGTATGTGGGACTGCTGCGCGAAATCATTCAGCAAAACGGATTGGATGAACTCAATCAGATGGCGCGATCAGGGGCGATGCCGGCTTCCTGATATTTCTACCGCGGACCGCGGGGGAAAGAACCCGGTCCCAGCCGGTTCGATTCTGCCGCGTCACATCAACTCACACCAAATTGTCGCATAATATATATTATGTATTCTACCTGGGACGAATCCCAATCATATTATTTATCAATGGATTAATTGTCGCCGTTACAGCGATAAATGAGGATGTGTTCTAGCCTATTTCAAGCACCATCCCGTCATAGGCCGGCTCGATATTGGCCGGCAACGACACCGCCAGCTTGGCGTAATCCAGGCGGTGGGACATGTGGCTGATGACGCCGCGCCGCGGCCCTGCCCGTTCGATCCACTCGACCGCTTTGTCCACATGGGCATGGGTCGGATGCTCCGCGCCGCCGAGGGCGCCAACCACCCAGGTATCCAGACCGCTCAAAGCCTCGAAAGCCTCATCCGGCAGTTCGACCGCGTCCGTGGTGTATGCAAAGCCGCCGATCCGAAACCCGAGGGTTCGGCCGGCCACGCCGTGATCCTGGTCGAAACACATGATTTCGATCCCGTTGATGGCGAATGTATCGCCGGCGCGGATCAAATTGGGGACCAGGACGGGCTTGAAATAGAAATCCGTGCCGTCCGGCAGCGGCGTAAGCGCGTAGCCGAACCGGGTTTCGATCTCCCGCAGTGTCGGTGCGTCCAGATAGATGGAAATATCGGCGTTGTGGGCTCGATTAATGGCCCGCAAATCATCAATTCCGTGCAAATGGTCGGCATGGGCGTGGGTATAGAGAACCGCATCCAGGCGTTGGACCTCCGCGCGGAGCAACTGCTCGCGCAAATCCGGCGACGTATCCACCAGAATGACCGTCTCGTCCTGTTCGATGAGAATGGAGGGCCGGGTCCGGCGGTTCTTGGGATTTTCCGGATCGCAATTGCCCCAGCCGACACCGATCAGCGGCGTTCCTCCTGAACTGCCGGCGCCGAGAATGGTGACCTGCACGGATTAGCGCCTCAGGCCGCCGCTTTGGAAAATAGCCGGAAGAAGTTGTCGGTGGTTGCCTGTTCCAGTTCGGCAAATGAAATTCCCAGCAAATCCGCCGCAAATTCGGCCGTATGCCGGACGAAGGACGGCTCGTTGCGCTTGCCGCGTTGGGGCACCGGCGCCAGGAACGGCGAATCGGTTTCGACCAGCAGCCGGTCAAGGGGCAGATCCTTGACGATATCCCGCAATTCGACCGAGTTCTTGAACGTCAGGATGCCAGACAGCGAGATATACATGCCATGCTCGATGGCCGCCTCGGCAACTCCGCGGCCCACCGAAAAACAGTGGATGAGGCCCGGAAAAGCGCCTTTTTCCTGCTCTTCGTCGAGGATTTCGATGGTTTTATCGTCGGCATCCCGGGTGTGAACGATCAACGGCAGGCCGGTTTCCCGGGAAGCCCCGATATGAATGCGGAAACTCTCCTCCTGGTCGTCCCGGGGGCTGTTGTCATAGTAGAAATCAAGCCCGGTTTCGCCGATGCCCACCACTTTCGGGTGGTTGGTCAGTTCAACCAGTTCCTGGACCGTGGTCCTAGGCTCTTTTCCGGCGTCATGCGGGTGAATACCGACGGAGCAATAAATGTTGTCGTGGGCCTGGGCGACCGCCTTAACCCCATCGAACTTGGACAACCGGGTACAGATGGTCACCATATGACCCACGCCGGCGGCTTTGGCGCGCTCAAGCACGGCGGGCAGCTCTTCGGCGAAGTCCGGATAGTCCAGATGGCAGTGGCTGTCGACGAGCATAAAGCCCCCTACCCGGCCTTCGCGGCCTCTTCAACGTAGCGCGGGAAAATACCCGACGGTTGGGGCAGCACGGTACCGGCGGTAAGCGCGTTGTCCGGGCCCAAGGCGGCGAAGTCCCGCTTGTCCGCGGCAATCTCCAGCTGATCCAGCAGCCGTGCCGAGGAATCCGGCATGTACGGCTGACACAAGATGCCCAGATGCCGGATTACCTCGGCCAGCGCGTAGAGTACGGTTGCCATCCGTTCCGGATCGGACTTTCGCAGCTCCCAGGGCGCCTGATGGTCCACATAGGCGTTGGCCGCCCGGACGATCTTCCATATGACCTCAAGCGCCTCATGGAAGGCCTGCACCTCGAAATGGGCCCGTGCCGCTTCCAACGCACCGCGGGCTTGCTCCAGTAAGGCCTGATCCTCGTCGGAGAATTCGCCGGGCGTCGGCACCGCCGCATCGCAGTTTTTGTTGAGCATCGACAACACCCGCTGGGCGAGATTGCCGAGATCGTTGGCGAGATCGCTGTTGATCCGCTGAATGATGCCTTCGCGGGAGAACGAGCCGTCATTGCCGTAGGGCACCTCGCGAAGCAGAAAATAGCGGATTTGGTCGAGGCCGAACTCATCGACCAGGGCGTCCGGCGACAGCACGTTACCGAGGGACTTGGACATTTTCTCCCCCTCGATATTGAGGAAGCCATGCCCGAACACCCGCTTCGGCAGGGGGATTCCGGCGCTCATCAGGAACGCCGGCCAATAAACCGCATGGAAGCGGACGATATCCTTGCCGATGACGTGCAGGTCCGCCGGCCAATGAGTGGTGTACATCCCGTCCCGATCCGGGAAACCCAGCCCGGTGATGTAGTTGGTCAGCGCATCCAGCCACACGTACATGATGTGGTCTTCGTCACCCGGCACGGGCACGCCCCACTTGAACGTGGTCCGCGATATGGAGAGATCGTGCAATCCTTGGCTGACGAAGCTCACCACCTCGTTGCGGCGCGTCGCGGGCAGAATGGAGTCGGGATTGGCTTCGTAATGGTCCAACAGCGGCTGGGTATATTCCGAAAGCTTGAAGAAATAGCTTGGCTCCGCCACCCACTCGACCGGCGCGCCCGAGGGCGCCAGTTTGCCGTCGGGCCCGTCGGTCAGTTCGCTCTCATCGAAATAGGCCTCGTCGCGCACCGAATACCAGCCTTCGTACTTGCCGAGATAGATGTCCCCCGCCTCGTCCAGCAGCTTCCAGATCGCCTGGCTTGCCGCATAGTGCCGGGGCTCGGTGGTGCGGATGAAATCATCGTTGGAGACGTTGAGCATGGCGTCCATGTCTCGGACGGCGCCGGCGATTTCGTCGCAGAAGCTCTGCGTGTCCTTGCCCGCCTCGATGGCCGATTTCTCAACCTTCTGGCCGTGCTCGTCGGTGCCGGTCAGGAAATGCACGTCATACCCGTCCAGACGCTTGAAGCGCGCCATCACGTCGGTCGAGATCGCCTCATAGGCATGCCCGAGGTGGGGCGGTCCGTTGACGTAGGCTATCGCCGTGGTGATGTAATAGGGCGTCTTGTCGGCCACGAAAATTCTCCCGGGAAGGCCTATGGGCCTGAGGGTCTCTACGATGATGAATGGGCGGCGTCAATGGCCGCAAAAGCGTTCAATATCACTTGCTTATGGTCGAGGTTCACGCTGTCGGCCCGCTCGAACAAGCGGTTGTTCTTTTCCCATACCTCAAACCAGCGATCAAGACCGCCGGCGGAAGCCGAAGCAGAGCCGCGAACCTGTCCGTTGATGGTTTGGTGAACCCACCATCGCATGAGGTCGCCGACGGTCTGGAAGGCCTCACCTGTTTTGTCCCGGGCAACGCCGTCGGCCAGTTTGTGGACACCCGCTACGTCGAGGCCCGGCAGCTTTTCCAACAAGGCGACCGCGTCGCGATAGAGGCACAACCCGCCCGCCTCCGAATAGCTGAGCGCCCGGCCGATACTGCCGTCGGCGATTTGCACCAGGGTTTGTTGGTCCTCGAGGCTCATCTCCGGGCGCAGCCGGGCCAACAGTCCGACCAAATCTTCCTCGCCCAGGGGCTTGGCCGGCAGCCGGCGGCAGCGGGAGATGATCGTCGGAAGCAAGCGGCCCGGATTGTGGGCCAACAATAACAACATTGCGCGGGACGGCGGCTCCTCGAGAATCTTCAAAACGGCATTGGCCGCGTTGGTGTTCATCTGATCCGCACTGTCGATGATCACCACCCGCCAGCCGCCCTCGGCCGGGGTCTTGGAAAGGAACTCGCGGACGCCTCGGACATCGTCGACGGTAATCTCAGCCCGGCGCTTGCCCGATTTCTCGTCGACCGCCCGCTCAACGACCAAGAGATCGGCGTGTCCACTTGCCGCGACCCGCCGGAAAAGTGCGGCCTCGGGATCATGGGCGTCAGGCGAATCACCGGACAGGATGGTCCTCGCGAGACGAAAGGCCAGGGTCGCCTTGCCAATTCCCTGGCGGCCGGTGATCAGCCAGGCGTGCGCCGGACGGCCGGTATTGAAGGCGTGCAAGAACTCGCGCTCAGCCTCCGTCTGGCCGAGGAGAATATCGGTTGCCCGGGGTTCGGGAATGAGCTCCTCTTCGTCAGCCATTAGATTTCCAGCCTGTCCTCAACGGCACTCTTGATCCGCGCGGCAACGGTCTCGATATCGCCGTCGGCGTCGACGACCATACAGCGTTCCGGCTCCTTGGCGGCGATCTCCAAGAACGCCGCCCGGAGCCGCTGATGAAAATTCAGCCCCATCCGTTCGTAACGGTCCTCGCCCTCACCCCGGGCCTGGGCGCGGGCCAATCCTACCTCCGGCGGCAGATCCAGGACCAGCGTGAGATCAGGGGTCAAATCACCGACCACCTGGGCATAAATCTCCGAAATAAAACCCTTATCCACGCCGCCGACATATCCCTGGTAGGCCAGGGTCGAATCGGCAAACCGGTCACAGACCACCCATTCTCCGCGGGCCAATGCCGGCCGTATCGTGTCCGTGAGGTGGCTTCGGCGCGCGGCGTAATGGAGAAGCGTTTCGGTCGCAGCGTCCCAACGCTCGGGATCGCCGGTTACCAACAGCTCCCGAATGGCCTCGGCACCAGGCGCCCCGCCCGGCTCACGGGTAATGCACACGGTATGTCCCGCCTTTTCCAAGCGGGCAGCCAGCCGCGGCGCTTGAGTGGACTTACCCGCCCCCTCACCGCCTTCGAGCGTGATGAATTTTCCGGCCATTGGATGTTCTCCGTCACAGGCTCGGAGGTTAGCCGAATTTGGTCAACCGGATTCGCCCCACAGGACGAATTTAAGGGCGGCGCCGAGGCGGGAGAACACACCAAGGCGGGGAACGTTGGAACCCGCGATCAGGGGGTACTCAACCGGGTCCTCCCCTGCCGCTTCGATTTTCAGCGTCGCCAACGGCGCACCTTCGGCCACGGGCGCTGCAAATGGACCATCGTAGAGAACACTCACCTTCATATCCCGCCGGGCTTTGCGGGACAGGGTCAACAGGACGTCCTGCCTGATGACCAACGGCACGCTGCCGGCGGCACCCATCCAAACCTCGGCATCGGCAACCGTCTCGCCTGATCTGAACAAGGCGTAATTATCGAACTCCCGGAAGCCCCAATCGAGGATGCGCTCGGATTCGATGGCCCGCGCCTTTTTGCTCGGCAGACCGTTGACCACCAGAATCAGCCGCCGGCCATTTCGAACCGCGCTGGCGGCAAGGCCGTGGCCCGCTTCTTCCGTGTGACCCGTTTTCAGACCGTCGGCACCGATGTTGCGGTAGAGCGTGGGGTTCCGATTGGCCTGGCGGATGCCGTTATAGGTGAACACCTTCTCGGCATAGAAGTGGTAGTACTCGGGGAAATTCTCGATTGTCGCTTGAGAGAGCCTGGCGAGATCCCGGGCGGTGGTGCGATGCTGGGGATCCGGCCAGCCGCTGGAATTGACGAAATGCGAATTGGACATTCCGAGTTCTTTGGCGGTGCGGTTGAGCTCCTCCGCGAATGCCCCTTCGCTGCCCGAGAGCCCCTCGGCGACAACGATGCTGGCGTCATTCCCGGATTGCACGACGATCCCCCGGATCAGGTCCTCGACCTTCACCCGGGAATTCACCCTCACGAACATTTTGGAGCCTTGCTTCCGCCACGCTTTTTCAGAGACGACGAACCTATCGTCCAGGGACAACCGGCCATCCTTCAATCGTTCGAAGACCTTGTAGACGGTCATGATTTTACCCATCGACGACGGCGGCATGGGCTGATCGGCGTTCTTCTCGAACAGGACGGCGCCGGTGGTCATGTCGAGCAGTATCGCCTGTCTGGCCGAGGTTTCGATGGTCCCCGCCGCCTGGACGGCGGTGACGCTCAGCATCAGGGCCGTCACCGCGGCAACGGCAAATGTCTTGATCCGCACGCTTGTCATTCCTTCCCGGTTCACGTCTTACTCGACGACAATTCTCGCGTTGTCGTAGCCCAGCTGAATCATGGTTTCCAGCACTCTATCGGCGGCGTCCACATGGCGATGCGGCCCCGACCGGACTCTAAAAAATTCTCTTTCGCCGACTATATGCGATGTGATCTTCACATCACGGATTCGAAACAACATGGCCTTGACCCGGTTAGCGTTGTCCCATCGGGTAAATGCCCCGGCCTGAACGTAGATATTAGTGTCCGCCACACTTTCATAAGTCACCAAACCATCAGGCTGAGGCGGCGCGACGGTCACCCTCTCCTGGCGGACGGCAACCTGACGCCGCGGCGCACCATCCAGCGGCGCGTTCGAGACGGCGCCCGGCGGTGGCGCCAAGGTTTCCGACGCCACGCGGGGTTTGGCGACCTGCACATCCGAACGGATCGGCAGGTCGGCCCGGGCCACCTGTGTTCCGGAGCCGGTGAGCCGTTGCGCGAGCGCCCGGCTTTCGGCACCCAGGATCCGCACCCGGACACGCGCCGTGCCCTGGCGTTCAAAACCCAGGAGTTGTGCGGCCCGGCGGGATAAATCGATTATTCGCCCGTGAGCAAACGGACCCCGGTCATTAACCCGAAGCTTCAGCGACCGGCCGTTCTCCAGGTTTGTCACTTGGACGAAGGACGGCATTTGCAGCGTCCGGTGCGCTGCCGTCAACTCGTTCATGTCGAAGATTTCGCCGTTGGCGGTCTTCTTCAAGTGGAATTTGGACCCATACCAGGAGGCAATCCCGGTCTCGACGTGATCGAAGCTCTCCTTGGGGTAATACCAGACATTCTTAATTTGGTATGGATTGCCGACCTTGTATTTGCCGGATACCGGGCTCTTTGGTTCCGGTTTGGAAATCCGCTTGGCGGTGTGGGCAATCAGCTGGGTTTCGGCACATGCGGAAAGCAAAAACAATGCCCCCAGGCTCAAAATCAGCGGTTTGATCCGATAGACCGCCATCGCGTCAGATCCCGCCTATGCGATCGGCAAGAGAGCCGATCGCCACGGCAAAAAACGAAGACCGGTTCCATCGCAGAATCACCCGGTAATTGTCGTAGGCCAGGAACGCACGGCCCTTGGTCTTTTCGGGCAGAACGATCGAGGCCCGAAGATTTCGCGTCGGCAGGTCGGTTCCGTCGACCCGGCGGACGCCCAGGGCCTGCCAATCCCTGATACCCTTGCGGATTTTAAGACCGGCCAATTTCATGTCGAACCCCGCCGGCAATTTTACCTCACGTCCCCAGGTCTGGTCCGGCTTCCAGCCCGATTTGGAGAGGAAGTTTGCGGCGGAAGCGAATGCATCCCGCCGGTTACGCCAAATATCCCGGCGCCCATCTCCGTCATAGTCGATGGCAAAGCTCTCAAAAGTCGACGGCATGAATTGGAATTGACCCATGGCGCCCGCCCACGAACCCTTCATTTTGGTGTGGGCGATGTGACCCTCGTCGACGATTCTGAGCGAGCGGATAAGTTCGCCGCGGAAGAACCTGGACCGACGGCCATCATGGGCCAAGGTCGCCAGCGCCGAGATCACGGGAAAGCCTCCATCCACACGGCCGAAATCCGTTTCCACACCCCAAAACGCGACAATAAAGCGCGGCTGAACACCGAATTTGCGCCCAATTTCTGTCAACAATGTGGCATTTTCCCGGAATTTCGAACGGCCCTTTTTGACCCTCGAATTGGGCACCACCCGGTTCATGTATTGTTGCAGGGTTAACGTAAATTCGGGCTGCCGGCGATCCAATTCGATCACCCGCGGAATTGGTTTGATGGTCGGGATTACCTCGTCGAGGGTTGCAGCCCGGACGCCTTTCCGCGCCGCCTCGGCTTTCAACGCGTCAAGCCACGGCCCGAATGGTTTTGAAGCCTCCTGGGCAATCGCCCCACCGTCAACGCCAACGGCGGCCAGACCACCCAACAGGCCATACGCCATGGTCCTAAAACAGGTCTTCATTCACACCAACTCCGCCCAATTGACAGCCAGCAGTACAACATCCGCCTTTTAACCGCGAGAGATTAACGAAAGACTGCCGGATCATCGTTTCTCCGTCTCCACAGCCGGGAAAAATGCATCGGTACGATCCGTGAGACGATAGGCGACCAATCCTATCCACTCCCGAAGCGACGCTCCGAAGACGATAAACCCGTTCATAAAGCCGCTGGTCAGACGAAACCCCTGATTGGGTTCCGTCGAATAGTCAACGGGATAGGGGATAACCGACCAGCCGGCACGCCGGAAAACGCCAAGCGCCCGCGGCATGTGAAACGCGGATGTCACCAATATCCACGATTCTTCGGTTGCCGGCTTGACCAGTTCCTTGGTCAGAATTGCGTTTTCCGCGGTGTTCCGGGATTGATCCTCGATTATCAAACGGGACGGCTCCACACCGAGCTGAGCGAATATAGGCTTGATATAATTTGCTTCCTTTAGCTCCTGCCGCTCCGGCACCCCGGACCCGCCGGAATAGACTAGGCGGGCGTCAGGATATTGCGCGGCGAGCCGGGCGCTCACGGTGATCCGCTCGACCGCGCCGCCGATGGCTGTCTGTCCCCGCGCTTCGCTGAGAAACTGATCGACCACGCCGCCGAGGACAACAATTCCGTCTACCCTGTCCGGCAAGCTCCGCGGAATGGGTATTCGGTCCTCCAACGCCGCCCGCATGGTCTTGCCGACGGGCAGGAAACCGATGACCAAAGCGTAGCCGACAAGCAGGAACAACAGGGTCCGGAAGGTCCTTCGCCATCGCAGCAACAGCGCGGCGGTCACCAACAACAAACCAAGGGGAATGTGATTTCCCGGGTCGGCAAGAAACCAGAGAGCCTTTGAGAGGTAAAAAAACATTCACGCCCGATACCGCGGCGCCAGCAGCGCCGGGACCGTCCCAAAACCATTTGCCGGTGTTCCGGCGATCGCCTATTAAATCCGATTCGTAAGTACCGAAACACCTATTAAGCCGCCTCAGAGGGGAATGCGCCGTGGCTTCAAAAACCCGGAAGACACTCGAAGAACTTCGTAGCCAACGGTGGTACGGGCCGAGCGACATGCGTTCCGTCAGCCACCGCGCGCGCTCCCGGCAAATGGGCTATTCGAGCGAGGATTTCACCGGCAAGCCCAAGATCGGCATCATCAATACCTGGAGCGACATGAATACCTGTCACTCCCACTTCAAGCAGCGGGCCGAGGAGATCAAACGAGGCGTTTACGAAGCCGGCGGCTTCCCCATTGAATTGCCCGCCATGTCCTTGGGCGAAATCATGGTCAAGCCGTCGACCATGCTTTACCGCAACTTCCTGGCCATGGAGGCGGAGGAACTAATCCGCTGCCATCCCATCGACGGCGTCGTCCTGATGGGCGGCTGCGACAAAACCACCCCTGCCCTCCTCATGGCGGCACTGACCATGGACCTGCCGGCGATCTATGTACCCGCCGGCCCAATGCTGCGCGGCTTCTTCGCCGGAGAGACCCTGGGCAGCGGCACCGACGTGCTCCGCTATTGGGCTGACCGGCGGGCCGGCCTGATCGACGACGAGATGATGGAAAATGTCGTCGGCGGGCTCTCCCGTTCCGCCGGCACCTGCATGGTCATGGGCACCGCCGCAACCATGATGTCCATTGCCGAGACCTTGGGGATGACGCTGCCGGGCGCCTCATCAATTCCCGCGGTCGATTCCGGCCACGCGATGATGGCCGCGGCCAGCGGCCGGCGGATCGTCGACATGGTGTGGGAAGACCTGAAACCCTCCGACCTCCTCACCCGGTCTTCCTTCGACAACGCCACCGTCATCGATATGGCCCTCGGCGGTTCGACCAATGCCATGATCCACCTGATCGCCGTCGCCGGGCGGGCCGGGATCGAACTCACGCTGGAGCGCTTCGACGAGATCTCCAAGACGACCCCGGTCATTCTCGATATCAAACCCTCGGGCAAATACCTGATGGAGGACTTCTATTACGCGGGCGGACTGCGCGGGCTGATGACCCGGCTGACCGGCCGGCTTGATCTGACCCAGAAAACAGTCACCGGGGGAACACTCGCCGAGAACCTCGAGGGCGCCGAGGTCTATCTCGACGACGTCATCCGCCCCCTCGACAATCCGCTCTATCACGAAGGCGGTACGGCCATACTCAAGGGAAACATCGCCACCGACGGGTGTGTGATCAAACAAACCGCGGCCGATCCCAGGTTCCATGTCCATCGGGGTCCGGCGGTGGTGTTCGAGGGCTACCAGGACCTCCACGACCGCATTGACGACCCCGGCCTGGATGTCACCGAGGACTCGGTGCTGGTGCTAAAGTATGCGGGGCCCATTGGCGCGCCCGGTATGCCTGAATGGGGCATGCTGCCCATACCCAAGAAGTTATTGGAGAAGGGTGTGCGCGACATGGTGCGGATCTCCGATTGCCGGATGAGCGGCACCGCCTACGGCACCTGCATTCTGCACGTCGCCCCCGAGGCGCAGGTCGGCGGCAACCTGGCACTCATCCAGACCGGCGACATGATCGATCTCGACATCCCCGAGCGCCGCTTGAGCGTCGATATTTCAGACGAGGAGATGGAAGCGCGCCGAAAAGCATGGACGCCCCGGCCTTTCCCGTATGAGCGAGGCTATACCGCGCTATACGCCCGGCACGTGACCCAGGCGAACAAAGGGTGCGATCTCGATTTCCTGCACGCCGGCGCCGAAACGCCGGAACCTCCGATATTCTGACACCCTGAATTCACCGGTATTCTCGGGATCGATGCGCCATTCCATCGTCCCCATGACCGGGCCACGGTGGTCGCCGATCTCCGTCGCCACTACGGGCGGGTTCCAGTGCATGGATGAAGCCGACCCTGCTCACCCCCTGGAAGGTTAGCAATCACGGGCCCCTTCAAGTACAGTCCCGCGCCGAGCCATCTCGGGGATACCATTGATTTCACTCGCCGGCATTTCCGCGCTTCTCGCAACCGTCATCGGCACGTCCTTCGTCAGCGGGGTATTGAGCCTTGCCGGCGGCACCATTCTGATGGGCGTCTTCGTCTGGGTGCTGCCGGTCTCCGTGGCGATGATCCTCCATGGGGTCACCCAGATCGCCTCCAATGGATCGCGGGCCTGGATTTACCGGGAACATATCCAGTGGAACATCCTGGGCGGCTACTTGATGGGTGCGGCGGCGTGTCTGTTCCTATTCGCCGCCATCGTCTTCGTCACCAATAAAATTCTCGTCTTTCTGCTGCTGGGCATTCTGCCGTTCGCGAATTTTCTGACGCCCAGGAACATGGCGCTCGATATCACCAAGCCGTTCATGCCGACGGTCTGCGGGTTTACGAACGTAGGCACCATGATGTTGGCCGGGGTGTCGGGTCCCCTGCTCGACGTGTTTTTCGTCAAGAGCCCGCTCAACCGATTCCAGACCCACGCCACCAAGGGCTTCACCCAGGTCCTCGGCCACACGGCCAAGGTGATCTATTTCATTCTGATATTGCGCCTGGTGGAGGACGGCGATCTCACCCTGCCGCTGTGGGTATTCGCCGCCGTGGTGCCCCTCGCCTACCTCGGCAGCATTCTCGCCCGCCGCGTGGTGGTCGCCATGTCCGACCATCAGTTCCGCTGGCTGACCCAGAGCGCCACCATGGCGATCGGCGCCGTATTCCTTTACCGGGCGTTCAGCCTGATGCTGGCTTGAATTCCGACACGTTTCATGCCGCCCGGCGGATGCTGTCGGTCCCGGTTTCGGAAAGACCGAGCTTGCGGGTATCCGCGCGCGACTTCCTACGCTATCGCGATGGTAATGTCGCCGACGCCGTCGATATGGCCTTCCATGGTCTGGCCCGAATTAACCGGACCGACCCCGTCCGGGGTTCCCATATAGATCAGATCGCCGGGTTCCAGGGTTACGTATTCGGACAAATAGGCGATGGTCTCGGCGACGTTCCAGATGTGCAGGTCCAGCGTGCTCTCCTGCTTCACCTCGCCATCCACCTTGATCCAGATGGCGCCATTGCCGGTGTCCGGATGGCCCACATCGCCGACCGGGCGGAGCGCCGTACATGGCGCCGATTCATCGAAGCCCTTTCCCATGTCCCAGGGACGCCCCATGTCCTTCGCGACCTGCTGCACGTCGCGGCGGGTGAGATCGATACCCACGCCATAGCCCCAGACATGGTCCAGCGCGCCGGCTTCGGCAATGTTGCTGCCGCCCCTGCCGATGGCCGCGACCAGTTCGATTTCGTAGTGAAAATTCTCGGTCTTGGAGGGATACGAAATGGTCGAACCGTTCTGGACGATCGCGTCCGCCGGCTTCATGAAGAAAAACGGCGGCTCCCGGTCCGGGTCCGCGCCCATCTCGATGGCATGGGCGCGGTAGTTTCGTCCAACGCAGTAGATTCGGCGAACCGGAAACTTGTCGTCGCTCCCCTCGATGGGAAGCACGGGACGGTCTTCGATATCGATGACGTAAGACATGGTCTTTCGGGTTCCTCTCTGAAGAATTCGGGGGGACTAAATCGGCTTCGAGGCGGCTTGTCAAAGCCCGGATCAGTCCGCAGGAAAACCGGTTCCCTTGCCGGGGCCGAACACCCGGATCGCGTTCCGGTAGGCGATCTTCCGGGCAACCTCGTCCGGCAATCGCGAAAGCCAGGCACGGTGCTCCTCGACCAGGGACACATAGTCTCCCCAGCGCGGCGTGACGTAGGTGTCGGAGCCGATCATGATCCGGTCCGCATGCTTGATCATCACGTCGCGCCAGGCGGGGTCGATCCCGTCCGGGCCGCTGCCGATCTCGCCGCCGCGGAACGAGGTTTCGCTCAGCATGCCGGGATAGGTATCCATCATCTCCATCACCACGCCCGCGGGCTCGGTCATGCCGAGATGGGCCCAAAGAATCCTGACCCGGGGGTCGATGGCATAGAGCGCCTTGACCGGCCCGGCCCCCGAATGGACCTGCAGCCACAGATCCCTATCGACGGCCAACTGGACCAGTCCCCGGACCTGACGGGATCTGGTCTCCAGCGGATCGAACAGGTGGAACTCGCCAACGCCGCGATAGATGTCGCTGGTCAGGCGTTCGGAGACGTAGTCGAACACCTCCTGGTTGGCCGACCAGGAGCTGACATCGGCGCCGTCCCGATAGGGCCGGAGGTTGGGCACAACCCGTTCCGGCATGTGCCTGAAAAGTTTCAAGGTTCCGTCGTCGGGCGTCGAGGATACCAGCGCCCGCAACACGCCCGCCTCGCGAAACAGTTCTTCGATCCGGGCCGGGGTGTATTCGGACCACGCGTCCCGGCTGTAATGGACGTGGGTATCGAAAATGGGAAGCTTGTCCTGCGCGGCCGCCAAGGGCACAACCGACAGACCAGCCGCAAAAATCAAACAACCAAGAAATTTCATCGTCATTTCAGATCCGGGGACCGGTCCCGCCGGGCGCGAGCCCTGCGCCGGGCGCATAGCTGTAAGATGTTGAAACAATGGTATTTATACCCAATTTCCAATTTGCGCCTTTTTGGCGGCATGGACATTCATGGACATTAATGGACATTTGATGACACCCATTTGGGAGGTACCTCCCAAACAGTTCGTACAAATTTGCATAGCGCGCCTCCAATCCAAAACGCCGCCCCGGTGAGGGAGCGGCCATCGCCTATTCATTTAGCCCGGACGGATGCCGGGGCAAGGGGGGAATTGGGGGGCGACCGGGTAGCTTTGGCGAAGACAGTTTGGTTGCAACGCCGAGGAGCGGGGCTTTGGGGATTGATATTTTGCCACACTGGCCTTATTCCGACACCGGAGAGACTTTAACAACGAGGCAATGATGGCAAAAAAGGCAGCCAAACCGAAACCCAAGACGCCTGCAAGGCGGAAAACCAAGGCCAAGGGAGAACAGGTTCACCAGGAGGAAACCAACAGCGTCCTCGATGGCGCCATGAAGAGCGTCATCCGGAACGCCTTCCTCAACCGCGCGGGCTGAACCGCTCTAGGGTCCGGACTCAATTGAGCCACCATAGGGGTGTTGCGGCGATGAGGCATAATATGATTGCGTCATGGCCGGGCCCAGACCCGGCCATCCACGTGTACCGTGCCGCGAGGTGTGGATCACCGGGTCAAGCCCGGTGATGACGACTTGCGGGTGAGTGAGGAGCGGGGGTTTGCCGGACCATGTTCCCTCGCCCCCGTCAGGGGGAGAGGGATGCGGAGGGTTGGCGAGGCGAATGCCGAGCCTACCCGGAGCCGGGTGAGGGGGAAATTCCATATCACCCTCACCCCGACCCTCTCCCTCGGAGAGGGAGAGGGAGTAGTCGCGTTGCCCCATCGGGTCCCCTCGCCCCCTTCCCGGGGAGAGGAGCAGGGTGAGAGGCGCAAAAAGGAGAATCCCCTAATCGGGTCCGGACCCTAGATCGGCGAATCGCCGCCCCCGTCCGACAGCGGCAATATCAGGATTTCCGTATCGACCGGCATGTTGGCGCGGCTGACCGTGATCGACCGGCTGTTGTGCAGCCGCGTCTTGTACATGCTCTTGACCAGTTCGGCGAACTCGAGCGGCCGGTCCATGAAGTTGTAGTGCATCGGGATCACATAGCGGGGCTTCAGTTTGTCGATGTTGAACAGGATCTCATCGAAGCTCGAGGTGATCCAGCGGTCGACCGGAACCAGCATGATGTCGATCCGGCCCATGCGCCGCACCCGATCATCGTCCAGTGCATGGCGGATATTGCCGAAATGAGCGATGCATACGCCCGCCGCCTCGAAGACGAAGATCGATGAACTGCCGAAAAATCCGGAATCGATATTCGTCGGCAGGTTGAAAACCCTGAGATCCTTCTCCCGGACGTTATGGCGGACCACGCCCTGGCCCGACGGATTCCAGCCGCGAAGCACATGCTTGATCGCCGGATCGACATTGTCGGTGGAATGGGTGGAATGCCCGGTATTCATGGTGATCAGGTCCGGCAACACGTCGGGCCGGACGAAATCGTTGTAATCCGTCACTGCCTTCACGCCCTGCGCGGTCTCGATGAGGAACGTCGAATGGCCTGAAAAAGTCAATTTGACATGGCCGGCCGGCGCGTCGGCGCGATGCAGCAGGCTTGGCAAGCCCCGCCGATGCCGAACGAACCCCAGACCGCACGGGGCCGCGCCGCGCAGTGCGTTGGGCTGGGCCTGCGCCAGGGAATCAAGGTAAGGCGGCGTCAGGGATTGCGCGTGGACGGGTGCGGCGCCGAGACCAACGACGAGTGCGGCGGCGGCAACGGAGGTCGCGGGACGTTTCATGTGCTTCACTCCCGAATGCTCGGTTTTCCGTGCTCCGGCCCTATCATCGTATCCGTCCGGGATTTACGCAATCCACTATTCCGTGAAGCTTCGGCGGTGAAACCGGGTTGCGGCGGGCGGGTGAGCGAGTGAGCGAGTGAGGAACTGCGATGAGGCACAAAATGATTGCGTCATGGCCGGGCGAGGACCCGGCCATCCACGTGTACCGTGCGGCGAGGCGTGGATCACCGGGTCAAGCCCGGTGATGACGACTTGCGGGTGAGCGGGGAGAGGAGGCTTGCGGGCGGGTGAGGAGTGGGGGTTTGCCGGACCATGTTCCCTCGCCCCCTTCTTCAGGGGGAGAGGGATGCGGAGGCTTGGCGAGCGAAGCGAGCCTAGCCGTAGCTGGGTGAGGGGGGCGCCGGCCGGATGCCGCCGGCCGATCCGACGCCGAACAAGCCTATTGGCGCGCCAGCGGCGAAGGGTTATTAGAGGCGCCCGGATAGACCGTTAGCGGAGAGGTGGCTGAGTGGTCGAAAGCGGCGGTCTTGAAAACCGTTGAGGGTTCATAGCCCTCCGGGGGTTCGAATCCCTCCCTCTCCGCCATTTTATTTCGCAAAATTATTATTTATCAGTGCGTTACCTGTATTTCATCCAGTGTGTTCCCACGGATATTCCCGCCTTGCGATCAGCGACGATGCCCTCCCGGGGCAAGTTTATTGTCCGCCTGGCGCCCGGTGCGAGGTGAACTTGGCCGCCGGCCATTTCGTTTTCGATGTGGCGCCGTGCCGGCGATGGCGGCGCTGCCGGCCTCGAAAACGTCGGTTGATCCGCGCACGCCCGCGGTGTCTTGATGGTGCCGGAATCGCTGTGTAGTTTGAGGCATGGAAGACCGGAGGACTTGGCCATGGCGAGCATCCCGCGCCGCAATCCCGACCATAACGTGAAGACGCGCCGGGGACCGACCATGCGCGCCGGGGACCGACCATGAGCAATGCCGAGGACGGCGCGATCACGCTCGGGATCGAGGAGGAGTTCTTCCTCGTCGACCCGCTCTCGGGTGACCTGCTGGCCGACCCGGATCCCGCCATCTTCGAGGCGTGCGAGGCGGCGGCGGGGCCGCACAAGATCGTGCGCGAGTTACTGCGCTCGCAGATCGAGACCAACACGCGGGTATGCGCCTCGGTGGCGGAGCTCCGCGACGCGTTGCGCGAGACCCGGCGCATCGTCCTTGAGGCGGCGGAGCGCCACGGCGCGACGTTGATGGCCGCCTCCACTCATCCCTTCGCCTCGTGGCGGGCGCAGTTGCCGACGCCGCGCGAGCGCTATGAGCGTTTTGCGATGACGTTCCAAGACAACGTGCACCGGTTCATCATCGGCGGCATGCACATCCACGCCGGCTTCGGCGACGCGGATTCGCGCATCCGGGTGATGACCGCGCTCAGGCGCTACCTGCCGGTGCTGCATGCTCTGTCGACCTCCTCGCCGTTCAGCGACGGGCGCGAGACCGGGTTCAAATCCTGGCGGCTGACGCTGGTCGGCAACCTGCCCCGCACCGGGCTGCCGGGACCGCTCGGCTCGCGGGCGGACTACGACCGGCTGCTCGAGGAGTACCGCGCGATGCGCTTCATCAATGACGGGAGCGAGCTCTGGTGGGATATCCGCCCCTCGCACGCCTACCCGACGGTGGAGATGCGGATCTGCGACGTGTGCACGCGCATCGAGGACGCGGTGTGCATCGCCGCGCTTTATGCCTCGCTCATCCGGCTGCTGCTGCGCCGCGACCGGGAGGGAACCCTTCCGCCGGAGCCGCTCACCGAGATCGTCGCCGAAAACCGCTGGGTCGCGCAGCGCTACGGGGTGCTGGCCTTCTTCGGCGACGCGGCGAGCGAAAGCGGACGAGTCGATATCGACGACGTCGTGGGCGAGTTGGTCGAGGAGCTCGCGGCGGACGCCCGGGCGCTCGACTGCGAGGCGGAGACACGCCGCGCGCTCGCCATCGTGCGCGAGGGCACCGGGGCGGACCGGCAGGTCGACCTCTACCGCCTGCGCCTCCTGGAAGGGGACACCGAGGCCGAGGCGCTTCGCCGGGTCGTCGACCTAGTGCTCGCCGAAACGCGGGAGGGAACCGGCGGCGAAAGCGGCTGAAGCAATCGCGTTGGCCGCGGCCGAGGGTCTGTACTCGATTAGGTGATTCCCGTTTTGCGCCTCCCCACCCTGCCCTCTCCCCCTGACGGGGGCGAGGGACCTTGTGCCGCGCCGTCCTCATCGCCGCAACACTCCTATGGCGGCTCAATTTGGCCGGAAACAGCTCTAGGCCGGCGTCACGCCGCGCAGACGCTCGCTGCGCCGTCGCAGCAGTTCGATGGTGGTCATGACCGCGACGGAGAAGACGATCAGCAAGGTCGCAACAGCCAGGATCGTCGGGCTGATCTCCTCACGGATTCCGGCCCACATCTGGCGCGGAATGGTCTGCTGCTCGACGCTGGCCACGAACAGCACCACCACGACCTCGTCGAAGGAGGTGACGAAGGCGAAGAGCGCGCCGGCGATCACGCCGGGCAGGATGAGCGGCACAATGACCTTGAAGAAGACCCGCGTCGGGTCAGCGCCGCACATGGCCGCAGCTCGCGTCATCGAATGGTCGAAGCCGATCATGGCGGCGGTCACCGTAATGACGACAAAGGGCGTGCCGAGCACCGTATGCGCCAGGATGATGCCGAGATAGGTGCCGGTCAGACCGATCCGGGCATAGAAGAAGAAGATGCCGGCCGCGGTGATGATCAGCGGCACGATCATCGGTGAGATCAGAAGGCCCATGATGAAGGCGCGGAACGGCATATGCGGGCGCGACAGCCCGAGGGCCGCAATGGTGCCCAATGCCGTCGCCAGAACCGTCGAGCAGACGGCGATGAAGAGCGAGTTGGCGATCGATTGGCGCCAGATCTCTCGGCTCCACAAATCCTCGTACCAGCGCGTGGAGAAAGCTTCCCTTTCAAGCGCCAGCATCTCCTCCGTGAAGGTGAAGTAGGGGAGCGAATTGAATGACAGCGGGATGATGACGATCAAGGGTGCAATCAGGAACAGGAACACGCCGGCGCAGATGGCGATGAAGGCGTAGTGCCAGGTGCGTTCGAGCGGGCTCGCGTAGCTGGGCAGTTTCAGCATGGGCCCTATCCCAACTTCAGCCGCTCGATGCCGACCAGCTTGTTGAAGACCCAATAGAGGATCAGCACGCCGAACAGCAGCATGGTGCCAAGCGCCGCGGCCAAGCCCCAGTTGAGCGACCGCTGCATGTGGTAGGCGATGAAGTTGGAGATCATCATGCCGTCCTGTCCGCCGACCAGGGCCGGGGTGATGTAGTAGCCGATGGCCAGGATGAAGACCAGCAGGCAGCCGGCCCCGACACCCGGCAGGGTGTTGGGCGCATAGACGCGCCAGAAGGCGTAGTGGCGGTTGGCGCCGAGCGACATGGCGGCGCGCATGTAGATCGGCGGAATAGTCTTCATCACGCTATAGAGCGGCAGGATCATGAACGGCAGCAGGATATGCGTCATGGCGATCACGGTGCCCTCGGCGTTGAAAATCAGCTGGATGCGCCCGTCGTCGGAGATGATGCCGCTCCAGACGAGAATGTCGTTGATGATGCCTTCGGTCTGCAGCAGCACGATCCAGGAGGTCGTGCGCACCAGAAGCGACGTCCAAAACGGCAGCAACACAAGGATCATAAGGACGTTCGAATACCGCAGCGGCAGGATCGACAGCAGATAGGCGACCGGAAAGCCCAAGACGAGGCAGGCGACGGTGACGATGACCGACATCCAAAGGGTCTGGATGAAGTTGCTGAGGTAGATCTGCCGTACTTCGGGTTGCGGGACGACGTTGTCGTTCACGTCATAGCGCCGGTCGGCGGCAGCGAGATATTGCACGCCGGTGAGGCGCTTCCCCAATCGCTTGATGGCCGCCCAGTTTTCCGGGTTGGCCCAGTCCTCATCCAGGCCGATGAGAGCCTCCTTGAAGGGCGCGTCCAGGCGCCGGGCCCGGCGGCCGGTGCGGGTGATGGTGCTGCGCAAACCGCTGGTTTCGTAGTTCAGGCGGGTCGCCAGCCGTCCGATGGTGCGGTTCGCACGCGCTTCGGCGAGGTCGGCCGCCAGGGCGGCAAAAACCGCCTCGTCCGGCAGTTCGCTACGGTCGTCCCAAGCTTCTAGGGCGGCGATGGTGCGCGGCATGTTGTCGGCGACAAGCGGGTTGTCGACCGAGCGGAACAGCATCAAGGCGATGGGAAAGAGGAAGGTGATGCCGATGAAGAGCAGCAGCGGCAGGACAAGCAGCATAGCCTTGACGCGCCGCATGCGCTCGGCGCGCGCCAAGGCGGATTTCAGCGGGCGGCCATCGGCGGTGGTGAGCGGCTCGTTCGCCGGCGGCACCACGCCTGTCATGGCTGCACCGGTCATGTCTGCGCGCCGGCCCTCATCCGCGCGACCGGTCCGAACGCCAAATGGCCTTGCGCCGGACGGCATTCAGCCGGGAAAAGAGGAGATGGCGGCGCAACGGCTGCCCTCCCACACAATAGACCGTCAGTTGGCGAGCCAGGCGTTGAAACGCTCGTTCAGCTCGTCCTGATAGTCGGCCCAGAACTCGAAGTCGTTCTGGAGGGCGTTTTTGAAGTTTCCGGGCGCCGTCGGCATGTGGGGCTCCATGGGAATGCCGGCTTTGAAGTGCTTGCCGATCAAGGGAACCGAGGACCGGCGCGCCGGGCCATAGGAGATAAAGCGGGCCTGGTCCGCCAGGCGCTGGGTGTCGGTGGAGAATTTGATGAACTCGAGCGCCGCGACCTTGTTCGGCGAGCCTTTCGGAATACCCCAAAGGTCGATGTCCCACACCTGGCCGTCCCAGACGATCTCGAAGGACTTCCCTTCGGAGGTGGCGGCATTGAAGATGCGTCCGTTATAGGCCGTGGTCAGGGCGACCTCGCCGTCCGCCAGGAGCTGCGGCGGTTGGGCGCCGGTTTCCCACCAGACGACATCGTTCTTGATGGTGTCCAGCTTGGCGAAGGCCCGGTTCACGCCTTCCGGCGTCGACAGCACTTCATAGACCTCGCCGGACGGCACACCGTCGGCCATCAGGGCAAACTCCAGGTTCACCTTGGGGGTCTTGCGCATGCCGCGCTTGCCGGGAAACTTTTTGGTGTCGAAGAAGTCGGCGATGGTCTGCGGCTTCTTGCCGGTCATCTTGCCCGCATCATAGGCGTAGACCGTCGACCAGAGGACCGACGCCACGCCGCAGTCGTGCAGCGTGCCGGCTATGAAATCCTGCTTGGCCGGCGTGCCGTCCGGTGCCGGCGGCAGCGTGGAGAGGTCGATCTCTTCGAGCAGCCCCTCGTCGCAACCGCGCACGGCATCGGCCAGCTCAAGATCGACCGCGTCCCAGGTCACCTTGCCGGCTTCGACCTGGGCTTTGATTTCCGCCAGACCGCCATTGTAGTTCTCGGACAGGATTTTGATGCCCTTCTTGGCTTCGTAAGGCTCGTGATAGGCCTTCACCTGGCTCATGGTGTAGGAGCCGCCCCAGGAGACGACGGTCAACTTGTCGGCGGCAGTCGCGGCCGCGGCCCAAAGGCCCATGGCGGCAACGGCCGATACACTTGCGGTCAGAAGTCGTTTCATGGCTTTGTCATACTCCCTTGTTTACTGACGGTCCTTGCCGGCGACGTTACGCCTCTGCGGCTCTCGGGCCGCGAAACGCGGACACGTCATGTGTCCAACGCCCTGCAATCATCAATCTCCCAACCCACGGTCACGGTTGAGCCTTCTTTCAGGCTTGCGTGCCCTTGGGCGTTCGGGACTTTCACGATGAACTGATCCGTGCCGCACACGTTGACCCGCGTGCGGATGTGGTCGCCCAGGTAGACAAGCTCCTCCACCCGGGCTTCGAAGCGGTTGGGCAGGCTGCCGGGCGCCGGATCGATCACGACCCGCTCCGGGCGCAGCGAGAGCGTCGTCGGTGTGCCGCTCCCTGATACGTTGACAGCCAGGGCCTGCATCTCGCCTTGGCCGTCGTCGAGCTCTACGCGGCAGTTCGTCCCGTTCATATCGCGGACACGGCCTCTCAGCCTGTTGTTCTCTCCGATGAACTGGGCGACGAAGGCGTTTTCCGGCTTCTCGTAAAGGTCGGTGGGCGCGTCGAGCTGCTGGATGACCCCGCCGTTGAGCACCGCGATGCGGTTCGACATGGTCATGGCCTCGCTCTGGTCATGGGTCACGTAGACCACCGTCACGCCCAGGCTCTCGTGAATGCGCTTGATCTCGTACTGCATTTGCTGCCGCAGCTGCTTGTCGAGCGCGCCGAGCGGCTCGTCCATCAGCACGAGGGCCGGTTCGAACACCAGGGCACGGGCCAGCGCGACGCGCTGCTGCTGGCCGCCGGAGAGCTGGCCGGGGCGGCGGCGCTCAAAGCCGCCGAGCTGCACCATCTCCAGCGCCCGCTCGACCTTCTTCCGGACGTCCGCCTTGCCGGCGCCGCGCACTTCCAGTGGGAAAGACAGGTTTTCGCCCACCGTCATGTGTGGAAAGAGCGCGTAATTCTGGAACACTATGCCGATGCCGCGCTTGTGCGGCGGCACGTTGTTGATGGGATCTTTGCCGAGGTAGATTGTGCCGTGGGTGGCCGACTCGAATCCGGCCAGCATCATTAGGCTGGTGGTCTTGCCGGAGCCGGACGGCCCCAGCAGCGTCAGAAACTCGCCGGGCGCGATATCGAGATTGAGATTCTTAACGACGAGCGTTTCACCGTCGTAAGTTTTTTGAACCTCGCGGAAACGAACGAGAGGGTCGTTCTGGCCGATCATGCCCTCCTTCGCCTCCTTGGCCTTCCCTGTTCCGCCGACGCGACCGTTCGGTTGTTCGCTCGGCCGCCATCCTATGTCACGCAAGGGCCACGCCTTTGCGCTTGCATGAATTTTCTCTATTTGGGCGTGCGAAAGCAAGCCCCTCCAGGGCCAAGTTCAGGACGAGTTAATTGTCCGTCCGGCGCTCAATGCGAGGTGAGCTTGGCGCCGGCCATTTCGATTTCGATGCGGCCGTGTGCCGGCGCCGGCGGCGCTCATGACATTTAACCGGCTCGATGGTCCGGCTCGATGGTCCCGCTGGCGAATTTCCGTGGGAGTTTTCGCATCGCGCGCTCCGGCGTCCGCCCCGGACCGGCCGCAAGCTGTCGCTATGAAATAGATTTCAAGAAACCATTCGAGAACTTCCGGAACCCGCGGAAACCCGGAATTGGAGGACACCTCCTCCGCCAATTCCCTCAGCCGGACACCTCCAAAATCAACTTTGTCTGACCGGGGCCCAACGCTATCCTCCAGCTAAATCGGAGGCGCGCCATGGCTGGAAAACTCGACAAACCCATCATCATCGCGGGCGGCGGAATCGGCGGTCTGGCCGCGGCGCTCGCCCTATCGCTCAAGGGCTATGAGAGCATCGCCCTCGAACAGGCATCCGAGTTCGGCGAAATCGGCGCTGGAATTCAGCTCGGACCCAACGTCTTCAGGATGTTCAGGCGGTTGGGCATCACCGAGGCCATCAACGACGTCGCCTGGTTTCCGGATCAGCTGATCATGCGGGATGCGGTGACCGCCGAATTGGTCACCGCCCTGCCCCTGGACGACGCCTTCCGGGCGAAGTTTACCGAACCTTACGGCGTCATCCATCGCGCCGACATCCATGGCGCGATCCTCGACGCCTGTCAGGCCTCCGACCTCATCACCCTGGAAGCATCCGTGAAGGTCACCGGCTACGTTCAGTCCGCCGGCGGCGTCACCGTCATGGCCGAAGGCGGCGGCCCCTATGAAGGCGCGGCGCTGATCGGCGCCGACGGGTTGTGGTCGACCATCCGGCAGAGGATCGTCGGCGACGGACAGCCCAGGGTGTCCGGTCACATCGCCTATCGCGCCGTCCTGCCCATCGAGGAGGTGCCGGATCATCTCTATTCGGACTCCATGATCATCTGGGCCGGCGAAAAGACCCACCTCGTCCACTATCCGCTGCGGCGGGGCGAGCTCTACAATCTTGTCGCCGTCTTCCACAGCGACAAGTACGTCGAAGGCTGGGATGAATTTGGAGAACCCGAGGAGCTTCACGAACGCTTCGCCGGCACCTGCGCCAACGTCCGCGAATTATTGGGGCGGATCGAAACCTGGAAGATGTGGGTGCTGTGCGACCGGGAGCCGGTGAAAGAGTGGACCGACGGGCGGGTGACGCTCCTGGGCGACGCGGCGCACCCCATGCTTCAATATCTCGCCGCCGGCGCAGGCATGGCCATCGAAGACGCGGTAACGCTCAGCGATATTCTCGAGGCCAATAATGGCGATATTGAAAAGTCATTCCTGGAGTATCCGGCACAACGGTATCTCCGCACCGGCCAGGTCCAGACCATGGCCCGGATCTACGGCGAGGTTTATCACGCCGCCGGCGTGGTCCGCGAACTGCGCAACAATATGCTGAGCGAACGGACGCCGGAACAGTCCTACGAGGGCATGGCGTGGCTCTACGGCGGCCCGTAGGAAAAAAATTCTATTTAATAAAATCAATGGCTTATTAATTATTTCTCGGAATGTGATCCAAATCACATACATCCGGACGCCCGCGACGTATCCTCCAGGCATAGTTGAGGACATCCCTCCCGCCCCCACACCCCCGGGGCACATTCCTCTCTATGATCCTCCCTGTTAGACTCGCCGGCGCCAACGAGCGCCGGTTTTTTTTGCACACTTTCAAATAATTTTGGTTGGTGTGATCGGGGTCACAGCCAAACCCGTTGCGCCGGTCTATGGCGTGTTTACTCCTAATGTCCCTCGGCCCGCCGATCGCGGAATCTCCCGGCGGACCCCGTGCCTCCCGGGCATGGGGTTCGAAACGAATACCCGCAACGGGCCGCTTGACCCGGACGGAACCGTCCGGTAGCGCCTCTCCATGGGGGACGATCCCGAATACGCGGCCGCATCGACAAACTGGCCATTGATTGCGCTGGTGTTTGCGGGCGCGGTGACCGCTTCCATTCACATCGGCAAGGTGCCGCCGGCTCTCCCGGATATCCGGGCCGAACTCTCGGTTGGATTGGTCGCGGCCGGCTGGATCGTGTCGATTTTCGCCCTCATCGGCACCATGGGCGGGATTTTTGCGGGCCTGGTTACCGATCGCCTCGGCCATTCCCGGATGATCAAGGGCGCCCTGGTGGCGTTCGCCGCCGGCGGTGTCCTCGGCGCCGTCGGCGAGAACGGCACTTCCCTCTTGGTCTCCCGGGTGATCGAGGGGGCGGCCTACATCCTTCTGGCGGTGGCGACGCCGTCGCTGATTGCCGTACTGGCCGCGCCCCGGGACCGGAACCTGGCGGTCGGCCTTTACGGCATGGGCGTCCCCGTCGGGATGTCCATCGCGCTCCTTGCCTCACCGCCGATCATTGCGGCGATTGGCTGGCGGGGACTTTGGTGGAGCATCGTCGGCCTCAGCCTGGTGATGCTTGCCCTCATGCTGTTGTTCGTCCGCGCCCGGCCAAGCTCCCGCGGCCGTCAGACAACCTCCTTCATCCGAGATATCGGGCTAACGATTTCCAGACCCGGACCCAATATTCTCATGGGCTGCTTCATGACCTACACGGCGCAATGGACCGCGGTGATGGCGTGGCTGCCCACCTTCATCATCGAGCAGCGCGAAGCCTCGCTCGGGGTCGCCTCGCTGATGACCGCGCTGGTGGTGGTGATGAATATCGGCGGCAATTGGCTGGGCAGCGTCCTGCTGCACAAGGGCGTGCCACGCTGGGCTTTGATCTCCGCCGGAACGCTGGCCATGGGACTGACCGCGTTGGCCTTTTTTCCCGAAGGCTTGCCCGACATGGCGCGCTACGGATTGTGCGTCGCGTTCTCCCTGTTTGGCGGCATGCAGCCCGCGAGCTTGACCGCCGGGGCGCCGGTGCACGCCCCCTCGCCCGATCAGCTCGGCGCCACCAACGGCTATTGGATGCAGGGCTCCCAGCTCGGCCAGTTGTTGGGCGCGCCGGCGGTCGCGGCGGTCGTCACAATCAGCGGCGGCTGGGCGCTGGCCGGCCCCGCCCTCGCCCTCGGCACTGTCGTCAACGTGTTCCTGGCGCTATGGCTGCGCAAGCTGGAGCGCTAGGAGTCACCGCCCCTCGACATGCCGTCGACGCGGGCACAGGCCGATGGCGGGGCCGGAGAAAAATTGCTAGCGTGTTACCAGCCGCATCGGATCGAACTACCGCCAAAGGGGGAGCGGATCATGACCGTACGCGAAGTCGCCAACCGGGGCGATATCCGGGGAAACGTTTCCGAAGCCGAGTGGGAGGCCCGCGTCGACCTGGCCGCGGCCTATCGTCTGATCGCCCACGTCCATGGCAGTGACCTGACCTACAACCATTTAACGGTCCGTGTGCCGGACGAACCCGATCACATGCTGATCAAGCCGTTCACCGAAATGTTCGAGGAAGTCACCGCCACTTCGCTGATCAAATACGATTTCGAAGGCAACCCGGCGGATGACAATGACCGTCCCCTGTTTGGCGGCGGCAAAGTGATCCACGGCGGGGTCTATCAGGCGCGACCCGATGTCAACGCCGCGTTCCACACCCATACGCCGGCGGTGATGGGTATCTGCAGCCAGAAACAGGGCCTGCTGCCGATCAACCAATATTCGATCAGCCTCTGGCATGACCTGGCTTACCATCCGTTCCACGGCTTCGAGTTCAACTTAGAGCTTCGGGAGCCTCTTTTCGCCGACATGGGCGACAAGAACATCGTGCTCATGAACAACCACGGCGCCCTTGTGTGCGGCCCATCCGTGGGCGCCGCATTCGTTTCCCATCATTTTTTGGACTTGGCCTGTCAAGGCCAATTGGCGGCGATGACCGGCGGTGCCGAACTTATTCGGCCGGATCCGGAAAAGCTGGAATACGCGCTGGCGCAGATAAAGAAGCGTCAAGCCGAACTGGCACCGGAGGACAAGGACTGGGCAGCCTGCCTGCGTATGGCACACCGGGTTGCCCCGGGCTTCGACACCTAGCAGGCTGCTGAAAAACCCACTGGCGCGATTCCCGGTATCGTGATTCTCTGCCCCTGGGTTGATCGGTGCTGGAGGTTGTGATGCGGGGCGAGGACGAACGCGGCGAGGGTCTGTTCAG